>Ga0335078_10000091_pt1 | contig 162493 bp, 133 predicted proteins | sample Lox_Sample_32_FD_206711 | JGI IMG/M metagenome (GOLD analysis project Ga0335078, IMG submission 206711) | Soil microbial communities from Loxahatchee National Wildlife Refuge, Florida, United States - Lox_Sample_3.2 | ecosystem: Environmental > Terrestrial > Soil > Wetlands | place: USA... | reverse complement strand
GTAGCCAGGTTCAAAATCGAACTCAACGCCGCGTTCACGCTCTCGCTGGGCAAATTGCGAATCAACCCCGTGCCTATTTCCGTCTGAGCCACGTTCAGCGATCCCACGTCGGCCGTGCCTTCTACAACCGTAACCTGTTGGTCGGAAGCCGCGACGCTGAGTGAAATTGTCGTGCGAAACTTCTCGCCTGAGTGCAACGCAATCGCCTGGCGGGTGTCGCGGAAACCATGCGCCCGTACGGTAGCTTCATAATCGCCTGGCTGCAGATTATTGAAGCAAAATCCTCCGGCCGCATCGGTCTTGGCGTCGAGCACAGTCGTCGGCATGCTCAACTGCACCGCGGCGCCACTCACTACCGCGCCGCTCGGGTCTTGCACCGTTCCACAGATCGCTGGATTTTGGGCGAAGCTGGCGGCCGGAATCCCAAGGACAACGATGGCAACGGCAATGAAAAGGGATGCACTGGAAACGAGCGGGCATACCGATGTCATGATCTGCATTTCCTGGGCAGGGGAATGGCGGCCCCACAGCCGCCTGGCCTGGAAAGCAGTGTACACCATTTCATGTTAACTATGGTTAATTAAATGTCGATAATCATGATTTCACGACCCAGATCTTCTCGGCCGCCGGCGTTCCCAGGCGCACACGGCGCTTGTCGATCGAAATGGATAGGGTACCGTCATAATTCCGGTCATCGAAGCCAATGCGAACGCCGGGCCGGATTCCCTCGGCGGGTGGCCCACTCAAGCCGGTTTTGCTTGAGTGGGTCGTGTGGGTTGCCTCACAGAGCCGCCGTGCCGCTCGTTCCCCTTTTTCGCCATCCACTCACGCTCGAAGCAGGAAATGGGCTTCTCTGGATCGTGGAACTCACTTCATCCGAGAACGACGTCGGCTTAGTGCTCGCCCACTCCCCACACAAGCCAAAATCGGGCTTGTATGGGCCACCTGCCTCCCGCCCTTGCAAAAAGCGCAAGGCCGGGGCACCCTCAGTTTCGTTACGGGACAGGAAAAACAACCTTGACATCTGGGCCCCTCTCAGGCCTCTTTCCTTTGAACCCCGCCCCCGCATCTGATACTCTGCCTATTCTTTTGCCCGAGGATCTTCTACCGATGCCATCTATAAAAACTTGCTCTATCGCAATCGTCGTTTCCTTCTTTCTAACCTTGGCCAGCGGGGCTGCCGATAAGAAAAAACCGAACCCGAAGGCCGAGGAAAGCAAGCCTTCCTACGAACTGCCGCAGCCCGAAAAAGAAAACCTCGACCTCGACATGTACCAACGCATTCGCGACGAAGGCCTGGGCCACTCGCACGTGATGGAGTTTGCTTCGGCGCTGGCTGATGGAATCGGCTCGCGGCTGACCGGTTCGCCGAACATGAAGCGCGCCAATGAGTGGACGCGCGATGAGCTGGCCACGCTCGGCTGCACCAACGCCCACCTCGAGGACTGGGGAGAGTTCGGCATGGGCTGGCAGCAGCTCAATACCTGGGTGCGCATGGCGTCGCCCGATGCCGCCGTGTTCATCGCGCAGGCTGCGCCCTGGTCGCCTGCCACCAACGGCGCGGTCAGCGGCCCGGCCATCTGGGTGGACATCAAGAAGGAAGAAGATTTCGAAAAATACAAGGGCAAGCTGGCCGGCAAGGTGGTATTGCTCGGCGATATGCGGGAAGTCAAGCCGGCGGACAAACCGCTGTTCGAGCGCATGGACGAGAAAGAACTGGCGAAGACCGCCGAGTATCCTCTGATTCCGGAAAACGAATACTCCGAGTATCTACGTGACGCTCCGCAACGCTTTGAGCTACGAAACAAGATTGCCAAGTTTCTGGCTGGCGAACACGCGCTGGCGGTGATTCTTCCCAGCCGCGACGGCAGAAATAGCGGCGGTTCGGGAGGGACGATCTTCATCGATCGCGGCATCGGCATTGGAACCTACAAGCGCGAATCCGCCATGCAGGTGCCCGTCGTCATTGCCGCGATCGAAAATTACGGCCGCGTTTACCGGCTGCTGAAGGCCAATGTTCCGGTTGACATCGAATTGAACGTGGACACGAAGTTCACCGGTGACCATGAGCACGGCTTCAACACCATCGCCGAGATCGAGGGCACCGACCCGAAACTGAAGGAGGAAGTCGTGATGCTGGGCGGACACCTGGATTCCTGGGCCGCCGCAACCGGCGCAACTGACAACGGGGCCGGTTCGGCTGTGGCCATAGAAGTGATGCGTATCTTCAATACGCTTCACGTCAGGCCGCGCCGCACCATACGGGTTGCCTTATGGACCGGGGAAGAGCAGGGAACATTCGGATCGTTGCGCTACGTGGAGCAGCATTTCGGAAAGATTCCGCTCTCCACCGCGCCCGACCAGCTCAAACTCCCGGAATGGATGCGAAAAGCCGCCGGGCCGATCGAACTCAAGCCCGAGGATGCCAAAATCTCCGCCTACTTCAACCTCGACAACGGCGGCGGCAAGATTCTGGGCGTTTACATGCAGGAAAATGCCGTTATCGCGCCCATCTTCGCGCAGTGGATTGCACCGCTGCACGATATCGGCGTCACCACGCTCACCATGCGCAACACCGGCAGCACCGACCACGAAATCTTTGACGATATCGGCATCCCCGCCTTCCAATTCCTTCAGGACAAGCTGGATTACATAACGCGCTCTCATCACTCGAACATGGACACCTACGAGCGCCTGCAGCCCGCCGATCTGGCCCAGACTGCGACCGTAGAAGCCATCTTCGTTTACAACGCCGCCATGCGCGATCAGATGTTGCCCCGCAAGCCGCTGCCCCATCCTGAATTGGAAGACCAGCGCTCGGCGCCGCTGAAAAAGCTGATGCCGGGTGCGGCGGAAGCGCCGGAGAAAGAAGAAAAGAAATAGCGCACGACTTGCGGCGGAAATCCTGCTCGTTGATAGCCCGCGAGCCCTGCATGTACACTGAAGGCATCGCAGCGCGCCCGTAGCTCAATTGGATAGAGCGCCGGCCTCCGGAGCCGTAGGTTAGGGGTTCGAGTCCCTTCGGGCGCGCCAGTTCCCCCGAGAGGTCCTTCGCTTCGCTCAAGATTTCGGCTGCGGGCTCCCGCTGCGCTCATGCCCGCAAATCGCCTCAAGTTCGAGTTCCTTCGGACGCGCCAGTTTTCTTCGCATGCCTTGGATATGCGCTTCAAATGAGGGCGAAGCGCGCCAGGCATAGCCCTGCGCACTACCAGCGGTTCCGCCCTCCTCCTCCACCGCCGCGGCCGCCTCGATCTTTTCCCCCTCCTCCGCCGCGTTCGGTCTTGGGCCGCGCTTCGTTGACGTTCAATTTCCGTCCTCCCATCTGCGCGCCATTCAGGGCTGCGATCGCCTTCTCCGCGTCGTCGCTGTTGACCATTTCCACAAAGCCGAATCCGCGGGACCGGCCCGTATCCCGGTCCGTCATGATGCTGACCCGTTCCACCTGCCCGTAGGCTTCAAAAGCCTGCCGCAGGTCCTCTTCCGAAGTGCTGAAATCCAGGTTTCCAACGAAGATGTTCTTCAAGCGAGTGGCCTCAGTGTGAGCTATTTGAGTGTGGGGCGACTTCGGCGAACTGCGGGGGCCCGTGATGCTAGAGCCAAAGTTGACGAACAGTCAAACGCGCAGGGAAGTATAGCAAATCTATTATTGGACGTAGTATTGGCAGGCCAGGGTCCGGTACCGACCCTGGAAGGGAAATTCTGCAGTGTGGACGGTCACACCGCCCTTGCGCGCAAATCGCGCCACCCGCGCTGGAGATGACGTGAAGGGTGATCAAAACCATCGCGTTCCCCGCGTGGGATCGCGCGCCGATTCGCTGCGCTCGAATCGGGCTACGCAGACATCGCGGTGTTCGTACGTCCCTGCATCGCCGAATCCGACGCCGGCTCAGAAACCCATTGCCAGGCTCTCCGGCCATTATCGCGCACCAGGCTTTGCGCCTCGCCATACGCAACCAGCCGGTTCAGCACCGTGGTCACCGACGCCAGCGGATCCTTGTGACGCACCAGCACCGCCGGCAAACGCTGCTGAATCTGTTCGCACACTTCGCGCACCGCCAGCGGCCGCCCGGCTTCCATCAGCACCATGCGGCAGGCTTTGGTAAACCCCGGTTGCCGTCCGCCCGCTTTGCGGTCCACTAGTTCCAGCAACTCTTCGCTCAGAATCTCATCGCCGAACAGGTTTGCCAATCCGGAGATCGTCTGCTTCAGCGTCCCAATGCGCTTCATGATCTCCGCGCGCTGGCGCATCAGCTGACACAGTTCCTCATGCGCTGTTCGCACCACCTGCTGCACATGAGCATCTCCCTGATTGAGAGAGCTTCCACCGATTCTTCCATTGCCATTCGACCCGTGCTGCATAACTGCCTCCGAACTTCCTGAACTTATGTCGAATCGCCCCAGGCGCGATACCTCACCCTTGGCGCAGATACGCAATGCCAGGGCCGCCCGTTCCACAAATCGCTTCCGCTCATGGCAATCCCCATATTGTGTCCGCTTCTGGGATCGCACACTGTTCGCTTGTGGGACGGACCCCCGGCGCCACCTGCTTGTTATTCACTTAGACGATAGGATTCAGGAAAGGTGAGAAGAGTCGCCTGCGAGACAGGTGGGGATTTGTCTTAACTTAGCAGAAATGCAGTTCTGATCGCTCTGCTTTCCGGCAACTTGGTCACTGGCACCTGGCTACTGCTCTAACCCGCAAACCCATCGGGCTGCGTCAGCGCTCCGATGTGCGCCTCATGATCAATAAACACGCGCCCCGCCGCCAGCGCCTTCCGGTCAATTTCCAGCAGCGCGACCTTCTTGACTTTGTCTTCCAGCACGCTCATCGCCGTCGCCGGCGCCAGGCATTCGGTTTCTTCCAGCAACGCGCCCATCAGGACGATGTTCGCTACTTTCGTCGAGCCCAGCTTGTCCGCCATCTCCGCCGCCGGAATGCAGACCACCTGTGCCTGCGGGGCGTTGAAGTCGGCCGGCAATTTATCGGCGTTATAAAAGATGAATCCGCCGCTCTGCACCTGCGGCGCAAACTTCCGCAGCGAGAGTTCATTCATCGCGATCAGCACATCGGGATGCGAAATCAGCGGCGATCCCACCCGCTCCTTCGACAGGCATACATGACAGTGCGCGCTTCCGGAACGCATCTCCGGGCCATACGAAGGCAGCCAGCTCACTTCCAGGCCTTCGCGCATCCCCATCTCCGTGAGCAGTTGGCCCAGCAGGAGCACGCCCTGTCCGCCAAAGCCCGCGACTTTAATCGAGAAATTCTTGAAATGATGATGATGCGGATGCTGCACCGGCGCCGCGTCGTTTTTCTTTTTCGCTTCGATTTCGAGCATCTCCGGCACCGTGTGCTGTGGCGGCGCGACATTGGCCGGCATCTCCGGCTTGCGGTCGCGGAACACGTTCAGCGGGAACGTAGACATCATCTTTTCCTGAATCCAGCGCCGCGCTTCCACCGGATCTTTTCCCCAGATCGTGGGACACGGGGAGAGAATTTCCACAAACGAAAATCCCGCGCCCTCACGCTGCAGTTCCAGAGCCTTCCGAATCGCCCGCCGCGCCTTCATGATGTTTTTGTTATCGGAAAGCGCCACCCGCTCGATGTACACCGGCGCTTCCAGCGTCGCAAGCATCTCCGCCATGTGCAGGGGGAATCCTTCATTGCTCGGCCGCCGTCCCCAGGGAGAAGTCGTGCTCCGTTCGCCCACCAGCGTCGTCGGCGCCATCTGCCCGCCGGTCATTCCGTAAATCGCGTTATTCACGAAGAACACCGTGATCTTCTCGCCGCGGTTGGCCGCGTGAACGATCTCCGCCGTGCCGATCGCTGCCAGGTCGCCATCGCCCTGGTACGAGATCACCATCTGCTCCGGGCAGGCCCGCTTCAGCGCCGTCGCCGCGGCCGGCGCTCGCCCATGCGCCACTTGCACGTTGCCCACATCGAAGTAGTAATAAGCGAACACCGAGCAGCCCACCGGGCTTACAAAGATCGTCTTATCCTGGACGCCCAGATCCTGCAGCGCCTCCGCGATCAGCTTGTGTGCCACGCCATGCCCGCATCCCGCGCAATAGTGCGTCTGGTGCTGCAGCTCCGACTTGCGCTCATAGAGGTCATAAAAAATCTTCGACTTCTCGTGCACAACCTCGTAGCTATTGCCGATTCCGGCTTCCGCCACCACCGCTTTGCTCTCGGTTTCCATTGTCCATCTCCCATTCTTGCCTTGGGTGCCTCATCCTAAAATCGTGTTCCGTGCGATTTAGGGTGGGGAAGTTGTTTCTCCTTAAATCAAAGCGCCCACGCGGTCAATCACCTCGGCATGCAACTCTTCGACTGAAGGAACGTTCCCTCCCACTCGTCCATAAAACTCCACCGGCACTCTGTCGCCCAATGCCAGCCGCACGTCGTCCAGCATCTGCCCGTTGCTCAACTCCACATCCACCACCTTGTGCACACCCGACGCCGCTTCCGCCAACGCCTCCGACGGAAATGGCCACAACGTAATGGGGCGGAACAAACCGGCTTTCACGCCGTCCTGGCGCAACGCTTCGACGGTCGAGCGCAGGACGCGGGAAACGATCCCATATCCCACCAGCAACACTTCCGCGTCTTCGGCCTGATACAGCTCATAGCGTGTCTCAGCCTTCTTCGCGCGGATGTACTTCGCTTCCAGTTCGCGCTCGTGCGCTTCCAGTTCATCCGGCTCCAGGTAAATCGAGCTGATCAGGTTGTTCCGCGTCTCTGGCGTTCCCTTCACCGCCCAGGGCTTTTCCGGCGGGTGAACTTCGCGATATTCCAGATCCAGCGGCTCCATCATTTGCCCGACAAAGCCATCGGCCATCACCACCACGGGATTGCGATACTTATCCGCCAGCTCAAAGGCCAGCATGGTGAAGTCCGCCATCTCCTGCACCGAAGCCGGCGCCAGCACCAGGTTGCGATAGTTGCCGTGCCCGCCGCCTTTCACCATGGCAAAGTAATCGCTCTGTTCCGGCGCAATGTTGCCCAGTCCCGGCCCGCCGCGCACCACATCCACGATCACGCAGGGCAATTCGGCGCCCGCCAGATACGACATGCCTTCCTGCATCAAGCTGAGGCCGGGGCCAGAGGATGCGGTCATGACGCGGACCCCGGCCGCAGCTGCGCCGTACACCATGTTGATGGCGGCGACTTCGCTTTCCGCCTGCAAGAACGTTCCGCCGACCTGCGGAATGTATAGGGCCGCGGACTCGGCGATCTCGCTGGCGGGAGTGATGGGATACCCATAGTAGGCGCGGCAACCGGCCAGAATCGCGCCTTTGACCACCGCTACGTTTCCTTTACAGAGCTGCCGCATGTTCGCCTCCCGGGTTTTTCATGACCAGCTTATGCGGACTCGACAAACGCCACACCGTAATGGCTCCCGGCTCCGGACAGGTATAGAAGCAGATGCCGCATCCGGTGCAGCTTTCCCCGATGTAACGCGCCGGATGCACGCCATAGGAGCTCAGATCCGGCGCCAATACCAGCACCTTCGGCGGGCAAGAATCCACGCACAACCCGCACCCTTTGCACTCTTCCACATCAATCGTGACTTTGCCGCGTGCTCCTGCCATGGTTCACCTCGTCGTTGCCGCCTCCACCATTAAAGGGCGTTGCAGCCACTTTGTTCTTTCGCAATATTCGTAAAGCTCGTTGCGGAACTTGGGATGCGCAATGTTAATCAGCGCCTGCGCCCGCTCGCGGATACTCTTGCCGTGAAGGTACGCCGCACCATACTCGGTCACCACATAGCGCACCAGCCCGCGCGACGTCACAACACCAGCGCCAGGGCTCAGCATTGGGCAAATGCGCGAAATCGCTCCATTCTTCGCCGTGGAGGAGATCGCAATGATCGGCTTGCCGCCTTTCGACCGCGAGGCGCCGCGCAGAAAATCCACCTGCCCGCCGATCCCGCTGTAAAACTGATTCCCGATCGAGTCCGAGCAGACCTGGCCGGTCAAATCCACCTGCAAAGCGGAATTGATCGCGACCATCTTGTCGTTACGCGCAATGAAATCGGGATTGTTGACATAAGCCGTGGGATGAAATTCGAAGATCGGGTTATTGTCCACGAAGTCGAAAATCCGCTTGGTGCCGATTACAAAGCCCACAATGATCTTGCGCGGCTTGTAGTTCTTGCGCGCGCCCGTGATCACGCCCGCCTCGATCAGGTCAATCACTCCGTCCGAAACCAGTTCGCTGTGTACGCCCAGGTCTTTGCGGTCCATGAGAAAAGGCAACACGGCGTCCGGAATCCCGCCAATCCCGGTCTGCACCACCGCGCCGTCTTCGATCAGCCCGGCAACATTGCGCGCGATCTCGACATGCAGATTCGTGATCTCCGGCATCTTCATCGCGCACAAGGGCCGCGACGCTTCCACGATGGCGTCCAGATCGTTCACATGAATGAAACTGTCGCCAAAAGTCCGCGGCATCTGGTCGTTGATCTGCGCAATCACATAACGCGCGCACTTCGCCGCCGTCAGCGATGTGTCTATGCCCACGCCGAAGCTGCAGAAACCGTGCGCATCCGGCGGAGAGAGTTCCAAAAGCGCCACATCCAGCGGCATCTCTCCGCTTTCGAACAGCCCTTCAATCTCGCTGAGGTAAATCGGCGTGTAGTCGGCGCGCCCTTCGTTGATCGCCTCGCGCACGTTGCTGCCAATAAAAACCGCGTTGTGGCGAAAGTGTCCCGCCATGTCGCGCGCCACGTAGGGCGCCGCGCCTACGGTCATCATGTGCACGATCTCCACGTCGCGCACATGCGGCCCGCGCCGCATCAACGCTTCCACCAGAGTCTCCGGTTCGGCGCAACCCGGCTGGATGTAAACTCGCATCCCCGATTTCACATAGCGCAGCGCTTCATCCGCGCTTTGCAGCTTGCTCTCGTATTCCGCTCGCCACGACATCGTCTGCATTCTCCTAGCTGATCTTAGCCGCCGTCTCTCGCATGGCGGCGATTTCCCGTTCATATCCCACCGCGGCCCAATAAATCGCGTGATCGAAGAACCGTTCCAGCATTTGCAGCATTTCCAGTTCCCCAAATACTTCCACCGGACGTTCCATATCAGATTGCGTTTTCAGGAACTCCCAGAGATTTTCCTTGGTCAGAACGATCACCATTGCCACCTGGCTGTAAGGCACATGCTGCTGCGCTCGGCGGGCTCCAATTTCCAGGTAACGCTGCTCAATGTCGAATTCCGTCTTGCCCAGCAGCCAGTCGCCGAGATGGCGGTAAATTTCGTAAACCCGCTGTTTCAGCTCGTCAGGGGGAACGCTTTGATAGGCTTGCGTGTCGTCGGAGTTCTGCACTCGATTCAACAGACTGGCGGCTAGCGCCTGCGAGTGAGTCTCGATCAGGCGGACGAAGCGGTATAAGAGCATCATGACCGTCTCTTTCCTCTATCGTCAGTTTCTTACTCTGCGTCCATTCCAGCCGTGACCCTTACCACAAGCCCATGTGACGCCGGTCACATAGCTAAGTTATTGTTTGGCAAATATTTGCACCGCTCGGGTCGAGATGACAGGGTTCCGGGGCCATTCAGCTTCGGCGCTTTGACCCAGGGCTTACCCCCTGGGCTAACTTAAACCGCCGCTTCGGGCTTCATTGTGCGACCGCGTTCGACGGTGCCGGGGCCAAGCGGTACTTTCTCCCACTTGTCATTTCGAGGGGATTCATCCGCGAGAAATCCGCTTTCCATCGAAATGAGCAGCGGATTCCTCCTGGCTGAAAGCCGGTGGGAGTGACAAGAATTAGGCGTGGGGAGGCAACGCTCCAGAAGACAACAGGTCTCTCCACTCCGTTCCCCTTCCGTGCCGGAAGGGGAAGCTCGGCCGAGATGACAATGTTGCGGGATGGGGGAGCGATCGCTGCCTCGGCCTTGCTGTGGTTGTGGCCGCCGGGGCTGCGCCCGGCCGGACAGCCGAGGGCGGCTGTCCCCACGTGTGCCTCTTACGCCGGCAGCAGCATGCCTTTTTCCAGATGTCGGATCAGGTGGGCGTAGGAAGCCGCATGCGGATCGTGCGTCACCATCACGACAGTCTTATGAAAATCTTCATTCAGGCGCTTCAGAATTTCCAAAATCTCCGTTGCCGAGTGACTGTCCAGATCGCCGGTGGGTTCGTCGGCAAGCAGCAAAGTTGGATCGCTGACAATAGCCCGCGCAATTGCCACGCGCTGTTCTTGTCCGCCGGAAAGCTGCTTCGGCAGGTGGTTGATGCGTTCTTCCAGACCCACAAGTTTCAGGGCGGTCATCACGTGGTCTTTTCTCTGTTGCCCGTTGAGCCGGGTCAGCAAAAGCGGCAACTCGACGTTTTCGAACGCGGTGAGAACCGGAATCAGGTTGAAAGTCTGAAAGACGTATCCGATATGCCGGTTGCGCCAGTGCGCCGACTGGGCATCGCTGAAGCGAAAGACATTTTCGCCGAGCACCAGCAGATCGCCGGCGGTCGGCCGGTCAATGGCCGCGATCATGTTCAGCAGCGTCGTCTTGCCCGAACCCGACGGCCCCATCAGCGCCAGAAATTCCCCCGAGCCGATTTCAATCGAAACGTCGTCGAGCGCCTTTACCTCGAAGGCATCACGCTTAAAGATCTTGCTGACGTTGCGCGCCTGTACGACTTTGGTCTGGGTAGCGGTGTTGGGGGCGATGGCTGTGCTCATGATTGTCCTTTGAGTTTGATCCGGTCTCCGTCTTTCAAATTCTGCGGCCCGGCGGTGATTACATTCTCGCCGCCGACCAGGCCTTCGACCAGCAGGCCGCCGCTGCGCTGCGAAACGACATGAACTTCGCGCCTCAGGGCTTTGCCGTTGAACGCGATAAAGACAACTTTCTTTCCATCGCGATCGCGAACTGCAGTCGTGGGCACGAAAACTCCGGCCTGGCCCGAAGTTGGAGTTTGTTTCTCATTGGCCAGGAATTTCACCGTGGCATTCATCTCGGGGCGCAGGTATTCGTCCGGGTTCAGAATCTGCACCTTCACCTGGACCGTGGCTTTCTGCCGGTTGGCTTCGGGAGAAATCTGCGCGATCACGCCGTTGTACTTGCGATCCGGATAGGCATCCACGGTGACGATGCCTTTTTGGTTCGGACCGAGTTTCGAGAAATCATCCTGGGCGATGTCGAGTTCGACTTGAATGTCGTTGAGATCGGCGAGCGCGACCACTTCGCCTTGCGGGCCGCCTTCGGCGGTGCTCGCGAAACCAGAGGTGATCAGTTCGCCTTTTTCCGCGGTGCGTTCGAGGATGGTTCCGTTCACCGGAGCGCGAATGACGGTTGCGTCCAGCCAGGATTTGGCGTACGCCTCCTGGCCTTCGGCCTGCAACAGCGCGCCTTTGGCGCGCGTGATATCTTCGGTCCGTGGCCCGATCTTCGCCAACTGAAAAGCTTTATCAAGCGAATTCACGCGCTGCTGATCGGCGTCGAATTTGGCGCTGGCGTCGTCCAGAGCCTGCTTGGAAAGCACGCCCTGTCCCCACAGTTCGCGGGTGCGATCGAGCGTAATCTTGTCATTCGCCAGCGTGGCGCGAGCTTCGTCCAGATTGTGCTGCGCCTGCTGAATCTCTTCCGGGCGCGAGCCGTTTTCAAGTTCTTGCAAATAGGCCCTGGCGTTTTCGCTTGCGCCTTTGGCCTGTTCGTACTGGGCACGGAATTCCTGATCCTCCAGTCGCACCAGTACCTGGCCTTCTTTGACTTTGTCGCCCTTTTCCACGCCGATCCAGGCCACGCGCCCGGTGACTTTCGAGTTCACGTTGATTTTGTGATGAGCGACGATGTAGCCGGTGGCGGAGAGCACGATTCCGCCGACATCGCTTGATTCGGCCGCTGCGCGCGCCACCTCGACCTCGGCGGCATCGGGCACCAACAGCCGGTACGCCAGGGCGCCCAGGCTCAGCAGCGCGACCACGGTGATTCCGATCAGGATATAGCGCCGCGACCATGACGGCTCGCCTGGCGGCGCGGAGTGGTCAATGCGCAGGCCTGCCAGATCGGAATGTTTCGTGTCCAGAGGCATTTCTGTTTCTAAGCAGCTTCTGGTCCAGGGTCAGCTGCGCTCACCCGCCAGCAATGGGTTTTCTCTCATCCCACGCGAGATCCCTCACCCCGCTGGTGAAAGCGCGGGGCTTCGGGATGACTTCAACTTTCCGTTCCTCTGCGCTCTCTGCAGTGAACTAATCTCTGAGCGACGCCAAAATCTCCCGCCGCGCGGCATGCCAGGCCGGCGCCATGCCGCCAAAGAAACCCATCACAATGGCAAACAGGATCGCCGCTCCAATCACTTCGGGCGTAATGTGCAGGCCGAAGACGATTTCGCTGAAGGTCACCGCGTTCGACGTTCCCGTGGTCATGCCGTTGAATGGCAGCATTAGCACAATGCCGACGGCGGCGCCAATCAGCGAAAGCAGAACCGACTCGAAGACAAACGACGTCAGAATGCTCGAACGCGTAAAGCCAACCACGCGCAAAGTCGCAATTTCGCGCGAGCGGTAGGCCACGGCGGCATACATGGTGTTCATCGCCGCGAAACTCGATCCCACCGCCATGATGATCGCCACGACCCAGCCGATGTATTTGATGGGAGCGCCGGAACTGGTCTGCTTGGCGTAATACTCGGTCTCGAGCGCGCCTTCGAGCTTGAGCCGCTGATCGTCGCTCACGCGGTGTTTGAGGGCATCGGCGCTCACCGCGTCGGTGGCGCGCAAGTACACCGATCCGAATCCGCCCTGGCGGTCGAAGTCGGAAGCCATCTGGTTTACGTCTCCCCAGATTTCCGATTCATAAGCTGTGCCGCCCGCATCGAAAATTCCGACCACCGTCCACGGGCCTTTGCCGAACTGCAGGCTGTCGCCCACATTGGCATGAGCGAAGCGCCTGGCGATGGACTGGCTGACCACGACTTCACGCTGTCCCGGCCTGAACCACCGCCCTTGCGCCAGCTTGATATGAGGTCGAAGTTCGAGGCCATCCGGCATCATGCCGCGCACGGTGACATTCACCTCGCCGGTTCCGTCCGAACGCGGCAGCATGATCACGACCACCCACTCAGCGGAGGCCATCGGCTCGCCGTGGCTATCTTTGGCCACGCCGGGCAGGTTCTTAATCGTGGGAAAGAGGCTGGCGTCGAAGTTGCTTTGCACTTCGGCCTGCGAGCCCTTGCGTATCACCAGCACGTTCAGCGCATCGCCGCTGGTGACGAAGGCCCGGTTCAGCCCGCTGATCAGCGCCATCAGGAAAATCGCGGTCGTGACCGTGAGCGCAATGCCGAGCGCGGTCATCGCGGTCAAGCCCTTGCGCAGTTTCAGGTTTCGCAGGTTGTAATACAGCGGTATCGCCATAGTCTGGAACTCAGCCGATGTGGCGCAATCCCTCAACAATATTCACTTGCGATGCGTGGTACGACGGAATGACCGCGCTCAGAAAGCCGACCAGGCCGGCGATCACCACGGAGAGCAAAATCAATCCCCAACTCACCGGAGTTACAGGAAAAAATACCGCCGCCTGGCCGGAGTGCGTGAATCCCGCCACGGCGAGGTAGGCAATCATGGATCCGATGAACCCTCCCGTCACCGAAAGCGCGACCGCTTCGCCGACAAACAAGCCCAGAACGGTTCCATGGGTGAATCCCAGGGTCTTGAGCACGGCGACTTCGCGCGTGCGTTCGCGGATGGACATGGCCATGGTGTTGGCCGAAACCAGCAGCGTGGCAAATACCACCGCTCCGCAGATGCCGAGGATGAAAGCCTTCACGTTGCCCAGCATGGCGACGAAATCCAGGCCGAAAGCTTTTTCGCTTTCGGTTTTCGTGGGCGCGGTGGAGTTGCGGAACATGTCATCCACTGCAGCGGCGACTTTGGTGACGTCATCCGGAGATGCGGCGAGCGTGCCGAACATGCCGGCGGTTCCCTTGAACCAGGAGACCGATTCTTCCGCATATTTGGCGTTGAAATAGAGCGACTGATCGTCGGGCTTGGAGTGGAAAATTCCGCGAACATACAACTCCGGGTCAAAGGGATAAATCGTGCCCTTGAGCACAATGCGGTCGCCCAATTTCCAGCCGTATTTCTTGGCCAGCGTATCGTCCACGATGGCTCCCTGGCGATCGCGCTGCCAGGCGGCGATCTGATCCGCGGGCATGTCTATGTCGCGATAAACCTTGAAGAACTCCTCGGGGTCGGTGCTGAACTGGGCGAAATAGTGTTCCGGCTTGTCATCAATGTAGAGGCCGCCAAACCATGACATAGGGACCACGGCCACCACTCCGGGCACGGCGCGAATTTTCTCGCGATAATAGCCGGGCAGGGCGAAGGTCAGCGAAACCTTGTGCCGGGTGAGCAGGCGCTCGTTCGATTCGGCGCTGCCATCGGGCATGTAGAAGCTGCGCCAGAGGGTCATCATGAGCGTGAGCAGCAGCAAAGAAAAAGCGATACTGAGGATGGTCAAAATGCTGCGCCGCTTATTGCGGAAGGCGTTCTTGCTGACAAATCGCGTCAGAGTCATGATCGAACTCCGGGAGAAAAGAAAACACGAACCCCACTTCCTCCTAGCATAAACGAGCGGTGCGCCAGGGAACAAGCGGCTGATCTCTCCCCAGCCAGGGCGGACCAGGCGTCCGCCCCTATGTATTCCGTGTCAACCGTCGAGCCTCCTCTTTGTCCTCGGCGGTTAACTATTCCGAGAGGTTGGTTACCTTCGACTTAACTCTTGCTGCTACACGGATTTACAAGTACTTTCGTAACCTGCCCCGGCGGCTGCTTCGGGGCTATTCTTGGTCTTGTCCCTTCCCCGGCAGCCCATGCCATAGGTTTCCCCGGGAAGCTGCCGTACTTCCACGGCGTGAGGTCAGGAAGCAATGTCGAACAAGATCGGACGCTTCGAAATACTCAGTGAGATCACGCATTCCGAACTGGGAGGCGTTTACAAGGCCTCGGACCCGGAAAACAATCAGACGGTCGCGCTGAAGACCGTGAAACTAGAGGCGCTGGGCCCGCAGGCGCCAGGGTTGATGAAGAGCCTGCTGGAAGAAGCCGAAGCCAGCAAAGTGCTGAACAGCCACAACATTTCCTTGCTGTACGGCGCGGGCGAGACGGACGGCGTTTTCTGCGCCTGCCTGGAATACGTGCAGGGCAACAGCGTTGCCACCATGCTGGCGCGCAAAGAAGGATTCTCCATTTGGGATTTGCAGGACATTGCCCGGCAAACCTGCCAGGGGCTGGATCACGCGCACGCCAAGAAGATTTTCCACTACACGCTCGAACCGGCCAAGATCATGGTGACCTGGGACGGCACGGTGAAGACGCTGGGTTTTGGCATCTCGATGATGAATGCCTTCGCCGCCCAAGCCGCGGGCAAGGCGCCGGAAGTTCTGCATTATATGTCGCCCGAGCAACTGGGCGGCGATACGCTGGATGCGCGCTCCAACTTATTCACCCTGGGCGCGATTCTTTATGAGATGGTCACCGAGCACAAGGCATTCGATGGCGAGGATTCCGACCAGGTGCGGCAGGCGATCCGTGAAGTGATGCCGCCGGCGGCGAAGCAGGTGAATCCCAAGATTCTTCCGGCGCTCAGCGACGTCATCATGAAGGCGCTGGCGAAATCGCCCGAGGAACGGTATCAGTCCGGCCAGGAATTGGTCAACGATTTGGAACGCTGTAAGGAGAGCGCGAGCAAGGCCTCGGCCAAGCCGAGCGAACTTCCGCAGCGAGCGGCTGCACCGCAGAAGCCGGCGGCAAGCGCGCCTGCGGCAAAGCCTGCAGCCACGCACGCGGCAAAACCGGAGATCACGCCGGCGGCGAAAGTCCCGCAGCCCACGCTGCCAAAGAAAGAAGCCGTGCCGGCCAGAGCCGCGGCAGCCGCGGCAGGGCACGGCGGCAACGGCGCAGCCGAGGGACTCATTACGCCAAATCTCGACGCGGCAGCTCCGGTCGTCAGCGGGGCGCGGCCCGCGGCCCGGTCCATGACGCAGGGGAAGGCCACCATGTCGTCTGCTCCTGTCGTCGAGCCGGAATACGAGACCCCGAAGATCACTGTGGATCCCATGATGGACGAGAGCCGGACGGGCGGCGACAAGAGCGTCCGCAGCTTCTCGGAGATTGACGAACTGCCTCCGCTCAAGGAAGTTCACATTGCGCCCTCCGCGCCACCGGAACCGGAACCCGAGCCGGCGAGCGAAGTTCACAATGTGGTGTTTAAGAAGGCGCCGCCCGAAAAGCCGCGGGTGAAGCCGCGCGAAGCCGCCCAAAAAGCGGTCAAGGAAATCAAGCAGACGCCCCCGCAGTTATTCATGGTTTCCATCGCGACAGCGGTCGGAATCATTCTGCTGGTAGTCGCGGGCATCGCCTGGCACATCCACTCGCAGAACTCCGATGATGATACCGGTTCCACGCAGTCGGCAGCCGCCACCGCGCCGGCACAACCAACCTCTGCTCCGGCCGCATCGGCGCCGGCGCCGGAAGCGGTGCAGGTTGCGCCGGAACCGCTAACCGAAACGCCGCCTGCGGTCTCGGTGAAGCCGAAGTACAACAAGAAGCAGGCGAAGCGCGCCGCAGCCGCTCCGGCGATTATTCCCGGGCAATTGAATATCAGCTCGAACCCGGCCGGGGCGCAGGTGCAGGTTGACGGCCAGTCGAACCCTGCCTGGATTACGCCGTACAACGTTACCGGACTATTGCCCGGTCAGCATTCTGTCACTATCAGCAAGCAGGGATATACCAGCGAAAGCCGGGCTATTGAAGTGTCTTCCGGTGGCAAATCGTTCATGAGCGTGCAACTGGCACAGCTTTCGCCGACCGCCGCCGTGATCAGCGAGCCTGCGGGCGCCGCCGTGTGGCTGGATGGCCGCGATACCGGACGGCAAACGCCGGCGCAGATTTCCGTGGACAAGCCCGGCAATCACATCTTCGTTTTCAAGAAACAGGGATATCTTGAGGAGAGCGTGAATGTGAACCTGCAGACGGGCCAGACTTCGCACCTGTCGGCCGCTCTGCGCCCGCTGGGCAATACCGACGAAATCAGGATTGGCGGTAAGTTCAAGAAAGTCTTTGGCGGCAGCGACACCGCGGGCATGGGAACGGTGAGCGTAAAGACGCAGCCGAAAGGCGCGCAGATCGCGGTCAACAACCGCATCGTGGATAAAGCCTCGCCTGTCCAGTTCTATCTGAATCCGGGCAACTACGAGATTGACATCACGCTCTCCGGATTCAAGAGCGTGCACCGGGTGATCAGCGTGGACCGCGACGGCAAAGTCGCAGTCGAGGAAAACCTGGAGCGCCAGTAGTCCTTGTGTGGCGGACACTCCGGTCCGCCTGTGGAATCCCTCTACGCCGCTTCGCCACATAGGGGCGGATGTCCTCATCCGCCCCGGCCGAGCAAGGCTCAGCACTCCTCTCTGCGCAATTGCCTACGTGAGATGTTAGACTCTGAGGTTTTCTTACAGGAGCTGGCCTTATGCATATTCAGCGCGCAGGAGTGATCGGCGCCGGCACGATGGGGAACGGCATCGCCCACGTTTTTGCCCGCAGCGGCTACAAAGTGATGCTGTTCGACGTGGAACAGCGTTTTCTCAATCGCGGGCTGGAAACGATCGGGAAAAATCTCGATCGCGAAGTTGCAAAGAACAAGATCTCCGCCGCCGACAAGGCCGCGGTGCTCGGACGGATTGAGCCTGTGCTTGACCGCGGGCAACTGGGCGCGTGCGATCTGATCGTGGAGGCGGCGACGGAAAAATTTGAAATCAAGAGCGATCTCTTCCGCCATCTGGACCAGATTTGCCGGCCCGAGGCCATTCTGGCTTCCAACACCTCTTCCATTTCGATCACGAAGATCGCGGCCCTGACCAAGCGGCCGGGCAAGGTCATCGGCATGCACTTTTTTAATCCGGTGCCGGTGATGAAGCTGGTGGAGATTATCCGGGGGCTGGCGAGCACGGATGAAACCTTTCAGGTGGTTCGCGATCTGGCGGTGAAGCTGGACAAGACGCCGGTGGAGGTGAACGACGCGCCGGGATTTGTCTCCAACCGCGTGCTGATGCCGCTGCTTAATGAAGCCATGTACGCGGTGATGGAGGGTGTGGCCACGCCGGATGCGGTGGACGAAGTTTTCAAACTGGGGATGGCGCACCCCATGGGGCCGCTGACGCTGGCGGATTTTATCGGGCTGGACGTCTGCCTGGACATCATGCGCGTGTTGCAGGATGCGCTGGGCGATCCCAAATACCGGCCGTGCCCGCTGCTGATCCGGATGGTGGATGCGGGCTGGCTGGGAAGGAAGAGCGGGAGGGGGTTCTACAAGTATTAGAGGATGCTATTCAGTTAACCGTTGTCATTTCGAGCGGAGCACGACGGTCCGCTTGCGGACCGTCTTCGCTCGAAATGACAGGCTAATGGGATCAGACGGAGTTCCTGTATGCCCACTTACATCTGCATGTTGCGTGGCATCAACGTGGGAGGGCACAACCAAGTGCCCATGACCCAGCTGCGCGCCATGTTTGAAGCGCTCGGCTGCAAGCAGGTCGCAACCTACATTCAGAGCGGCAATGTCGTCTTCGACGCCGCCAAAGGCAGCCCGGAGCAATTTTCCCAGAAGATCGAAAAAAAGATTCTCGTGCACTTCGGCTTTCCCGTCAGCGTAATCACCCGCACCCCGGACGAGTTGCAAGAGAGCATCATGGGCAATCCGTTTCTGAAAGAGTGTAAAGCTGAGCCAGCCAAGGTACACGTTGCGTTTCTATCCCAAGCGCCGGCTGCCGAAGCGGTGAAGAAGCTGCACGCACTCGCTACCGTGTCCGAGCAAGTACGCTGTGCCGGACGCGAAGTCTATCTGTATTATCGCGAGGGTATGGGGCGGGCTAAGCTCACGGGCAGCGTCGTGGAGAAGGTGCTGGGGGTTCGCGCGACGGCGCGCAACTGGAATACTGTGACCAAGCTCTACGAGATGGCATCGCAGCTCTAAGCGCAGGAATTCCTCGTGACCACCGGCCCTCATGATCGCCTGATTTACGCCCTGGGCGCTATTCTCGGCGTCTGCGCCGGCGGGCTGGATGTCAAGATCGGCGACCTGCTGCTGACCGCGCTGTTTGTTCTTGCTTCGACCATGCTGCTGGGCGCGCTGCGGCCCCGGCGGCCCTGGCGGTGGACGCTCACCGTTGGCTTATGCGTGCCGGTGGTGCAGATGCTCGCCTATGCGTTCCTGACCGAGAAACCTTACCGGGCGCAGATCTACGAGTCGTTCCTCGGATTGCTGACCGGCATCGCGGGAGCCTATGGCGGGGCGGTGGCGCGCCGGGGATGGAATGAACTGTTCAGATAGCCGGGTGACTTTCATGCGGACGAATGTGAGACCGTGTGGACGCAAGCGCCCGCCCCTTGCGAAAAAACTGCAAGGAGCGGGGCACCCGGATTTTACTTGCTCCTGTCTCACACGGCTAGTTGACCGTGATGCTGACCTTCTTGGACGAAATCCCGTTTGCCACCACTTCGAGTGTGCTGGCTCCGGTCTCCATGCCCGATGGGACATCAAATTTGGTGGAAACAGTTTTGTTTCCCGTCGCCACCCCCATCGTGCTGTGGTCGTGCGTCTTGGCGTAGAAAACGTGCCCTGACGAATTGTTAGTGATGCGCACCAGGGGGTAGTTGGTGACCGAGGTGTTTTCGTCGCCGTATGCCTGGGCTTGGGAAATGCCATTGAACTGTTTGCCGGAGATCTTGTACGTGGAACCGCGCGTCACGGTCTGGGCGTACTTAGTTACGCTTGGGGCCCACGCCGGGTTCGGCTTGCCGTTTGGAGTGAATACCGCGGAGCCCGCAACAATTACTTCTCCCGTGGGCAAAACCAGCAAATGGTTGAAGTAACCGAGGTAAAGGCTGGGCTTCAGGTTCTTTCCGTCAAACTCGTATGACGTTCCGGAGGCGCCCACCACCAAGGGGTGGCCATTCGGCAGCAGCACGGCATAAGAGTCGCCAGCGTTGTCCCCATTCGGAAAATCGGGGCCCACCGTCCATTTCCCGTTCGCGGGATTATAGACAGCGGTGTGTCCCGGACCGCTGCCCCCATTCGATCCTGAACCTGTGGCGAAAAAAGTACCGTCCGGCTGAAGCATGCCCGGGCCGACTTCTCCGGGTGGGTAATAGCAATGCTGTCCATTTTTTCCGTAATGGATGCAGCCGAAGGTGGTAGGCGAATGCAAGTCCACAATCGTGCTGCCGGTGCTGATCCATTTCTGCTGGGAAGAGTCGTACTTCTCCGAGTGTGGGGCTTTGCTCACATCGAATGTCTGCACCGACCCGTCTGGCATCAGCGTCCAGCCTTCTTCCGCGTTGCGGTCGTGCTTGCCGGCGTCGCTCCACTCGGTCCATTCCATTGTCTTGGGATCAAGGACCGCATCGCGCTTGTCGAACTTGCTTCCCAACAAGAACCTTCCGTCCGGGAGCACTGTGGACGGCGAATCCCCGATAAAGCCCCAACCCTTGGGCGGCTTCTGGTTCGTCCAGACATTTTTCGCCGGATCGTAAACCGCGCCCAGGTTGGTGAAGGCGAAATTATTATTCAAGTATTCGCCGCCTTCAATAATCAGGCGGCCGTCGGCCAGAACGCTGGCCGCGAAATAAAGGGGCACATACCCGGATGGCAGACTCGCCATTTGTTTCCAGGTTCCCTTGAGGTAGCTCCCATTCTTGTCGGGAGTAAGCCTCCACCAATCGGACTCGCCGGCACCCTGGTACATCACCGTGCCGTCCGTCAAAAGGAACCCGAGGATGGCGCCGTCGGGCGGCTGGTTCACAAGGCTCTTCAGCGTCTGACCGGAAGAAATACCGATGGCAGCAAGCATAAGAACGGCGATAGCAAGTTTTTTTGACACCATGATCACCTCTCCTGAAGGTTGCACCGAACACCGGTTCGGCGCATGTCCTGTCCCTCGGGGAGTCGAAGCACAGGGGGGACAACTGTACCAGATTTTTGGAAGTACGACCAAAGAAAAACGGCAGTTTCTGAAGCCCATGAGAGTCATACTTCTTCGCGGAAAGCCGGGCTGCTCGCTTGTTCGGCGACCACAGCCCCTCGACGGTATCGGATATCCAGGACGTGCACCTTCGTAACTCCCAGATACCCGGGCCACGACTCAACCTTGCGGCGCCTCCGCCGATGACATATTCCCAGGAGGCTCCTCGTGATGAAAAGCGGCATACTCGCCCTGCTGTTTTCTGTTTGTTTCCTGGCCGGTTGCAACTCTGCCCCGCCGGCGCCGGCCGGGCCGCCGGTTGCGAACGCGGTGCGCGCGTACAACGGAACCGCGTCGGTGGGAGATTTTTTGACCATCTCGATTGACGCCAATGACAAAACCATTACTTACAAGAACTACACGAACGGGCAGAATGGGATCGTTTCCTACACGGTGAATGCCGACGGCAGCTACACCATCGAAGATCCCAAGGGGAACCTGCTCGCGGCCTATGAAGTCCCGGGATTCATGCTGGCGGTTGAAGCCGCGAACGCCGGGCCAGACCAGGATACGCCCGCGTTGATCACCGCAGTCGAAAGCGCGTCGGCTTCGATCACCGACTTTGCCGGGCGCAGTTCCAATTATCTTCAGTTGCGCACCGCGGACGGCGGCATGGAATTCGGCACAGTCACTATCGGCGCGCAGGGCGACATCCAGCACGACGGTTACTGGCCTTTTGGCCTGCTGACCCAGCCGCAGAGCTTCTTCAACGGCGGAACCTTTCCCGCCTCGAGTGTGGTGGAAGATGCTTCGGGCGACTTCTTCACTATCAACGAGAGCAACGGCGCGCAGGACACCGTATTCGGCACTCAGGACGGGCTGTGGGCTGTGGATACGCAGAATGGCGCGATTCTCGGGCTGCCGAAAGCCGGCACGAAGGATTTCAGCCCGTTCTCGTCGGGAACGTACAACGCTATCTACTACGAGAAACCGAACGCGCAGATGGGACAGCACAACTTCGAATCCGGCACCCCGCAAGAGGGCAAGGCCGTCATCGTGGTCAGCGCGAGCGGGTTGGCGACCATCCGCGACAGCCAGAACAATACTATGGCCAGCGGCACGCTGGCCGCGATCGCCGATACGCCCTATATCTACAATGGCTCACCCAGCAAGCTGCCGGATCCATGCTACGGCATGTTCACCTTCCGCACGGTGACGGCAAATTCGCAGCAGGATGTGTTCGCGTCATTCCAGGGCAACGCCGTCATCTTCTCCAGCTTCGAAACTGGATTGCCCGTTCAACCCAACCCAACTTATACGTACTTTTACGGTGTGGGATTGAAATAGGACCTAGGACCTAGGATTTTCCGCCTTCGCTTCCGGAACTTGCGACTCCTGTTCCGGAACGAAGGTCCGAGCCGGTTGCGCAAAGGTCCCGGCTATCCAGAAAGTAATCGCGTTTCCACAGTGCGAGCGAGTATGCTGCGCACATGGGAGTGTCGGTTTCAGTGCTGGCCAGCGGCAGCCGGGGCAACTGCGCGCTGGTCGAGGGTTCCGCTACACGGATTCTGGTGGATGCCGGCATCTCCTGCCGCGAAACCTTCAAGCGCATGAAGGACGCGGGCGAGGACCCGCGGTCGCTGTCCGCTATTCTCATCACTCACGAACACACCGATCACGTTTGCGGGCTGCTGGTGCTGGCGCGCAAGCTGAGCATTCCTGTTTTTATGACCGGCGCTACTCACCAGGCTTGGTCGCGGGCGGTGCGCGACGCGACCGGCGAACGTCCGGAGCTGGCGAAGCTCGAAGTCTTTTCCTCCGGCCGCGGCTTTCAGATCGGTGACGTCGCGGTCACGCCTTTCACCATTCCTCACGATGCCTGCGATCCTGTTGCCTTCACTTTCCGCAGCGAAGGCGTGAAAATTGCGGTTGCCACCGATCTCGGCTACCTTCCGGCCAGCGTCTGCGATCATCTGCGCGGCTGCGATGTGCTCATCATGGAATCCAATCATGACCTGGAAATGCTGCGCGGCGGACCCTATCCCTGGTCGGTGAAGCAGCGGGTGATGAGCCGAGTGGGCCACCTTTCCAATACCGCGCTCGCGGAATTCTTCGCTACGGAATATGATGGAAGCGCATCCTACATAGTGCTGGCACATTTGTCGGAGCAGAATAATCATCCGGAACTGGCCCGGAGCGCAGCGGAAAGGGCCCTGGGCGGCAGGCAGACGCTGCTGCACAACCGGGTGATGCTGGCAGCGCAAGCGGAAGCGATGCAGCCGATCCGGCTGTAAGTTCGATCTGTGCAAGCTATGAGTCAGTGTATTGATCCCATCGTGGGCAAGATCCTGGCGGGATGGCGCTATGACATCTCGGGCATTGCGCCGGAGATGCGCGGCGACTATGAGGATCATCTGGCGGCCTGCGAACGCTGCCACAGCCGCCAGCGCCTGCACCGCACCATTGATATTGCGCTGATCACGCTGGCTTCGGTGTCGGCGGCGGTGTTTCTTCTGGCTTTTGGCGTGATCCTCCACTTCGCTCCGCGCCATGCTTTCTGGCTGGAGATCGTGGCTCTGGTGGGATTCGGCCTCTCGGCGCTGATCTGGCTGGTAGTGGCGGTGGCTACACCGGCTCCGATGGCCGTGGTGGATGCCGCGAAAATTGGAGCACGCCATGTGCATGACCGCTTGCCCGCGGAAATCCGCGAACGCCTGCCGGAAGAGTTAAGGCTGAAGATTACCGGATCGTAATTATGCGACGACCCGCAAAACTTATCGGGCTGCTTCTTTGCACCGTGATGGTTGCCACGATCGTGGCGCCGGCATTTGCCTTGCCCCACCCGACGGCGCGTTGCCATGATCACGGCTCTACCCATCCTGGACCCGCTACGAGCCGCTGCTGCCTGAGTGGGCATCAATCGCTCCTGCTGCAGAAGACGCGAATCGAAGACGCCCCCATCTCCCACGGCGTAACGATCGTCGTCCCGTTGGCGCAACCTGACACCGTAGCCTCGATTGTCTGCGGGAACCAGAGCTGGCGCTGTCCTCGATGTGATCTGGCAAGTCTCATTCCTCTGCGTATCTGATTCACAAAACTTCGGGCTTATAAGACTTCGCTTCCCTCGTGCGAACCATGCTGTCCTAATCGGTTGCGCGCGCGGATCACTTTCTTCTGCCAACGATGCTTGCGGTGGTGTGTGTGCGAAATTCACAGCGATTGTTTCTGACACTTGCGATATTGAGCGTGCGGTTAACGGCACAAGACTCTTCCGGCGCCGATTCCCGCCCGCACGACATGCCCGGCATGAAAATGGATCACGCCGCCGAAGTGACGTTGCCATCGTTTCATGCCTCATCCGGTACAAGCTGGCAGCCCGCCTCGGTTCCCGAGCGCATGTGGATGATCAGGCGCGGCGGCTGGGACTTGATGGCGCACGGCACGCTCTTTCTCACCTACGACCAGCAGGGCGGGCCGCGCGGCGAAGGCAAAGCCGAGTCGGTGAATTACCTGATGCTGATGGAGCAGCATCGTCTGGGATCGGGGACGCTTTTGTTGCGCCAGATGTTTTCCGCGGAATCGTTGACCTCGCCGCATCCAGGATTTCCCGAGCTGTTTCAGACCGGCGAAACCTACCATGGCCAGCCGCTGGTGGATCATCAGCATCCGCACAACGTGTTTGCCGAGTTGGCCGCGCTGTACACCGTGCCGCTGAACGAGAAGATTTCCTGGCTGCTTTATGGCGGCCCAGCGGCTGAGCCGGCGCTCGGTCCGGTGACTTACATTCATCGCGAGTCGGCGTCGGAGGATCCCGCCGCGCCGCTCAGCCATCATCTGCAGGATTCGACGCATACCAGCTTTGGCGTGGTGACGACTGGATTCATCTTTCATTATTCAACGCTCGCCCAGTTCAAGGTGGAAGGTTCGGCATTCAACGGGCGTGAGCCGAATGAAGAACGCTGGAGCATTCAATTAGCGCCGCTTGATTCCTGGTCCTTTCGAGTGAGCGCTGCGCCCGGCCGCAACTGGGCCGCGCAATACAGCTATGGCCACTTGGTGCATCCCGAGGCGCTTGAGCCGGGCGATCAACGGCGGCAGACGGCGTCGCTGGAATACAGTCGCCCGCTCGCGCGGGGGAATTGGGCGACTTCGCTGGTCTGGGGCCGCGTGCAGAAACAGTTCGAAAGTTTTCCGTTGAACAGCTACTTGCTCGAATCCACGCTGAATTTCATGCGCCGCAACTACGCGTACACGCGTATGGAACTGGTGGACAAAGACGAACTGTTCCCCGATGCGCCGCTGCATCCCGCCTATCGCATCGGCGCATACACGTTCGGCGGCGTTCGCGACCTCGTGCAGAACGCGCATTGGCAGCTGGGTTTAGGCGGAGATGTGACTTTCTACTCGAAGCCGGCAGGTCTGGATGCTGCTTATGGAAATGATCCGGTGTCATTCCACATTTTTCTACGGGTGCGGCCAGGGTTGTAGCGCCGCCCAAACGACGGCGGGACAAGAGTGCCCGCCCCATATCAGCTCTACGCCTTGATGTGGCAGCTGGCCAGGCCCTTTTTCTCCAGATACTGCTGGTGGTAATCCTCGGCCTCATAGAAAGTCACGGCGGGCACAATCTGCGTGACGATGGGCTTGCTGAAGCGATGCGCTTGTTCCAACTTCTCTTTCGAAGCGCGAGCCGCCGCTTCCTGTTCCGGCGTGTGATAGAAGATCGCCGAGCGATACTGCGTGCCCCAGTCCGGGCCTTGCCGGTTGAGCTGCGTGGGATCGTGGTTCTCCCAGAAAACGTCGAGCAGCCTGTCGTAGGAAAGCTTGGCGGGATCGTATTCGATCTCGACCGCCTCGGCGTGACCGGTGCGGTCGGTGCAGACATCTTTGTACGACGGATTGTCGTAGTTTCCGCCGGTGTAGCCGACGCGCGTGGAGATCACGCCGGGCAACTGGCGAAAGGTGGCTTCGACTCCCCAGAAACATCCGGCAGCAAATGTGGCTTTGGCCATGGTGTGAACTCCATTCCCCGTAAGTAATCAGATTGTATTCGATGCAGGAAGCAACCAGAAAGTGGCAATCCGACGCTCTTCGCCTCCGGGTAGAGAAAAGAATTCAACTCGCAGTGGAGGTGGTGCATCGAATGCATGAAAAGCGCCTGACTCGCGGCACACTAGGACTGGGCACACCCAGCATTGGGGCACACCAGGATCACGGGGGCCGCGCGGGTTCTTCGTCACCGTAGTTGCGGTCAAGCATTCCAAAAAATTGGGGGGCGTGCACATGCGTTCAAAGGCTCTTGGACAGATCTTGCTCTGTTTTCTAACGGTGGGGGCGACAGCTGCCACCCACAAAACCCTCTACAACTTTGCCGGAGGAACTGACGGCGCCATTCCGAATGCGCCAATGGTGTTTGATTCCAAGGGAAACCTATACGGCGTCACCAACGCCGGCGGAAACAACGGTTGTGACAGCGCGCTCTCCACCGGCTGCGGGACAGTCTTCCAACTGACGCTGAAGGGGAATTCCTGGAAAGAAAAAGTGCTCTATACCTTCAATGAAGACACCGACGGGGGCAATTCCGGCGCGGGCATTGTCATGGACGCTTCCGGCAATCTCTATGGTACAACACTTTATTATGGCGGCTCCCACAACGGGACGGTGTGGGAACTGGCGTCAGCCGGCACGGGTAAATGGGAACAACACATTCTTCACTCCTTCCGGGGCGGCAAAGACGGCTACTCGTCGTATGGCATAAGCCTGGATCCACAAGGGCGGCTGTTCGGCACGACCTTCGGCGGCGGAGCCAACAACGATGGCGTGGTCTTCCATCTGGTTCCGAAGAACGGCAACAAATGGCAGGACGCGATTCTGTACGCTTTCGGCGGCAACGCAAATGATGGCAACGCCCCTTCGGATGCGCCGGCGTTCGACGCATCCGGCAACGTCTATGGCACCACGTATGCTGGAGGGCCGAATCTCAGCGGCATCGTGTTCCAGATGCAGCACGCGGCTAGCGGCTGGAACGAAGCGCCGATCTATGATTTTCAGGGTCAAGCGTTCGGCGGCGGCAGCGACGGCGCAAACCCTACGGCGGGCGTGATCCTCGACGACAAGGGCAACATCTTCGGAACCACTTTCTATGGCGGCCAGGCTTCCGTAGGCGTGGTGTATGAACTGAGCCCGGATGGCAAGGGCGGCTGGAAGGAGAGCGTTCTGTACACCTTCACCGACCGCAAGGACGGCGGCCATCCTGCGGGCTTGATCCGCGATGCAGCGGGAAATCTGTATGGCGTGACCACGGGACACAATACCTTTGGGTCGGTTTTCAAGCTCAGCCCGAGCGCCAAGGGTAAATGGAAATTTACCGTGCTTTACGACTTCAAGGGCCGCGCGGACGGCGGCGCGCCCGACGGTTCGCTCATCATGGATGCCAAGGGAAATCTGTATGGGACAGCGAGTTTTGGGGGCAAATTTGGCAACGGCGTGGTGTTTGAGATAACGCCGTAGAGCTGGCTGGCCCTGCGTGATTCCGAAACGGAGCGGCCAGCGCTGCGGAGCTTCGCTCCGCCGGACGGACGAGGGCGTCCGTCCCTACGGATTACGGACGCTCGGAATGACTTGGGGCAGGCAGCGGTTTCGGCTGGCAGATTCGTAATCTTGCTTTGCAAAACCGGGCAGTTTTAATAGAATAGCTCCAGACCCTCCTCCTTCCTGGGATTTTGCACCATTGTGTTTATTTCCAGATGATTTGGGACCAAGGTGAGATGAGGAGAGGTGTTGTCGGGATAGTGAGGTTACAAAAGTCACATAGCTCGGCCGCTATCACTTCAATAGGTGCGCTACAAGGTTCATAATTAAAGGTCCAACCATGCATGACATCGCAGTAACGATTCTGGCGGAAGACAAAGAGCGCCTGACGGTTCTCCAGCAGCGCATGGAGAGCACGCAGATGGGGCGCAATGTCTTCAGCCATGTGGGCTTTCCCGCCAGCGCCACGGATTCGATCCTGCGCCAGGTCCAGGATGTGCGGGCGGAAGTTGTGCTGGTGGATATTGATCCGCAGAACGTGGTGCGCGCCATGCGTGCCATCGAACTGATTCACAGTAATACCAGCGAGATTGTGATTTTTGCCGTGGGCGCGATGAGCGATCCGGCTACGATTGTTTCCGCCATGCGCGCCGGCGCGCGCGAATATCTGGAACGCAATGCCACGGCGGAGACCATGATTGAGGCTTTCACCCGTTTTGCCGCTTCGCGGGGCAAGACGCGGACTTCCTCCGGGCGCGCCCGCGTATTCACGGTTACGAACGCCAAGGGCGGCGCCGGAGCGACTACAGTCGCGGTCAATACCGCGATTGCGCTCGAAGAATCGTATGGCGGCACGCTGCTGGTGGACTTCGCGCCCCTCGGGCACGCGGCACTTCACCTCAATGCGCGGCCGACGTTTGGCATCTCCGATGCCTTGCAGAATCTGCATCGGCTGGACACTTCGCTGCTGCAAGGCCTCATGACTACCTGCAAGAGCGGGCTGCAACTGCTGGCCGGCCCGCAGACGCCGCAAACTGCGTTGCCGACCGCGGCCGACTTGGCGCGGCTGTTCGATCTGCTGGTTTCGCAATTCCGTTACGTGGTGGTGGATTGCTCCAACCGCATCGATCAGACGGCGCGTCTGCTTTGCGACTTATCGAATGCCGTGCTTCTGGTGGCCCAGCAGGACGTGGTTTCCCTGTGGAGCGCCGGCCGCATGCGGACATTCATGGAAGAGGGTACAGGGCGGGACCGGGTGCGCCTGGTACTGAACCGTTACAAAAAGATCCCGGGCTTCGGTGACGAGGATATTGAAACCGCCACCAACTGCAAGCTGCTGTGGAAGATTCCCAACAATCACCAGGCGATTGCGCCCGCCATTGACAAGGGCGCGCCGGTCGCCCTGCACGAGACCGTGGATGTGGGACGGTCTTTCCATTCCCTGGCGGCCACGCTCGCCGACGCTTCGCCGACGGCCGAAGGGTCGCTTGACCTGGTTTATTCTCCGGACAAATCCGATAAGAAGAAGGCGTCGAATCGGCTGATTATCTCGCCTTTGCGCGCCGGGCAGTAAGCTCTTCCACCTCGAAATGCCATCCTGTGCGAAGTCGAAGGACCCCACCCGCTCCTCTAACCAAGCAAACCCGCAAGGCATTCTGACCGTGACGCGGAAGAAATCCGTCCAGAATTCCCCGCGGTGGCGAGGCAACCCACGCCCCGCAAGGCCTTTCGACTGCGCGATGGCTTTCGTGCCCGAAAGCGCAATTTCTGCGGAGGCTTTGGCAGAGCTGCTTATTTTCCGGCGGCTGCTTTGGCTTCAAGCCTGGCGTAGATTTCGGGGTTGGAGCAGACTTCGTAGTACCAGCGCTCGGTCCAGCGCTGCACGGCGAAGGTGTGCGCTTCGACCTGCGGCATGCGGTTTCCGCGCACGATGATCTTGCGGAAAATATCGTTGCCGATGGGCACCAGGCCGCTCCACAGGTGGACTTCCTCGCCTTCGGCTTTGGGAAAATCGAGGGGTGAGAGTTCCAGCGAAATTTCCTGTTTCATCTTCTGAAACGCGGCTTCGCTGATGCGGATTCCGTTTACGTTGTATTTCAGGATGAAGTCGTCGGGACTCTCTTCCATCTGCGTATCGCTCGCCGTCTGAAACGCGTAAACGTGGAAGGGCGCCTCGATGGGTTTCATGGATTTCCGCACCCGCTTGCTGCAGGAAGAGAGGCGGTCGCTTTCGTTCAAGGCATCGGAGATCATGATGCGCTGCTCGCCGTCCATCAAGTACATGGGGGCGGAGTCCTGGTAGGAGATGCCGATACCCAATTCGAGGGAAGGCAGGCCGGCTCGTTCGAGGATCTGGTTGTAACCGCGGACAATCTCGATAATCTCGCGAGCCAGCACGGCGGCGCGGCACACCGCGAGGCCGGGTTCGCCTTCGCGCTCCAGAATCGCGAGAATGATGGCATCGCCTTCGAGAAATACTTTTCCCGCGCCGTACTTGGCGAGCAGTTTGTTGACCGGATCGTAGAAATTCAGGCTGAAGTAGGAAGCGGGATTCATGCCGCGTTCGAGCAGGGAGCGGGTGAGGCGCGAGGAATCGCGCACGTCGGCCTTGATGATGACATGACGCAGAACTTTCTCTTCTGAGGGTTTCTGCTCGTCCGGCAGGAGGAACTGGTAGAGCGTGCCGTTCATCGAGGAAAGCTGCCGCATCTTTTCGTTGACGATAAGGTTGACGGTATCCAGCGCTCCGGTGAGCGCCTCCAGGCGGCGCAGATCGCGGTGATAGCGCAGGAAGTCGCGAAGGAAGCGGCCCGCCAGCTTGGCCCGGTCGGCACCGCGGTAGCTGTTGACGCGTTGCACGGCGGCGTTCAAATTGTCGGGCGAAACCTTGCCGTGTTCGGCGATGAGTTTCTCGACCCGGGCGCGTTCATCGCGCGAGATCAGCGCATTCTTCAGTTGCTGCGCATTGATGCGCGGCGAATATTCGGGCAACAGCGGCACTACCTCGTAGGAGGCGATGATGTGATCCATCAGTCTTTCGCGCTCCAGCAGGCCCACCCAGGCGGCCAGGCGGGTTTTCTGCCCGCGCCCTTCCGGGGTAGAGTCGTCGGGAACGCCGCCGCCGACAAGTTCCTGAGCATTTTCCGGGACATTGAGCCAGGCATCAATGGCGCGCTGGGGATCGCTCTCGGGCCCTAAATTCAGCGATTCCATGAATTCCCACGCGATGCGCCGCACGCTGGTGAAACGGTCCGGGTCGCTATCGAAGTTGCCGAGCATGACGTAGTGCTCGGCGTTGAGGTAATTGTCGCAGCCATCCTCGGTGAAGACCAGAGGGTTAAGAAACAGCTTGTATTGCTCGTCGTCGCTATTGCCGAACAGCGACCTCCGCATGCGGGCAATGGTTTCTTTTTCCACTTCGCGCAGGGTGCGGAACAGTTCCTGCCCGGTCTTGCGCAGAATGATTCGCTTGGCCACCTGGAATCCCGCGACCTGCTCGCGATATTCGAGCGCCTTCTGGGCGCGGATGCCTTCGTAGCTCTTCAAGGTCATGCGGCAGCGTTCCAGGATCTGGGCGAACTGCGAGTTCAGTTCGATGCGCAAAAACTTGACGATCGCGACACGCGCCAGCAGATCCAGACTCAGATTGCGTTCGGACTTGGCCCGGTTCAGGGCCGCGGCGTGCATCTCGGCCAACAGGGGCTTCAATTCGGAGGGTTCGGTTTTGGCCTGGGTCCTGGGTTTGGGGCTGGAGCCGATAAAGTGGCTGCCGGCGGCCTTCTGCGGCGATTCGGCTGCGAGCAAGCCTTCGACATCGCCGTGATGAATGATGAGCCGGGCGATTTGCAGGCGCACCGGCTCCATGAACTTGGGGCCGAAGTGGACATCGTGGCGGAGGTTGTCCACGCCGACCTGCAAGCCTTCGAGCGAAATCGCCGGCAGACAGCCGGTTAAACGGGGAGGAATGTCTTCCTCAGCGTTGTGTCCGAGCCGGAAAATGGGGATGCGTGGCATGGGGCGCTATCGTGCCTTAGGGTTGCTCCGCCCGGCTGACCAGGTTGGCGCGGAGTTGCAGCACCGCCAGCGCCTGTTCGACGGTGGGAACATTCAGGGCGGCGAGCTTCGCCGCAACCGCCTGAGCGTCCGCCGTATCGCCCGTCGCGCTGTAGGCGCGCCACAACAGGCGCAGGGACAGCGGGTCGGACGAAGCTTCTTCCAGATGCGAAATCGCGTCCGTAAATCTTCGCTGCGCCATCAGCACCGCCCCGGCGGCCCCGTGATAGCAGAGCTGAATGGTCTGGCTGCGGCTGCGGGCGGCCATAGATTCCAGTTGCCGAACCGCACCTGCGGCGGAATCCAGTTCTTGCGCTCCGGCCATGCGCGACGCCCGCACGCGCAGGATGCAGGCCAGTTCTTCATCGCGGTCGCTGGCGGAAATCTCGCGTTCGTCCTGCAATGTGTTTTGCGCGGCTTGCAGATGCTTCATCGCGGACCTGAAATCCGGTTCGTACATGGCGAGCATGCGGTGCGCCTCGGCTTCCAGCCTTCCCAGCCCGGCATTGTGGGCGTGCATCGCTACTTCGTTCAGCGCTTTCTCGGCTTGTTTGTGATTGTCCTCGCGAATCCATGTCACCGCCGACTGCAGTTCGCGCTGAACTTTATCACTTTGGCTGGTGGCAAAGACGATCGAGCGCTCATATTCCTCGCGCGCGGCATCTTCTTTGCCCATCAGGGCGTAAGTGTCGGCTACACCCAACTCCGAGCCGAAACTCGGATCGATACGGATGCTCATGCGGAATTGTTCGAGTGCAGCTTCGTAATGGCCCGCCATGCGGAGAATTTCGCCGTAGGAATCGTGCGGGTTGGGCTGGTCGGGCTCCAGTTCCACATAGTGATCCATGGCGGAGAAGGCTTTCTCAAACTTTCCGGTATAGGCATAGGCGTATGCCAGGTCGTTGAGCGCCGCCGCATAATCCGGGTAAATGGCGACGGCGCGTTCCAGCACCGTCCCGGCTTGCTCATAGCGCTGCTGGACGACAAGCCAGTCGCCGGCGAGAAACAGTAGCCGCCGGTCCTGCGGATACTCGGCCAACAAGTCGTTCATGGCGGCGATAGCGGGAATGTAATCGTTTTCCTGCGCGCCGGCCAGCCAACGAATCAGCAAGCGTTCACCGGGGCTGGCGGCTGATGCCAGTTGCCTGGCGCGTTTGCGTGCCGCGGCCTGCTCGGCCGGATCGCCGCTCTGCCGGGCCAGAAGAATGAAGGCCTGGGCAAACTTGGGGTCGGCTTTAGTGGCGGCGCGAAGGTCCCGCAGCATCTCCGGATAGCGGTATTGCTCGAAGTCGCGCATGGCGGCGTCAAAACTCCTGCGAGCCTGCGGCGAATTCGTGGTGATAGGCAACTGCGCGGCGATTGCCCTGTGGGCAGGCGCAGCGTCCTTCGGTTCGCCGGCCAGGGCAAGCAAAGGACTTAGCAGGAGCAGACAGACACACCCGCGGCGAAGCATTGGTCTCCTGAAAACGCTGATTTTGCTGCTTATGAGAGGAGCCTACCACCTGGGTTTGACCCGGCCAACGTTACCCTAGTTACGCGCAAAGAGGCTCATACTTTTGGGTCTTGCAATATGAAGGCAAGGCCCGGATAAAGGTCAGACCTTCAGAAAAATGCCTTTACGATACAGCAGCCACATGCAAAGCCAGCAAAAGACAACGATGGCAATGGCATAGAGCAGCGAGGCGAGGGCCGAAGATGCCCAAGGCTCGAACAGATTCTGGTACAGAAAGTCATGCCCGGTGGTGGAGGGGTCCACGTGCACCGAATCCAGCCAAGCGGACATGGCTTCCGCAAGCACGTAGGCAGAAATGGCGTTCATTCCAAACACGAGGAATGGCATAATCCAGCGCTCTCGGCGTCGCCTGACATCCAGGATCCAGTAACACAGTGCCATGCACACCACCGCGATGCCGGCCGTGAAAATTGTGTAGGAACTGGTCCAGAGTTTCTTATTGACAGGCAGCCAGAAATTCCAAATCTCTCCTGCGACGATGCCGACGATCCCCCAGACAGCGAGTCCCCATATCTTTTGTATCGCGGAACGGCGCGAGCGCAGCCAATCTCCCGCCAGCAATCCGAGGATGCAGGTTGCAATCGCTGGAATCGTGCTGAGAAGGCCCTCTGGGTCGCGTGTGCCCTCATACAAATGGCCCGACAGCAGCTTGCGATCTAGCCAGGCGACGAGGCTGCGGTCAGGATCAAGCAGGGGAATGTCGCGGCCGGGAACTCCAAAGCCCGGAACAGGCACGAACCTCAGCAGAATCCAGTAACCCGCCAGACAGGCGATGGTGGCGACGATCCAGCCGCGCCTATCCGACCACAGCGCAAGAATTGCCGCAATCACATAACAGATCGCGATCCGTTGCAGTATGCCGTAAACTCGCAACGTCGCTAGGTGATAATGATCGGGAAAACCGTTCAACAGAAGCCCAATGACAAACAAGACCGCGCCTCGCCAAAGGGCGTGGGCGAGCAGTTTGCCCCGGGACTGGCCTCGCTCCGATCGTGCATTGAAAGAGAACGCCATCGCGGCGCCGACAATGAACAGGAAAAATGGAAAGACCAGGTCGGCCGGCGTCCATCCATTCCACGCGGCGTGTTTCAATGGCCCATAGGCTTGTGGGCCGTCGCCGGGATTGTTCACTAGAATCATTGCGACGATGGTCGCGCCGCGAAACAAATCAATAGAGATGAGGCGGGAAGAAGGCATGACTGGAGCGGCAGATTCCGCCACGGCGGCGGAATGCGGAATCAAAGCAATGGGCGGCTTGTGAGTGGGGGAGTTGGCAGGCCGCGTCCGGCCACCGCATACCAAGCACTTAAGCCGCCCACAGAATGATAATTTATCATTTTCCTGCAAGGTTTTTCATCCGCGGGCCGTGGAGGAGCAGACGACGAGGCGAGTCGAATGGGGATCTCATCGAGAGTGCTGCCCGTGAGAACCCTCCTGCGGCTGAACTATGCTGCGGCTCGGGATGACGCCGGAGGCATTGTGCAGTCGGGGAGAACATCATGCCAACACTTGTCTCACAACCCACGCGTATTCGCGCGGCGGGCACCAAGCCGAAGCTGATTGACGAATACATCGGCCGGGTAAACTCGGATACGTCCGCCGTCAGCGTTGCCCACATGCGCAGTCCGGAGGGATGGGAGGAACCTAGGCAAACTCCAGAGTTCGACGAGTTCACCATCGTGCTGAAGGGAATGGTCCGCGTTCATCATGCAAAAGGGCAGTTCGATGTGCAGGCCGGACAGGCGGTCATCGCGCATCGTGGCGAATGGGTGCGGTACTCGACTCCGCTCGCCGAAGGCGCCGAGTACGTCGCCGTGTGCCTGCCGGCATTCTCTCCTGACACGGTGCACCGCGATCGGTAAAGATTTTCCGGAATCACTTGCCGGGCGCTCGCATCACTAGAGGTATACCGCCACTTGCGTCGGTGCCACAACCACCATGCATTGAGAAGAACGCGATTGCGTTCAGAAGGAGGAACTATGCAAGCTCGCTTACAAGCGGACAAAATTGCGCCTGAGGCTCTGAAAGCCGTGCTTCAGATGCAGGCATACATCAACAATCATTCCGGTCTGGACCCGTCACTGTTGAATCTGGTTTGGCTGCGCGCTTCGCAAATCAATGGCTGCGCGTGGTGCATTGACATGCATACAAAAGACGCCCGCGCTCTGGGCGAAACCGAGCAACGGCTCTATGCTGTGAGCGCCTGGTGGGATACGCCATTTTTCACCGAAAGCGAGCGCGCCGCGCTGGAATGGACCGAGGCGGTCACGCTGATCACCAATCGAATCTCGGATGAAGCCTACGAGCGGGTACGGAAACACTTCAGCGAGAAAGAACTCATTAATCTGACCCTGGCCGTCACCCAGATCAATGTCTGGAACCGACTCAATGTGGCCTTCCGCAACGTTCCCGGCGCCTATCAACCTCAGGTACAGCAATTGAAGAAAACGGCTTAATGCTCATGCGGGGCGGGCCTTGCCGGCCCGCCTTGATCTGCATTACTTGCCAGAGAGGTGAAAGCATCATACGGCCGGTTCCAGGTATTTTCGCCAGATCCCTGGCATGACCCCAAAATCGCCGAAACAGCGCTCTTGATGAGTGACGGCCCGGAAAGGGCCATCCACCAGGAGGGGTTATGAACAAGCAGGTTCTGAATTCTTTTTGTCGAGCGGTTTTTGCGGCGATTCTGATTTTGACGGTCGGCGCCTGGGCGGCTGACACCGTGCTGCACAACTTTTCGGGGCCGCCGAGTGACGGCGCGCACTCGTACAGCACTCCCATTTACGACCAGTATGGAAATCTCTATGGCACAACCCACGCAGGCGGCGCCTACGGCTACGGAACCGTGTTCGTGATGTGTGCCCCTGGCGTGTCCGGCACCGATCTTTATCCGTGCACGCCCAGCCTGACGAACTGGACTGAATTCGTCCTTTACAGCTTCAAAGGCTTCCCGGCCAACGATGGCGCGAATCCGTACAGCACGCTGGTGTTCAACGGATTGTACGCCGGGCGCGACTTCACTCTCTACGGTACGACCTACAACGGCGGCAAGACCAAGTGCGGCGCGGGCGGGGCTTTGGTGGGTTGCGGAACCGTGTTTGAACTGTGCGCGCCTTCAAATTATGGCGGTTGCGGCGGCGTAAATGTGTGGAAAGAACATGTGCTGTACCGTTTCGCCGGCGGCAAGGACGGAGCCCATCCCTTTGCCGGCCTGATCACCGACAAAGCCAGCGATCTGTTCGGAACCACGGTGTTCGGCGGAGGTTTCGGCAGTTGCGTTGTCGGCAGCGCCAACCAGTTCTGCGGGACGGTGTTCATGCTGAAAGGGCAGAGTCCGTGGACCTTCCCGGAAACCATTCTCCATCGCTTTAAAGGGGGCGTCACGGATGGTTCAAAGCCCTACGCTGCGCTCTGCTGCAACACCATCTTCACCATTCCGTACCTCTACGGCACAGCCCTGACGGGTGGTTCGGGCAGCGCCGGCGTGGTATACCGGGTGAAAAACTCCGGCGCATTTCCGGAGACGATCCTTTACAACTTCTGCTCCCTGTCTGGATGTCTTGACGGGGCCAGTCCCTACGCGGACGTGATCTTTGATGGCGCCGGCAATCTGTACAGCACGGCCTTCAAGGGCGGAACAACCGGAAACGGCTTGGCCTATGAGCTGACGCCGGCCGGCCCTCCGTGGACCGAGACCGTGCTTTACGACTTCCTCGGCGGCTCGGCTGATGGGGCGAATCCGGCATCCGGCCTGATCTTCGACGCCGCAGGCAACCTGTACGGCACAACGGTATCCGGTGGCCCGGGGTGCGGCGGCTCATGTGGAACGGTGTACGAGCTTACGCCCGCCTGGACGGAAACTATGCTTTACAGTTTCGTGGGAGGCGTCACCGACGGAGCCAGCCCGTTCGCGGGCGTGACTTACGATCCTCCGGTCGCCGCCGGCGTTTTGTACGGCACGACGGTCAAGACGGGATCCTCGGCGCGCGGCATCGTTTACTCGGTGCCATAGGGGCTGCTGCAAGACAAGCACTGCGGAGTCGAATGCAGGGCCGCCGAAGGCGGCCCTGCATTTTGCATTTTCGCCGTCACGAGTTGCGCCGGTGCCGCCCGCGGTGGAGATCGCTGCTGCTTCTGCGCCCACGCCGAGGCCGCGGTGAGTGAGAGAAACCGGATCCATCAGATCGCCTGGTCAAGCGACGGCCGGTAACTGGTTCTGTCGCACCAGCGATTGAAGGGCGACATCGTGCGAGTGAAAAATCTTCCGCTAGGGAGACTCTGATTAGGTGTCAGTGCCCCGCTGGATCTCTTACGGCGAGGATGCGCGCCCCTACATTGGAGACTTAAGCAGAACTTTCGTTGGTCGCTTCATCTGCCGTTGACCGTGCTCATAGCATCGCGGTCGGTCCAGGTCGGTAGCGCTTTGCCGGCGTTGCGGACAGACCTGCCGGAACACGCAAATGCGACAGGTCGGCTTGCGAAGGCGATTAATAGTGACGGCTGCAACTACGGCATAAAAACCTGCGAGAGCGTATGCGAGATAGGAGAGGTGGAACATTGTTTTGTCCCTCGATGGGCACTGTATAGGCGGGACGAACCACGGTCGGTGACCTGCGTCACATGACGAGGTTGGCTGCGTCACCACCGCGGTCGTATCCTGTTCAAGGATGTTTTCAGAGACCAACCTTCAACCCAGGCCCAAATCGCAGGAGCCTGGATCTCCACCCTGGCCAAAGTCGCGGCCTATTCTTTGGTTTTTTCTTCTCGTGGCGATTCCGGTCGTGATCGAATGGCGAGCCATCCTGGACACCTTCGCGCTAGCGCTGCATGACGACCAATACACGCACATTCTTCTGATTATTCCCGTAAGCGCGACCCTGATTTATCTGGACCGAAGATGGCTTGGGCAGGGAACTGCGCCGGGCGTTGGGCTCGGATTGGTTCTGCTGTGTGTGTCCGTGTTGGTTGCCGGTTGGTCTGTGGGGAATGCGGCAATGTTGTCGCCGGACGTGCGGCGTGCACTCGCCATACTGGCGCTGGTGACGTGGTGGCTGGGAGGGTTTGTGGTCTTGTTCGGAGCGCAGACTTTCCAGCGTTTTGTGTTTCCGCTTTGCTTCCTGTTCTGGCTGGTGCCGTTTCCCGAGTTTGTGCTGAACCGCATCGTGAGCTGGTTGCAGCACGGCTCGGCGGATGCCGCGCAGTTGCTCTTCGCCGCGGCCCGAGTTCCCGTGGTTCAGGACGGGATTGTGATGTCCGTTCCTGGAGTCACGATTGAAGTTGCCGCCGAGTGCAGCAGTATTCGTTCCAGCCTGATGCTAGTGGTGATCAGTATGGTGGTGGCGCACTTGTTCCTGCGCTCATCCTGGCGCAAGGCGGCGGTGGTTTTATTTGCCGTGCCTCTCTCCATCGCAAAGAATGGTTTCCGCATTTTTGTTATCGTGATGCTGGGCACGCGGGTGGATCCCGGGTTTTTGCATGGCGATCTGCATCGCCACGGCGGGCCTGTTTTCTTAGCGCTGGCGCTCGCGGTTATAGTGGTATTGACGTGGCTCTTGCGCCGCGGAGAAGGAGATTCGGCCGCACCGAACGCCCGCGCCGCCGCAAGACCCGGTTTGGCGAGTAATTCATGACGATTCGATCGATGCCGTTGCGCAGACTGCTGCAGTTGGCGACGCTCGCCGCGGTGGCAATTTTCTTATTTCTTCTAATGAATGTGGGCGGGTGGCGGCAGCGGGTTCTGGCGCGGGTTTCGCGGGTTGACAATAGTCCCACGATCATCGCAGCCCCGCCGAATTTTCTGCCCCAGGTTCCCGCCGGATTCAAGACTGCGGTTTTCGCGCGCGGCTTCACCGAACCGCGATGGCTTGCGGTGGCGCCGAATGGCGATGTGTTTGTGGCCGATCCCGGCGAGGACCAGGTCGTCGTGTTACACGGGTCGAAAGCTGAAACCCGCGATATTTTTGCCGGCCACTTGAATCTGCCGTTCGGCATCGTATTTCTCGGCGACTATGTTTATGTGGGCAACACCAATGAAGTTGTTCGCTTCCGCTATGATTCCAAGACCTCGAAGCGGCTGGGCAGCGCGGAGCACATTCTCGATCTCCCCGGGAAGGGTTACAACCAACATTACACGCGTTCGCTCGCGTTCAGCCGCGACGGCAAAAAGCTGTACGTGTCGGTGGGATCGAAGAGCAACGTCGGGGTCGAGCCGGATGTCCGGCGGGCTGCGATTCTAGTCGCCGACCCGGATGGCAAAAACATGCACGTCTATGCCAGCGGACTGCGCAATGCCGTGGGGTTAGCGGTCAGCCCGGAGAGGGGCGATGTGTGGGCGGCGGTGAATGAGCGCGACAATTTGGGCGACGACGTGCCGTCGGACTACTTTACCCACGTGGTGGAAGGCGGCTTTTACGGCTGGCCGTATTCCTACCTGGGCAATCACGTGGATGATCGCGTGCCGCCAAGACCGGATCTGGTGGCCAAGGCCCTAGTGCCCGATGTAATGCTGGGAGCGCATGTGGCGCCGTTGCAGTTTGCGTTTTATGAGGCGCAACAGTTTCCATCGAACTACCAGCATGGCGCTTTCCTGGCTGAGCATGGTTCGTGGAACCGCAGCATCCGCAGCGGATATCAGGTAGTATTCATTCCGATCCGTAATGGCTCCCCGAGCGGGGAGCCGACCCCGTTCTTCTCCGGTTTTGTGCCTGATCCCAAAGCTAAAGGAGTTTACGGACGGCCCGTCGGGGTCGCCGTCGCCGCGGACGGTTCGCTGCTGATTTCCGATGACGGCGGCAAGGTGATCTGGCGCGTCTGGTACGAAGGCGGGAAATGAGGGTGACGGGAAAAGCCGTACCGGTGGTGGTTGTTCTGGGTCTGTTGGTTGGCCAGGCATGCCGCGCCGCTGTGAACCCACAGAACGCACCATCAAGCGTAGCCTCGGGCCTGTCGCCACTTACACTCTTCGCGAGTCCGTCAGACGAGAAAAAGACCGCCCCGTCACCACCCAGCGTTAAACTCACGTGGAAGGCCAGCGTCCCGAAAAGCAAATCCCCTCGCGATGCCATCGCGGGCTACAACATTTACCGGAGCGAATCGCCGAACGTGAAATGCACGGCAGCAAACAAGATCGCATCGGTGGGCGGTTCGGTCACCAGCTACACCGACTCGCACGTGCAAGCCGGGAAGAAGTATTTTTACGTGGCGACTGCGGTGGCCGCCAGCACGAAGGAAAGTGATCATCCTTCGAACGAAGCCTCGGTGACAGTTCCCTAGCGCGCTACTCGCCGGAGCGCGGCGCGCTGCTGGCTACACCGAGCTTGCGCAGTCGCTCCCGCGCCTGCTGGGCCTCATTCGATCGCGGATAGCGTTGAATGACGTGGCGCAATGCGGCCACGCCGTCATCGTTCTGGCCGAGTTCAATGAGGGCCAGCCCCTTCTTGAGTTCCGCGGAAGGCGCCTTGTTTCCCGTCGGGAAATTCTGCAACACCTGATCGTAGTTCTTCACCGCTTCCTTGTAGTTGCCCTGCTTGAAGGCAAGTTCGGCGAGATAAAAATACGAGTTTCCCGCCAGGTCGGTGTTGGGATAATACTTCACGTAGTCGGAAAATTCCTGGATGGCGAGATCGGTCTTTGCAGCGTTGTAGTCCCGCACGGCGTTGTTGTAAAGCACATCCGGAGGCGGCTGCTGCGCTGCGGCCTGCTGCGCAGCCTGATTTGCGGCCAGGCTCTGCTGTGACGCCTGCATGTCTTCCAGTTGCTTGCTGACTTTCGCCAGCCGCGCTTTCAGTTCGTCCAGCGAATCGTTGAGCGCCTGAATCTGGCCGGAGAGTTGATCGACCTTGGCGCCGTTGTCACCCTGCACTTTCTGCAGACTATTTTGCAGGCTCGTGATGGCCGCCGCCACTTTGTTCATGCTATCGGTGTTCTGGTCGAGCAGGCTCTTCATGACGCCCATGCGCTCGTTGAACGAGGTCTGCATCGCGGTCATCTGGTCCTGCAGGGACTGCACCTGGGTCTGGAGCTGAATCATTTCCTTGCTCACGCCCCAGGACGCGGGCGGGGCCAGGCACAAAATCATCGTGAAAAGTGCGGCATACAGCTGAATTCTCATCGCTCGTTTCATCGCAGACACAATCCGTCCCTCCATCCGGTCAAGATCAACCGGCTGCTGGCAAGATTTCTTATGTGAGGATAACCCCTTCCGAACACAATTGTCTCTCAGGTGTGCGTCGGGGATGCCATCTCGTCCCAAGAGATGAAACTGGGGCGCGAAGCTCGCGGCTCCGCACCCCGAATGCTTACTTCTGATACACAAAGTGGCCGCGGCGGTTCTGCTGCCAGCACGCTTCGTTCGACTCGGTGCAGAACGGCTTCTCCTTACCGTAACTGATGGTATGGATCGCGTCAGCGCCGACTCCGCCCTGGGTCAAGGCGTTGCGCACGGCGTTGGCACGATTGTCGCCTAGAGCCAGGTTGTACTCGGTGGATCCGCGCTCGTCGCAGTGTCCCTCAATTGTGAAGTGGATGTTGGGATGCTGCTTCAGGAAATCAATATCCGCCTGAATCGAGCTTTGCTGGTCGCCGCGAATGTCGGACTTGTCGTAGTCGAAGTAAATGTCCTTCACATTTTGCGCGAACAGTTCTTCGTCACTGGGTCCGGCCGCTGGCGCCGGTGGTGGAGGCGGCTGATTCACGGTGACTCTGGCCGTTGCCTGCTGCGTTCCACCCGGCCCTTTCGCGGTCAGCGTGTAGGTGGTGGAATCAGCGGGCGTAACCTGCTGCGAGCCGCTGGCTTGCACGGCGCCAACGCCATCAATGCTGACATCGGTGGCGTTGGAAGTCTGCCAGGAGAGCGTGGTCGCCTGGCCTTTGTCAATGGTGTTGGGATTCGCGGTAAGTGAGGCCGTCGGCGCTGGTGGCGGCGGTGGCGGCGGTGGCGGCGGTGGCGGCGTCTTCTTGTGACACGCACTCAAGAACAAAATGGCGCCCAACGCCAGGATGAGCGTACTCCACTTCAGTTGTCGCTGCACTTTTCCTCCCTGCATGATCGCTTTAGAACGGCGATCCGATTCAAGTCCGGGACGGGTGGCCTATCCGCGCCGCCTCTTCCGGAATGATGATACGAAAGACACGCCAAACATAAGATGGTAGAACCAAGATGTTAAACCTAATGCAGACCTTACTTCCAACTCCAATTGGGCTGAGTATTGCTCCCAGTAAACGTCAACTGCTTCTGATTGGTGCCGTCGGCCAGCATAGTCCAGATCTGCTCGCCGCCGGCACGGCTGGATTGAAACACAATGTGCCGCCCGTCCGGCGACCAAGATGGAAAATCATTGCGCGCGGCATCGTGTGTCAGCTGCACCCACTGCCTGCTGGCTACATCCATCAGATAAATATCCTGCGCGCCGGGCTCTCCCGGGCCGTAGTGGCGGGTCCACGCCAGGCTTAGAAATTGCCCGTTCGGCGACCACGTGGGAGAAACGGCGTAGCCCTGATCGGTCATTCTCTGCACGTTCGTGCCGTCGGATTCCATGGTGTACACCTGCGGCAACTCGGTGCGCCCGCTTACCCAGGCGATTTGCGCTCCCGTCTTCGGATTCCATACGGGCGAGACGTCGGGCAGTTTGAAGTTGGTAAGCCGCTTGAGACTTCCTCCCGATTGGTCCACCACATAAATTTCCGGATCGCCCGAGCGTGATGATGAAAACGCCAGGCGGGTGCCATCCGGCGCCCAGGCGGGCGAAAGGTTCGTCCCGCCAAACTTCGGGAAAGATACCAATCGGTTCAAATCCATCGAGTACATCAGAATTTCCCAGCCTGCTTTCGTCAGCGAACTGAAGGCAAGGCGCGAGCCGTCGGGAGAAATGCGCGGCGAGAGTGAAATTGTGCCCAGATGGGTGATCTGATGCTGGTTAGCGCCGTCGTAATCCATCGCCCAGATTTCCTTGTGACCGCTGCAGCTGCTGACGAAGAAAATCTGGCTCTCGGCAATTCCCGGAATACCGCCGCCGAGACGGAAGATGATTTCGTTGGCAAACTTGTGCGCGATCTTGCGGGCTGCGTCGCTGGTGGCGGCATCGGCATACTGCTTGCCCAGCACCTGCGGCGATGCGGTGTTCTTCACGTCATAGAGCCAGCCCTGCACTGTGAGGTTATTGCCGGTGGCTCCCAGGTTGCCGAACGCCAGCATCGAGGCATTGGGCGGAGGTGCGCTCCACTCGGCGAATTTCACATCCGTCGGATTGCCCACCGCGCCCAAGGGATAAAAGCTTTTCGAGACCATGTCAAAGATGCCGGCGCTCTCCAGGTCGTTCCATAAGGTGTCGTTGAAGACTTTGAGCAGATCGGGATTCTTCGCGTCCTGGGTGGAGGCCTTGAAGTCGGCGGCGGCCAGCCGGACCTTCTCCATGCCCAGCCCGGTGCCGGTCTTGATCCAATCCTGCGCCAGGCAGGGAAGGGTGAGACAAGAAACTATGACAAGTGCGAGGACTCGGAAACACCGCATGGACTGAACGTCGTGCGTAGAAGGGGTTGCTTTCAAAATCGCTGCGCTTCCCGAATATATCGTACTATGTATCGTATTACGACTAATCTCAAAGTTCAAGTTGCCCTCGCGTGGCCTAAGGTGCTCAATCTGAATTGGCGTCATCCTGAGTCGCGGCGTAGTTCAGCCGCGGGCGGGATCTCCCAAGCCAGAATTTCCAGGTGAGATCTCTCGCTCCGCCTGAAGAGCAGCTTCGCTCGGGATGACGCCGGGAAAGAAAATCTCGCCGTGTCCAAGGGCGAACAGCCAACGCCTATCTTTTGTAATCAAACCAAAATTCCACCGAGACTTTGCTGCCGGAATAATCCGATGGCAGCGGGCCGAAAGTATCAATGCGCTGCAAAGCGCGAACCGCCGACTGATCGAGCGAAGGCACGCCGCTCGACTGCTCGACTTCCACGTTGTTCGGATGGCCGTCGCGTCCGATGTCAAAGGTCACGTAGACCCGGCGGGCATCGCTGATCCGCGGGTCCACCTCGTACTTCAGCCAGTTCTCGGAAACCTTCTGCTGCACCACCCGCACGTACCAGGCATAGCGGTTGCCGAAATCTCCGCCGCCGCCGGTGAATCCGAATCCGCCTTTGGCGCCGCCAGCGTTGAAAACTCCGTAGGGTCCGCTCACCGGCCCGCCCTCGCCGAAAGGCACCACATTGCTGGCTTCTTCCGGTTCCGGTTGCGGCTTGCGCTGGCTGGCGCTGGTTTGCTTCGGCTTTTTCTTCGCGTTCTGGTCGGGGATCGGAATCGCCTCCGGTTCCTTTTCTTCGGCCTTGGGAAGCGATTGTGTGAGCCCCTTGGATTCATTCGCCAGAACGTTCTGCGTCTGGGTTGGATTCGCGGGAAGAGGAACACTGCTCATCAGCGTCACACCGATGGCATCGCCTCCGCCGCCGGCGCCCCAGGTGCCGCCGTGTCCGCCCGGCGCGACCACGGTGTAAAGAATCACGCAGCCGGCAAAGGCGGCATGCAGCGCCACCGACCAGCCCAGGTTGCGGCCCCAGCGGTCATGCTCGAAAAAAATCTCAGTGGCTGCCATGCGATTGCAACGGCTGGGTCACGATGCTGACATTGCTGATGCCGGACTGTTTCACCGCGTCCATTACGGTGGCGAAAGCGCCAAAGGGAACGTCTTCATCGGCGCGCACGAAGATTGCCTGATGCTGCGGGTCGCGAATCTTCTGCCGCAGCTTGGCGCCGATCTCGTTGATGTTCACCGGATCATTGCCGAGAAACACGCGCTGCTGCTTGTCAATGCTGATGACCATCCGCTCTTCGGTGATTTCTTTGACGGTGCGCGTGTGCGGCACGTTCACTTCGATGCCCGACTGCAGCACCGGCGCGGTCACCATGAAGATGATCAGCAGCACAAGCACCACGTCCACCAGCGGCGTGATGTTGATATCGGCGAGCGAGGTTTGCGTGCGTCCGTTGGAAGCGGTGAAGGCCATCAGCGACGCGCCTCCGTAGTCTCGCGAACCGGTGCCTGCCGCTCGATGGCGTTGAGCATTTCCAGAATGAAGTCGTCGCCGCGGGCGGCAAATCCACGGATGGAAGCACCAATCAGGTTGTAGGCAATGACAGCCGGAATCGCCGCGGCAAGTCCAGCCGCGGTAGTGATGAGCGCTTCCGAAATGCCCGGCGCGACCGCGCGCAGTGTAGCGGCACCTGCGGTGCCGAGGCCGTGGAAGGCATCAATAATGCCCCAGACCGTGCCGAACAGTCCGATGAACGGAGTCACCGCAGCGGTGATGGCGAGCCAGGGCAAGTTGCGCTCGAAGCGCGTCACTTCCTCCGACGCGGCAATCTGCATGGCACGCTGCACCGTGAGTAGATTGTTCACGGCTGCGCCCTGCCGCCGGGATTCCTGAAATCCTCCATCGAAGACTGCCACCAACGGGCTGGGGCGGAACTGCTCGGCCACGGCAGCCATATCCTGCAGCCGCTGTGCCTTGCGAAAGGCACGCAGGAAACGGCCGCTCTGCGTTCTCGCCTGCCGCAACAGATTCCATTTCGAAAGAATGATGGCCCAGGAAACCACGCTGAAGGCCAAGAGCAACAGCAAGACGGTTTTGGCGACAGGGCCGGTCTCGGCCACTAGTTCAACGATTTCGCCGCCTACGAGGACTGCCCATAGAGAGAAATGCATTGTGTTTTGAGAGAGGAACTTCTGCTGATTATAGACGAATGCAAGATTGTCTTTGACGAGGACGTACCCGTTGCATTAACGCGAAGAGTAATGGAGGGCGGGTGTGCTCGCCCGTCGCTCTTCCTCACTTGGTGGCGTCCGGGGCAACCGGTTTTCAACAAGGAATTATCCGCGCGGACTTTCATGCTATCCTGCGCTCAACTCAATCCTTGAAGGACAGACGGTGCTCTCCGAATTGCGCCTGGAAAACTACGCGGTGATTGACAACGTGGCAGTCGAGTTCGCCTCCGGACTGAATCTGCTGACTGGCGAGACCGGGGCGGGCAAGTCCATCCTGATTGATGCGTTGGCGCTTCTGCTGGGCGAAAAAGCTTCGACCGACATCATTCGCACCGGGACCGAGCGTGCCCTGCTCTCCGCGGTATTTGAAATTGACGGCCGCGCGGAAAAACTCGTCAGCCAGGTTCTGGAGAGCAACGGTCTTGACTCCGAAGCCGGATCGGTGATCCTGCGGCGCGAGATTGCAGCTACGGGCAAAAACCGGGTGTTCATCAACAATCAGCCGGCGACCGCCGGCGTGCTGCAGCAACTCGCGCCGCATCTCGCGACCATCCATGCGCAGAACGAATCGCTGTTGTCGTTCGATGCCGCGGCGCGCCTCGGCCTGCTCGACGCTTTTGCCGGAACTCAGCTCGAGACGGTAAGCGAGGCGTTCGCGAAGTGGAAAGGCATTGCCGCGCGCATTGAAGAGCTGGAACACGGAGAGAAGGACCGGCTGCGTTTTCTCGATCTGTGGAGCTTTCAAAAACGCGAAATCGAGGACGCCAAGCTCACCGCCGGTGAAGACGAGCGCCTGGAGAGTGAGAAGCGAGTGCTCGCGAATGCCGAGAAAATCTACAGCGCGGCCATGAACGCATTCGATCTCCTGTACGAGGGGCAGGCGTCCACGTCGTCCTCGCTGCGCGCCGCGCAGAAGCACATCGAAGAGCTGGCGCGCTACGAGCCCAAATTCCGGGAGGCGCTGGCGGCCATCGAATCGGCACGCATCAGCGTGGAAGACGTGGGGGCGACGGTGCGCGACTACGCGGGCGGCATTCACGCCTCACCCGAACACTTGGCGGAAGTGGAAGACCGCCTCGCCGTGCTCGATCGCCTGAAGCGCAAGTACGGCCCGACTCTGCCCGACGTGATTCAACATGGGGAAGAAGTCAGCCGCAAGCTTTCCGAAATGGAGAACAAAGACGAGGTTCTGGTGCAGTTGCGGCTGGAACTGGCGCAAGCTGAGCAGGTCTACCTGCAGGCTGCGCTAGCCGCGTCGAAAAAGCGTCATGAAGCGGCGCGCAAGCTCGAGAAGGTGGTCGAAGCCGCGATCAACGATCTGGCGATGAAGGTGGAGTTCAGGATTGAAATTCGCAGTGGCGAAGAACAGGATCGCTGGACGGCCGCGGGCTTCGACGAAGTTCTCTATATGATTTCCACGAATCCGGGCGAGCCGTTGCGGCGGTTGGAGCAAATCGCCTCCGGTGGCGAGCTTTCGCGCGTAATGCTCGCGCTCAAGGCGAGTGTTGAGCATGGCACTGCAGGCGGAAAGAGAAGCGGTGACCGGGCGGCGCAGCGCACCCTGGTTTTCGATGAAATTGATACCGGTATTGGCGGCCGCGCTGCTGAAGCGGTGGGCAAGAAACTCAAGGCGCTGTCGCGCACCAGCCAGGTGCTTTGCGTGACCCACCTGCCGCAAATAGCCACCTTCGCCGATCAGCATTATCTGATCGAAAAGAAGAGTTCCGCCGAGCGCACGCGCGTCACCGTGCGCCGCATCACTGGCGACGAGCGCACCGAGGAAATTGCCCGAATGTTGAGCGGTGCCAAGCTGACAGAAACCTCGCGTAAGCACGCGGAGCAGATGTTGAGAGCCAATGCGTAGCGCCGGCGGTTGGACGGGGGCGACCCGACCGACGCTCGGGCCGCCGAGACGGTGGCGCTGCCACCTCCAGTAGAATCACCTCATGCGCGCGATGGTTCTGGAACTTCCGCGGCCGGCCGAGGAATCTCCTCTTCGGCTAAAAGATCTGCCGGCTCCGGAACCCCCGGCCGGGCAGCTTCGCGTGCGCGTGCGCTGTTGCGGCATCTGCCACACTGATCTGCACACGGTCGAAGGCGATCTCCCCCTGCCCAAACAGCCGGTCGTGCCCGGCCACCAGATTGTGGGGATCGTAGATGCGGTGGGTCGGGGTGCGCAGCGCTTCAAGGAAGGCGACCGCGTCGGCATCCCGTGGCTGCATTCGACCGACGGTTCCTGCGCTTACTGCCGCGGGGGACTGGAGAATCTCTGCGATCACGCGCAGTTCACCGGCTATCACGTAGATGGCGGCTACGCGGAAGCAACCGTGGTTGGCGAAGACTTCGCTTATCCGATTTCCTCTGTTTTCTCGGATGAAAACGCCGCCCCGCTGCTGTGCGCCGGGATCATCGGATACCGTTCTTTCCGGCTGAGTGGCGTGAACAAGGACGAACGGCTGGGGCTTTACGGTTTTGGGGCATCGGCGCACCTCGTGCTGCAATTCGCGCGATATCTGGGCTGCGAGGTTTCAGTATTCACTCGCGCCGCGGTTCACCGCGAGCTGGCCCGCAAACTGGGCGCGGTGTGGGTAGGCGCCGCCGAGGAGGATCCCCCCGCGAAACTTGATGCGGCGATCATTTTCGCCCCGGCTGGGGCGCTAGTTCCGCACGCATTGCGCGCTCTGCGCAAAGGCGGAACGCTGACGCTTGCGGGCATCACCATGAGCGCTCTACCTTCCATGGATTACTCCCTGCTTTATGAAGAGCGCACGATTCGCAGCGTGGCCAACAGCACGCGCCGAGATGCGCGCGAATTCCTGGAGTTGGCCGCCGCGATTCCGCTCGCGACCGAGATCGAAATCTTCGATCTGGAGCAAGCGAACCAAGCCCTGCTTCGACTCAAAAAGAGCGAGTTCAAGGGCGCCGGCGTTCTGCGAATCGTGCGGGCCTGATCGTTCTCCGCACTTACAACTTCTCACCGGCAAATTGTCATCAGACTATCGCTCTACCGGATCACATTTCTGTCGTCCCAGAGGGAAGTTCATGTCGAAAAGCAAGTTTGTCGGCTTGTTTGCGGCCGCGATTCTGGCCACTGCCCTGTCTGCGTGCGGGCACCACTCGGAGGCTGCGGTTTATGTCTCTACGCCGCCGCCCCCGCCGATCACAGACACTGTCGTTGCCTCGCCCGGTGCGGGCTACGTCTGGATCGGGGGCTATCACTCGTGGAATGGCGCGACCTACGTCTGGGTGCCGGGACGGTGGGAACTGCCTCCCAACGGACGGCATCACTGGGCTGCGGGACATTGGGTGCATGGCGGCCACGGCTGGTATTGGGTGGAAGGCCACTGGCGGTAGTCAGCAGGGCTCGGCGGACAAAAATGTCCGCCCCACACAATTCCACCCTTCGAAACGGCGAACGGTGGGGCAAATACAATCGTGCCCCACCGTTCGTAAGTTCAGCGCAAGAATCGGATAGCCAGTGAAATGACGCGGAATTTATTCTAGCGGGGTGTCCTCGCATCCTCTCGACAATCCTATCTGGCTGGCGTTGAGCACGACGCAGGCGCGTTTCGCAAAGAGCAATCATCTGGCATGCAAGTTCCCCAAGGAAGTCAGCCTCCTGGGTGGCTTCGCAGAGGCCACGCGAGACAGCTATGATGCGATGGCTTCGCTTCTTGAAGCCGGAGAGCGCGTCGGGCTGTTCCTACCTGGGCCTCCGGGTGCGCCGTCGAATTGGTCGGTGGTGCTTTCGATTCCGCTGTTGCAGATGATTGGCGAAGGCGAAAGTTCGTTGAGCCAGTTGCCGGTTGAATTTGCCCGGTTGGGAGATGCCGATGTCCCGGAAATGCTCGCGCTCACCAAGCTTACCAAGCCCGGACCGTTCGGTACCCGCACCCATGAAATGGGCGACTATTTCGGTATTCGGTCGGAAGGGAAGCTCGTCGCCATGGCCGGCGAACGGTTGCATGTGCCGGGATACACGGAGGTGAGCGCGGTTTGCACGCATCCCGAGCACATCGGCCACGGCTACGCTGCGGGATTGATGAGCCAGGTGATGAGGGGAATTCGCCGCCGCGCAGAGCAGGCTTTCCTGCACGTGCGCCCGGAGAATGAGCGCGCGATTGCTCTCTATGCGCGCTTGGGATTCACGAAGCGGACAATGCTGCATTATGCCATTCTGCAGGGGCGGGAAGGGTGAACGTTTCTCGGTCACCTCCCACATGATTGTCATCGCGAGCGCAGTATTCCGGTCATCCCGAGCGCGAATACGAAGTCGGGAGACCTGCTGTTATTTGAGTAATCTCTGAGCGCGGGGATATTTCGTCTGACGACAAAGCAGATCCCTCCACTCGGTTGCGATGACAGCTTTTCGACAAACCTCGAAAAGCAAAAGCGGCCGAAATCTCGGCCGCTTAGGTCACCGCTCGAATTCGTCAGTACAGGTGGAACGTCACTTCAATGTTGACAGCCACCGTCACCGGCTTGCCGTCTTTCATCGCAGGATCAAACTTCCAGGTCTTCACCGCTTCGATGGCTTTCTCGTCCAGGCCCAGGCCCAGGGTGCGCATCACGTGGATGTTGCGGGTGCGGCCGTCGGGGCCGACCTCCACATAGAGCACGCAAACACCCTGATACTTCGCCTTGCGCGCTTCTTCCGAATATTCGGGGTCTGGAGAGTAAACCGCCTTGGGCGCGGAAACGCCGCCCCCCACGCGGAACACTCCGCCGCCGATGCCGCCACCTCTGCCCGGACCAACACCCGGTCCCTCGCCTGAGCCTACGCCGCCACCGCTCCCGGAACCGATACCGCCACCGGAACCTGTGCCGTTCGAGGGCAATCCAGCCGGCAAGTGCGACATAGGATCACCCAGGTTGGGCATATTCGACGCTAAGTGAATTTGGGGCGGCACAACCACCGTCGGTTCTGCGGTCAGCTTGGGATTCTCGTTACGCACAACCACCATAGGCGGAGTGATCTGCTGCATCGCAAACTTGGGAAGCTTGCCCTTGGGAGCCTGAAATTTGTCGCGGTCGCCGCCGCCTCCGCCGCCACCAGCCTCGGTCTTCGAAGGCGGCAGCGCCGGTATATCATCCGGAGCAACCAGAGTGATCACTTCGTGCGGCTTTTCGATCTGCTGCACGACGCGTCGGCCCAGGATTGTTGCACCAATAATCACTCCAACTGCAAGAATGTGTACGACCGTCGAACCCAGGGCACCGTTTTTCTTGTAGTCGTAGAAACCCCAAATGTCTTTTACTGGGATAGGCTTTGAGGTCAGGACTAAAGGCGGCTGCTTCCGGGGGAAAAAATACTCGTTCAGGCCCTGAAAAAGGGACTTCCAAAGAGGTTCTTCCAGGCTGCTCTGAGACAGCAGGAGATTCAGCTCAGGTTCGCTTTTTTGTACCGTCAGATCAGGCGTTGCCATGTTGCACCGCGAATCCCTTATTCGCGAATCAGGCTAGCATTCGCTGTTCCCACACTTGATGAGCACATACCGTACCAAGTTGCATGTCCGGCAGCGGTCAGTCAGACCGATTCTCCTCGGCTCCGATCAGGCAAATACCGATACTGTCCCGATCACATCCACTTAGATGCAGGGAAATCGGCAAAAGTCATGTAACAAAATTGTACACTCAATGCCAAGCTTTTCCACAATGCCATTGATCCCTCCGGATAAGGACTTTGGTGCTGCCAGGGCCGATTAGACGTTCCTCGACGTCGCCCCTATAATGAAAAAAATCAACTATTTGGGAGAAAGTACCGGGTGCCCCTCGACCTCAAGTCCACCATTAATCTACCCAGGACCGACTTTCCCATGAAGGCCAATTTGCCCCAAAAAGAGCCTGGAATCCTGGCCCGTTGGGAGCAGATGGGGATTTATGCCCGCCTCCGGCAGGCCCGGGCGGGAGCGCCGGTCTATGCCTTCCACGATGGTCCGCCCTACACCAGCGGGCCGATCCACCTGGGCACGGTGCTGAACAAGTGCCTGAAGGATTTCATCGTGAAATCCCGGAACATGGCCGGATTCGACGCGCCGTACGTCCCCGGATTCGACTGTCACGGCCTGCCCATCGAGATCAAGGTGGATCAGCAACTGGGCGGCAAGAAGCTGCAGATGAAGGCGTCGGACGTGCGCCGGGAATGCCGCAAATATGCCCAGAAATTTCTCGATCTGCAGCGGTCGCAATTCATCCGGATCGGCGTTTTCGGCCGCTGGGAGCGGCCGTACGTCACCATGGACGCGCAGTACGAATCGGTGGTGCTGGGAACGTTCTACAAATTCCGCGGCAAGGGGTTCGTTTATAAAGGCCTCCGGTCAGTTTACTGGTGCATCTACGACAAGACCGCCTTGGCTGAGGCGGAAGTCGAATATGAAAACCGCACCAGCCCGGCGATCTGGGTGAAATATCGGCTGAAGGACGATCCGGCATCGCTCGATCCCGCGCTCCATGGCAAGAACGTTTTCACCGTGATCTGGACGACGACCCCATGGACGTTGCCGGCGTCCATGGCGGTGGCCTTCCATCCGCATGAAGACTACGTCGCGGTGGAATCGGGCAACGAAGTTTACATCGTCGCTGCGAAGCTGGTGGAGGAATTTGGGAAAAAGGTTGGGTTGGGATCGTTGCAGGAACTGGCGCGCTTTGACGGCGAAAAGCTGGAACAGAAGAAATTCGCTCATCCCTTTCTCGATCGCGAGATTGTTGGCGTGTTAGCCGATTACGTGGTCATGGACACGGGCACGGGCGTGGTGCACACCGCGCCCTCTCATGGCGCCGATGACTTCGCGACCGGGGTGAAATACAAGCTCGACCTTACGACGAATGTGGATGAGGCGGGCGTCATGCGGCGCGGGTTGCCCGAATACGAAGGGAAGAAGGTTTTCGAGGCGAATGCGCCCATCATCGAATTGCTGAAGCAGCGTGGTGCGCTGATGCACGCGGAGACGATCGAACATTCCTATCCGCATTGCTGGCGCTGCCACAATCCGATCATCTTCCGTGCCACCGAGCAGTGGTTCATCTCGATGGAGACGCCGATGGAAGGCGGCGGCACGCTGCGCAGCCGCGCGTTGGATGAAATAAAGAAAACGAAGTGGGATCCGCCGTGGGGCGAAGACCGCATCTCGAACATGATCGCTACCCGCCCGGACTGGTGCATCTCCCGCCAGCGCATCTGGGGCGTGCCGATTGCAGTGTTCCTTTGCGCGAGTTGCGGCAAGCCGCTCGCCGACCCTGCGATTGACAAGAAAGTTGTGGAATTGTTCGCTCACGCTGGCGCCGACGCCTGGTACACCGACGAGCCTGACAACATCGTTCCCAGCGGAACCAAGTGTCCGGGCTGTGGCGAAACGCAGTTCAAGAAAGAAATGGACATTCTCGATGTGTGGTTCGAGTCGGGATGCAGTTACTTGGCGCTGCGGGCGGCCGAACCCGGTTATCCTCCCAAAGCGGATTTATATCTCGAGGGCGGCGATCAGCATCGCGGATGGTTCCACTCCTCTCTGTTGTGTTCGGTGGGAACGCAAGGCCACGCGCCGTATAAAGGCGTCGCCACCATGGGATGGACGCTCGACGAAAAAGGCCAGGCCATGTCCAAGTCGCGCGGGAACGACGTGGATCCGGTGGACATTGCTGGCCGGCTGGGCGGAGAGATCGTGCGGCTTTGGGTCGCGTCCGTGGATTTTCGCGAAGATGTGGTCGGCTCCGAGCAGCTGATGCAGCGCATCGCGGAAAACTACCGCAAGATTCGCAACACCTTCCGCTACGTTCTGGGAAACCTGCATGGCTTCGATCCGCAGCGGGATTCCGTCCCATTTGTGCAGATGCCTGCGCTCGATCAGTACATGCTGCGTCAGGCTGCCGCCATGGCGGCCGACGTTACCCGCTGGTATGAAGAGTTCGCCTTTCACCGCATTTATCAGCGGGTGCTGAATTTTTGCGTGGTCGAGCTAAGCGCTTTTTATTTCGACGTGCTCAAAGACCGGCTTTATACCTACGCGCCGCGTTCGGTAGAACGGCGCGCGGCACAGACGGCGATCTGGCACATCGGGGAAGCGCTGGTGCGGCTGCTCGCGCCTGTGATGAGCTTCACCTGCGAAGAGATTTGGCAGTATCTGCCGGCCACCGCGGATCGCGGAGAGACCGTGCATGCCGCAACGTTCCCGCACGCGGCCGAGATTCTTGGTCCCGGCGTCGCTGCAGAAGATTCGAAGCAGACGGATGATTGGACGACCCTACGCGCCGTGCGGGATGAAGTGTTGAAGGCTCTGGAAGAAGCGCGCAACTCCAAGCAGATCGGCGGCAGCCTGGAGGCACAGATTGCGCTCGCGGCAGCGGAGCCTATTTACGCAGTGCTGGCGCGCTACCGGGATCAGTTGCGTTATCTGTTTATCGTCTCGGCAGTAAAACTTGAGCAGGCCACGCCGGGCAATGGAAGCAGCGGCGTCATCGTACGCGTGAGCAAGGCCGAAGGGCAGAAGTGCGAGCGCTGCTGGAACTATTCTACGCGCGTGGGCGAGGATACGGCGTATCCCACGGTATGCGAGCGCTGCAGCGCGGTGCTGAAAGAGATCGAAGCGGCGACGGCAGCGCAGTAATCTAATTACACCGAGACGTCATAGAACTGTCGTTGTCGTTCCGAGCGCAGCGAGGAATCTGCTGCTCCCGACTGCTGGCCTCGCGCCAACAGCCGCCACCCGGAATGACAATAGTTGTTTACTGAACTGCTGTTGTGCTGAGCCCGTAATGAACGAACCTCACGTCATGCGCCGGTTTCACTTCCTGATTGCCCTTCTGGTCGTAGTTATTGACCGGCTGACCAAGTGGGCCGTGGCCAGGAACATCTCGCTGCACGATGGCATCCAGATCATTCCGGGATTCTTTCGCCTTACGCATGTGGAAAATCGCGGCGCGGCGTTCGGCTTGTTTGCCGACTCGCCGGCGCAGTGGAAGATTGCCATCCTGGTGCTGTTTTCAATTGTCGCGTTGGTGGTGGTATCGGCTCTGCTGTGGCGGAACAGCCACGCCATGACCAGCACCGGCGTGGGATTGGCTCTGATTCTGGGTGGAGCGCTGGGCAATCTGTGGGACCGGTTGCTTAGCGGGCGAGTGGTAGACTTCCTGCTTTTCTATGTCGGGCAGTATCAATGGCCGGCGTTCAACGTGGCCGACAGCGCCATCGTGTGCGGGGCGGGCCTGCTGGTGATTGAGATCCTGTTCGCGAAAGCTCCCGCGCACGAAAAAGCGTAAACCAAATTCTCAACGCAGAGGGCGCAAAGGACGCAGAGCATAAGGCAGTTTCTGGTGTCTTTACTCTGTGCTCTCTGTGTCCTCTGCGTTGAACGCCTTTACGCGGTTTTCTTCTGCGCCATCATGGCGTGAAACGCCTTCGCCCCTTCTTCGATTTCCTCCGGCGACATATCCATGGTGTGCGTGCTCAATCCCCAGTTGTGGCCGTAAGGATCGACGAAGCTTCCGAAGCGGTCGCCCCAGAACATGTCGGTAACCGGCATCTGCGCCTTACCGCCGGCATCAACGGCGCGCTGGAAAGCCGTGTCCACGTCCTCAACGTACAGATAAAGGCTGTTGGCGCTACCGCCCAGGCTCTGCGGCGACTTGCAACCCATGCCGGGATTCTCATCCGTTACAAAAATGATGGAGTCGCCAATCTTCAACTCCGCGTGACCGATCATGCCATCCGGGCCTTCCATGCGCATGATTTCCTCAGCGCCGAGCGCCTTCTTGTAAAACTCGATTGCTTCCGCGCCATTGCGGACAATCAGCGAAGCGGTCACCGTGTGGAATCCAGGTGGAATCGGTTGATTCGACTTTTTCATTGCATAGCTCCTTGAAGAGTGATTGCGGCCAGAGCGAGGTCTGTCCAAAGACAATTCGCCAATTCTACGTCGGTTAGACGGTGCAGAAGGTTAAAAGTTGTAAAAACTCGGAATTGGGGGATTCAAGGATTTCCGTATAGTTGCCGGTAAACATTGGCGTTGCGCAGGATGGCCTGCACGTATTCGCGGGTTTCGGTAAAGGGAATGGATTCCACGAATTCCTGGGGATCGCGATACTTCCCGCTGCCCAGCCAGGTCTCTACGCGATCCGCGCCGGCATTGTATGCGGCCAGAGCATATTCGAACGAGCCGAACTTATCCACCATGGTTCGGAAGTACCGGGTTCCCAGTTGCAGGTTCACGCCGGGCGTAAACAATTGCGAACTGGAATAACGTTTCAGCTTTTCCTGCTTGGCCACATTCTTTCCCACCTTGGGAAGCAGTTGCATCAGGCCGACCGCGTCTTTGTGTGACACCGCGTTGGGATTGAACGCCGACTCCTGCCGAATCAGAGAAGCCACCAGATAGGGGTCGAGCGCGTTGCCAGAAGAGAATCGTTTCAGGTCAGTCCAGTAAGGCTTGGGAAACAGCCCCTCCCAGTACGAGCGCGGCAAGCTGGGCAGGTCCACGGCGAAATAATTCGGGGCGGCACGCTTAAGGGTTTCGATGGCCATGTCGTAGCGGCCCGCGTCCTGATAAAGCCGCGCCACCTCCGGCGCCAGCCAGTTGCCTTTTTCCTCTTCGGCTGCGGCCTTTAGCTCGCGAACGGCAAAGTCCAGCAGCGCACCATTCTCCAGCAACTGTGCCTTCTGAACCCGCAAATTGTCGGCAGGGATCGCACCCGGCTTCACCTTCGCGTCGGCATCAATGGGCGGCACGCGATCAAGCAGCGCATAGTGCGTCGAATCGCTGTCGGGTTTCAGCTTCTTGAGTTGCTGCCGCGCCAGATCGCCGTAGTAATAATTGCGGAAGCGATCCACCAGCTTCTGATAAAAAGCCCGGGCCATGGCCGGATCGCCGTCTTCTTCCGCCAGGCGTGCCCGCCAGTAAAGTGCAGCCGGCACTTCCGGCGAGGTAGGATACAGCCCGATCTGATCTTCGAATTCTTTTCTGGCTTCCGCATTGCGGCCTTGGCGCAGGCTGAGCCATGCGGCTTTCCAGTGCGCATAGGACGCTCGCCCGCCGTTCGGGAAACGCTCCTGCAGTTCACGATAGCAGTCAATGGCGTGATCGTAATCACGCCGCAGCAGGTACACATTGCCAGCGGAAAGCAGTTCCTGTTCCAGCCAGGAACTGGTCGGAGCGGTTTGCCGAAGCTGATCCACGATTCGCAGGAAGCCATCGTCGTCGTCGGAGGCGCGGGCAATCTCCGCCTGGTTGAACAGGCGTTCGGCGGCAAGATCCGGAGTTGGAGTGGGAACCGATTCCAGGGCTTTCTTGGCATCTTTGATGCGGTTGTCCCGGCGCAGGGCCTCGACGATGGCCATCTGGATCTCGGGCCGCTCGGCGGGACTGACATCGTTCAACAGGTTGCGGTATTCCTCCGCGGCTTGCCCAAACTGCTTGCCTTTGACCAGAAGGTCAGCCCGGGTGCGGCGATCGGCAATCGTCGGCGGCGGAGCCGGAACCGTCGGCGGCAGCCTTTTTAGTTCTGCGTCGGCCTGCCCCGCTTCCCAACTAAGCGGCATCGTGTAATACAAATTGCGAAAGACTGGAAATGCCTTGGCTGGTTGCCCCGCTTCTGCATAGGCCTTGCCCAGCGCAAGTTCCAGGTCGGCGCGGATCGGCTGCCGGTCGTTTTCCAGCAACTCTGCGGCTTCCGCGGCACGCCCATCCGCCAGCAGCGAATTCCCGTATAGGACGTGCACATCGCGAAGCAGCAGCGATTCCGGAAAACTCTTATCAAAAACACTAAAGGTTGCGACCGCCTCGGCGAGATGTCCGCTTTCAAAATAGGCGTTGCCCAGATAGTAACTGACATAATCGCCGAGGTCGCCAGCGTGTGGCTTGGCGCGATTCAGGGGATCTATCGCTTTGGCGTAGTCGTGATCGAGCGTGTGCGCATAGCCAAGTACAAGCCAGGCCAGCGCTCCGGCATCGTCTTTCGTGTGACGGCGGGCATACGCTTCGACGCCGGCATATGCTGGCAAAGTGCGGTCCTGAAGCAGCTGACGCGCCATCGGCTTCAGATTCGCCGAGGCGACAAAGGCCTGGCGCATCCGCCGCAGGCGCGGTGAAGGAGGCTTGCGTCTCTTGGTCGCCGTACTTTTCTTGTGAGAGGAAGTTTTTGAGGTCGTGGACTGGACGGCGGCGGCGGAAGATGTGATCGGGCTCGACAGCAATGCCAGGGGAAGAACCAGAACTCTCAGGGCGCGCAGCCAATACCGATGCCAAACCACTCTCAATTATCTTCTTTTTTCATTACCGGCGGAAGTTGGTACCCAGCAGAGTTACGTCATCCTCGGCCAGGCTGCGGACGACCTCATTGGCAAAATAGTCGGCGCTGGTCGCGACCGTGTTGCCGTAACGCTTCGTGTAAGTGGCCCGGCTCTTTTCGATATCGTCTTTCAGGCGATCGTAGAGATCTTTTTTCTTCCGTCCCTCAGCGACCTTAGCCTGGTTGTAGAGCTTGATTTCATCCATCAACAGGCGGGCGAAGCGTTGTGCCTTCCGATGCACTTCAGCATCCTCCACCGACATTTGGGCGAAAGCATCGGGCGCCGGCGCAGGTGCGGCCGCGGCCATCGCAGCCGGAGCGACCACCACGTCGGCGGATGCCACCGGCACAGGCTCTTCCACCGGAGCCGGAGTCGACGCTGCATGAATGGGCGAATGACCGGCAAATGGATCGGAATACGACGACACTGTCTGCACCGCCGGAGTATCGAACTTCTCGGGTGCTCCGGCCTCGCCGGTTCCTTCTTTTGCGGCTTGCTTGCGCAGCGACGCCACCTCGAGCCATGCGCTGGTGGCCGCGACCAGCAATTCAATCGCGGCGGAGTCCAGTTTTCCTCCCGCGTCGGCTCCGGCGTCGGTGTATACCAGGGCGGCGATCTTGTCTTTCAGGCGCAACGGCAGCAACCAAATTCTGTCTCCAGCCGGGGCGCCGAACTGGGAGATGAATTTTGCATCCATCTCCGCCGCGCTGGTGGAAACGGCGGCCCGCGATTCCAGCACTTGCAGCGCTGCGCCTCCAGTTACGTCCAGGGGAAAATCCTTCACTTCGGCATCGGAGGCAAATCCTCGCCCCTGCCATCCTGTGGCCGCGCCTGCCTTCATCACAAACAGCGCGGCTCGTCCGCTATAACGGATGACGCAATCGAGCAGGGAACGGAGCACTTCTTTTTGGGTTGTGCCGGCATGGATGGCTGTAACTGCAGCGAGCAGGTCAGTGGCGTTGCTGGTTCCCGATGCGCTGGCAGAGCCTGCCAATTGCGGCATTACTTCCTGCAAGATGCGTTGAACCAGTGCTTCTTGCAGTTGCGGCAAGTGACTTTCCAGCACACTCGTCACTACCTTGTGTACGATCTGCTCGATTTCAGGACTTTCGGCCATCGTTTTTCGCTTATTTTGCGTGTGCGGGATGTAATTCGATCCAGTTTTCTCCCGCAAAGTTCTGATTATAGGGCCATTGTGCCGAGTTTCATGCGTGACCGAAGTAACTGGCCCCATAGGGCATTCCGCCCCTGAAGTTAGCCGCAGCCTTCCGCCATCCCCGAATGTCAGGGGACCTCAGTGTGCAAAGCATTGCACCGCGCGATTTATCACAGACTTCCTGCCCAGAACGGGCTACACTTTGCCTGCCCAAAACTGGCCAGTAATCCACAGCGTGTTCTTGGCATGGGAAAACATGAATCCGGAGGTGCGGCATGAAACGTGGCAGGTCGTGGACTATTCTGCTTATCTTCTCGTTGCTTCTCGTGAATGTAACACTTACGAACAGTGCTTGGGCGCAGACGGAACAGGCGCTTTACGCATTCCAGGGTGGACCGGACGACGGAGCCAACCCCTTTGGCCGGCCGGTATTCGACAAAGCCGGCAACCTCTACGGCACTTCATTGGCAGGCGGCACAACGTACTGGGCCGGCACGGTGTATCAATTGACGCCATCCGGCAGCGGCTGGACGGAAAGCATGATCCACTCCTTTACATCAGGCAACGATGGCGCCAGCCCGGAGGCTGGAGTCATCGTGGACAAGTTCGGCAATCTTTATGGAACTACTGTAGGTGGCGGTGGAACGGGCTGCGGCGGTTCGGGTTGCGGCACCGTCTACGAATTGAGCTCCGCCGGCGGACAGTGGACCGAGCAGATCATCTACAGCTTTCAGGGAGGCAATGACGGGATCGCTCCCTATCTCGGCCACCTGACCTTCGACAAAGCCGGCAATCTGTACGGCACCACCAAAGCTGGAGGAAAGTACGGCGCCGGCACTGTCTTCAAGCTCACTCGCAGCAGAGGCGGATGGAAGGAAAAAGTGCTTTACGCCTTCGCGGGCGGCAAGGATGCGAATTGGCCCAACGAGAGCCTGGTCTTCGACAAGGCCGGAGATTTGTATGGCGCCTCGTATGAAGGCGGTGGAACGGGCTGCGGCGGCTATGGCTGCGGAACGGCGTTTGAACTTATGCACACGAAGAAAGGCTGGAAGGAAAAAGTGCTTTATGCCTTCACTGGCGGCAAAGACGGCGGCCAGCCCTATGAGAGCGTGGTTCTCGACGCTTCAGGTAGCCTCTACGGCACTACATTCGCCGGAGGAGATTCGAATGGCGATGGCGTAGTGTTTGAACTGGCCCACTCCAAAGGCGTATGGAAGGAGAAAGTGCTTTACACGTTCACTGGCGGCGATGATGGCGCCAATCCCTACGTGAACGTGATCTTCGGCAAGGGCGGGGTTCTTTACGGCGCCACCGACCAGGCCGGCCATCTTAAGAACGGCGTCCTTTTCAAACTGGTTCACGGCAAGTCAGGATGGAAAGAGACTGTTCTCTATGCCTTCTCCGGAGGCACAGACGGCGGGCTTCCCCTGTCAGGCCTGACGTTTGATGAAAAAGGCAACATCTATGGCGTCACCGTGCAGGGCGGCGACGACAACGGGTGTGGCGGTTACGGTTGCGGCACGGTATACGAATACATTCCCTGAGTGCAGTATTGTGAGGTTGCACCCACCGCAATATGGAGGAGACGGATTCGTGTCAGCTTCTTTGCCCAAAAGCTGATAAAATCAGCCTTCCGACTCGCGCGGTTACCTTTGGGACCGCACCGGCGGAAAGCGCCGCTTAACGTGAAAATTGTTGCATCGGATGAATCATGGGCACCATCCAACCAAAAGTGACTGAGCCTGTCAGTGATGAACTGGCGCTGGTTCAGGCAGCGAAGAGCGGAGACGTAGGAGCGTTCGAGGAACTGGTCCGGCGCTACGACCGGAACGTGTTTCGGATCGCGCAACACATCACGCAGAACCGCGAAGATGCGGAAGACGTGGTGCAGGAAGCGTTCCTAAAAGCCTACGGAAATCTGAAGCAGTTTCAGGGCCAGTCGAAGTTTTATACCTGGCTGGTGCGCATCGCGGTGAACGAGGCGCTGATGAAGTTGCGGCGCCGCCGTCCCGAGCGCATGGTTTCGCTCGACGAAGATGTCAAGACCGAGGAGGACTCGCTTCCGCGCGAAGTGGCGGACTGGAGCCCGAATCCTGAGCAGCAGTATAGCCAGGCTGAATTGCGGGATATTTTGACCCGCACCATACAGGGTCTGCCGGCAAGCTTTCGGACCGTCTTCGTATTGCGTGACGTTGAAGGTCTTTCCACCGAAGAGACCGCGGAGGCGCTGGATTTGAGCATTCCGGCGGTGAAATCGCGTTTGTTGCGCGCGCGGCTGCAGTTGCGGGAGCGGCTGAGCCGCTACTTTCAACGGCGTGATAGTGCAAATGAAATACTGAAACATGAGAGTGGAGACGGGAACCAGTGAAGTGCTCTGAATTTCTGCAAGAGCTGACCAACTACCTCGACGGAGTGATTGACGACCGCACAAGGGCCGAACTGGAAGATCATCTCGCCTGGTGCCATAACTGCTACGTAGTCTGCGATACCACCAAGAAGACTATTGAAATCTACCGCGACTCCCGCCTTTACGAACTGCCGGAAGACTTGCGCAGCCGGCTGCGCTCGGCCATCGTTTCAAAATGCCACGCCAAGAAACACGGCCCGGAACGGGTTTGAGGGCACGGCCGATCTTGCAATGAGCGCGCGCCAGAGCAGTTAATCTCTTGATCCACAGCATGTTCCTTGAAGTGGAAAACTATCCTCCCGACCTGGGTTTACTCCGTGGGGGCTAGATAGCACCTTTTGCGGTTCGATCTGAATCTAACTCTGTAACTGGGTGCGCACTGAGATCGAACGCCAACCGAGACGAGACGAGGGTTCTGAGGAGGCCGAGAGATGCTGGGGAGATTATTCGATACGGTGTTTGGCTGCTGGCACAACCATTACAGTTTTCCGATCACGGTTCGGCGCGGTGCGCGCCGCAATAGCGCGGCCTCGCTGACCGGCACTTATGTCGTATGTCTCGAGTGCGGCAAGGAACTGCCTTACGACTGGAAAGAGATGCGGATCCTCGGTTCGCCTTCGCAGGTACGTCACTATGCGCAGTCGCTGGCCACGAAGGAAGCGGCGTAAGCGCATTGGCACGATCATCAGACAGAAAGCCGCGACAGAGTCGCGGCCTTGTTCATGGCGCAACCAGAGTTCTATCCGCGGCCGGGCGCATATTCTTGCGATAGTTCCCATAGGCCATCCCTCCGCCGCCGCGTCTGACACTAGTTCCGCCATCCACACCAATGCGGTACAATTCCGCGATAGAACTTGGGGGGGACTTGTGCGTCTGCTGACCGTTGCCGCGTGCGCGCTCGTTCTTTCGCTGTCTCCCGCGGTTTGCGACGAAGGCCATCACCACGACCTCAGCGAGGAAGAGGTCGGTTCGGTTCATTTTGTGACGTCGTGCTCACCGGCGGTTGCGGCGAAATTCAATCGTGCTGTCGCGCTGCTGCATTCCTTCCAGTACGAGCAGACGCGCCAGGTGTTTGTCGAGATTTTCAACCAGGATCCGCATTGTGCCATGGCGCAATGGGGCGTCGCGATGTCCCACTATCACGGCTTATGGGACAACGGTGACACGGCTGCCGGCCGCGAGGCGCTGCTCAAAGCCGAGCATGTGGCCGATTCGAATTCCGCGACGACGGAGCGGGAGAAAGCCTACATTGAGGCTCTCGCGGAAATCTACCGCGAAGACGGCAAAGACAAGGCTGCCCATGCCCAAGCCTTCGAACAGAAGATGGCCGCGCTGCAGGCGGCTTACCCTGATGACAGCGAAGCCGCGATTTTTCATGCGCTCACTCTCGCCATCACCGCGCCAAAAACCGACAAGACCTATGCCAACCAGCGCAAGTGCGGCGAGATTCTGCAACCCATCTTTGCCCGCCTGCCTCACCATCCCGGCGTGGCTCACTACATCATTCACTGCTATGACAATCCGGTGCTCGCCGCCGACGGCCTGAACGCGGCGCGGGCCTACGCGAAAATCGCTCCCGCGTCGGCTCACGCCAATCACATGCCGTCGCACATCTTCACTCGTGTGGGATCCTGGGATGAATCTATCGCCTCGAACCTGAAGTCCGCGCAGCTCGCAACGGAGGCCGAGGGTACTTCGCACAATGGAGAGGCGCGCGATCAGCGCCTGCATGCCCTGGACTATCTGGAATATGCGTACCTGCAAAGCGGGCGGGTAAAAGAAGCAAAGTCTGTGCTCGATGAGATCAGTTCCTTGCCCCCGGTCGGCGGAGTCACGCTGACCAACGACTACGCGGCTGCGGCCATCCCAGCGCGGTACGCGCTGGAACTCGGCCACTGGCAGGAAGGCAGCAACCTGCAAGTAAAACAGAATGGCGTGCTCTGGGCGCAGGCGATCACTTGGATGGCGGTGGGCGTGGGCAGCGCGCGCTGCGGCAATTCCGAGCGCGCAGCGCAAGCGGAGCAGGCTCTGGCCTCACTTCGTGATGCTATTGCCAAGCAGAATAATTCCTATTGGTCGAATCAGGTGGAGGTGCAGCACAGGGAGGTTGCTGCCTGGATCGCGGAGAGTAACGGCCACTCGGCCGAGGCGATTTTCGCGATGCGGAACGCCGCCGACTTCGAGGAAAGCATGGACAAGAATGCGGTTACGCCCGGCGCCGTGATTCCAGCGCGGGAGATGCTGGCCGAGTTGTTGCGCATTCACGATCGGCCGCAGGAATCGCTCGCGGAATATGAAGCCGTGTTGAAGATCGCACCTAACCGTTTTAACGCGTTGTATGGCGCGGGCGTGGCGGCGGATCGAGCGGGGAATGCCACGGCTGCGGCACACTACTTCCAGCAACTGACCGAGAGCGCGGTCGGCGACGAGCGTCCTGAGTTAGTAAGTGCGCGCAAGAAGCTATTGGTGGCGCAGGCAGCAGGACGCTGAAGATCACGCTCGCGGAGCGCCCGAGACCGGAAGGGGCATTTGACGGTTCCCTTTCCGTACCGAGATCAGCGGCCCATGGGCAACTGAAAATCTCGGTTGCCCAGCAGCAATCCGAATAGCTAGGCTACGCTCACTTCACACAAGTCTGGTTGGCGGTCTTGAAGTGATTGTTTTCCCACTGATTCGTGCCGCAATCGGCATTGCCGTCGTAGGCGTCGTAAGCAGGCGCGTAGAGCGCCGCATTGCTCTTCGCAACATTGTGCTTAATCACGGAATGGGCAGAGTCGTTCTGGCAGCCAAGTGAGATTCCAAACCCGGGCACTCCCCAACCGCTGTGCATGTTGGCGTGATTGTTTTCGATCACCGTTCCCTCGATCGGGAACTGCCCAGGCGGGCAGTTTCCTGAGGCGTCGAAGGAATCACCAACCAGAATGCCGCCCGATGCGCCGTCGAGAGCGCCATTGCTGTTCACATTGTTGTTTGTGATCACGTTGTTTTTCGATTGACCTTTGACCACAGCAGACTCGATCCAAATGTCATAGGCGGGCGAATACTCTCCGCCGCTGGTTGCCCTGATCTTGTTGTGCTCGATCTCACACTTCTGACTGGCGCGAAGATCCACACCGACCGCACCGTAGATGGTATTGTACTCGACAATCGTTCGGCTTGCGCCCCAGATCAGCAGCCCATTTCCGGAACTATTCCCTTGCGACACCAAACCCTTAATCAAGGCTGAGCTCCCCTTGTCAACGATTCCACCCCACACGGTTCCGGGGCCCAGCAAATGCGCATTCTTGGCGGCCGCCTCCACATAGATTCCTATTCCGCCCGATATGATTTTCCCATTCACCTTGACGGTGACGCGAGGCGCGGTGACGTCGATGCAGTTCCCGTGGCCATCCATATTCTGGGCAACTGTGTAAATTGCGCCTGCGACGTTGGCCGTGTAAGGGCAGCTCGTGATTCGGAAATGACGCGCCGCGAAACTCGCTTGGGTAAACAGAAGGGACCCCAGGACGCTCATCACTCTCGCGACATGCAAAGTCTTCATTGCCTCTTTCTCCCAGCTTGCCGCAGTGTAAGTTGCAATGTTAGCGCTGTATAGAGCCAAAAGTTTCCGGCGGCAACAAACCTCTGAGGAGATGGCGTAAACGGTTATTTGCCCGCTCCTTAGCGTTTTCTCAATCACTTACGGACACCAACCAGAACTGTCAGCTTTCTTACACAGATAAATCTGAGTCGCCACTTACAGTTAGTCAGTTGGCTACCTCAGCGCGTTGGCGATGGCATCGGTGCAAAGGCGATTGGCGGCTAGGCGGCCCATGAATTGCGAACGGCCACTGTTGTCGCGCAGCGGACCACCGCCATCAATACCGCCTCCGGCCTGGCAATTTATCCTTAATCTGAATGTCCAAACCCGGCCAATCCAGCGCAGGTCTCAGCCAGCACAAGGAACTGCTATCTGAGTTTGAGGCGTTTGCCCGCTCCGGCGGCGGCGTCGAAGGCCTGATGCAGCATATCTCCGACCGCTTGCACCAGCAGATCGTCCGCTACAACTGGGTGGGTTTTTATCTGATCGACAAGAAGGACCCGAATTATCTCGTGCTCGGCCCTTATTCCGGCTCGATCACGCTGCACACGCGCATTTCGCTGACCCAGGGCTTGTGCGGCGCCGCTGCCACGACCGGAAAAACCATTGTGGTGAACGATGTTGCCACCGACCCGCGATACCTGATGGGTTCCGAGCACACCAAGTCAGAAATCATTGCGCCTGTGTTCGTGCAAAATCCCTGGGCGCAGAATCTGCTGGTGCAAAGCCCGCAAGTTCTGAACCGGGTGGCGGGAGAACTCGACATCAACAGCTACTTCAAAGACACTTTCGATTCCGACCAGCGCGCCTTTGTGGAGAGCGTGGCTGCGCTGGTCGGCCGGTATTTGTAGCACGCACTGCAGCAGTTGTGTTACGGGAAAAGCCTGTCTACCGCGCCTTGACGGATCCTGGATGCGCGGGGCGGTAGCTCATGGCGGCGGTGCGCTCCAGCTTATCCCAGGCGAAGCGCTGGCCCTCGATGGCGCGTTTCACGGTCTTGAACAGCACCAGGGAGAACAATTGCCGGTAGGCGAAGCGCTGCAGCCAGACCTGGCTCAATAACCCCACATCTTCGCGCGCTTCCGGCTGGCGGCGTTCGAGGGCGAAAGCGATCGCGGAGGTAATGAAGTCAATGATCAGAAATGCCGCGAAGAACAGGACCAGCCGTTGGAAGCTGGCGGGATCGGTCGAATCCGGGTGAAAGTATTTTTGCACGAAATACCAGAGCACGCCGAAAACGAACATCAGATCAATGAACGGAGAGACCAGCGGAAGCAGAATCTGGAAGACGAGAATATTCGGCAGCGCTACCCAGCCCAGCGCCCCCTTGCGTGCAAACACGGCGCGATGCTTCCACACCGCCTGCAAAATGCCGAATGACCAGCGGAACCGCTGCCGCATCAGGCCATTGGCATTGATGGGCGCCTCTGTGTAGGCGAGCGCCAGGTCTTCGTATTCCACGCGGTAGCCGCGGCGCAGCAGCGCCATCGTCAGGTCGGCGTCTTCGGCCACGGTATCGGTATGGTAGGCTCCGGCTTCGAGCACAGCGGATGTTCGCCAAGCGCCGATGGCGCCGGGCACCACGCTCACCGCGCCCAGAGTGTTCAACGCCCGCCGCTCGAAGTTCTGACTTGTGATGTATTCCAAAGCCTGCCAGCGTGTCCACAGGTTGACGCGGTTGCCGACTTTGGCGTTGCCAGCTACGGCGGCGACTCTGGGATCGAGAAAATGCGGCACCAGTCGCCCGATCGCTTCCCGTGCGATCACCGTGTCGGCATCAATGCCGACAAATATCTCCTCGTCATGAAGATGCTGCAGGCCGAAGTTGAGCGCTTCGGCTTTGCCGGAGTTGGGCTTGGTCAGGATCAGGACTTGATCGTTGCCGGCAAACGCGGTGCGAGCAACCTCTAAGGTACGATCGCTCGATCCGTCATCGATCACGATCACGCGGAGACTGGGATAATCCGAATCGAGCACGGCGCGCACCGTCCGCTCAATGACCTTCTCTTCGTTGTAGGCTGGGACCAGCACGGCCACCGTCGGCTGGTAATCGGCTGCCTCAGTTTCCGTGCCGTAGTGCTTCTCTCGAAGGCGGTCAAAGATCGCGAAGGCTCCGATGAACAGCAGCCTGCCGGTCATTAATAAATCACCGATGAAGAAAATCCAGACGATGCCCTGAATGCCGAAGTCGAACAGCGCAAAACCGAGCCAGTCCAGGCGCGCGGCCCAGCGTTCATTCGAAGGAATCGGCGGCATTACATCCGCGTGCGTCTTGCCCAGCAGATCGTAGAGCGGAACGACCCGATCGCCCTTCGCGCGCAGCCCGTCAATGATGGCGGGCAGGGCGCGAACTGTTTCGCTGCGGTTGCCGCCACCATCGTGCAGCAGCAGAATGCTTCCGCATAGGCGGTCTTTGGGATCGCAGGGCGGGCTATGCTCGAGAACGCTGGCCGTTATCTGCTCCGCCGTGCGACGCGGATCGTCGCGCCAGTCGTTGGGGTCGATCTTGTCGCCCACGCTGATGTAACCCATATCCTGCACCACTTCCAGCGGGCGAACCTGATCCTCGGTGTCCGGTTCCTGATCAATCGAATATGGCGGACGAAACAAAATGGTGCGAATTCCCAGCCGGCTGGCGAAAAGCTGCTCGGTCAGGTTTACTTCCAGCTTCATATAGCGGTGCGAAATGTTGCTGATATCGGGATGCGTGAAGGTGTGATTGCCGATTTCATGGCCCTCGCGATAGATACGCGATGTGATCGTTCCGAAGCGGTCTGCCTGAATTCCGATTAAGAAAAAAGTCGCCGTGGCGTGTTCACGTTGCAGCACGTCGAGAATCTTCGGCGTCCACTCCGGATCGGGTCCATCGTCGAATGTGATCGCAACCGAGCGGGGATGATAGCCATAGCGAGCCACGCGATACGGTTCGGGCAAAGGATCATAAGTCTCGTCGGTAATGATTCCCGAGGGATCTACGGTGATCTGACGTTTGCCCGGCGAGGGGCGGGCTTCGATGCGGAGAATTTCTCCCTCGCCCTCCATGTCTACATCCTGGCCGGGAGGAACATCTTTCAACTTGTCCGGCGCAGCGGCCTCACCGGGCACATCCCACACGCCCCACAACGAGCGGTCTTCGCCGCCGAGCCTCCACAGTGCGAAAGTCTGAACACCCAACTGCTGGGCCGCCCGCATCTGATTCAGCGCGGTCACCGCGTCAAGAAACCAGATGTCATGCTGCCGATTGTGCTCGTCCAGATAGCTGACGTGAGGATTGCTGCTGTCGCCGTCGAAATCCACATCCTCTTCGGAATCGCGCGCGGCCAGCCATGCCTCTTGCACCGTGACCGTGACATCCTTCACATCGGGCGGCAGTTTGCCGTGTCTGGGCTTATGCACCCAGTCGTATCCGTAGTTGCCGATGGCGCAAATCAGCTTGTCGTGCGGTATCGCCTTGCTGGCAGCGGTTAGATTCGCGACAAACCAGTCCTGGGATGCTACCGGACCCGGCGTTCCGCCCGGATAGTGCTCGTCATAGTTCATGAGCACCACTCCATCCACAGAATCGGCGACGGCGCGGTAATTGAAGTCCGGATTGTGCGGCGGCACGCTGACGTACAGCTTCATGCCCTTGCCGCGAAGATCGCCCCAGAGTTCGCGCAGCAGAGCCATGTAACCCGGCTGAGCTTTGGGGCGGATTTCTTCGAAGTCCACCATCAGCCCGCGATATTTCTCGCTGGCAAGAAAAGCGCCGGCCTGGCGCCTGAACAAAAGCCTTGCGTCCGAATCGTTGAGGAACGAGGTGATGTCGATCCAGCCGTTTCCGTCCGAGTTGTTCACCATGGGGAACACCTCCATATCGGTGTCCTCAGACTTGAGTAACGGCATCACCCGGTCATCCACTTGATGAACCACCGTTCCCTGGATCACGTCGAAATACTTGTTAGTTTGCTCGTCCACACCCTGCAGGCGGCCATCATTGGTGACGACGTGCAGCCAGTCAGGATAGAGCAGATCAACCTGGTGGGCATATTCACGCAGCGACGAAAAGCTGGCTGCATCCCAGGGAGCGTAGAAGGCAGCGCGCGTCCCCTCGACCAGCGAAGGGTTCGATTTCGATTTATGGTGTCCGCGAAGCGCCGCCGCCTTGCGGCGCTTTTCTTTGGCCTTCTCTTTCTCCTTTTCTTTCAGCGCGTGGTACGGTTTTTTCTCGTTCGTCCAGAACAGATTCGGCAGCTGCTCGCCCTTTAACGCATTGTAAACGAAGAAGATAATTAGCAGCATGGCGCTGATGCCAAGCAGATCGAAGAGCCGCCTGAGCCGCTTCCAACGGGCTCGGCGGGGATCGTAAAAAACCGGTTGTGCCATGCTGGGTTTCCACTCTCATCCTAAGCTGGGGGGGAAATAGGGTCAATGCGGGGAAAGCAGCTTCTGGCTTTTGACCCTTGTCGCTGCGCCGAGCAAAATACCACGCCAAGCCAGGGGCCAGAAGGCTAGAGCCGAAGGCTGACGGCGAATGGCTGAAAGCTAGCCGCTAGAAGCTAGCCGCCAGCCGCCAGCCGCCTCTCTGCTATATTCCTTCCGTGCGCAACATGGTGCGCCAACATCTTCGTTTTTTTTCACTCTTCACGCTGGCGGCGCTCGCACTGCGCCTCTTCCTCGTCTGGCGTTTTCCGGCGGTCACTTCCGATTCCTACGTTTACGGCGACATCGCCAAGAACTGGCTGCAGCACGGAATCTACGGCTTAAGCGGTATCAACGATATTTCTCCCACGGCGATTCGCTTACCCGGATACCCGGCTTTTCTCGCGGCTGTGTTCGCCATCTTCGGCATGGAGCACTATCGAACGGCAATCTTGCTGCAAGTGTTCGTAGATGTCGCGACTTGTTTTCTGATTGCGGACCTCGCGCGGCGCTTGCTTTCTGATCGTGCCGCCAAAGCGGCGTTTGCGCTGGCGGCGTTTTGCCCGTTTCTCGCAAATTACTCCGCCGCGGCGTTGACGGAGACCTGGGAGATTTTTTTTACGGTCGTGGCGCTCGATTTCGCGGTGATTGGCCTCGATTCAGATCGGTTGCGGCCTTGGGTCGGTTGCGGACTGGCGATCGCAGCGGCGATTCTGTTGCGCCCGGATGGCGGCTTATTGCTGGCGAGTCTTGAACTGTATCTGCTCGTGGTTTTCCTGCGGCGAAACCGGCGAACACCGCCGACGGCCTCCCTGGGGCGCTGGCTGCGAACGAGCGCGATTCTGGCCATGGCATCGTTAGCGCCGCTGGTTCCCTGGACCCTGCGCAACCTGTATACCCTGCACGAATTTCAACCCCTTGCGCCGCGTTATTCCGAAGAGAGCGGGGAATTCGTGCCCATGGGATTCAATCGCTGGGTAAGAACCTGGATGGCCGACTATGTCTCGGTCGAAGACATTTTCTGGAAAGTGCCGGGCGACCCAATTCCGCTGGACAAACTTCCTTCCCGCGCTTTCGATTCGCCGCCGCAGCAGCAGGAAACGGCGCAATTGATCGCCGACTACAATCAGGTCTTACAAGTTACGCCGGAGCTCGATGCCCGCTTCACCAAGCTGGCGGCGGAGCGGGTGCAATACGCGCCTTTACGTTACTATTTCATCCTCCCGGCAGTTCGCATTACCGACATGTGGCTGCGCCCCCGGACCGAAATCCTGCCTTCCAACTCCCGCTGGTGGGAGTTCGATGACGGGGCGCCGGGTCTCGTGATCATGATCATCTTCGGCCTGCTTAACATACTTTACGCGGCCGGTGCCTTGTTCGGCCTTGCACGAGGAGGATTCTCGGCGACGGTGAATCCTCTGCTTACCTTTGCGATCCTGCGGTCGCTGTTTCTTGGCACGCTGGAAAATCCCGAACCGCGCTATACGCTGGAATGCTATCCGGTGCTGATTGTGCTGGCAGCCGCGCTGTGGTCTAGGGCAGCAAAACAAAGCAGTTGAGACAGGTCAGCGCGTGTAATCCCATCTGGTTTCGTCAATCGTCGGTTCTTGCGGTAACATCGAACCCGACTTTGCACTCAAATGACGCCACTTTAATTTCATCTGACGCCGAATACCCCGAATCCACCTAAGTTGCCGTAGTCCGGCTTCCAGCCATCGCCATCTTCTTCATAGGCGAAATTACCCATGCTGTCGTTGTAAGTCCAGACCCAAACATCATCTGCAGTCTCGGGAGCGGACGCGGCGACCCAGTACTGTTCACCCTTTTTCAGCGCGATTCCTTGCTTGGATTTCCCCAGCGTTACCCCGCAAGACTCCAACTTTGAAGTGCCCAGCTTCTTGAACTTCCATGTGTGCATTACCTTTCCCGGCAACCCTTTGCTATCACGGTATCACTGGCCGTCCCCCCTTGGGTCAACCTAAAAACCACGCCGCAACCGCTGCCGAGGCAAGCATTCGCCCCGCCCTCAACTGTCGTGTCGCACAAAGCGCCGTCCGGTCCGATGATCACGTTGACCGGCCCGGCACCGTCGTTCCCGTGGAACCTGTATAGAACCTTCTCCGACGCGGCCCAGCTTGGCACACAGAATGAAAACATGACGATCGCGAGCATTGTCGCCGCTCGGACGACGGCGAATCTAAGCTTATGTGGTTTCAGTTTCCGCGTGATCATACGCGACCTTCGTTCGGGGAGACTGGCCGACAGTGAGTTAACCGCGCCACCCGAGTATCCCCCGCCGGGCGCGGCGAGTCAAGGCGCAAACAGTCTGCGGTGCGGGAGTTGGTTGAGCAAGAGAAAGCCTGTGAATTGGGATCGGTTGGTTAGTTGGCGTAACATCTCGTGGCTGTTGAAAAACTCTTTCTTGCGAAATTCGCAAAAATAAAATTGCGTCGGGATTCGCTATAAGCGATCTTCTCGGATCGCGAGACATTTTCTATCCCCTCGATTTCGGCCATTTTGGACTGAAAAGGACTTTTCAACACCTGCTCGTCGATAGTGCTCATTGACCGAAGCTTTCGCTGTTCTCCGAATTGGAAAAATGGAAATGGGTGCGCACCGTACCGCTCGCGCGGGAAGCCTGAATTGTGTAGCCCAAGGAACCCCGTCCAAGCAAAAACTTGGACGGGCGCGCCCTGGTTTTTCTCTGAAACCCTCCTCTCGGAGCCCTCAGGCCAACGCGTTCACGGCCTGCGGAGCAGAAATCTCGGCATCTGCGGATGACGCTGCCGGCGTAGGAGTTGCGGTGCTGGTGGGGGCGGCGATGCTGCTCAATTTGACGACGGCATCCGGCGACGGCGGGGTCCCAACTGGAGGAAGTTTCTGTGCAAAGGTGTCTCGAAGCGTCGTGAAGGCCTGCTGAGCCTGAGACAGATTTCCATTGGCCAGCGCTCCCCCGATGGCGTTGAAATCCAGAGCCCGGTCGGAGCGAATGAAGGGATTATCTCCCGACAGCGTGTTCCCGAGCGTGACCAGTTTGTTGTAGGCTTGTTGGGCGCCACTCAAGTCTCCGGATTGCAACGCATCGCCCAAGGCGACAACGTCGGCATGCCGTTCTTTGATGTAGGCTTTCCAGGTGCCGCCGGATGAGGAGGTTGCTCCGCCCAGTTGCTGCGCGGACAATGTTTGCGTGGGAATTGCGGCTACTGCCATGTGTCTGTTCTCCTTAGAATCTTCTTTAATACAACCCATTTCAAACTCCGGGTTGCCTTCAAGATTCCTGATCGTCACCACCGCCCAAATACTTTAGCTATCGGCCATAAGTTTGCCAGGCGGCGCTGTGCGTCAGGTCGAACCGGAACCGCCATCCCAGGTGCAACTCACAAGCCAGACTGAGAGGTTTTGACAGGGCGGGTAATTTGCTGATTTCATTCGTTCTGAACGGGCCGTCGAGCCAGACGTTTCCGCGCGCCCGCTCGATTCGTAAGCAAAGATTGCTCTGGCGCGGACACGTTGGGCAAGACTTGCCGGATGATCCGCTGACCCACCAACACGGCAGCCGGGACGCACTCGGGCCGAAGCGGCAGGACCTGAGGAGACGCGGGAAACTACCCTAGGGAAACCCTGATTAGGTCCGGCGCGGAGCAAAAGCAGGTTTCTCGACTCCGCAAAATCGCCCGTAAACGGGCGATTCTACTGCGCTCAAAATGACAAAGTTGGTGTTAATCAGTGCCTCCCTAGCTGCGGAAAAGCATGGGCTGGCCAATCCTTTCCGCTCCCAGAAAATGCCACCTGGGTTGCCTCAGCCCCTATTTGCGATGCGCACACAGTCACATTGATTGATAGGTTCACGCGTCACTGAGATAGGGTTCACACGTCACCGATATCGCCAGGCCGAGGTGTAATAGTTACTTGTCCAAAGTCTTTGATATTCGCTCAGTGAATGCTTAGCACGTTCTCTTACGGAGGAATTATGAAGCGGACTTCCAGGTTGCCTGCCAAGCTCTCCGATTCGCTGGATCACCGGCTCAAAGCGTATGCCTATGCGGCGGGCGCGGCAGGAGTGAGCCTCCTCGCCCTGGCGCATCCAGCGCAAGCCAAAATTGTTTACACACGGGGCGGGGTTACGTTCGGCGGGGTCGCGTCCGATAACGGGCGGGGCATCGGGGGCAGTTATGATCTCGATCTCAATCACGACGGGATTCCCGACTTTGTGTTTTCATGGAACGCATTCTCGAACGATAGGCCCGCGTATAGCGCATTCGCCGATCTCTACGTGCATCCCATTGCTTTTAGCAACGGTATTGCGGGGAAGCCCGATCACAACTACGCGTTTTGCATGGGAAGCGGAGCGTCGATCGGCCCACAGCAACCTTTTGCCGGATCCGTGATGGCCCGAATTATCGTTATGAACGGACTCATTTATGGCAATTGGGGATACCCCGGTAGTGGCCCCATTGGCGGCCCAGGCAACGTCAAGGGGGTTCTGGGTCTGAAGTTTGGCATTCATGGCCAAACCCACTACGGCTGGGCACGCCTTAATGTATTCACGAATGGCGCCAGCATGACCGTCGCCTTGCTCGGCTATGCCTATGAGACCATACCGAACAAGCCCATCATCTTAACCAAGGCGCAGGGGACTTGTCAGCGATCGAAGGAGTATGGTGGGCACGCGAATTCCGCATCTTCAGGCACAGTCGAACCGGCTAGCCTGGGCCGCCTGGCTCAAGGGGCGTCCGGCATCGCCGCCTGGCGGCGAAACCAGCAAACAGAAACGACGACGAAATAACCGCGAGCATCCTCCTTAGAAAGGGAGAACAATCATGACGAAGCCATCGCAACATTGGCGCTGGATTTCGAGAGCGCGCCCGTTAGCCGGGAGCGGGGCCTTAGTCTTTGCTGCCACGCTGGCGGCAGTGCTGGTCGCGGCTTCTGCGGCACCGGCGCAAACCTTCAAAATACTGTACGCTTTTGCCGGATCATCGGATGGGGCCAATCCGACAGCGAGCTTGATCCAGGATGCGTCCGGCAACCTGTATGGCACTACGTTCTCTGGCGGCGCGTTCAAGCATGGGACGGTGTTCAAGCTGGATACGAACGGCACGGAAACCGTGCTTCACAGCTTTACCGGTTTAACGGATGGGATCAATCCGCTGGGTGGTGTGCTGATGGATGCCGCCGGAAATCTTTACGGGACGACGCTTTATGGCGGCGCTGCCAATTCTGGCACCGTGTTCAAACTGGACACAGCCGGAAAGGAGACTGTGCTGCACAGTTTTAGAGGCTCAGATGGAGCATCTCCCAGTGCAGGCCTGGTTCAGGATGCAACGGGCAACTTGTATGGCACAACCTACGCCGGCGGGGCCGGGGCCGGCACGGTATTCAAGCTGGATACGAACGGCACAGAGACCGTGCTGTACAGCTTCCCTCGGTGGGCCGGGCACGGCCAACAGCCTCAGGCAGGAGTCGTGCTAGACGCATCAGGAAATATATATGGCACGACATATCATTGCATGGCCGGTCACAATAAGGATTGCACCCCCAATCGTAAAGGCAAGGACAACTGCGGCGAAGGCTGTGGCGTGCTCTTCCGGCTGGATACGGCCGGCCAGGAGACCGTGCTGCATTTCTTCAGCGGCCACGGTAGTGATGGAGCATTCCCTCACGCGGACTTGGCCTGGGATGCCGAGGGCAATCTGTACACTACCACCGAGTACGGCGGCTCCGGCTCTTGTACGCTGGGTTGCGGTACGGTATTCAAGCTGGATCAGAGCGGCAAGAAGCCGCGCGGAATCATTCTGCATAGCTTTACCGCGCACAAAGATGGGGCATACCCCTCCGCCAGTGTGGTGCGCGACGTATCGGGCAACCTGTATGGCACCACTCAAGTGGGCGGCCTTGCCGACAGCGGAACTGTGTTCGAAATAACTCCGAACGGTACGGAGACTGTGTTGTATACCTTCCAGGGAAAGAAAGACGGCCGCTATCCCCAGGCGGGTTTGCTCCAGGACGCCGCTGGAAATCTGTATGGTACAGCGTCGGAAGGCGGCGCTTATGGCTACGGGGTGGTGTTCGAGTTGACTCCGTGATTACGACAGCTACGTAGTTCCTGGATCAGCAGGCAAAAAGCAAACGGGAGCTTGACTCCTTTCTAAATGACGGTCAGCGTTACCGGTGTGGTACGAAGCAGGAGCCAGAGACACCGGGTCTGTCTGAATTTCAGAAAAAAAGATCTTAGCATTCCGATTGACTGGTGAAAAATCTCTCCTACACTCGTTGACCGGAGCCTCTGCCGTTCTCCGAATTGCCGGAAAAGGGAAAAGGGAAAAGGGTCGCCCCCCTCCGCTGAGCGCGGGCGCGGGCGCGCAATGGCCGCTTAGGAGGGGTGCTGGTTACGCCAGCGGTGAATCTGTCATGCGGAACCGCGTGCGCACATGCTCGGAGAGCAATTCAATGGCGTCGCGGTTGGTGACTCGATCGGCCTGGGAAAGATACTTCATCGCCTGCACCAGCAGGCGCTGGCCATCTACGTAGCGGGGATCGGGATTGCGCTCGCGGCGCTTCGGTCCTTCAACCTTGGGAAGAACCGGGATGGTGAATACCTTGGCCATAGCAGTCAAAATGTTCCTACCGGTTCGACATTCACGTCACATGGTTGTCGCGTAGTTGCAGTATAGCGCGGGCAGCAAGTTTTTTCAGCCTTTATCTTGTTTGTGATTGATTTCCAGCGTATCCGTTGAGTCGTCAAGCACTTCCGTCATCTCTATCCCTGCGGCGAGACGAACTTGGTTTTTCCCGTTGTTTTGAGCCTGAAGACGGCGTCGTTGATTTTTTCATTCAGGCGAATGTCGGAATACTTCGCCAGACGATAGTCGCCCCCTGCGGAGAAAAACTGCTGTTGCACGGAGACGCCGCGCGCCGGATCGATCCACAGCCAGATGTGATCGAAAACATTTCGCACTTTCTGCGATTTTGGGATCAGTTCGAGTTTGGCCGTATCCAGATTCGCGACTTTTTCCGATCCCAGATATTTCACGTCAAACGACTTCAGCATCTCCTGCCCGCTGCCTCCGAAACCCAGCACGAGGAAGCTCTCGAACGCGGCGCGATCTTTGCCCGCATTGTAAACTTCCACCTGGTCAATCTTCGGCTTGTAAAGCTGGACTTTGTCATCACTGAAGAGAACGTACATGGGAGGCTCAGGCACGCGAATGTCGGCCGCCATCTGCACCTCGTTGCCGTTCCGCCGGAAATAAACCACGCCTTTCTGCGTGTCGGTCTCGTCCACCACTTTCTGATACTGATCCCAGACAAAGCTGGCCTGCGTAGTGTGAAAGTTCGCGGCCGTGCGATCCATCTGGGCGAGAATCTTCTGCAGCGGGTCGCCCGATTGGGCTGGCATCGAGCTGGAAACCAGCAAAAGAATGGCTGCTAAAGCGGATTGCCGAAAACGCGGAGGCAACATAAGAGCGGACTACTCTCTTTCCACCCAGATCTTGTAGCGCAGAATGTGCCCCGAACCATCGCGAACCGGTTCGACCTTCTTGATCGCCACCGACCCGGAGATGGGCTCGATGATCTGGAGCAACTGCGCGCGCACCGCGGTATCATCTCCTGCCGCAATCGCCTCGGCTTCCACTTGGTAAATCAGCCCGCCCTGTCCGTCAGGCAAAATCAGCACGCCGGTGCGGTAAGGATTGTGTTCGACCGGCTTGTCTTTAAAATTGATCCAGTAGGGCGACAGGAACACAAACAGCAGGATCAAGGTCACCATGACGTCGTACTGAATGGTTCCGCGCTCATGGGACCAGAGGACATAGCCGCGAATTGTTCGCCAGATCGAAGTCATCGGCAGCGGGGGCGGTGTAGCGATTGCCGGATTGGCCTCTGCACCGTTCAAGTTTATTGCTAAACCTCCTCCATGTAGATCACTTTTCGTCCTTCCGCGTTGCTTAGAATTGCACGGGCTCCACCGGTCATGGCGTCACCCCGTGTGCCACGCGAGATCCCCGTTCGACTTGCCTCTCGCTTTGCTCCTCGGCGGCTCAGGGCAGGCTCTCACCCGGCTGAAGTGCGCCGAGTTTCGGAATCGGGATAATTGCTTAGAATTTCTTCGGCGTAATCCGCTCTGCGCCCATGTACGGCCGCAGCGCCTCGGGAATCACGACGCTGCCGTCCGTCTGCTGATAGTTTTCGACAATCGCCACCCAGGTGCGCCCAATCGCCAGTCCGCTGCCGTTGAGGGTGTGCACGAAATCCGTTTTGTTCTTTCCCTCCGGCCGATAACGGATGTTGGCCCGCCGCGCCTGAAAGGCCTCGAAGTTCGAGCACGACGAAATTTCGCGGAACAACTGCTGGCCCGGCAGCCATACTTCCAGATCATACGTCTTTGCCGAACTGGGTCCAATGTCGCCGGTAGAAAGCGACATCACCCGGTAATGTAAACCCAGCTTCTGCAGAATTTCTTCGGCATCGTGGGTGAGCTTTTCCAGTTGCTCGTAAGAATTCTCCGGGCGCGAGAATTTGACGAGTTCGACCTTCTGAAACTGATGCTGGCGGATGATGCCGCGCACGTCTTTTCCGTAAGAGCCCGCTTCGCTGCGAAAACAGGGGGTATAAGCGGTGAGCGAGACCGGCAGGCGCGCGGCGTCCAGAACCTCATCACGGTATAGGTTCGTAACCGGGACCTCAGCCGTCGGAATCAGCCAAAGATCTTTATCTCCATGGGGAACGCGGAACAGGTCGGCCGCGAACTTGGGCAGCTGGCCGGTGCCATACATGGAATCGGAATTGACCAGATATGGCGGCAAGACCTCGGTATAGCCATGTTCGCGCGTGTGCAGATCGAGCATGAAACTGGCCAGCGCCCGCTCCATGCGCGCGCCCAGATCCCAGTACACGGCGAATCGTGCGCCGCTGAGTTTGACAGCGCGCTCCAGGTCGAGGATCCCCAACTGCTCGCCCAGTTCCCAATGGGGCTTGGGCGCGAAGCCGAACTCGGGCGGCGAGCCCCAGCGGCGGACTTCGACATTATCTTCCGCGGTCTTGCCAACGGGGACGCTCTCATGCGGCAGGTTCGGGATGCCGGAGAGGATCTGCTTCAGCCGCGTGTCGTATTCCTCGGCGGCCTTTTCCAGTTCCTGCATCTGCTCGCGCAGCTCCTTGGTTTGGGCGATGAGCGCAGTGGCGTCTGCGCCGCTCTTTTTTAACTTCGCAATTTCTTCGGACGAGCGGTTGCGCTGCGCCTTCAGGGTTTCGACGCTGGTGATGGCGGCCCGCCGCTGCGCGTCCACCTGAGCAAAGTCTTTCAACACGTCGGCAGGGCGAAGGCCGCGCTGGCGCAGCTTGGCCTCTACCAGAGGCAGATTGTCCCGGACGAAGTTCAGATCGAGCATGGAAACTAAATACTCTAAAGGAAGGTGAGCGGGAATGCACGCCGGGGAAGGAGCGTGGAAGTATAGCCCTTGCTGTACAACCGCGATGCCCGCCGCTATACTAGGCCTGCTCCCAGCTATGACGCGGCTTTCGAGCGCTACATTCACTGCAAATTCGCGAGTCAGTTCACAGAGTTTTTTCTGTTTACTGGCTCTACTTGCCACCGGAGTCGCGCTCCAAATCAACGGATACTCCACCCTGCGGGCGCTGCTGTTCCTGGGATTGAGCGTTCTGCTTTGTGCCGCGGCGCTAAGATGCCCGCGAGTTGCGCTGGAATTGCCGGCCATGAGTCCACTTCTGATTCGCCGGATGTTCCTGTGCGCATTGTTCACGTACCTCATCCTCAATCTGCTCGTTCTGCGCTTCCGTCATCACGAGCCGATCGATGTGATTCTCTGGGAAGAAGATTCCGCGCATACGCTGTTACACGGCGGCGACCCTTATGGAAGGGCAGTTACGCACGTTGACGTAAACCCGCCTGAACTTCATCTTTACCCGGGAATCGCCGCCAATGGCGTGGTGCATGTAGGATTTACTTATCCGCCCCTGGCGTTACTGTGGGTAATTCCCAGTTATCTTGCGGGCGATGTTCGGTATTCGTCGCTATTAGCGGTGGGGCTGGCTGGCATTCTCATGTTCTATCTTGCTCCGAATGTAAATGGCTTGCTGGCGTCACTCCTCATCTTGTTTGTGCCGCAGACTTCGTATGTCCTGAGGTATGGTTACACGGATCCGCTGGTCGTGGTTACTCTTGCGCTCACCATCGGGTGCGCATTGAAAGCGCCAAGGTGGCTGCCATTTGCTCTGGGACTGTTTTTCGCATCGAAGCAATACACGATCGTGACCGCGCCGCTGGCCGCAGTGTTGTTGACGAGATTTTCCTGGAAGCGGTACTTTCTGCTGATGAGCAAGGCGGGTGCGATCGTGATAGCTACGCTCTTGCCTTTTGCCCTGTGGGATCCGGTCGGCCTCTGGTTCGGACTGGTCGGCTTTCACATGACGGTACCATTACGCGCCGACGCTCTCACCGTGACAGCGCTGCTGGCGACTCATGGATTGCGAGCGGTGCCGGGATGGTTCGCGGGCCTTACCGTATTGTCGGCAATCGGGTTTGCTCTAAAATATTCATCGCGCACTCCAGCAGGTTTTGCGATCTCCGTCGCTCTGGTTACACTGGTCGCATTCATGTTCAGCAAACAGGCGTTTGCCGGTTACTATTTCTATTGTGCGGGAGCGCTATGCCTCGGCCTGGCCGCTTCTGATTTCGATTCGGCGTCCATGCCCGTCTTCGGCTTGGTCCGATTGCCATCGGCGGGGATCGATGACGAATTAGAGGGCGTTAGAAAAGTGAGTTGAGTCGAACAAACGGAACTTGCGATCCAGCGCACGGAATTCGTGTTGAGAAAATCTGAATGAAGAAGAAAACACTCCTGGTAACGGGATCGTGTGGCCTCATCGGCTCTGAGGTCAGCCTGTTTTTTGCCGACCAAGGATTTCGCGTTGTGGGCCTCGACAGCAACCATCGCGCTGTATTCTTCGGGCCGGAGGGCGACACGAGCTGGATGCTGTCACGCCTGCGACAGCAGATTCGCGGCTACGAGCATAGCTCCATTGACATTCGGAACCGCGACGAACTGCTGGCTTTCGTCGAGCGGACCAGGCCCGACGTGATTGTCCACACCGCCGCGCAGCCATCCCACGACCTGGCGGCGCAAATTCCTTTTCTGGATTTCGAAACCAATGCGATGGGCACAATGCACCTGTTGGAAGCCGCGCGGCGGTTTTGTCCCGAATCGCCGTTTATTCACATGTCCACCAACAAGGTGTACGGCGATCGTCCCAACATGTTACCTCTGAAAGAACTCGAACTGCGGTGGGATTATGCCGATCCCGACTACGCCAACGGCATTCCGGAAGATTTTTCGATTGATCAGAGCAAGCATTCGCTTTTTGGCGCCTCCAAAGTCGCTGCCGACGTCATGGTGCAGGAATACGGCCGCTACTTCAACATGCCGACCTGCTGCCTGCGAGGCGGTTGCCTTACCGGCCCGAACCACTCCGGAGTGGAGTTGCACGGATTCATCAGCTATCTAGTGAAATGCAACGTCGAAGGCCGCGAGTACAAAATCTACGGGTATCAGGGTAAGCAGGTTCGGGACAACATCCATGCCCGCGACGTAGCGCTTTTCATGCTGGAATTTTTCAAAGCGCCGCGTATCGCGGAGGTGTATAACCTGGGCGGCGGCAAGCAGAATTCCTGCTCGATCCTGGAAGCGTTCCGCATGGCCGAGAACAATACCGGCATTCCCATGAAGTGGCGCTATCTCGACCAGAACCGCAGCGGCGACCACATTTGCTATTACAGCGATCTGCGCAAAATGAAGGCGCACTATCCGGCGTGGCACATCGCTATCAGTCTCGCAGATATTTTCAAGGAAGTTGCCGATAGCTGGATGGGACGTCTGGCCAGGAAAGCCGGCTGATGAAGCGGAGCATTCTGATCACGGGCATTTGCGGCTTCGTGGGCAGTTCGTTGGCGGAATGCTTGCTCGAACGAGCAGAGGGCTTGTCGGTTTACGGAATTGATAATCTGATGCGGCCTGGCTCAGAATTGAACCGGTCGCGCCTTCGTCAACTGGGAGTGAAGTTCGTCCACGGCGACATTCGCTCCGCCAGTGACTTTGAAGGCTTGTCCCGCGCTGACTGGGTGATTGACGCCGCCGCCAATCCCAGCGTGCTCGCCGGAGTCCAAGGAAATTTCAGCAGCCGGCAGCTTTTCGAGCACAATCTGGAGAGCCTGGTTAATGTTCTGGAATATTGTAAGAGGCACCTCGCCGGGCTGGTTCTCCTCAGCACCAGCCGGGTCTATTCGATTCCCGCGCTGGCTGCGATTCCCCTCAAGGCCAAGAACAACGCCTATGAACTGGATGAATCTGCGCCGCTGCCGGCGGGCCTGACCAGGCAGGGAGTCGGGGTCGATTTCAGCACGGATCCGCCAATTTCTCTTTATGGCAGCACAAAGCTAGCATCGGAAGTGATCGCCCTCGAATACGGCGCCGCATTCGGTCTGCCGGTGTGGATTAATCGCTGCGGGGTTCTGGCAGGCGCGGGTCAGTTCGCGCTCCCAGAGCAGGGAATCTTCTCCTACTGGATCAATTCTCACCTGCGCCGTCGCCCGCTTCGTTATATTGGATTCGATGGCACCGGCAAGCAGGTGCGTGACGCTCTTCACCCGCGCGATCTTGCCGCTTTGCTGGATCTCCAGATCGCCAGCACGCGCGTTGACGGTCAACGAACCTACACTGCTGGCGGAGGAACGGAAAACGCCATGTCGCTAGCTCAACTTACGCAATGGTGCGATGCGCGTTTCGGCGCGTACAGCCCCGGCAGCGATACCCAGCCGCGGCATTACGATATTCCGTGGATGGTCATGGACTCCACGGACGCGCAACGCGACTTCAGTTGGCGGGTGGCGACTCCCATTGGAGACATCCTGTGCCAGATCGCCTGCCATGCCGAGAAGCATCCGGACTGGCTGGAAAGGAGCGCGCTGTGAGCCGCCCTTTGAAACCTCAGGCCCGCGAATCGCTGCGCCTGCTCTCGGTCATCATTCCTGCGCAGAATGAAGAAGGCTGCATCGCATCCACGGTGGAACACTTGCACGTGGAGTTGCGCCTACGCGGCATCAACCATGAAATTGTCGTGGTGGATGACGGGAGTTCGGATTCCACCTGGCCGATTCTTCAAGATCTTACCCGCCGCTTGCCGAACCTGTGCCCGGTGCAGAACAACGATGGTGAGCACGGCTTTGGCCGCGCGATCATCCGCGGCCTGGATCAAGCGCAAGGTGACGCGGTCGTGATCATGATGGCCGATGAATCCGATGACTGCCGCGATGTGGCCCGCTACTGGCAGGTTCTTAACGAAGGCTGGGACGCGGTGTTCGGTTCGCGCTTCATTCGTGGAGGCGGCGTCATTGACTATCCCTGGACCAAGCTTTTGTTGAACCGGTTATCGAACGGTTTCTTACGCGTGCTGTTCCACGTTCCGTTGAACGATTTCACCAACGCGTTCAAGGCTTATCGCCGTACCGTGATCGATGGCTGCCGACCGCTGCTTTCCCCGCACTTCAACCTCACGGTCGAGCTTCCTCTCAAGACCATTGTGCGCGGCTATTCGTGGACGGTAATTCCGATCACCTGGCGAAACCGGCGCGAGGGTGTTTCCAAGCTCAAAATCAAAGAAATGGGAAGCCGATATCTATTCATTACGCTCTACTGCTGGCTGGAAAAATACTTCAGTCGCGGCGATTATCGGGCAAGAACCATCAATGCCGGACCGGTTGCTGTGCCACGCGAATCGGTTGCTGCCGCCCCTCCGAAATCCAGCGTCGCTCACTAGTTGGGCCATATCGCGGGCGGGAGGGCCCGCGCCACACTTGATCAGGCATTGCCTGGCATAGCTGTGAAAGAATGAGTCGGTGCTACGATTGCGTCCTCAGGTTGTCGCTGAAACGGTGCATATTCCCATCAAAATAAAATCCTATGCCCAACACTCAGTTTCTTCCTCAGGTGGCGAAATTGGTTCTAAGCATCGTTCTGGCTTGCCTGTTCTCGCAGGCTCAGGGGAGTGGAGAACAAACGGAGAACAGACTCGGCCCAGACACTCGCCCTTCCTCGCGCGAGCAACCGACGAAAGACGTGATGGATCGGATTGCGGCGCAAGCCGCTCTGTTCCAAGAGCAGTACGAAGATGATCTGAGGCTCTCGCCCGAGAGCGCAACCGCCCGCGGAGACTACCGGTATAACGCTCGTCTCGACGACTACTCCCTCCGGGCCAGCGCCAGGCAGAATGCCCGGGATCGCGCCTATCGGGCCAAGCTAGCGGCCATTTCCACGGTGGGTTTTTCTGAGCAAGACCGTCTATCGCACGATCTGCTGTTGCATGTTCTGGATAATCGCATTGCCGATTACGAGTTGAAGAATTACGAAATGCCCATCTCGCAGATGCAGGGCGTCCAGAACGGTTTGGCCGATTTGTCGAACTCGGTGCCGCTCGATACAGTGCAGCATTACGAAGACTACATCGCGCGCCTGCGCCAAATCCCTCGTGCCTTTGCGCAGACGGTGAAGGTGCTTCGCCAGGGAGAGAAAGACGGATTGATGCCGCCTCGCATTCTGCTGGAACAGATTCCGGCACAGTGCGAAGGCACAATCAAGGAAGATCCGTTTCTGTCCCCGACGACGAAGTTTCCCGCTTCGATTTCTACCAGCGATCAGAATCGCTTGCGGCAGCGGATCGAGCAGGTAGTGAACGCACAGGTGCTGCCCGCCTATCGCAGTTTCGCGGAGTTCATACGCAGCGACTACGTTCCGCACGGCCGGACTACGATAGGTCTGAGCAGCTTGCCGGACGGCGCGCACCGTTACCAGCAAGCCATCCGCGAGCAGACCACAACCGATATGTCGCCGGCGGAGATTCACGCTTTGGGGCTCCGCGAGGTGGCACGGATCGGCGGCCTGCTCGGCGATCTCGCGGTGAAAGCGGGCTACAAGGACTTGAGCAGCTTTCGCACCGCGCTCAATAATGACCCTAAATACGTACCGAAATCGCCGGAACAGATTGTAGATGACTTTCGCCGTTACGTCTCTCAAATGCAGCCTCGCCTGCCTGCACTGTTCGGAGTTGTTCCGACAACGCTGCTCATCGTGGAAGCTGCACCGGTCTCGCAGCCCAATAACCCCACCCATTATGTTTTTGGCACGCCGGATGGAACCAGGCCAGCGCGCGTAGTCGTTGCGACTTCAAACTACGCACGTCGAAAGTTGCTGCCCGATGAGACCCAGGCCTATCACGAAGGCATCCCAGGTCATCACATGCAGATTTCCATTCAGCAGCGGCTCAGCGGATTGCCGGAGTTTCGTCTCCATGTCGTGAACAACGCTTACGCAGAGGGTTGGGCGGTTTACGCCGAGGCGCTAGGGAAGGAGATTGGATTTTTTCAGGATCCTGCCTCCGATTATGGCCGGCTCAGTTTGGAATTGATGCGCGCGGTCCGCCTGGTTGTGGACACCGGCATCCACTCTCAAGGATGGAGCCGCGATCAAGCGATAACCTACTTCCGCGAAAGCGGAGCAGCCGATGAGCCTACGATCCAGGCTGAGGTCGATCGCTACATCGCTTGGCCTGCGCAAGGGCTAAGCTACAAAATCGGCCAGCTGAAAATTCTGGAGCTGCGGGAACGCGCCAGGCAGCGGCTTGGCTCACGCTTCGATATCAAGGCGTTCCATGAAGAGATCCTCAGCGGAGGAAGCCTGCCACTCGACATGCTCGAAGGCCGCATAAATAACTGGCTCGATGACCAGGCTAAGAATATTGCAGATAGATGAGCATTGCTTCACGCGTCGCGCGATGCCTCACAGTCATTGCTGTGTGTTGCCGGAAAGCTGCCGGTACGTAGGCTGGGCGCAACGTACCGGCCGGGTCTGTGTCATGCTGCTGCTTCTGCCCCGCTTTGCTTGATGAAGGCAAGCAGATCGGCATTGATCTGGTCCGCATTGGTGGTGGGCATCCCGTGCGGGAAACCCGGATACACCTTCAGCGTGGCGTGCTTCACGATCTTTGCGGACTGCAGAGCTGCCGCGCCGATGGGCACGATCTGGTCATCGTCGCCATGCATAATGAGGGTCGGCATGTCGAACTTCTTTAGATCTTCGGTGAAGTCCGTCTCTGAGAAAGCCTTGATGCAGTCGTAGCCCGCTTTCACTCCTCCCATCATTCCCTGGAGCCACCACTTCTCGCGGATGCCTTCCGATATCTTGGCGCCCGGCCGGTTGTAGCCGTAGAACGGCAGGGTGAGATCCTTGTAAAACTGCGGCCGATTTTTTGCGTATTGGGCTCGCAGGTCGTCAAACACCTCGATGGGCGAGCCCGCAGGATTCTTGTCGGTCTTCAACATCAGCGGCGGCACCGAACTGATCAGCACGGCCATGGCGACGCGCTTCGAGCCGTGCCGGCCAATGTAGCGGGCAACTTCTCCGCCGCCGGTGGAGTGCCCCACGTGGATCGCGTTCCTCAGGTCGAGCCTTTCAGTCAGGGCTGCGAGATCGTCCGCATAAGTGTCCATATCGTTGCCGTCCCAGGTCTGGCCGGAGCGGCCGTGCCCGCGCCGGTCCGCTGCGATCACTCGGTAGCCACGCTCGCCGAAGAACATCATTTGTCCGTCCCAGTCGTCCGCGGTGAGCGGCCAGCCGTGACTGAACACTATCGGCTGGCCTTTTCCCCAGTCCTTGTAGTAAATCTGCGTGCCATCTTTTGTCGTGATTGTAGGCATGATGCTCCCTTTGTTGTGAAATTTGATTTAGCGATTTCCGTTCTGCTTGCCGAGTCTCGAGAGATCCTCCCGAAGGTTCTCGCTTTCTTGGCTAACTCGCGCTCCGCACAACTGCCGTCACCTGCTCGTCTCTTGCCGCACTCGGTTGCTGTTGCTGAAAAGCCCCCGGACGCGGTCACGGCACCCGTCAGCTTATTTTAGCGGCAACGGCAACGTCGAATTTTGAATAGTACTTCCTCACATCGCTGGCCCCGTACTTGCCGCGAAATTTCTCAACCACCGACGACACCTGTTTCGGATCGGTGACAATGACACCCTTCACTTCAGCTTCTGCGCCCCGCACATCAATCCGCATCATGGGGTTCTTGAGCACGTTCTTGTACCACTGTGTATCCGATCCCTGCACAGGCAGAAGGTAGAGCCTGTCGTCCTTGAACACGAACCAAACCGGGATTGAAATGGTGCGCCCTGATTTTCTCCCGGTCACCGTGATTTTGATTTCGCGAGATCGGGCAAGGTGGTCTTCTACGACATGGTCGCGTCCCGGCTTATTGCCCATCCGAGTGTCCTTTATTTCCCCGCCCGGTATTGTTCGTCGCTAACGTGCTCCATCCAATCGACCACCGCGCCGTCCTTCTTCTCCTGAATGGCGATATGCGTCATGGCCGTGGTTGGCGTAGCCCCATGCCAATGCTTCTCGCCGGGCGAGAACCAGACCACGTCGCCGGGCCGGATCTCCTCGATCGGTCCGCCTCTGCGCTGAGCCCAGCCGCAGCCGGCCGTGATGATGAGAGTCTGACCGAGCGGGTGCGTATGCCAGGCGGTACGTGCACCCGGCTCGAAGGTGACGCTGGCACCTTGAACCAGCGCCGGATCGGGTGCCTGAAAAAGCGGATCAATCCGCACGGTGCCGCTGAACCAGTCGGATGGCCCCATGGCAGAAGGTTGCGTGCCAACTCTTCTGATCTCCATTTTCTGAACGCCTCCAGTTGAACCTAGTCTTCCATTATCCAGGCCGCTCGAACCGATGCTTTCGGACCCTCTGTCCCATTCTAGCGATTCACCATTTTCTGCAATTGTTCCGGGTACCGGGCGCCTTGTACCGCGATCTTGGCCGTGGCACTGTCAATTTGGCGGAGATCGTCGGGCGTCAGTTCGATCGCCGCGGCTCCGATGTTCTCATCAAGGCGGCGCAACTTGGTCGTGCCCGGGATCGGCACAATCCACGGCTTCTGCGCAAGCAGCCACGCTAGCGCGATCTGCGCGGGCGTTGCTTTCTTCTGTTGCGCGAATCTGCCAAGCAGATCCACCAACGCTTGATTCGCTTTCCGGTTCTCCGGCGTAAAGCGAGGAACGATGTTGCGGAAATCGCTCTTGTCGAACTTCGTATCGTCGTTGATCTTCCCAGTAAGGAAGCCTTTACCGAGAGGGCTGAATGGAACGAACCCGATCCCTAGTTCCTCCACTGCCGGCAACAGCTCCGCTTCAGGTTCTCTCCACCATAGCGAGTATTCGCTTTGCAGCGCGGTGACGGGCTGAACTTTGTGGGCGCGACGAATCGTCTGCACACCTGCTTCAGAAAGCCCGAAGTGTTTCACCTTGCCCTGCTGAATCAGCTCTTTCACCGCTCCTGCGACATCTTCAATCGGCACTTCCGGGTCGACGCGGTGCTGATAGAACAAATCGATAACATCGGTCTTGAGGCGCTTGAGGGCCGCCTCGGCCACTTCCTTGATATGGTCCGGGCGGCTGTCCAGCCCGACCTGTTTGCCGGTGTTCAGATCCGTCTTGAACCCGAACTTGGTGGCTATCACAACCCGGTCGCGAAACGGAGCGAGTGCTTCGCCTACCAGCTGTTCATTCGTGAACGGGCCATACGCTTCAGCCGTGTCGAAAAATGTGACACCGCGTTCGACTGCCGATCGAGTGAGGGCGATCATCTCCTGCTTGTCTCCGGCGGGACCGTAGCCATAGCTCATTCCCATGCAGCCGAATCCAAGGGCCGATACTTCCAGATCGCTTTTTCCAAGTTTCCGTTTTTTCATTGGTTCTCCCTGCAAACAATCGGGTCCGGTTATGATGCCGCCTGTTCGCGCCAGCGAGCCGGCAGAGCTCCTGTCCGGGTTTATTCAGATTTGAGAGACGCCATTTCAATCGAGAAGCGGTACTTCACATCCGATTTCAGCAGTCTCTCGTAAGCTTCGTTTACTTTCTGAATGGGAATCACTTCCACATCGGCGGTGATGTTGTGCTTGCCGCAGAAGTCGAGCATCTCCTGGGTTTCGGCGACGCCGCCAATGCTCGACCCGGAAAAGCTGCGGTGGCGCATAATCAGGCTGAAGGCGGCAACGGCCAGCGGCTTCGGCGGCGCGCCGACAATGGTCAGGTTGCCATCGCGGCGGAGCAGGTTGAGATAGGCGTTGATGTCGTGCTCAGCCGACACCGTATCGAGGATAAAGTCGAGGCTCTCGACGTGCTTCTGCATCTCGTCCGCATTGCGCGAGACCACGGTTTCGTCCGCGCCAAGCCGGAGTGCGTCTTCTTTCTTGTGAGACGAAGTAGTGAAGACCACTACATGTGCGCCCATCGCGTGAGCCAGCTTCACGCCCATGTGGCCTAATCCTCCCAGACCGACCACACCGACTTTCTTGCCCTTCGTAACACCGGCACGGCGCAGGGGTGAATAGGTCGTGATTCCGGCGCACAGCAAAGGTGCGGCGCCAGCCAGGTTCAGGTTCGCGGGCACGCGCAACACGAATCTCTGGTCCACAACGATGCTTTCAGAGTAGCCGCCGTAAGTGACGCCTCCGAGGTGCTTGTCCGGGGAATTGTAGGTGAGCGTCATGTTGGGGCAAAACTGCTCAAAGCCGGCGCGACACTCGGGACAAGTGCCGTCGGAGTCCACCATGCAACCGACCGCGGCCAGATCGCCGGGCTTGAACTTGCTTACGGCGGAACCGACCTTGGTCACCCGCCCAACAATCTCATGGCCAGGAACAACGGGATAAACGGTGGCCATGAATTCGCTCCACTCGTTGCGCACCGAGTGAAGGTCGGAGTGGCAGATGCCACAGAAGAGAATTTCGATCTGCACATCAGTTGCGGTTGGATCGCGCCGGGAGATTGTTGTCTGTCCGAGAGGCGAGGTTTGACTGGCAGCGGAGTAAGCTTTCGCGTTTTGCATGTACCAAACTTAGATGTCCGCCGAGGGCCACGATATGCAAAAAGTCCGCGCGAATGTTCGGGCGTTGAGAATCCATTCCAGAACGGTTCGGGTGAGATGGAAAGGGGGAGTTGTGACGGGGTGTGACGACTCACACCGCTATTTGCCGTGCCGGCTGCAGTGGAAGCTGTCGCGCACGGCCCCGATGCTCTTCCAGATTCCTTCTGGCCGGGACTGTTCGGACATCCCGAAAAAGGCCGCGGTGTGACTCGATCCCGGGCACACGGCGGTTACCACTTCGGAATTCAGTTCGATGACCTTGCCATGAGTGTCGTAGATACTGACCACCCCTTGGAAGCTGGTTGCGGCCGCGCCGCCCAGCGTTTGCGAGGCCGCCGGATCGGTGTTGTAGTTTGCCGAAACTCGGGACAGATCCGGCTTGAAGCCGTTGTTCCGTCCGCGCTGCTCTGCTAGGCCTCGGAAATACGCGACCATATCGGACTCCAGGTGTTTCGCCGTAAGTGTCGTGGTCCCCTCCAGCCACCAGAAGAATAAGTAAGAGTGGTATTCGGGCGAGTCTGTGTAGTCGAAATCGGGAGAAAAAGCGAGGTCTTCTAATCCGTGATACGCAATCGAGGAAGCCCAGGGCAGCGGAAAAGTATACCGCGGGTCCATGCGCCAGCTTCCCGGCACACTGTATTCGAATTGGTCCGAACCGGGGTTTGTGTGAGGCGGATAAGGCGCACGCGTCAACGTCAGCTCAAACTGGCTTCCATCCAGGCGCACGAAGGACAACCGAACGGCGCTTCCTACCGGCCCTCGAATGGCCTTACGATTAATGTCGTCTAACTCTCTGCCCATTACGAGCGCGCCATCAATGGCGAAAACGATGTCGCCTTTGTGCATACCAGCTTTAGCGCCAGGAAGGTCTTCGACTACGTCCAGAACAACCAATGGACCGTGTTTGTTCGGCTGCGTGTCGTCGTAAAGTTGCTCAAATCGAACCCCGATGGTTCCAAAATCGTCGCTGGCCGCGAGGAGGGGCGGCGTGCACACCGCGAGAAGTACCGCAAAGATCCACCCAGCTACACTTGTCCTGATCCTCATAGCCTAACCATAATAGCGCCGCCGTCGGGAGAAATCTTGCATGATTGGACCCGGCGTTGAACGCGCCGAACTACCTCTGGCGGCCTGCCCGGTACTGCCCGGGAGTAAGCCCTGTCAAACGATGAAACACCCGGGTGAGGTGTGGCTGGTCGCAAAAGCCCGCTTCTGAAGCAATCTCTGCCAGCGTTAGATCCGAACCTGAAAGCCGGCAACAAACAAATTCGATCCTCCGGCGCCGGACGTACTCTCCAACGCTGCACCGATACGTTTGCCGGAACATGCGTGCCAAGTAGACCGGATGCAGTTCGATGGCTTGAGCAACGTCCTTCAGCGAGATTGGCTGTGAAAACTCGGCCTCGAGAAACTCGCGAGCCTGGCTGACTTTTCGCTGCGCTGCCAACCCTAAAGGCCGGACACTTCGACGGCAAATCTCGCCGAGTATTTCGAGGACTAATCCCTCAACCACTAGAGGCGACGCCGCGTCACCGCAACGAAACTCCCGGTACAGCCTTTTGGACAGCCATGCCGGTTGTCCGCGAAACGATTCTAAGTTTGCCGGCAGCGTTCCGCAGTCAAAGACCCGCGAAACCACCGCCGGATGCACCTCGATAATGAGACAACGACCCCCTCGCTTCTGAAAAACATTGGAATGAGGCTTGTCGGCGGGTGTGAAGACGAGTTCATCCGCTTTTCTTTCCACGTCCTCACGACCAAATTGTTCCGTAAGGCTGCCCGCGAGCACGAGATAGAGAGACGCCATCTGATGCGAATGTCGGGGAATTCTATAGCCCGGTGGATGGACGGTTTCGGTCAAGTAAAGGCCAGCGACTTCGGCCTCCCGAACGTGAAAGCGGGAAAAATCTCTCTCTGTGGACTCTTCGTGGTCAATCGTCCGTGCCAGCAGATTGGACCCAGATTGCCACGCAGGTGATGGATGCGGGATGCGCTCCTGGTCGGTGTGTGCTGCCATAATCAGGCTATTCTAGCCTGCGCGGATATGCGGCAGAAGCCTTGAATATCGGCCCGGGTGATTTCATCTGTGTTGGCCTCGTGCGCCGATCGAAGAGAGTCACGGGCTTGGATACAGCATCAAGTTCCCGCATGACTTAGCTATCCTTCCTTATCTGCTAGCGGGTCAGAGCTGGTCAACTGCCTACAGATGCGAGAGGCGCGATTTCCCGGCGGCGGTTTTTGCGATCTGTCCGAATCCCTTGCGCTCCGCGGTTTTTTGTAGGCTTATGAAACACGCCGATGCGTCCGCGGCATTTTCCTCTGCCTTGAGTTCGCACTGAGCGAGCTCGAGGTTGAGTTGGCAGGCGACGCAACCCGACCGTGAGACCTGCAGCAGAGCGGTACTCACCGCCTGGTCCGCTTGTGTCCACGTCCGTCCTGCTGCCGCAGCCCTGACCAGCGCTTCTGCGGCGGACATCTTCAGGTCAAGCCGGTCGTCAAGCCTGGAGACGGATCGGGCGCGCAAGGCGGTGCTGAGTGCATCGTGTTTGTCCAGGACATCCAGCTCAGTCTGCAAAATCAAGCATTCGAGTTCGGCATCGAGGTTCTGGCGATTCTTCAGCTCGGCCTGCAGGCGTCGCAGGATCTCTCGCGCATCCGCCAATCGCCGCTGGTCAATCGCGAGGTTGGCAAGGGCATACAGGGTCTCTCTTTCTTCTCCAGTTGCGGCCGCACTCTCAGCCAACGCCAGCGCCTGTTCGTAGTGGGTGCGGGCATGAATTGCGTCACCTTGCAGCGCCAGAATCTGTGCCAAGACCCGATGGCTGCCGGCCTGAATGGTCTTGTCGCCCAGCGCGTCCGCGCTACTGGCCGCCTTCTGTACCGTGGATTCCGCTGCGGCCAGATCGCCTTGCGCTGCGATCGCCTGGCTCAGATAAACGAGCGATGCCGCCTCGGTAGGCTTGTCTCCACTTTCGCGAGCTGCGCTGATCGCCTCCTGTGCCACGCGCCGTGCCTGAGCGGAATCCCCCAGGTTGGCCAGATCGCCGGCCAGCGCCTCCAGGGCTTCGGCCTTCCCCTCGCGGTTGGCGATCTTCGACGACAATTCCAGCGACCGCTCATGCGATTGCTTCGCCTCCAGCAGACGGCCCTCGTCTTGCAATGCATCCCCGGTAGTCAGCAGCGCCGCAGCCTCACCCATTTTGTCATCAATCGCGAGGGACAGCGCATAGGCACGCGCGTACATGCCGCGGGCCTGCGCCGGTTCTCCGCGTGCCAGGAATACGTTGCCGAGATTGTTGGATACAGCAGCTTCCTTCTGCTTATTGCCCGTGCTTTGAGCGATGGTAAGCGCCTTGCGCCAGGCATTTTCCGCCGCGCTCATGTCTCCAAGGTCGCTCAGAATGTCACCCTGATCAATGAGCGTGTCAATTACGCCGCCCGGTTCCTGCAAAGTCTCAAATATCTTTTCCGCCTGCCGCGCATCCGTCAGGGCCTGCGTGTTCTGGCCAAGATAATTGAGCGCCAGACCCTGCATGCGAATGGAGACAGCGATCAAAGCGGCGGCGTGAGCTTGCTGGGCGCGCGCTTCGGCCGCCTTCGCCGAGGTCAGCTCATTTCTGGAATCACCGGCCTGCTGATACACGGCTGCCTGCGCCAGAGTGATTCGCGCTTCGTCCCTTGCCGCACTCGGCGCGACCCGCAGGCGCCGCAGCGTTGCCATGGCCTGAGTCGGGTTACCGTCGAGGGCCTGCACATGCGCCAGGCGCACTGCATACTCTATGGATCGGGGAGAAAGTTCGCAAAGCCGGTGATAAGTTTTTTCCGCCCACCCCCAATCGTGCTTGGTCTCGTAGTAACGGCCTTCGATCTGCAAACCCTGTTCGTAACTGAGTCCTTTCGTGAGCTTGAACGCCAGTTCCGCTTCCTTGGCCGCCAGCGACTCGTAACCGCTGGCGCCGTCCGCAATACTCAACTCCTCATGCGCCAAAGCATTGCCGGGATCGGAGGCGACGGCTCTGCCCAGGACCTCTCGGGCACCCTTGTAATCAAAGATGCGGATTCTCTCCAGCCCGGAGAAGTAAAGACTCTGCGCAGCGCTGTCCGTGGGCATGGAGCGCCGTATCCCTGCTTGCTCGGAACTGGAAAGCGCCGTAACTCCGAGCTGCAACCGGAGCCGCAAGCCCGCATCGGAAATCAGATCGAAAAGATCCGCCATCGTACCCGTCTCTGAAAGCGATGCCAGCGCTTGTCCAGTGCTCGCCTTCAGGAGGCGCACATCGAAGCGAATCCGGTCGCTGGGTTTGCCTTGGCCGATCGGCATAAATGATCCAATCAGCACCAGATCGGTTCCCAGATTTTCCTCGATCTTTTGCAGCGTTGGGTGAGAATAGGAGTCGGCATCGCGGATTGCCAGGTCGCGCTTCATCTGGACAACGTCTTCGCCCGACACGGGCTGAAGGTCGGTGTTGGTGCCGAGTTCGCTGGCCAGCATCTCGGAAAAAGCCGTGGACAGCCAATCGCTCTCTTTGCGCCCGGAGAGGTTTCGGAAACCAAGGATGGCAATTCGCCGGGGAATTTTCGAGCTGGCGGTCGATGGCGTGACGGCAGCCGGGCGGGAATTTTTCGACCGGAAACGAAGCCCGGAAGCGACCAGCACCGCAATCACAAGCAGTCCAGTTCCGCTCGCCAGCAGGAAGCGATGCACTTTCCACCACGGTACGGGAGTTTGCGCCGCTGGCGGGATGGGGCCGCAAACCGCATGTGTTCCAGCCGCCAAGGGCCGCGCAATGAGTCGGTAACCGCGCCGGGGGATCGTCTCGATAAACTTTGGCTGTTCCGGCGAATCGCCAAGCGCCTGGCGCAACTTGTTGATGGCAGCGTGAATGCTATGGTCGAATTCGACGTTGGTATCGCTCGGCCAGAGTCGTAAGCGGAGATCCTCTCGGCTGATGATTTCTCCCGGCCGCTCAAGCAGCGCCAGCAATACACGCCTCGGCTGTTCTGTTAGCCGGATGCGCTGACCATTCCTCTTAACGTCTCCATCCGCCGTATCAACGACAAACGGTCCAAGCTGGACGAGTCTCTCCGAGGTCGGATCTTCGGACATCGGTGCCATTACCCTGAACTCGCCCGGCGGCCACTTCGCGGAAATTGCGCCAAGCGTTCCTCCATAGGTCCGCCGGTCAAAATAGCACAATCCTGGCCTCTGCGGAATGCTTCAATGAGACAGTCGGCTGCTGTATTGACAAATCCTTGACAACTAATGGCATTACGCTACCACGATGAGGATTGGATGAGGGAAAAATGAGGTGGGCGGCATTGACTCGCCGCAGCGGTTTGGTCAAGGTGACCAATAGCGCGACGGACCGGCGGCGCCGAAAGCTGGCTGTCGCGATGGACGCGCCGGCTTGCTCCGTTGGTCGGCGCGAATTCCATCTTGATTGAGCCATTCCTCCTCGAAAGAGGAGAAGCAACGTAAAAGGAGGGGGATTCCAATGAAAGACGATGTTTTCTTCTCGTTTCGTAGATGTTCGTTTTCGAAGATTCCAGCCATGATCGCGTTATTGCTTCTCACGGCGGGTATCTCCGCAGCCAAAAGCAGCGTGCACTACGTGATCACGGATGATGACGAGGGTGGTGTGAACACGGCCTCCATTTACCGTGCCGGCCCCGGCCCCAGTCTGACCCTGGTCAAATCGGTCGAGACGGGCGGCGTCGGAGTGAACAACGGCGAAACCGCAACCAAGCGTGTGCTCGTGCTGAGTGACGGCAGCGCCCAGTGTCTCTATGTCACCGATGCCGGCTCGAACGATATAGCAGCCTTCGTGATCCAGTCATCGAACAAGAAACTGCTGGAAAAGGTCGGCAACTTCAAGGGATCCAAGAACGACGTGGCGCAACTCGCGCTTGGTCTGGCGGCCAGTGACAAATATGTCTATGCGAGCTTTTATGGCTCTGGCACCATCGCCACTTTCCGCCTCAACGCCGGCTGTAAGCTCAGGTATGTCAAAGATATCCATGCGGGCGGGCTGAACGGCGGCCACGCAGATGGCATGGCGGTTCACGGCACGATGATGGTCGTCGCCTATGCCGACGGCTCCATCCAGTCGTTCAACGTCGCGGCGGGAGTGCCTACATCAAACAACGACCGGCAACTCTCCGCCGGTTATAACGCTTGCAGCGATGACGCCATCCCAGCGAGCGTGGACATCACGCAGGACGGACATTTCGCCATCTTCGGCGATGCCGGGGCGTTTGTGGATGCCGAGGTTTCTGACATTTCATCTGGAAAGCTGAAGCCGACCACCAATTACGGATGTCCCAATTACGGATTGGGTGGCGGCTGGCTTACAGCCGAGGCCCGACTCAGCCCCGATGAGTCCCTCCTGTTTATCAGTGCGCAGTCGCAAGCGCTCGGCTACGGGCAACTGACCGCTGTGTATTTCGATAAGACGACCGGAGCTCTGACCTACGGCTGCACTGGTACGTTTCGCAGCCCGGACGTGGTCTGGGTTTCCGGACTCGCCGTAGAAAAGACGACCGGCAACGGGGGCGTCGTATACGTCGTGATCGACGGCAACGGTATTTTCATCCCCACATATGTCGGCTTCATGGAGATCAGCTCCGGCGGAGGTCAGTGCACGCTCAACGAACCGGGTGACTCGCCGGTCCAGGACACAAAAGCGGCGAACCTGCGATCCATTGCGGCGTACCCACCGAGGCCTTTCTAAAACGGAACAGAGCGGCCCGGATGGACAGAATTACTCATTCACAAATTCCAGGACCTCAGGAGAACTCCGATGCGCAGCAATCAGTCAATGTCGATTCGGTTTTCGAGAATCACCCGGCGCGGTCTGTCATTCTACTTGCCCATCGTTCTGCTCACAGTGTGGATCATGCCCGGCGTCGGGCAGGCGCAGACGTTTAGCGTCGTGTACTCGTTCAGGGGAGCGCCGGATGGCGCCACACCCTATTCCGGAGTCATCGCGGACAACGCCGGAAATCTCTACGGCACAACGAACGTAGGAGGCAAGTACGGCTGGGGAACGGTGTACAAGGTAGACAGCAGCGGCAGGGAAACCGTCCTGCACAGCTTTGCCGGTGCCGAGCATAACGGTCATGATGGATTGTATCCGTGGAGCGGCGTAGTGATGGATGGTTCAGATAATTTTTACGGAACCACCTATGAGGGCGGCACCGGCTCGTGCTATCTCGGGTGTGGCACTGTCTATGAGTTAAGCGCCGCCGGGAAGATCAAGATCCTGCACAGCTTCCAGAATGCGCCTGACGGGGCTTGGCCCTACTTTGGATCGCTGGTGCGGGGTTCGTCAGGATCTCTTTATGGCACAACCAACTACGGCGGAGCCTCCGGAATCCTGGGCACCATATTCAAAGTGGACTCCACGGGAAAGGAATCTGTGATCTACAGCTTCAACGCCAACCAGGGGGGCGCTTATCCGTTTGGCGGTCTGATCGCCGATCAATCCGGAAACCTATACGGCACCGCACAGATTGGCGGCCAGTATAACAGCGGCACCGTTTACAGACTGAATCCGGCCGGCAAGCTGACCACGCTGCACAGCTTCGACGGCGGCGGCTTCAACGGCAACAAAGACGGCGGCGATCCGGAAGATACGCTGGTCAGGGACGCCAAGGGGAATATCTACGGCACAACGCTCTTTGGCGGAACGTACTACTACTATGGAGCGATCTTCAAGATCAATTCCAAGGGCGCCGAAACCTTGGTGCACAGCTTCACGGGAGGAAGCGACGGCGCCAATCCCTACGCCGGGTTGGCGCTGGACGCTCAAGGAAACCTGTACGGCACAGCTTCCGCTGGAGGAACCTACGGTCAGGGAGTGGTGTTCAAATTGAATCCCGCAGGCAAGCTGACCACACTGCACGAATTTACCGGCGGGCACGATGGCGGCGTCCCGCTCGGTGGCACATTATGGTTGAGCCCGAAGGATGGCAGCCTCTACGGAACTGCGAGTGCCGGGGGGAAAGGCAAGGGCGTTGTGTTCAGGATCAAACCGTGAAAACACTGGATGCCAAGCCCAGCCCTGCGGCTGGGCTTTTCTATGAGTTGTGTGTCAGGTTAGTGCGCCATCCCGCCGCCATTCTGGCAAGTCTTCGAAATGTGTTTTACGGAACTGACTTGAAGGGCTTGCTGAGCGGATCCTCCGCTCTGGCCCATGCCGCCTCCCGATTCGCCGGTTTGCGAGCCGGACGCAGCGCTAACCGTGCCGGTCACTTTAATTTCATGACCGACATGTTCACTCAACTTCGAGTTGTCTCCCATGATCTGGTACATGTTCCCGTTTTTGTCGGTCAACATGTAGTTTCCATTTGAATTGCTGAGGCAGCCGAGGACGGTTGTTTCGCCACCGGCAGTACGACTGCTCGTCTGCCCGGACTGAGAAGCCTCGGGCTGGCCTTTTGTGGTCTGATCCTGACTGGGGTAGGTTTGGCTGGGCATGTCCTGAGCCGCAGCCCAGGAGAAACTCAGTAGCAGCACCGAAAGTAGTAGAAGCAGTTTTCGCATCGTGACCCTCCAAGTGATTTGTTCAAGACTGCATCGCGACGTAGTGGGCGCTAGTTGGAATCCATATCGCAGGAGTTGCGCGCTAGCCGGGCGCTAATCCATCCAGGAGCAGATCTGCGGCAGATATTGAAACGCTCGGTTCTTCCAGACGATACAAGACACCTAACGGACACATCCGGCATCGCTGAAACTTGCTGCCCTTGAGGTAGACTGTGCGCTCGATCAGTTTGTGCGCTGGTGAATGAAGCGATGCGTACAGGCCCGACGTCAGCACCAAGTCCCCATCTTTGAACGTGTTTAGAAACCCATCCGTGGGTTTGTTCCTCAGCGTGGATTCTCTCCTCGGCATGACGGGCTATCAATACAGGGTTTCAGGGATGCCTATCTGCTTTCATTCCGTAGTAGTCTTTGGCGGAGCGTCGTCCACTGATGGCGGATGCGATGAAGGGGGTTGAGATCCAAGGACATATCCAACAAAAGTCGCGCTGGTTAACCAGGCCCATGTTTTTTCTTGTGATCTTGGCGCTGCTCCTCGAGTGTCCCGGATACGCTAGACGTGGCGAGCACAGCTTGGATTCGGCTGTCCATACCACAAGTGTGTATAGGGCTTCGGTGCGAGATCCACCGAGGAATGTACAGACCTTACCTGATGGTCGGGTCGCAATTCGAAGCCTATTCTTTGGAAATCTGTAACTTCGGAACAGATGCACATTGCTGGGTGTTTCCGAACACGGGCTGGCTTGCCTAACCCCGCTTGAAATACTGGACGGCGCGTTCGTGGGCCTTGGCGGCTTTCCTGCTGGAAAAGGTGCCAAGGTTACGGCGGCGCCCGGTTTTGGGATTTTTCTTGCGAGAGTACAAGCGATACTGACCGGATCTCAGCTTACGGATCATGATCAGGCCTCGCGAAGTTTGATGCAGACGCTGAACGCGGGTATAGCCCGGGAAAGGATCGAGACATGAAAACAGTGACGGGTGTTTTTGGCACGCGAGCCGACGCAGCACGAGCTTTGGCCCAGTTGCAGGCTACGGGTGTGCCAGAGGAGCGCGCGACTCTTCTGACTCCGGAGAAAGTGAAAGAAGAATTGCAGACGGTTCCAACTGTCGCCTCGGAGCAAACTGGCATGGGCAAGGTGATTGGCGCTGTTCTAGGCGGGGCTGCGGGTTTATCGAGCGGACCCCTCGCGGTGGCCGCCCTCATACCCGGAGTGGGACATGTCTTGGCGATTGGCTTATTGGGCGGCGCGGTGCTCGGCGCGGCAGGAGCGGGCGCGGGCGCGGTGGCGGGTGAAAAAATCGAAAACTCCATGACGGTGGGCCTGCCGGAAGACGAGTTGTTTGTGTATGAAGACGCGTTACGCCATGGACGGAGCGTCGTCATGGCGCTCGCTGAAGACGACAAGGAAGCCAACCGGTTCCGCACACTGCTGGGGATTGAAGGCGCGGAAACCATCGACGCTGCCCGCGAACAGTGGTGGATTGGATTGCGGAGTGCGGAAGAAGAGCACTATAAGGTGTCAGGCAGAACGTTTGGGGAAGACGAAAAGTTTTATCGCATGGGCTTTGAGTCCGCTCTCCATGCGCGCACGCGTTGCAAGGAGTATGACCAGGTGCTCGCCGAGATGACCGCCCAGATTGAAGACCTGCAGAAGGAGTATCCGGGCGTTGCGTTGGCGGATCCGTTTACTCGCGGATACGAGCGGGGACGCGACTACTACCAGGAGTTGTGCAACGATGTAAAGGCGGCGTAGGGCGGGGTTGCGACAATCCTGGTGATCCGGTGATTAGAGAACCTTCGCTGCAAGAGCATACGCTCGGCGCTGTTCTGGCGGAGTGTTGGCTCAAGCTGAGGCTGGCTGGTCCGTACTATCGCCAAATCATCAAATTTACAAGGCAGACATGCTCTCACTCGTCAGCAAACCGACCGGAAAAGTGCGGAAGATTCTCGCCGCCTGCAAACCTGAGTCCTTCCCAGTTTGGTGTACTGGCAAACAATGCCCGGTGAAAACGTCGTGATAGCAGGTGGCCGTCCGGGGTGGAATCGCGATTAGAGTATCGCCCCACACAGACTCATCACAAATGGTTTCGCGGTTTTCCCCCAAAAGGCCGGCGCAGAGACGGGGCACTACGATGATCGCGGTCTGTCCCTGCCGTTCACGGGCGAACGCAATCACATGCCCGGCCTGCTCACCAGTGAGGGTGAGTGGAATGTACGTTCCCTCCCGGAACAGCGCTTCGCGAACTTTACGAAATCCTAGAGTCTTCCAGATCACGAAAAGCTTCGCCTTGCTGCCATCCAATTTAACGTTGGCGGCTTGGAACGGACCCTTGCCGCTCTGCTCCTGTTGCAATTCTGCGAGCAGATCAAGGCGCATAGAATAGTCCACCGGACGCCGATTGTCCGGATCAACCAGACTGAATTCGTACAATTCGTTCCCCTGATAGATATCGGGCACACCTGGGGCAGTTAACTTTAGCAGGCATTGCGAAAGGCTGTTGAAGATACCAGCGCGAGCGATGCGACGATGAAAGGCTGCGAATTCGGCGAGGAAGTCCTGACTCTCGTGCCAATTCAGGAGTTTGCGCGCAAACGACGACAGGGCGGCTTCATACTCCAGGTTTATATTCGCCCAACTGGTGTGTTCTTTGGCTTCACGCGCCGCTTTAAGCATATATTGCTCAATGCGCTGCGAAAACTCCAGCCATTGTGCATCACCCCCCATCTCTCCCGGCCACATGCCGATAAGAGTTTGATACAGAAGGTATTCATCGCTGCGAGTTGGGGCAGGTTCACCGTCGATCGTGCTCTTTTCACTGCGATTCATGCTGTGCCAGCGACGCAATTGCGACCGCCACTCGTCGGGTATCTCGGATAACACATTGATGCGTGCGCGCACATCCTCCGAGCGTTTGGAGTCGTGTGTCGAGGACGCGAGCATGGAGTGAGGCCAATCCGACAAACGTTGCTGGTTCGCGCGATGAAATTCATCCACGGCCGTCCCAAACTTTCCCGGGTTGCCGCCAACTTCATTCAGCGAAATCAGGCAATGATAGCGATAAAAGGCCGTGTCCTCGAGACCCTTTGCCATCACGGCGGAGGTCGCCTGCTGGAATTTCATGGCAAAGCGAACAATGGCGCGCCTGTACCAGGCCGGTTCCTGGCCGCTTACTTCCTTCAGCAGAACGCGTCGAATGAAATCAAAAACCGTTAAGTCAGCTGCGTTGCTGCGCCGTTGTCCCAGGCTGACTGCATGCTCGATATAATGCCTTTCCGCTTCGCAAATTTCGCCGCCATTCAAATACGTCCGGTACACTGGGAAACTGGCGATGATTTCGCTGAGTGCGCTGCGCAGGCTGTTCAAGGTGAAGTCGCAGGTGTGGCGGTTCGCCAGCGCAATACGGCTCAGAAGATTCGCCAACACATTGAGTTCACTGGCCAGTACCACTTTGAGGATCAGCTTCTTGCACTTGTAAACCAGACTGCCGAAATTCTCCGCCGAATCAGAAAAAGAGCGCGCGATGAGTTCCATCTTTCTTGCCGCATCCGGGTCCACAAATAGGCCGTTCACGAGATTCGCGAATTCGTAGCCGGTTGTGCCATCGACTGGCCAATCTTTCCGTAAGGTTTCTTTGCCAGTGAGAATTTTTTCAGCGACCAGGTATGCCGTTCTACGCTGCGAAGCTAGCTCAGCTTCGAGTCTTGCTTTTAGCTGCCGGAAGTATTCCGTTGGATCGTAAAGGCCGTCAGGATGATCGATGCGCAAACCGTCAACTTTTCCCTGTGCCACCAGTTCGAGGATGAACCTGTGGGTGCTGGTAAGAACGTTTTCGTTTTCCATGCACAGTGCAGCAAGATCGTTGATGTCAAAAAAACGCCGGTAATTGATGTCATCGGCTGCCACGCGCCATTGCGCCAGCCGATAAACTTGCGCCTTGATCAGTTCGTGCAGATTATCAAAGCTCGCTGGATCGCTCGTTTGCCCATTTACTGTCTTCACCACGGCATCCAGGAATTCGCGAATTTCAGGAGAACGGGCACACAGCGCGCTCAGTCGCCGTTTCTGAACTTCTTTCTCCCGATTCCGCTCAATTTTCTTTTCGGCGGTCAGAGCACGGCGTCCGGGAAGATGTCCGAAGGCAGTTGCGATGCTCTGCAATTCGAGGAAATCTTCATGGGCAGCGCCTAGTTTCTCTTGCAGACGTTCAACCTGGAAACTGAGGAGGCGCTGATACTCGGAGGGATCCACCGGAAAACGATGCTCATGATAAAAAATGCTGAATTCGCCGCGCGCACAGTCGAAGGAAAGCTTTAGATCCCCGGATTCCAATACGTTGCCATACTGGTCGGCGAGAATAGGGATCAGAACTTTGCCTTGCAATTCGTCTTTGATCGGGTCCCAGTCAATGTCGAAGAATTCGGCGTATGGCGAGGCTTCGCCGTTTTCGAGCACATCAAGCCACCAGGCGTTATCGCTGCCCATCACCCCCATATGATTGGGGACAATGTCGAGAATCTGGCCCATGCCATGCGCATGCAGCGTAGATACGAATTGTTCGTAGTCTTCTGGGGAACCAATCTCAGGATTCAGCGCATTGTGATCAATAATGTCGTAGCCATGGATGCTGCCAGGTCGCGCACGCAAATACGGCGAGGCATAGACGTGGCTGATTCCGAGCGCGCTGAGGTAGGGCACAATGTCCGCGGCCTTGCGGAAGGTGAACTCGCGATTGAATTGCAAGCGGTAGGTCGCGATTGGGATTTGAGATGGCCGTTCCATAAGGAGGCAGGGGATTTGTTCGTCACCATCCCCCGCTCCACCATACTTGGCGTCACGCCCCTTGCTGTATCGGGCGTTTATGGGAGTCGTCGGGCGGAGACACCTGTAGGCCGGGCGACCATCTACTGAACCATGGACCACACAACTGACCACGGCGGCAAGCGGTTTTCTTTGAGGGCAGAAACGGCCGCCGCGGTGGTATAGAACCGGTTTTCCGATCTCTTTAGGGGCGCCGGCGATTTATCGCTCAAATTTGCCAGCAGGTGCAGTTTCGCGCCGTCATCGAAAACCCAACGAATCTCGAAGCTTCTGCTTTCCTCGTCGCAGGAGAGAATGTCAGCCGTCGAGGCTGTGCTCAGATGGGGAACAACAATTTGTTGCCGCAGAGAGAGCAATTCACGATAGAGTCGAAGCCAGCCCGCGTGGGGTTCCTGGGTTACGCTTTCCCAACTCAATTTCGATTGCAGAAACGTTAGCTCTGAGTTGGGATCGGGGATCCGGGCGCGGGTTTCGCGCCAACGGAATTTCGCAAAGCGCGCGAACTCACTTCGCCGGCCATGGGTTACGCAAGAGGCGAGTTCTCCCTGAAAATCGCAGAAGAACAGGAACGGCGAGGTTGCCCCGAATTCCTCCCCCATGAAAAGCAACGGCGGAGCCGGCGCGAGCAAAAGAATCTCCGTTGCCGCGCGGACCGCTTCCGGTCGCGCGAGTTGGGATAGTCTTTCGCCAAAGGCGCGGTTTCCGATCTGGTCGTGATTTTGCAGAAAGGAAATGAATGCCGTCAGCGGCAGAGATTTGCTCGGCTCACCGCGGTTCGCATCGTGAAAAGCCGAGTAGTCACCCTGATAGGCGAAGCCTTCGGTGAGACATCGGCTAAGGTGGCGAATCGGTTGCCGGACGTAGTCGCTGTAGTAGCCGTCGGATTCCCCGCTCAGCAGCACATGAAACGCATGATGAATATCGTCGTTCCACTGGGCGTCGTAATGGGTCACGCGGCGGTCCTTAGAGCGCCCAAGATATCGAGCGGCATTGTCAGCGTTTTCCAGAACTAGATGAATGCATCTTTCGGCGCCAAGTGTCGTACGCACAGTCTCTGCCAGTTCGGTCAAAATGTCCGGCCGGGATTCGTCAGCAATTGCGTGTACGGCATCGAGCCGCAACCCATCGAAGTGATATTCCTCCAGCCAGTAAAGTGCATTGTGAATGAAGAAGTCACGGACGATGCGGCTATCCGAGCCATCGAAGTTAATCGCATCCCCCCAGGGAGTGTGATGGCGATCGGTAAAGAACTGCGGCGAATAGGTCCTTAGGTAGTTTCCTTCCGGCCCGAAGTGGTTATAAACCACGTCCAACAAAATCATCAGTCCTTTAAGGTGGGCGGCTTGCACCAGATTTTTCAGATCTTCGGGGCGGCCATACGAGCTATCCGGCGCAAACGGCAGGACGCCGTCATAACCCCAGTTTCGGCGGCCCGGGAAGTCTGCGACGGGCATGAGTTCGATCGCCGTGACACCCAGATCGCGGAGATATTCCAGCCTTTGCTCTGCGGCACGAAACGTACCCTCGGCAGTGAATGTCCCGAGATGAAGTTCGTAGATAACGGCTTCCTCCCATGGACGTCCGCGCCATGGTTCATCCCTCCATTCAAACCCGCACGCAGCAATGACTTCACTCGGTCCATTCGCATCCAGCGGCTGAAACCGCGAGGCGGGATCGGGGACTTGGATTTTTCCGTCAATGCGAAAGCGATAACGGCTTCCCAGCTTAGCCTCACGCGTGATCAGTTCGAACCAGCCGTCAGCAAGCTGCGCAAGGCCAGGATGTTCTTGCTGCCCTTCAAGCCAGAGTTCCACACGTTGGGCTTTCGGCGCCCAGAGCCGGAATCGCACACTGCCATCTTCGCGCACTTGCGCGCCAAACGGCATGAAATGGCTACGCTTCATGCCGGCGGTCTTGACGGAACTGGTCGGGTTGGCGCTCGACCAGCAAGGCGAGCGATCGGGACTGAAGCGGATAGGGAGTTCCGGCTTCATACGTCACTCCAGGACTGCGGGAAGTCTGACAGGAAGTATCAATCAAGGCGACCCAGTGCATTCCCGATGCCGTCGTAGGAAGCGAGAACGGTACTTCTTCATGATGAGCGTTCATCAGCACAATAAAATTTCCGTCAGTCATCGGCTGGCCGCGTTCATCCATTTCGTCCACGGCTGAGCCGGAGAGAAAAACGCCGAGCGTGCGGGCGTGTTCCTGGTTCCACTCTTCGTCGGTCATTTCTCGGCCGTCAGGCCTGAGCCAGAGAATGTCCTTTACTCCCGCGCCTTTGATGGCGCGGCCCTGAAAGAAATTCCGGCGGCGGAACACGGGATGATGGCTGCGTAACGCAATCGCTTTCTGCACCAGCCCGGCCATTTCGCTCTGCGAATCTGCGCTGCTCCAGTCAATCCAGCTGATTTCGTTGTCCTGACAGTAAGCGTTGTTGTTGCCCTGCTGTGTATGACCGATTTCATCGCCTCCCAAAAGCATGGGCACGCCTTGAGACAAGAGCAGCGTGGCGACCAAGTTGCGTTTTTGCTGCGCACGCAAAGCCTTTACCGTGGCGTCATCGCTTGGGCCTTCCGCACCGCAGTTCCAACTGCGATTGTTGTCGGTGCCATCGCGATTCTCTTCGCCATTCGCTTCGTTGTGTTTCTGGTTGTAACTGACGAGGTCCTGCAAGGTGAACCCGTCGTGCGCTGTCACGAAGTTGATACTCGCGTAGGGACGCCGTCCGCTTCGAGCGTATAGATCGCTGGATCCCGTGATGCGATAGGCGAGTTCGCCAATCTGTCCGCCATCGCCCTTCCAGTAGGAGCGTACCGCATCCCGATAGCGATCGTTCCACTCCGCCCAGCCCACGGGAAATTTGCCGACTTGATAGCCGCCTTCTCCCAGATCCCACGGTTCGGCGATCAACTTGACCTGAGACAACACGGGGTCCTGGTGAATGATGTCGAGAAAGGCGCCGAGCCTATCGACCTCATGCAGTTCGCGCGCCAGCGTGGCTGCCAGATCAAAGCGGAAACCATCCACGTGCATATCGAGCACCCAGTAGCGCAGGCTGTCCATGATTAGTTGAAGAACGCGAGGATGCCGCATGTTCAACGTGTTGCCAGTTCCCGTGTAATCCACGTAGTAGCGGGGATTATCCGGCACGGTGCGGTAGTAAACGGTGTTGTCGATCCCACGCAAAGAGAGCGTAGGTCCCATTTGATTGCCTTCGGCGGTGTGGTTATAAACGACGTCGAGAATTACTTCGATGCCGGCCGAGTGCAGGGTCTTCACCATAGTTTTGAATTCGCTGATGGATCCATTCGAGCAGTAGCGGGATGCAGGAGCGAAGAATCCTATGGAGTTGTACCCCCAATAGTTTCGCAGGCCGCGTTCGATGAGTGTGCGATCGTCTATGAAATAGTGCACTGGCATCAGTTCCACCGCGGTGATTCCCAGCTTGAGCAGGTGGTCAATGACGGGCGCCGTTGCCAGCCCGGCATATCTGCCGCGCAAGGGAGTGGGCACTCGAGGGTGCCGCGCGGTAAAACCCTTGACGTGCAATTCATAGATGACGCTCTTGTGCCAGGGAGTGCGCGGAGGCCGGTCCGTTCCCCAGGTGAACGCGGGATCAATGACCATCGATTTCAGCATTCCAGGTGCGCTGTCGCGGCGATCATACGAGAGATCTTCGAGACGGTGACCGATGCGGTAGCCGAAGTGAGAGTCGCTCCACTTCAGGTCACCCACAATATGCTTAGCGTAAGGATCGAGCAGCAGCTTGTGGTGGTTAAAACGGTGTCCGCGAGCCGGGTCGTAGGGCCCGTAAACGCGGTAGCCGTAGAGCTGGCCGGGGCGGACTTCGGGTAGATAACAGTGCCAGACCTGGTCGGTCTGCTCGGCGATGTTCACGCGATGCAGCTCGCGGCGTCCGTTCTGATCGAACAGACAAAGTTCGATTTTTTCCGCATGTTCGGAGAACAGTGCGAAGTTGACCCCCTCGCCGTCCCAGGTTGAGCCGAGCGGATAAGGTTTGCCCGGCCATACGATGAGTTGAGTCTGGATGCTGGGCCCTCCGACGATTCCGACTTTAGGTGCGGAAGTGGTTCATCGCGTTGCCCGAGGATGGGTGAATCGAGCTGTGATCATGCGGAAAAGCAGATCGCGACCTTAGTGGGCCGCGGTGATAGCTGTCGGATGAATCGCGGTCTGCAAACTCTTCGGAAGATCAAGGTAATTCCTGTCAAAAAAACTCTCCCATTTGCGTTGCGGTCTCGCAATCGCCCGGGAAACTCGTCAACCCCAGACCCTGCATGAGCAAGCGGCAGGTGCTTTGGTGCTGGTAGAACGTGGTTGAGCGATAAGCCTTGTTGGCGAACGGGCTAACGACGATTGCCGGCACCTGTCCTCCGCCATGCTGATCATCGCTGTCGAACGATTCGTCGAAAACAATTACGAGCAATCCATCCTTTCGAAAAACTGAGCTTGCGATCAGCGGCGCAATGTTGGATTGCAACCAGGCATCGGCCTGCGCCAGGGTCCCGTCGTGAGCATCGTCGAGCATATTCGGTACGATGTAGGAAAATTGTGGCAGTTGGTTGTCGTTCAGATCCGTGGCGAATTCGCTGAAGGGGACAAGGTTGTTCAATTGATTCTGGCTGTTCACCACGTCCGTGAAGTATGTGAACGGATTGTGGTGTTTCGCGTAAGGATAAACATCACCGCCCGTATAGCCGGTCTGCGGCAGGCTTTCCGCGTAGGATTTCCAGGCCTTGCCCCCAACTAGCAATTCGCGCACTACATTATCTACGTTTACGGTCCCGGAATATCCGTCGTCGTTGGTGATAATTTGTCCTGTCGTCAGTTCGAAGTAGTTGCCGATAGAAGGGTGCGTGTTCGCGAAATATTGCGTCGCTAGTCCGTACTGACTCGCGAGGCTGTTGAGATAGGGCATAGCAGAATTTCCGATGACGCTGGCGTAGCTGTGATTTTCTTCCATCACCAGGAAAACATGGCCGAAGGTTGGGAAGCCCGCGGTCGAGACCGTCACCGTCGTTTGTGCGCTAGCCGTTCCGCCGGGTCCCTGCGCAGTCACTTTGTACGTGGTGGTGGTCGTGGGCGAGACCTGGATGGATCCACTAGCTCCGAAGCTGCCCAGTCCCTGAATGCTCACAGAGGTTGCGTTGGTTGTCGTCCAGGTTAATGTCGCGCTGCTTCCCACCGTGATGGTCGTGGGCTGAGCAGTGAGAGAGATCGTAGGCGCTTGACCTTGACCGGATGTTACAGTCACAACCGCTGAGTCGCTTGCTGTCCCGCCCGGCCCGGTCGCGGTCCCCTGATAGGTCGTCGTGATGGTTGGCGTGACCATGACCGATCCGTTGGCCGGGTATGCCCCCAGGCCGGCGATGGTGACCGCCGTTGCGTTCCTGGTACTCCACGTAAGCAAAGCTGAACTGCCACTCGCCACCGTCCCAGGACTGGCGTCCAGGTCGAGCTCCGGTGCTGTGGGATTTCCGTTGGCGGAGGTGGCATGCGATCCTCCACCACATCCTATGGTCACAATCAAGGTTGTAAACAGAAATAAAATCGCAGGCCCCAGCGCGCGCCGCATAACAAACTCCTTCTGAATTGATAGGTATGCGAAGTGACTGGATTTAGGAGTTAACTTTCACTTAATTCTAAGAAACGGGAGTTTTCTCTACAAGACTCGAGTAGAAAAAAGAATACTCGAAGGTGCCGGAATCATGCCGCTTGAACTGAATCTGCTATCAGAGGCCCCGGAAGCCGCGCTCTGAGTGCCTTCCCTTTCAATTTGCCGAGGGCGCGGAAATCCCGGTTGCTTTTGGCACCCGGCGCACTCTCTGATCACGCAAAGGAATATCGAAGACGAGCGGAAGATCAATGGCGATCGTAGTTCCCAAAGGACCGGATTGCACCTTCAAGTCGCCGTTGAGTTGTCGCACACGATCTCTCATGCCGCGGATGCCGACGCCCGAACCGCCATCGTTGATCGCCGCCAGTTTCTGTTCCGGAATGCCTTTGCCATGATCCTGGACCGCGAGGGAAACCTTCCCGGCATCCCGTGCAATGCGGATTTCAGCCCGGTCACTTCCGGAATGGCGGAGAATGTTGGTCAAACATTCCTGCACAATGCGGAACATCGTCAGTTCCATCTCCCGCGCCAAACGGCCGAAATCGTCGGCCATGCTCAGATCAATTTTCAGCTGGCTGCGTTCGGCAAGCCCCTCAATGTACCAGCGCAGCGCCGCTGCCAATCCATTCTCATCCAGAAGCGGAGGATGCAAAAGGTACGACGTCGTGCGGATCTCTCGCGTCAACCGCTGCACCAGGTCCTGGGCTTGCGCGACTTTTACCGCAATCTCTGAGTTGGCGGGCCTGGTGTCCTGGCCCAACTGTGCAAGATTCATGGCGAGAACGGTGAGAGTTTGGCCCGCGCTATCGTGCAAGTCGCTGGCGATTCGCCGCCTTTCCTCATCCTGCAGTTGCAGCAGCTTGCCGGTAAGATCGCGGAGATCCATCTGCAGTCTTTCCAGTTCCTCAGTCCGCTGTTTCACACGCAGTTCGAGATGTGCCTGAGCTTCCCGCAACTCCTCTTCCGCATGCTTGCGTGCCGTTATATCGCTGGCCGTTCCGAACCATTCGATGATCCCACCATTCTCATCGAGCAATGGAATCGCCCGCGAGAACGTCCAGCCAACCGAACCATCAGCCTTCAGGACCCGGTGTTCCAACTGGAAGGGGCCTTTGTTGCGAATGGCCTCCTGGAGGGCCGAGATCACCTTCGACTGGTCGTCAGGATGGATGTACTTGTGGAGCCAACCGTTGCTGGGGTTTTCCGTATCGGCAACGAAATTCTTGCCTTTCAGATAATACATCTGAGTCCAATCCGCGCTCATGCGATAGACAACATCCGAGCTGGCCGTGACAAATACACGGAGCCTTTCTTCGTTCTCTCGCACGATCCGGTTTGCCTCATTGCGCACTCGCGCCAGTTCCAGATGCGCTTGCACCCGGGCCAGCAGTTCTCTGGCGCTGAACGGTTTCACCAGATAGTCATCGGCGCCGGCGTCCAAGCCTTCAACCCGCGACTCCTCACCGGCACGGGCGGAAAGAAGAATGACCGGGATGGTGTTCGTCGCCGCATCCGACCGCAGAGCCTGCAGCAGACTCAAGCCATCCAGATTCGGCATCATGACGTCACTCAGCACCAAATCCGGCGATTGCTTGCGAATCGAATCCAACGCTGCTTGCCCATCGGCGACTGCCGCTACCTCGTAGTGCTCGGCAAGCAGGCGGCTCAGATATTGGCGCAGGTCGGCACTATCGTCGGCGATGAGGACGCGGCGCCGCTTTGGGTCAGCCGGATGTGGTGCGGGGCACGCGACGCGCAGCAATTCACCCTCGAGCGGAAGTTCATCCAGTGTCGCCTTTTCGACATCGGGAAGCCAGCGCAGAGCCTCCTGCAGGAACGGATTTCCGGCGGCCGCGGTGGATGCCGGCGTGCGCTCTCCTCCAATCTGGGCGGAAGCCATGTGATCCTGCTCCAGCGGGATGGAGACAACGAACGTGGTACCGTGCCCCAATTTGCTTTCCACCCGCATGGAGCCTCCGTGCAGCTTGACGAGTTCGTACACCAGGGCCAGGCCGATTCCGCTGCCTTCATGGGTGCGGCTGCGGGTATTCGGGACACGATGGAAGCGCTCGAATAGCCGAGGTATTTCTTCGCTAGGAATGCCGATACCGGTATCGCGAACCCGAAGCTCCGCCGTGTGCCCGACCTGACTCAGGCTGACGGCGATTTCGCCGTCGAAGGTGAACTTGAACGCATTGGAGATGAGATTGAGGACAATCTTCTCCCACATGTCACGATCCACATACGCAACTTCCTTCGTCGGGCGACATTCTATCTCCAGCCGCAGCCCAGCCCTCTCCGTCGCGGTGCGGAACACGCCGGCGAGTTCCGCCGTGAACGCCGCCACGTCAGTGGCCTGGTAAACCGCTCTGACGCGCCCAGCTTCAATGCGTGAAAAATCCAGCAACGTGTTAACCAGCCGCATCAGGCGCGCTCCATTGCGATTTACCAGCTCAAGTTGCTGAGTGACGGCTGGCGGCAGACTTTCGCCGCGCGACAACAAATCCTGGAGTGGGCCGAGCATGAGCGTCAAAGGCGTACGGAACTCATGGCTCACATTGCTGAAGAACGTGGTCTTCGCCCGATCAATCTCGGCCAGGGCCTCAGCCCGTTTGCGCTCTTCTTCGTAAGCGCGGGCGTTGGCGATACTGATGGAGATCTGGGTCGAGACCAAGTCAAGAAAGTTGCGATAGCTCTCGTCGAACTGCAGCCGCGGACTGATGCCGACGACAGCAAATCCCGCAAGCTGATGGGCTGTATTCGACCGGATTGGAAGCACCGCGGCCATTTCAGGAGGCTCGGACCACGGACCTGGTGGCAACTTCTCGAACCTGCCCGTAAGGTCCCGCACCAGTTGCATTTCCTCCGCTTTCATCGCCGCCGCCAACGGCCAGATTTCGGGAGACCCCCTTTCTTCAAGTGAAAGCGTTGGCGGAAACTTGCGATCATTGGTATCCGCGCCAGCGCCGGCGGCGAAGTAAGCCCGGGTTTGCTTCTCGTCAATCAGGTACAACAAAGCGAAAGGAATATCCTTGGGATGCCGTTCCAGGGTTTGCGCTGCGATCATGCAGGCTTCTTCGGCGGATTTGGGCTCGGAAGATCGGGTTCCCAGGTCTTTCAATATGGTTACCCGGCGCTCCCCGACCACCTTTCCGCTGATCTCGTGCACTGTGGCCATCACGCCGCCGACGCCGTTAGCAGCCGTGTCATCCGGCACCGGACTATAAGCGATCGTGAAATGAGTCTCTTCCGTGAATCCCCTGCGGTTGATTTCCAGGGGAATATCTTCTGCCCAGGTTGCAGGTCCTCCGCGCAGCGGCGCTTCTATCATCGGCCCAATGACTTGCCAGATTTCCTGCCACACCTCGGCGGTAGGACGGCCGAGCGCCCAGGGATGCTTGCTGCCCAGAATCGGCGCATAGGCATCGTTATACAAGCAGCAAAGTTGCTCTCCCCACCACAACAGCTGAGGAAACGGGTTGGGCAGCATGAAGCGAACCATCATGCGCAGCGCCGCGGGCCAGGTTTCCGTCGCTCCCAGCGGTGTCTTGGACCAATCCATGGCTCGCATCAGAGCGGCCATCTCGCTTTGTCCCGCAAACAGTTCCTGCTCGCCACGCATATCCCTAGCGGCGGCCGCTGTATCTGAATTTCTTTCCAGGCTGCTAGAAAGGTTTTCTATCTGCGACAACAGGTCTTCGGCGAGATTGGATTTTGAGACGAAGCCGCCAGCGTTCACCTCCGCAGCCTGCTCGCGAGCGATCTTGGGATCATTCTGGGTAACAATGATCACTTCGGATTTGGGGACTTCGCGGCGAATGATGCGAGTCGCCTCCAGCCCGTCCATAACAGGCATCGAGATGTCCATCAGCACAACATCGGGACGAAGCGCCTTAGTCTTTTCGACGGCATCTCGGCCATCAACCGCCTCGGCGCAAACCTCCCAGTCGGCGCGGCGCGACAACAAACGCTGCACCGCGTGTCTCACGCTCTCGTGATCGTCGGCGATCAAAATGCGCAATGGCGCCACACCTCCATATTCCCAGCGTTGGCGTCGACAACAGATAGTTTCATCCCCGAAATTCTCGCCTGTGGGCCGGGGGAATTGACAATACCGTTGATTCCTGTACCTTCTACAGTCTTTACTGTATGGACAGAGCAATTCCCGCAACACGCATTCGCTGCGTGGGTTTCAGCGATAGGATCTGGTGAGATCATGACATTTCGCATATTGCTAGCGGACGATTCGGCCAGCGTGAGAGACGGCATTAAGCGCCTTATTAGTTGCTTATCCGGGCAGTTCGAGTTGTGTGGAGAGGCAGCGGACGGCCATGAAGTGATACGGAAGTCCCTGGAACTGCAGCCTGATGTACTTTTGCTGGACGTTTCCATACCTCTTCTTTCCGGCGTCGAAGTCGTAAAGTCTTTGCGCCAGACGTCCTTTCCCGGCACCGTCATTCTGATGAGTCAGCAAGAGGAACGGGTTTTGAAGTACATCGCAGAGTCCGTCGCGGTTGCGCACTACGTCGCCAAGGCGCGCCTCGCCACGGACCTCCCCGCCGTTCTGCAAAAAGCCACCACAGAGTGAAAGCTGCTGCGCGGCGGTGCAGCCTAGCAAGAGCGACAGTGACCCACGGAGAAGCAAGGCATCGAAATCAGCGAAAACCTCGATCGAGACTACTGCAGATTCAACCAGCGGAGAACGGCCAAAGCATCTGCGTTCTAACGGTTTAGGGGGGCTCTGATTAAACCCCAACTTTGTCATTTCGAGCGCAGTTTACGGACGATTCGGCGGAGTCGAGAAACCTGCTTTTGCTCCGCGCCGGACTTAATCAGGGCTTCCCTAGGCGATCCTGCGCCAATACCGCGGGGAACCGATTACAAGAGTCTCATCGAGTCCGATGTCTCGATCGTTGTGCAACACACTCGGCTGGGTCCCCGGCATGATGCCAATGCTTTGCTCACAACAATCGCCTATGCCGAAGCGTTCCGAGGGTTGATGGCGCGCACTATGCCGCCTCCTTGGAGGGAGGTTTCGCACCGACGGTCTGTGGTTTGCCATGGGCCGGCCGATGAATTTCCTGATCCATCCCCGGTCGCTTGCTCTTGGCAGGCCGATCTGGAACTCGTACCGTTTTTCCCGTTCGTGCCGATTCGTAAATCGCCTGCACGATGCGCACATCCGCCAGACCCTCGAGTCCAGAGGGTTCCGGCTCCGTGTGGTTCAGAATGCAGCCCGAGAAATAACTGATCTCGGCGGCGAATTGGTCGCGTTTGGGAAAAATCTTCGTTTTTGTTCTTTCACCGATGGTGGTCTGGTGCTTGATCGCCATGGCATATTCGTATGCCGGATCGGCCGTGAGCCGTCCTTTGGTTCCAATCAACGCGTAGCGCCCTACGTCGGTTGCGCCAAAGCTGCAAGTGAACGACGCCAGCCGCTCGCCAGGAAAGCGCATCACCGCAGAAGTCATCTCTTCAATACGCCGGAATCTTTTTTCTCCTTTGTTTGCTGTGGCGCCCAGCACCTCTATTGGCTCGCTGCGCAGAAGGTAACGGGCCGCATTGATGCAATACACACCCATGTCATACAGGGGACCGCCTCCACGGTCAACGCTTTCCGTGGCGCGAACATTGTCTTTGGCGATCTGCTGCGCAAACTCCGAGGTAAAGAATCGTATCTCGCCCAGCTTTCCGCTTTCAGCCAGTCGAATCGCTTCCAGGTTGCTGGCCTCGAAGTGGAGACGGTAAGCAATCATCAGCCTGGTTCCGTTTCGCTCCGCGGCGGCGATCATGGCTTCACATTCTTCCCCCGTCACGGCCATTGGCTTTTCACAAAGCACATGAACTTGAGCCTCCGCTGCCCGCACCGCATACTCGCGATGCAAGTGATTGGGCAGAGCCAGATATACGGCATCAACCTCCGACAGTGCCTGCTCATACTCCTCGTAGGAATACGCTCGATCCAAGCGGTACTTCTTCGCAAGTTGTTTGCGTTTCGCAGCGTCTCCGGAAACAATTGCTGCCAACTCCGAGTTCGCAAGGCTCCGAAATGCGGGAAGAACAGCTACCTGCGCAATATGCCCCAGCCCAACGATAGCGTAGCGAACTCTTTTCCGGGAGTTCGAACTTTTAGACTTCGACCGTGGATTCATCTTGTTCTCCTGGCCTGCTGGTCCCTTCGATGCGCTCTCTGGAATGGACGTTCGCCGGTGCAAAATTGTGAGGAGGCTGCGAACAGCCTCGCTGCGTAGAATGCGGAAATTCCTGTCGCCGTCAAGAGAGGGAGTAGCGCAATAATCTCTCCGGCGACCAGGAGCGGCTTCCAAGTCGGTCAAACTGCAAAGGCCCGGCGAGGGCCACCGTGTGCAGTCACTCCCGAAAAGAGGGACCAGGCCGCCGGAATCTCCGATTACGACCAGAGATTATACGAAGCCGCCACAATCCATAAATCAGTAAAACTATTTAGCTTTGGGTTTTGAATCTCCGAGCATAAAGGACCCGCATGGATGGTCGAGACTTGGAGCCCCGATTTCGGAATTACCTACTGCAGGGTGACGGATATGGTAGTTGTCGCCTGACTCGATCCTGCAACCGCGTTCACGGATACCGTGTAAGTGCCCAACGCCGGAGCTGCCGTGGAATTACTCTGTTGCTGGCCGGCGCCGCTTCCGCACGATGAGAGCACCAGCGCACCTGCCAATAGTCCGGTCACGGCCAACATCCGAAGCAACCGCCGTTTCTCCAGCGCGCCTGCTATTCCGAAGCCTGCGACGGCGAACCCGGCCAAACCGTTCAAGAAAGGAAATGGGTTCGGGTCGTGATGCGAAGGACCGCCCAGCGCCGATGTCGTGGTGCGCGAAATTGTCAGATTCGCTTGCGCCGGCTTGCCGCTGGCGGTAACCGACGCTGGCGCAAAGGCGCACGTCACTCCGGCGGGCAGGTTCGAGCACGAGAAAGAAACAACGGTGTTCGCTGCGCCAGTGCCGAGCGCTACGTTCAATCCAAGATCGGCAGAGCCGCTGCCGTGAATCGTCACTGCCTTGGGCGAAGCCGTCAGGGTGATGCTGGGCGATGGAGGCGCAGACGCGCTAGCGCACTGCGCGTCGTAGGCGAGAGGGCCCGAAATGTGATTCGCCAGGCTGGGCTTGCCAACGGCCTGCATGTACAGCGTATACTTCCCCGGTGCCAGAGCATAACTGCACATGTCAAGCGAGTTGTTTCCCACGGATTGTTCGTCGAGCGGCATCAGGTTTTGACCGTCAGTGCTCACGTAAAGCGAATAGTGATCCACGGTGCTATCGTCGCCCTTGAGCTGCCATTGCAGGGAACTCCCCGAAACCGAGCCGGCAATACTCGCGCAGTTATCAATGCCCGATTCGATCTCGCTTCCCTCTTCATAGTCGTTCCAGGTCACCAGTTGCAGGGTTGCGAGTTGATTGTTTGAATCGTAAAGGCTGTTGATTTTGGCGAAGGTTTCTAACCAGGTCTGTCCGCATTGCTGGCTCATGAAGCGGTGCTCTCCCCACGAAGCCAACGAATCATTGAATCCCTTGTAAGCCGCGCCCACTGAGTCTTCGCTCGGATGCGACATTCCGGTCTGGTAAAAGCTGGTCAAGTAGCTCATGCCAAAGTCCGTGGTCGTCGGCTGCACCCAGCTGTAGGCCCCTCCGCTTACCGCGTGAGAAAAGCCGTCGTCGTTTTGGAACAGAAAATCGGGATTGCTGGACAGCGCGCTCTTTACCGCATTCCAGTCAATGCTGTAGTGGAGATCAAGATCGAAGTTTGTTACGACCGGCTGTCCGTTGATTCTCAGATAGGCGGAAGAGGGAAAGTAGGTTTGCTCGACATATTGCAATTGCTCGATCAGAGTCTGCTGCGGAGAGCAACCGTAACAGGGCGTCAAGAGCGCCCCTTTATCCACCATGATGGCGAAGCTGAAACCGGGGTGCGTTTCCGCTTCCTTCATCACTAACTGCGCCGCCTGATCCATGGAATTGTTCGGCCCGTACCAGTCGAGCACGACGCCCTGGATGCCGCGGCTGATCATGTCTTCAATCTGCGCGTGAACTTCCGCCGGATCAGTCGAGCTGTAGCCGACGTTGATATGGTCCGGCCTGCCAAACCATAACAACAGATGGGCGAGAACGGACGTGTGCGCACCCGGATAAAGCAGGGAGTGCACATCCACCTTGCTGATGTTGCTTGCGCCGAGATTGCCGTTGGATTGCACCAAGAAATTGCCGGCCGCGCTGGTGTTATTGGAACTCTGTGCGGCAAGGGTCGTTGTGGGCTTGATTTTCAAATTGCCAGCGGCGGAGAAAATCGAGCACGTAACAAATACGAACAGCGCGGCATAATGACGCATAGTTCCCCCTTTGGACCGCCCGGAGGCGGCGCGGAAGTCGACAATTTCTTAGCCAAACTCAAGGCTGGTCACTACGGGGGCACTGATTTTCTACGTTTGCGTTCAACGTATCGCGCGAATACGGGGCGGGAGCGCGGATGGCGACGCCACGCATCCACTTGGCGCAGTTGCGCGCATGGAATCAGAAACCACTATCTGGGCATGGAGCTAACGCGTTCTCGGATTTCTGCGTTAGCGAGAGGACCACGGGCGCACGGCGGACCTGAAAACTGCTCGCACTGACAGTTCACAACCCAAGATCAGCGACCTATGTACCGGAAGGTAACATACAGGTTTTCCCTGGTCAAAATCAGTAGTTCACGGTAGGGAAGGCGGGGAAGGCGAGGTAGGAGAACCAGGCGGCGCGGACTGCACACCCAAAACGGGGACACGGAATCGAGATAAACAGTTCCGATGACTTGCGCAACCCTTGGGAGATCCCGGGACGCGATTAGAAGCTGGTATGGTAGCGGCCGTCGACAGAGATTCCGCCCAACTGATCGCGGGCGGCACTCACCGACCAGCGCTTGTTGATCTGATATTCGCCCTGTACGATTTCACTCTCCGGCTGGCTGACATCGGTCGAAAAAGTGAAAAGAAAATTCTTCGTGACGCGCTGTTGCAAGGCGATGCGCGCCGATGGATCGCTGTTATTTCCTCCGATCGTTGGATCAATCTGCAGGCTGGATATTCCCGCCAGCTTCTGGATACCGCCGCTGAACTGGCTGGCGGCCTGACTCGCCAGGAGAGAGTCGGTGCTGGTTCCGGCAGCGGCGGCCTGTTCGTCGGTTTCGCCACGGTAAATCAAGCTGATGATGTCGGCCGTCGGGAGCGAGGGGTCGGAAACATAATTCGTGGACAGCTTGTCAATAGGCCCGGTAAGCGTGAGCGTTAGATTGTACTGCTGGATGCTGGTTGTGGCCTGCACGTTCAGCACAGGGTTGGTCTGATTAGGATTATTGAAAGTCACAATGCCACGCTGCAACTGATAGCGGTTATTCATGAAGAACAATTCGCCGGAGGTGAGATCCAATCTCCCTACAATCACCGGATCGGATGCCGTGCCGGTGACCTGCAGGTTGGCCGCGCCCTCCAGGCTGAGTTGCGAACTTCGCGCCGAAAGGTTCTGGGCTGACTGCACTGCAATGGCAAGTTTGATGTTGTCAGTGAAACTTTCCCCTGTTGGTGGCACCGAGATGCCATTGAATTGGCTCGCGAAACGGGAGAGATCGAAATCGGGCGTGAAGTTTAGACTGTCAATGAGCGTCCGTCCGGCCAGGCTCGCCGCCTGCATGTTTCCAGTGAAGGTCAGATTGCTGTCAAGCACTGTACGAACGCCCTCAGGATAGAGCAAGCGAACGGATTTCCCTTGCAGTGCGACATTGAATTGAAGCCCCGGACGATAGGCGATGGATCCACTGGCAGAAACTTCTCCTCCGCCGACCTCGCAGGTCAGGGTTGAGATCTGGACTCGATCGCCGGTGAGGTCCAGCGAACCATTCAACTGCGAGAGTCCGATGGGCGCGTCGCTCGTGGACAGCGTAACGTTTTTGACCTGAATATTCCCCTGCACCGTAGGGTTGCCGACGCTGCCGCCTCCGCGCACGTCAAATTGGATTGCGCCGGCGCTCTTCACGTCCGAGCTAAGCATGGCCAGCAGGGCCATGTTTACAGTTCCCTGCGCTTGCAGAGTCATGGTCCCGGAGTTCTGAACTGGCACCCGACCCTGAAAACGAAGCGAGGTCTCTGTGCCGCGAATTTCGGCGGGCGCCAGCACGATTTCGGAATTCGCATAATCGGCGTGAATCGCTCCGGCATTGCCGAATTGCAGCGATTGGTAGCTTCCCCTGAGTGTGGGAATCGTCAGGTGCGCCTTAAGGCGAGACGCGTTCTTCAGCGGGCCTTTCAATGATGCGTGGACTTCGGTTATGGCGTGAAAGTCCGCCGGCATGTTGGGGGCGTACACGGCGAACAGAGGATCGAGCGGAACCTGGTTCGTCTCAATGATGGCTTGCGCGTTGTAGCCGCCGGTGAGATCCACGGTTGCGTTGGCTCGCACGAAGGCCTGTGCAATGTTCGAGCTTAACGACAAGTTTGCTCGCTGGTTGGCCACGTCCACTTGCGCTTGAATGCCCGTGATGGCGGTCTGGCGAACCTGCAAGATCGGAATGCCTAAAGCCAGGTTCAGTTGCGGATTATCCATCGTGCCCGCGCCGCTGGCGGAGGCATTGAGCGTGCCTGCAAGCGGAAGGTTCTTGGCTTGCACTGCCTGCAACTTCTGCAACGTGATTCCGGGCGTGTGTAACTCTACCTTGTAAGCCCTGGCTTTCGGAGTGTACGCGAGATTCGCTGTTGCCGAACCTGCCGGTAGATTCACCTTCAGACTTGAGTTGATCGAGTCATCCGCGGCCTGAAACTGCGCCGTCAGATTCTGAATCGGCTGATTGTAGGCGCTCGCATTCACCAGTTGCAGAGAGCCGTGGCCGCTCGGATGAAGTTGCGATCCCTGGAAAGAAATACTCGCGGACAAGTTTCCAGCGACCGGGTAGGAGAGATTTGCCAGATGCTCCAGTTCTGCGAGTGCCATTCCCTTCGCCGAAAGATTGGCCGTAATGTTATCGGCGGGCTGGTACGACCAGTTGTTCAAATCCACCTGAGCCTCGAACGACAGAGCTCCTTGCCGGGCACTGACTAGAGATCCCTGCTCAATTCTGAAATGCGACGGGCTGGCTTTGAGGGCCAACTTGGCAATCTTCCATTGGCTCCCTTGCACGGCGAGGTTATCGGCTTCGAGTTGACCGGAAACATGCGGCTTTTGCAAAGAACCCTGCACGATCGCGTCGAGCTTTGCGGTGCCTGAGAGAGCCATGGGTTGGGATCGCGGCTCCGACTCGGCCGTTCGCAAAGAGGATGCTAATAGCGCAAGCTGATGCAAATCGCCGAGAATCGCGTGTACACGCAGATTGGAACTGTTGCTGAGTTGGCCATCGAGCACAACCGAGGTCGAAGGGATGCGCAGTGTGGTCTGGCGAAGCGTAAGCGAGTTACGTGCGCCGTCGTAGGCGGCATGAATGGCGCCATCTACCGGCGTCGCCAGCTTCTGGTCCGCGGCATCCGTCCAAACTGCCGCGCGCAACCCAAGATCGCCGGACAGGCGGATGTTCTTGAAACTTCCAATCCATGCGCCGCTAAGCGCGGCGTTCATCGTGCCAGTCACGGGCATGCGCTGGACATCTCTGCGGGCGACGGATTGCCTGGCGGCTTCGAGAGACAAGCGCCGCAAGGTTGCGTGCATTGTCCCGACGGCTGCGGTGTCCAGGCGCTGGACGCCAAGGTCGCCGCTGAGTTCACCGTTCATCAGTTGCGCGGCGATGTCACGAACCTGCAGATTGCCACCGCCCAGGCGGTACTGTGCCGTAAGGTTGCGCACCGCAATGCGGCCGTCGGGCAACAGGGTTTGCAGGTCGCCGCTTGTAAGATTGCCCTCCAGCAAGACGCTGCGAAGCAAAGACTGACCGGGAACGTCTTGATAACTCACTTCGCCGGCAAGCCGCAGATCACCGCTGGACGCGACGCCCGGGGAGAACTTCGCAAAATCCTGAGTGTGAATCAGAATCTGGTAAGTTGCGTTGACCCTGGGATTGCGGTAGCCGATAAGCTCAGCGCGCGCCGACAACTGAGATGATCCTACCGTCAGCCGCAGGGTATTGAGCGAAGCGCCATCCGGTGTGGCGCTGAATCGGGCGATCAGATTGTGCTGCACGGCGGCATGGTTCGCGTACTGCAATCGTCCATCGCGATAGGAAACGGTGCCGGCGTAACGAGTGGCGGAGGGATCGAAGCGAACTTCGGTTGTCAGATCGTAGAGATCGGCGTTGAGCGCGGCTTTCTGGTCGTTGTAATAGATTTCCCCGTGGTTCAGCGATGCCCGTCTGACCGCGAGGTCCCAGACGGTTATCGAACCTGAACTCTTCTGAGGCGGCGGAGTCGGAAGATTGTTTTTTCCGTCGCGGTTTACCGATATATTTACCACCGGGTGCTCGATGCGCAATTCGGTAAGGTGAAGCCTCCGGCGGAGCAAAGAACCAAGACTAACGCCCACCGTGAGCCTATCGGTTTGCAATAGTGGGTGGGCGTTCGGCGTCTCCGCGCCGTGCAGGGTGATCCCGTAAAGAGTCGCAGTCAACGGTGAAACATGGAAACTCCAATTCTGGATTTCGATCCTTCCGCCGGTTGCACTCTGGCCCTCTTCAATCACCTTCGCCAGAACGAATCGATGAAACCAGGAGGTCTTTAATACAAAATAGCCGCCGACAAACGTCAGCAAGAAGACGATCTCCAACATAGCGGCCGTCCAACGCAGAGTCTTTTTCCAGTTCATTGCACCGCCTCAAAAAGCCTGGCCCAGTGTGATGAAATATTGTGTCGCGCCGATGCCCGGCACCGGGTTGAGGTTGCGGCCGACATCGATTCGCACGGGACCGATCGGCGTCGCATAACGCAAGCCGATGCCAATGGTGTTGGTGTAGTTGTTTACGAACTGACTAAAGTTGATGGCGCTGTACACATTGCCACCGTCATAGAAAATCACGCCGCCCAGCGGTTCGGCAATCTTCAGCGGAAACCGCAGTTCGGAATTCAAGACGAACAGCTGCCGGCCGCCGACGGGCACGGTTACGTTGACGCATCCGGAAACTCCGCTGAGCACGTTGCAGAAGGGCACGATGCGCTGCGGGCCGGCCTCGTCAATCGGAAAGCCGCGCAGGCTCGTGCCGCCACCGGCAAAGAACAACTGACTCGTAGGAACGAAGCTGCGCGAGAAAGCCTTGTCCAGCCCTAACCGCACGCTGTTCGCCCACACAAGGCCATGGAATGGCTTGTAAAAGGCATACTGCGCAAACAGCTTGGTGAAGTTGGCGCTCGATCCGAACACCGTGGGTGTCATCCCGAAGTTCACTGTCGCATACGAGCCTTTGTGCGCATCGAGAGGCTTGTCGCGCGTGTCGCGAATATAGGCCGCCGAAACAGTGGACAGGCGCACGTCGCGATCCTGCGGCAAAACCAGCTCTGGCACCAGCAATTCGGATAGTGCCGTGTGGTTGAAGTCGTAGCGGAATTGCAGACGCGTATTCGTTTTCTTGCTGAGCGTGCGCTCCAGTTGAAACGAACCATCGGCCAGATTGGCCGCGAACAATGGATTCTCCGTCGTGCGCTCGTAGGAAAAACTTGTCAGTCCATTCCAGCGAGTTCCGCGAAAGCGCGGATCGGCGTAACTGGCGAGAAAGCGCTGATCGAGCCTCGAGATCAGCAAAGACAGACTCGCAGTCTCCCCTAATCCGCGCATATTACGCCGCACAACTTCGATGGAACCGCGAGGGCTGGCGTAAGTCGCCTGGCTGGGGGCGATCTGATTGTTGCCGAGGTTAATGTTGCCAAGGCCAGGAACAGCGACCGAACCGGCGGGCACGTTGCCACCGCGACGAGAAACCTCGAATCCGAAGCCGTAGATGATCTCGGTGCGCTTGGCTTCGTGGACCTTTACGACAGCTTCTTCTTCTGTCTGATCGGTGATGGGCTTTTTCGGGCCGATGCTGGTCCAATCGAAAATGTTCAGGTCGTAGAGTCGAGTTTCCGATTCAAGCAGTTGCTTCTCACTCAGTGGGGTTTCGGCCCTCAGCGCGGCCGACTTGCGCAGCAGCGATATTCGCGTATGCTTCTGTCCCTCGTAGAGAACACTCGAGATACGGACCATCTGGTTCTCGTTGATCTCATACGCAACATCCACCTGGTGCGAATTGTTGGGATATCGTTGCAGGACGGCTTTCACTTCCACGTTGAGATAGCCGTGATCGAGATAACTGGCGCTGATTTGATTTCGGTCGCTCGCGAACTTGCCCGGAGAGAAGGGCGCGCCGGGCCGGAGCCGAAAGCCATCGGTTCCCGCGAGCTCTTTATACGCGACGCTTTTGTTGCCCGTGAAGGAAACGTTTTCGACAAGAGTCTGCTGTCCCTCGATCACGCTGAATCGGACCCTGATTCTTTGATGATCGTCAATCACGTTGCTCGTGACTTTCACATCTTCGTAGCCCGCGTCTCGGTAGAGGGCCTCGATATTCTTCGCGCTGGTTTTGAGTAATTTTCCGCTGAAAGTGCCGTGGCTCCAGAGGTGTGCTTTTTTGATCGGAATGTGAGCCAGTAGATCGTTTTCCTTGAGGGCGTGGTTTCCTTCGAAGAGAATCCTGGCGACTTTGTGTTGTTGTCCCTTGTTGATGGAATAGGTGAGCGCAATCTCGTCGGGATGGCGCTCGAAATTGGTCGCTACCTGAACGTCGAAGTAACCCTTCTTCTGAAAATAATCGATCAGGTTTTGCTGACCTTCGTTCACCAGGTCGCTGTCAATGGCGCCTTCGGAATAAATCGGAATGAGTTTTCGCGCCTGAATTCCCGATAAGAACGGAATGGCGCTCAGGTGGGCGCCGACAGTTTTCACGATCACGCGGGGGCCGGTCTCGATGATTAATGAAATGTCGGCGCGATTTGTCTCCGGATGGTATACCGGCGGTTGTTGCTGAACTTTGCTGGCCAGGTAATGCTGGCTGGAAAGCGAACGCTTGATCAGCGCCGTAGCTTCTTTGATGCGGCCTGACGTGTAAGTCTTGCCGGGTTTCAGCAGGCCTGCGCGGAGCCTGGCGCGCAGCGATTGCACCGAATGAAACAAGCGATTCGCTTCCGGCTGCGTGGGGCCATTGATTTCAATGGCCCCGATTCGCGCCCGCTTGCCGAGATCGGCGTGAAAGATAACGTCCACGATTTGATGAACATCATCCACGCGCGTTTCGGCATGCACTTTAGCCTGGAAATATCCGGTTTGCATTAGAAAGTTCCGTAGAGCATCTTCGGCTCCCGGCAACAACGCCCGGTTGAATGGACTCTCATCCGGAAAGTTAACGACTTGCAGCAGCCGGATGTAGGTGAAATGTTTGGCAGCCTCCGGAAATTCGACGATGCCGATGTAATACGCCGATTCCAAGACGAAGGTCAGCCGCACTCCGCTCGCCTCCGGTGTAACGATGCTCCTCACTCTACCCGCGTTGGGCGCGCTCTCAAGTGCCGCGATGCTACTCTGCACTTTCTCCCGGGAATACGGTTGGCCGGGTTTCTGAACCACCAACTCCCGCAGAGGCGCGACATCTTCGTGAGGGCTCGCTACGATGTCCACGGACGATACCGTTTCGCCTTGATACGCCGCGCCGCTGTCCGGCAGCGATACCTGCGCCTGAGTGATGCCGACACTCAAGAACAATAGTAGAGAAGCCAGGTGACGCATATGAGCGGGAATCGAGCAGCCTTCCGAATTCAAGTTGGGAGCGGCCGCGCAACCGCCGCCGATGACCACGTTCCGTTAAAAATAACCTTTTGAGATGCCACAGCGGCAGTGCGAGATGTACCCGCAATTCATAGATCCGCAATTGTGGAAAGCGCGACGCGTCAGGCGGCGATACCAACGTTCGAGTTCGTAGGAGGTCCGTTTTTCTTCTGGGAATCTTCACCTCGACTCTTCGCAACCTGGGCATTCAGTTCTGCGCCCAGCAGGATGGCGAAGCCAGTCATATACATCCAAATCAGGAGAGCGATGGCGGCGCCCAGTGTTCCGTAGGTTTTATTCAGCGAACCAAAATGACGGAAATACGCTCCCAGCGAATAGGACAAGCCAATCCAGCAACCCACGCTCAGGCAGGCTCCCGGCAATGTGTCCAGAAAACGCTGCTTGATGTCTGGTCCGAGGAAGTAGAGTCCTTCGATGGCAAGGACTGTGAACCCAATCGCGATGGTCCAATGAAGGTAAGGCCACAACCGAACGAACATCCACGAGAGATAAATCTTCGATGCGAGCCATTCTCCGAATCTTGGCCCCAGGGTCAGCACCGAGAGCGCGATGGTCAGCAGTGCGCCGACAGAAGCTGCCATCTCAATAGCGAGGACGCGGATCCTCCAAAAGGAGCGGCTGTCAATAATCCCATATGCCATATTGAGAGCTTCAATCGTGGCGGCGAAGCCGCTCGATATCGTCCAGATGGTGCCGATAAAACCCAGCGAAAGAAATGTCGCCCTTCTGGGAGTGATAACGTCGGAGAGAATGTTGCGCACCAGGTGCATGCTGGTTGCAGGCAGAACGCGCGCCAACCCGCTGATCGTTTGCCCAAACAGATCGTGTAGGGGAAGATAGGAGACGACCGCCGACAGCAGGATCAACGCAGGAAACAACGAGAGGGCAAAGTAATAGGCCAGTGCAGCGGCCATTTGCAAGGTATGCTTTTGATCTATATGGTTGTAGATCCGCAGCACAATCCCGGCGTCGAACCACTTCCTTGAAGGACCCGGCGTTCGGTCCTGGCCGCTTCCTGCAGATGCGCCTCCCATGTGCCGCACCCATCCTCGCTGTAATCCAGCGGAGAATGGGTTAGGTGCAGGGCAGTCGGGCGCTGTTGCCCATGCACCGCTGTCCCTCGTCAAAACCTCGCGCCCTCGTAAAATGAGCGACTTGCTAATCTAGCAGGCGATCTGTGAACCAATGCTGCTTGCAATGTGAGCAATCCTGCACAGAAACGCCGACGGGGAACGTGTCATAGTGAATCTTGCCAGTTTGCGAACGGGCAAAATTTCAATCTCTTCCGGCCCCCTTGGCACCGCCGGTTTGGGCAGCGACCAAAGAAACGAGGCTTTTCAGCTATGGAGCGTGTCCTGCATCCGTTTCTTGTCCGTGTTCGTAGTTTGCGTGGCCTCCTGGCTGCTTCGTTGAGAAAGATGCTCGGGACGGAACCACACAACGGAGACTTCGCGTTACAGCGGATGTGCCCATTCTGTGGACTCATCACGCCACGCTACGAAACATGTTGCCTGGAATGCGGCAAGTTGCTCAGCCCGGCGTAAAGTTCGTCACCGGCAGAAATTCATCACGTTCCCGGCAAAGCCGGCGAGCTTTTACTGGATATTCTGGTGATCACGGGCAACAATCGGCTGGGCGCTTCGTTCTTGGAAACGAAGGCATCCACCACCTTCAAGGCGTGTTCAGCAATCTCGTCGTCACTGGAAACCATGGCGATCGGAATTTGTTGATTCAGTCGCTTTATTTCGACCGCAACCTCGTGCCCAGTCATGTCGGGCATGTGGTAGGCGACGATCACGGCAGCAAGCGCGCAGGCTGCCGCAATCTGCAGGCCGAGTCGAGCAGAGGCGGCGGTGAGCACCGCGTATCCACGTTTTTCGAGCAGCTGCTTTTTTGGTAACCCAGCACTCCGTCGTCATCGTCGATGCCAGAATTGTCTTGGGTGCCGGGCGATTGGACACAATCAACTCCCCATATCAAGATGATCGACGATGCACCCGACGAATGGTCAAAATCGCACACTTTTCCGGACATTGTTGTTCGGATTGTTCCTGTGGTGGAGAATGCCTCCAGGTATGACCGGCGTCTCCGGTGGGGAAGCCCGGCGATTTTTTCAACCGACGAGGGTTATCCGATGTCCCAGTCTCGTCGGTTGACAGGAAATCACCATATCTCGGATGCAAGAGCTTGTTGCTGGCGTCGAAAGGAATGCACATTCCTCAGATTATTGCGGTCGCAGCACCCACGGTGGCCCGAAGTGTCAGGCACTGGATCTACCACTTGGGCGGTTTAGGCTTTATTCCCCTCGGGCTCCTCGACAACTCAGTCATTCCCCTGCCTGGGAGCATGGACGTACTGACGATTTTCTTGTCTGCACGGAAGGAGCAATTGTGGTTTTACTATGCCGTGATGGCGACCGCCGGTTCGGTGATAGGAGGCTTCGTCACGTATAGGCTTGCTCGCAAAGGAGGGAAGGAGACACTTGCGCGCCGGTTCCCGCCCGAGAGGCTGGAGAAGGTGTACCGGATCTTCGAGCGATGGGGCTTGGGCGCAATCGCTATCCCCGCCTTGCTACCCCCACCTGTGCCCATGCTTCCGTTTCTGTTTGCCGCGGGCAGTATGCAATATCCGGCGAGAAAATTCCTGTTCGCGCTCACCCTGGGACGAATCGTCAGGTACACCCTTTTGGCATTCCTGGCGGCCCGTTATGGGCGAGAAATACTCGCCTTCATAGCGAAACACGGACATCCGGTTTTGTGGATTGTTATTGGGCTGATTGCCACCGCAGCTGCCGTGCTCTTCGTGGTCTTCGCAGGTAGACGACAAAAACGCCCGCAGGATTGACATCCTCAGCACGAAGAGACGCTATCGGAGTGGTCGGCGTCCGCGCTGGTAACGCGATCAACACCCGCACTAATGATGGGCGACACGCGCTCACTGTCAGTGGTTTGCGCGCCTCCGTCGCGGCCACGTCGTATCCCGCTAATACTAGTAGCATTGCTACGGTTTGGCGGACATTCGGGTCGTCATCAACCACAAGGACTTGACGTTTCGGAGGGGTGAGATCGTCAATTGTGAGCATCGCGCAATTCTCAGCAGGGTCCACCGCTATTCAATCCCATCGGGCACCGTAACCCCAATTCTTCCGATATGAGCTATCTTGCTCAGACAGCTAACGCCGCACCTGTCATTCTTTATCCTCCTGAATGTGTCGAGAGAGCGACGACTGCTAATTCGTAGCTCCCAACTTCTTAGGTCGCTGCGGGTCAGGTCCCGGCCAAGTGAAAGTGGAAGCGACCACATCAGCTAATTGGCATTGCTCGCCCGTGCCTGCCGCGGAACGCCACGGCAACACGATTCGACTCTAAAGCTCTCGAACCATCGAAATTGGGCAACGCCTCAGGCTCGACGCGAGGGCATTAGCCCGCGAAACAAGAAAGGTCAAAGATCATGCCTCTACTTCAACTCCTGGAAACTCTCATTGTGGTGGGTGTTCTCCTGTGGCTGGTGAATCGCTTCATTCCCATGCAGGCATCCATCAAGTCAATTCTGAACGGCGTGGTGGTCATTGCCGTGGTTTTGTGGCTGCTGAATGTTTCTGGGCTGTTCCACACTCTTTCCGGGATGCACATCGGGAAAGGGTGAGGGGTGGCAATGCGGCTTAGAAAGACTCCCGGTCACGACCTGACGATCCGGATGCAACAACGGGCAAACATCTACCCCAAGGAGACATTGTGAAGACGAAGATATTCTTAGCAGTCGCAATCGCACTGAGTTTGGGCGCAGCAGCTCAAACTAGTTCCCAAACAACCACGGCCGTTGAGCCGATCAGTGCGACCCCCACTTCCCGCGTCAACGTAGTCAGCCGCACCGTTCAAGCGGTCAACTATCGGCACCGCAGCGGGGCTACCAAGCTCGATTTCGCAGGCACCGACCTGATGCCTTCAGCCAAAGGGCAAGCCAAAATCAAACAAGGCGTAACCACAAATCCAGTCAGCGCAAAAGGCTTCGGCAACACTCTGCCGGTAGCCTCCAACGATGACTCCGCCGGTCGGCAGCAGAACCGTAGAGTGGAACTGGTCGTGTCCGGCAACGCCATCGGCAACGCCATCACAACCACCGGAAGCTTGCAGTAAAGCAAACGAACGCAACGATCGCGACAATGGAGGCAACACCTATGAAACTAATCGGAATTCTAAGCACCGCAGTTCTGTCTTTGACGCTCGGCATCGCTGCTCCGGTGTATGCACAGGAGCAACACGAACAGCAGGAGGAGAAAGACAAGCCTGCCCAGGTGGAAGAGAAACACGCTCAGCCGGAAGGGCAAAAGGCGCAGCAAGATAAATCCGCAAAGCAAGAAGAGAAAACTGCACAGGAGCAGGATAAGAACTCCAAACAGGAAGACAAAACCGCGCAGCAGCAAGACAAGAACGCCAAGCAGGAAGAGCACAACGCGCAGCAACAGACGCAGGAGTCCAGGACTGAGCATGCACGCTACAATGGCCGTATTCCCGAAGACCGCTTCCGGGCGAACTTCGGCAGCGTGCACGTGTTTGTCATCAACCGTCCTGTGATTGTCGAAGGGCGTCCGCGCTTCCAGTACGGCGGCTATTGGTTTGGATTCGGGGAGCCGTGGCCGGGTGGCTGGGCCTACACGGACAGCGTTTACGTCGACTACGTGGATGGCGGATATTACCTATACAACCGTGTGCATCCGGGTGTTCGTATTTCCATCAACATATTCTGACGGTCGATGCGGCACGCCCTTTTGCGCGCCGGCAAACTAACTCCTATCGGCGTGGGTCCACCTTCTGGCCTCACGCTGTTTTTTTTGAGTCACTCGACAATTGCCGCTGCCAGCGGTTGCTGTGGCCCGTTCAACACGTTGTTCGCGGTGGTCGGGATGTATTGCATCGGTGATGCTGCCCGGGTTTGATTGGACGGTTGCGAAGCCGGTTTCGGGGCTGGGGAAGGGAACGCCGGCCCTAGCATCGGGATATCAAGTGGCGAAAACGCCTGGCCGCGCTGGATAGATCGCCGGTAACCGGGCAAGGGCGCCAGGATGCTTCACCTTCTAGAACGCATCGGGTGGGGCAGAGGGACGGATTAAAAAGATCCGTGCCGGCCGTCCACGAGTGGTTCCGGCCCGGCTGCCTTTAAGTCCAGGGATAATCCTGATACATGGACTCGGTGTTCTTGCGAACGTGGGAAATCCTGGTTTCGTTCCGAGGCACGAGGCTAATGTATCCGGGGCGGCTGAGCGTTCTTGCGATATTCAGCAGAGCTTTGGAACCGCAAGCCAGACAGCCGGTGTTTCCTGCGGTGATGTTTTCGCAGTCCAGACACAGACTGGCCTGCTGTAAGGGCACAGAAGAAAGTTCGGCGATCTTCATTTCTGCTCCTTGGAATTCGCAGCCGGAGTTTGGTGATTTGTGGCCGGAGAAAACGGTTCGGACACGTGAGTGCATGAAGAATCGTCAATACCGAAGCCGATTCGCCGGGGATTAAAGCGTTGACGCAGGCTTTGCGCTTCGACCAGTCCGGCCCGAAGGCTAACGTCATGGGGCGCAGAGGATCTGGTCAGGGCGCTGACAAAACTCTTAGCGGCGCAAAATCGTGTGTTTCGCATGAACCCGACAAATGCACGACTTGGGCCAGACTCCAGGAACACCGTTTTGTTGAACGGAGCCAACAGCTTAGGTGCCGCAACCGCGTTCAGGCATCGAGATATCGCTGTCTTGATTTCAGAATTCGCACGACGAACGCTAAGGCGGCCGCGCGCGAACTGGTCGGGGCAGATGGCGGGGTGGTGGCATCATTACCGGCGTACTCTTGAGGCCGATTGTTTTCCTGCTGTAATGGATTCAGGGAACAAAATTCAGCGGCACCGGACTGTGGCGGTGTGGGGTCCTTCTTGTGGATTGTTGCGTAAGACATGTGGCTTGCATCCGCCCATCCTGAGCCCGCGTGTTCCGGCAGCGTTGTGTCGGCTTCGGCACAGCCGGACGGGAACCTGCTCGAAGTGCGCAACCTGACGGTGCAGTTTGGTTCTCAGGGCAATGAGTTTACGGTTCTTCACCAGGTGGATCTCAGTCTGGCGCCCGGCGAATGCGTTGGTTTGCTGGGCGAGTCCGGCTCAGGGAAAACTACGCTGGCTCTGTCTCTCCTTCAACTGCTTCCGCCGAATGCCAGGATCGCGAGCGGTTCTATCGGTTTTCGCGGGCAAAATCTATTGAGTCTCGAGGAACGGCATCTTCGCCAGATCCGGGGCGCAGAGATATCACTCATCTACCAGGACCCGAGTGTGCTGAATCCTGTGCTGCCGATTGGCAAACAGGTCGCTGAGGTGATCGGCGCACACATGAACTGGGATTCAGGCCGCAGAAGAGAGGCTGTCAGAACTGCGCTGGCTTCGGTCGGACTGGGCGGAACCAGGTACTACCAAGCCTATCCTCATCAGCTGAGCGGCGGGCAACGCCAACGAGTAGCGATCGCTCAAGCGATCGCTTGCGATCCCCGACTGCTCATTGCCGATGAGCCCACTGCCTGGCTCGATCCGGAGACCTCTGCGGAAATCCTCGACCTCCTCCGGACTCTGCGAAAACGCTGCCTGACCTCGGTACTGCTCATCACTCACGACCCCGAAATTCTGGCGGACTTCGCCGACCGGACTTTAGTCATGTATGCGGGAGAAATCGTGGAAGATGCTCCCACCCGGCAACTGCTCTCCGAACCCTTGCACCCTTATACAGCCGCGCTGCTGCAATGCGGGAAGCGGGTTCGGCGGGAGCACATGTCCCAGCATGGTCGAGGGCCAGTCCTCGCGTGCATTTCCGGCACTTCGCCGCATCCCGTGCGCGTGCCGTCAGGTTGCCAGTTCTTTCCTCGCTGCGAGAGTCAGATGGATATCTGCCGTTGCAATCGTCCTGATGCCGTGGCGGTCGGGCCGGGACGAACGGTGCGCTGCTTCAAACATGGAGCACCAGTCTGAGCGCCGAAGCCATCCTGCTGCAAGTCAGTAACCTCCGGAAGACCTACGCTCAGAGAAATGGCTGGCGCCAGCAATTCTCAGTTCGCGCCCTTGACGGGGTGAATTTCTCGGTTGCGCGTCACCGCACGGTGGCGCTGGTAGGGAAATCTGGTTGCGGGAAAACCACGTTGGCGATGTGTCTGGCCGGCATCGAGCGACCCGAGGAAGGGCAAATCCTGTTTGGCGGGTTCGATCTTACCGGCGTCTCCACGACAAGACCGAGACTCGCGGCGGTGCAGCGCGAAATCCAACTGATCTTTCAGGATTCCGCTGGCGCCTTGAATCCCCGGATGTGTGCACTGGAGATCATTGAAGAGCCGCTGCGTATCCGGGGAAGAATTGATGCGAAGGAATGTCGCGATGTGGCACTGGCGGCGATGTCAAGGGTCGGACTTGCTGCCGGGTGGCGGTTTCGTTTGCCGCACCAGTTCAGCGGAGGGCAACGGCAAAGATTGGCCATAGCGCGTGCTCTGGTCGTGAAGCCTCGCCTGTTAATCCTGGATGAAGCCTTGGCCGGACTCGATCTTTCCATGCAATCTCAGATCGTAAACCTGCTAAGCGAGCTTCAGGCGTCGGAAGATATGACCTGCCTTTACATTTCGCACGATGTGCGCCTGGTGAGTGAGTTCGCTGACGCGATCGCGGTGATGTGCGCGGGAAAGATTGTGGAGCAAGTGCCTCCAGGTGAACTGCTCAAAACCTTACGGAATGATTACGCCAGAGCCATTCTCAGACCGGCTGTGGCGGGATTGGCTCAGCGGGCCGGAGGATAACCTCACGATGCGATATTGCGCCCGCCGTTTGGCCCACAGCGTCTTTCTCCTGCTGGGAGTTTCCTTTTTGTCATTCGCCTTGACCCAGTTCGCGCCGGGCAGTTTTTTCGACGAAATGAAACTGAATCCGCAGATTTCGCCGGCCACGGTGGCAGACTTACGCCACCAATACGGACTCGATGAGCCGATTTGGGTGCGATACAGCCGATGGGTGAAATCGGCAGCCAGGGGAGAACTTGGATTCTCCTTCGCCTACAATGCTCCGGTCGCGCCATTGCTGATCCGGCGAAGCGGCAACACGTTACTGTTAACGGGAACGGCGATGCTTCTGGCCTGGATGATCGCATTGCCGTTGGGGATTTTCGCTGCGGAGCGTCGGCACGGCGTGCTGGACCAGGCTTGCTCGCTGGCAACGTCGGCAATTATGGCAACGCCAGAGTTGTTGCTCACTTTGGCTTTCCTGCTGCTGGCGGTGCGCACGCGCTGGTTCCCCACCGGGGGAATGTTCACGCCCGGCGCGCAACCGAGTGGCGCAAGCCATTGCGTGGACCTGATTGCGCATCTGGCCGGACCGGCGATCATCGTGGCTTTGGGCAGTCTGCCGGCCCTGCTGCGGCACACACGCGCCGCGATGCTTGAAGTGCTGCAATCTCCATATATTCGCGCGGCACGGGCGCACGGCTTAACCCGCGGGCGAATTCTCTTCTTTCATGCTCTGCCCGCGGCGCTCAACCCCCTCATCTCACTCGGCGGAGTGTTCCTGGCGTATTTGTTGAGCGGATCGCTGCTAGTGGAAGTTGTGCTCGGTTGGCCTGGTCTGGGACCCTTCCTGCTGGAAGCAATTCTGGCTCGCGACTTCTATGTGGTGATAGACACAGCCATGTTTTCCGCTGCGCTGCTGGTCGTAGGCATGTTGATCAGCGACATTTTGCTCTTCGTTGCCGATCCACGCATCCGAACCGAGGGGTTGACATGAGGGCAAGAGTTGTTGTGTCCGCCGTTTTCCTGACCGTTCTATTCGTATCCGTTCTATTTCCACGTTTCTTCTCTCCCTACGGCTTCGCAGAGCAGAACCGCGATTTTGTTTTTGTTCCGCCCACGCGGATTCATCTTATGGATTTTCAGGGCAGGTTCCACTGGCATCCCTTTGTTTGCCAGTGGCGTCCTCGTCCGCAGGCGTTTGAACTTTACGACGAAGATCCGCAGAACTGCTTCCCGCTGCGCTTATTCGTGCGCGGGGAGGCGGATAAGGGTTGGCATCTGTTCGGAGTGGCGGCGCCGGCTAAGTGTTTTCTGATGGGAACGGATGCCTACGGCCGCGATGTTTTCTCGCGTTTTCTCTATGGCGGACAGATCTCGCTCTTCGCCGGAATGCTCGCTGCCATGCTGTCGCTTGGGATCGGAACCGCGCTTGGAACCATCGCCGGTTTCTACGGCACCTGGGTGGACGCTGTCATCATGCGAACCGCGGAGGTGTTCCTGGCGCTGCCTTGGATTTATCTTCTATTCGGCCTGCGGGCGTTCCTGCCACTGAACATCGGGCCAAGCCAGGCCTTCCTCCTGATTATCGCAACGATCGGCACAGTGGGGTGGGCGCGTCCGGCGAAACTGGTGCGGGCGGTTGTGCTCAGCGGGAAAGAGCGCTCCTATGTGCTCGCGGCCCGCATGTTCGGAGGCAGCGATTTCTATGTTCTGCGCCGTCACATTCTGCCCCAGGCTTCCGGCCTGATTCTCACGCAGGCGGCGCTGCTGATCCCTCAATATGTTCTTTGTGAGGTGACCCTGTCATTTCTGGGATTGGGCATCGGCGAGCCGGCCCCCAGTTGGGGCAGAATGCTGTCGGACCTGCAGCAATACCACGTGATGATCTCATACTGGTGGATGTGGATCCCAGCCCTCGCCATGCTCCCGATTTTCTTTTGTTTCATTCAGATCGCGGACCACCTACAGCCCGATGCGGACCGCCTGATAGTGTCTGAATCTTGGACAACCCGAGCATCACTGGGGACTTGAATTGCCGCGCCAATTGTTATAACCCGGAGACTAGCAGTTTCCGAGGTGACTTTGAATCTCTGGCGAAGGTTTCTCCGCATTGCGGCCGTAGTCGGCTGCGGTAATAGCTCAGAGATGTGGCTCGTCTTCCTAGTCGTGCTCGGCTTGGTTTGCAGTTCGCAACCTGCTGCCGCGCGCCCAGATTCAGCTGAAGAACTTCTTGTCCGGGATAGTGAAATCGGGCGCTATGGCGGCCACCTGGTGGTCTCATTGCGTTCTGAGCCGAAAACGCTAAACCCGGTCACAGCCCTCGATGTTTCCTCGCGGGAAGTCATCGCCCAGATGACAGGCGACCTGATTCATATCAACCGGTTCTCGCAGCGAACTGAGCCCGCTCTTGCAAAAACGTGGAGCATCTCTCCCGACGGGCTGCGCTACACGCTGAGGTTGCGCCAGGGGCTGCGGTTTTCCGACGGTCATTCAGTGAGCGCAGACGATGTAGTGTTCAGTTTCAAGGTTTATCTCGACGAGGCGATTCACTCTTCGCAGCGCGATCTGCTCACGGTCGGAGGCAAGCCGATCTCGGTTCGGCAAACCGGCGATGACACCGTCGTTTTCGAGTTGGCGAAACCCGATGCCGCCGCCGAGAGGCTCTTCGACAGCGTTGCCATTCTCCCGAAACATCTACTCGAAAAAGTCTACGCCGATCATCGCCTGGCGGAATCGTGGACGCTGGCTACCCCTCCCTCGGAGATCGCGGTTCTCGGTCCTTTCCGCCTAAAAGAATATCTGGCCGGACAACACATCACCCTGGAACGCAATCCATACTACTGGCAAGCCGACAGCAAGGGTCATCGGCTTCCGTACTTGCAGGAAATCACCTTCCTGTTCGGGGCCAGCGCGGACGCGGAGGTGATCCGTTTCCAGGCTGGGGAGACCGATGTGATCAACCGTTTGAGCGCCGAGGATTATGCCGTTCTTGAACAATCGCCGGCGGCGCCATCGCTGCAACTCTCCGACCTTGGCGCGAGCCTGGAATACAACTTTCTGCTTCTGAACATGAACGCCGTTCTGCCTAAGTCCGCAATCGAAGTCTCCCGCAAGCGGGCGTGGTTTCAGCAACTGCAGTTTCGCCAGGCCCTGTCCCTGGCGATTGACCGCGATAGCATCGCGCGGCTGGTCTATCGTGGACGCGCGACACCGCTGTGGGCTCCGGCGACGCCCGGCTCGAAGTATTGGGTCAACGCCGCCATTCCTCATCCTGCACGGTCGGTCGGCGAAGCCCGGCAGCTTCTGCATTCCGCCGGCTTTTCCTGGAAAACGGACGGTACGCTGCTTGACACAGTGGGCTCGCCGGTGGAGTTTTCCATTATGGTCAGCGCCTCCAACGCGCAACGCACGCAGATGGCAACGCTCATTCAGGCTGACTTGAAGGAGTTGGGAATTCGCGTGCAAGTCGTTCCCATGGATTTTCGGGCGCTGCTGGACCGCGTCTTCCAGAGTCACGACTACGAGACCGCAATTCTCGCTCTGGGGGGAGGCGACGTGGACCCGACATCGAACATGAATGTGTGGCTTTCGTCCGGCACCGACCATTTGTGGAATCTCGGCCAGGTGCATCCGGCGACATCATGGGAGGCGGAAATTGATCAACTCATGGAGAAGCAACTTTCCGCACTAAATCTGGACGAGCGTAAGCGAGCGTATGACCGGGTGCAGGAAATCCTCGCGCAGAACGTTCCCCTGATTTGCCTGGCAAGTCCGAACACGCTGGTGGCGGCGAAGCGCAAGCTGGGGAATTTCAAACCCGCCATTCTTGAACCGCACACGCTGTGGAACTCGCAGGAGCTGTTCTTTACAGATTCGCGCCCCTAAACATGAGCACTGCGCCCAAACGAGCCAGGGAAGCCAATTCGGGCAAGGCGTCGGACGCATGGCTGGTCCGGCAATGTCTCAAGGGGAATGAAACGGCATGGTCAAATTTAGTTGAGAAGTATAAGAACCTGATTTTTTCCATTCCCATTCGGTATGGCTTTTCTCAGGAGGATGCCGCGGACATCTTTCAGTCGGTCTGTATGGAACTGCTGGCGGAAATGTCCAGTCTGCGGGAGCCTCAGGCGCTGGCCGCCTGGCTGATTCAAGTCACCCGCCACAAATGTTTTCGGCGCCAGCAGGAACAGCGGCGCCAGCAGCAGCAGGAAGTAGAAGGCGATGAACTGCCGGAACCGGCCGATGAAACCGGCACCCTGGTTACTCAACTGCAGCAGGAACAGGCTGTGCGCCAGGCCCTGGCCGCGCTCTCTCCTCGGTGCAGGCAGCTCATACAACTGCTGTTCTTCGAAAGCCCGGCGCGGCCATACGAGGAAGTGGCCCGCGATCTCCGACTGGCGCAGGGATCGATCGGATTCATCCGCAAACGATGCCTGGAAAAACTGCGGCAACAACTGACGCGAATGGGCGTCCAGTGAGCGCGCCAGGAAAATCTCTTCAGCCACGAACACCTCTTCAAAAGCAGCTTCTGGAAGAGATCCTCCAACTTCCGGTAAATTCCCGGTCTCGCTTCCTCGCCGAGCATCGTGAATGGCGGAGCTCTGAGGCTGTTTCCTGGCTTGCCGATCTGGTTCGCGAACAAGCTAAAGCCGATCCCCGCCAGGCCATGGCGATCGCCGACATTGCGTTGTTGATAGCACGTTCGATGGGTGACCGTGCGTCAATGGCGCGAAGTTTGCGCGCAAAGGCCAATGCCCTCTATGTTTCCGGCGCCAATAAGGCGGCGGTCGCGCACCACATCAAAGCCCAGAGTATTTTCAGGGCCCTGCATGACAATACCGAACTGGCGCGTACGCTGAGCGCTTCGATTCAACCGTTGCTCCTGCTGGGGCGATACCGCCAGGCACTCGCGGCGGCTAAGCAGGCGCGCCGCATTTTTTCTCAGCTGCGCGATACATGGAGAATGGCGCGCGTGGATTTGAACGCCGGAAACATCTACCACCGCCAGGACCGCTTTGTAGAAGCGCTGATGCTCTATGAACGGGCTTACCGGCAACTGCTGCCGCTGGCGGAGAAGGATCCGGAAGCCGTGGCGGTGGCCCTGCACAACATCGCCATGTGCCTGGTGGGCATGAACGATTTTCACCGCGCCCTTAATACACATGAGAGAGCGCGCGAATTCGCGCGCCAGCACAACATGCCTCTGCTGGCGGCGCAAGCCGACTACAACATTGCGGGGCTTTTCTACTTGCGCGGTGAATACAGCCGGGCCATCGCCATTTTGCGATCTACGCGGCAGACTTTTGAGCAGGCCAACGATCAATATCACTTCGCCCTTTGCCATCTCGACTTGTCGGAGATTTACCTTGAACTGAACTTGACCAAAGCCGCAACCGAAATGGCCGAGATGGCTTCCGTGAGGTTTCAGAATCTGGCCATGGGATATGAAAGCGGCAAATCCCTGGTCAACCTGGCCATTGCTTTGAGCCAGCAAGGCAGAACAACGCGGGCCCTGGAACTATTCGCCGAGGCCCGTCGAATGCTGCGCCGCGAGGCCAACCCGGTGTGGCCCTCGTTAATAGATTTGTATCGCGCCATGGTCCTTACCGATCAGGGCTGCTATCCCCAAGCGCAGCGGTTGTGCTCGTCGGCCTTGCGCGCCTTCCGCAGCGCCGGGATTCCCGCCAAGCTGATCTTCTGCCGTTTGCTCCTGGCTCGCCTGCATTTCCGCGCCGGCCGTGGTCGCCGCGCCCTGTCGAACTGCCGATTGGCCCTCCGCCATCTGCGAAGCGTGGACTTGCCCGCCTATCGCTGCCAGGCGCTCTCTCTGATGGCGCAAACCTTCGCCAGGGAGAATAACCTTGCGGAAGCGCATCGGCACTTTCTTCAGGCCAAGCGAGCTCTCGAGAGTCTGCGCGGTAATCTTCAAGGCGAAGACCTCAAGATTTCGTTCCTGAAAAACAAACTGGAAATTTATGAGGGGCTGGTTGAAGTGCGCCTGAGAAGCGGCACAGCGGAAGGTACCGCCGAGGCCTTTGACTATATCGAGCAGGGCAAGTCGCGGAGCCTGCGCGACCTCGTGATGCAGGCGGGATGTGGTTTGCCCCTGGCACTGAATCCTCAGGACAAGTCTATTCCCAAGTTGCGGGATCTTCGCGCGCAGTTGAATTGGTACGCTCATTTGGAGCAAGTGGAGCAGTTGCGGGCCAAGAAAGCTTCACGGCAGAGATTGCAGCTCATCCGAGGAAAGGCCCGGCGCTGTGAAGAACTACTGCTCCGTCTTCTTCGTGAAATGCCCGCCGCGGGCGCCGAAATAGCCGGTTTCTCCACCGGCAAACCCGCCAATCTGGATGAGATCCGCGATGGGTTGAGTGAAGATCAGACGCTGCTGGAGTTTTTCCAGATCCGCGATCAGTTTGTTGTGGCCATTCTGACTCGAAACAAGCTCGACATTCTGCCTGCGGGAAATGTACCTCGGGTTATTGGCCTGATCGAACACTTCCAATTTCAACTGTCGAAATTTCGGCTGGACGCGGAATATATCGAAACCTTCCAGCACTCCCTCCTGGAAACGACCCAGGCCCACCTGAAAGCTCTGCATGATGAGCTGCTGAAGCCGGTGCGGGATCAGCTTCACGGCAATCACGTGATTTTCGCGCCCCACGGTGTCTTGCACGCGTTGCCCTTCCAGGCCCTCTTCGATGGCGATCGGTATCTCGCAGATTCTTTCCGGATTTCATATGCCCCCAGCGCCACAATTTATAGCCTGTGCCGCAAACGGCCCGTCAACGATCGAGGTCCGGCCCTGATTTTCGGCATTCCAGATCCGCTGGCGCCGCTTATTTCGGATGAGGTCAAAGCTGTAGCTGCCGCGCTTCCGCAATCCGAGCTTTTTCTGGGAAAGAATGCGACCGATGCGGTGCTGCGCCAGAAGGGCGCCGAATGCCGCCTGATTCACATCGCAACCCATGGGTATTTCCGCCAGGACAATCCTATGTTTTCCGGAATCATGCTGGGAGATGCGCTGCTGACGCTCTACGATCTCTATCAGTTGAAGCTCCCGGCCGAACTGATCACGCTCAGCGGTTGCGCCACCGGGCTGAACGTGGTGGCGGGCGGCGACGAACTGCTCGGCCTGGTCCGCGGACTGATCTACGCCGGCGCTGGCGCGGCGCTGCTCACGCTCTGGGATGTTCACGACCAAAGCACTCTGGATTTCATGACCTCCTTTTACACCTGCCTGGCCCACGGCCAAGATAAAGCCTCGGCCCTGCAACAGGCGTCGCGGCAAGTGCGTAAGCGCTATCCGCATCCCTACTATTGGGCGCCATTTACGCTCGTCGGTAATGTCTCGGTCGTAACCTGATCGGTAACAGATTTTTCACCCTGGCCTATATTTTTTCGCCTTGGCCGAACCCTTATTCACTGAGTAGGGAAATCCCAGGGTAGGGTTGGTATGCAATGGAGCATTTCAGTTCGCAAGACTGGATTGACTTCGCCCGCCAGGCGGCACAGCCGGAGCGGGCGCGAAGTATGAAACAGCACTTGGACGAAGGATGCGACAAGTGCTCAAACAATTGCACATTGTGGAGGAACATCGTGGAATTTGCGCAGAGGGAACACAGTTTTCAGCCGCCCGAGTTCGTGCTTCGCATGGTGAAGGCAAGCTTCGCGGTTCAGAAGCTGCTGGCGCTTCCGGGCGGGCAGTTCGAAATGGCGCAGCTCGTATTTGATAGCGCTCGCCAAGTGGCGGCTGCCGGCGTTCGCGGCGGCCCTGCTTCGCCGCGCCAGCTTTTGTACCGGTCCGGCACCGTCTGCATTGATATGCGGATGCAGCCCAAGCCGGGATCGGAGGCCGTGGTCTTGCTTGGCCAGTTGATGGAATCCAGCCAGCCTGCCCATGGCATTGGCGGCGTTCCCGTTAGCTTGTTGAGCGAAGGGGACACCGTGTCCCGCAAGAAAACCAGCACCGATGGCGAGTTTGACTTCGGCTTCGAATCGCTGCACGACTTGCATCTCATTTTCGGCATGGGGCCCCATAAGAAGCTGATCGTGCCCGTGCCCGCCGACGCCGGATTGGGGAGTGCGGCCCTGTCGGAATAACTTCAGTAACCTCGGGCATCGGGAGTCCGTAATCTTGAGTGGCGGTACGCCCGGTGTTGCAATATTCAACGGTTTCGTTCTCGGGTTTGTGGCTATGGTGGGAAGGAAAACAAGCATGAAACGTAGTTCCTGGATTCTGACCTTGTTCTTGCTGGTGGGAATGGCTCTGCCGGCGGCCGCGCAGCAGAATATCATCGTGCGCGATAAGCTCGGATTAAGCGGCCTGCAGACAGTTTGCCGGCTTTTGAACTGCAAGATATCGCTCAGCCTGGGCGATCCTGCCGGACAATTGTTTCTGGTCAGCTCGCCAAAACTGCTCAACCTGAACACATTTGTGGCACTGCTGCTCGGCCAGGTGGGAGTCGTGGACGCCGAGGTTGACCAGAACCTGTTCCTGATTTCCGCTACCGCCGGACCGATACCTGAATCCCTGTATGACAGCACGCCGCTGTCTTACTACGGAACACCGGTATGGAACGGGTACGTAAACCAGCCGGCCTCACAGATCGTGCACGTGGCGGCCGCGCAGCGTTCGTTTCACGTAACCGGCGCCGGCCTGGTCGCCTTGATTGACACCGGCGTTGACACCAACCATCCGACGCTGCAGCCGGTCTTGGTGTCCGGCTACAACTTCATTGACAATACTCCCACCGGGGACGAGAAGAGCGATCTGAGCCAATCCTCGGCGGCGGTTTTGGACGGCGGCGGACCCGGGCAGCCCACGTACGTCAATCAGTACACGGTGGCTGCGCTGAGTCAGTCTTCGGCCGCAGTGCTGGACGGCGGTTCCTATTCGGACTTCGGCCACGGGACCATGACAGCGGGCCTGGTTCATCTGGTGGCTCCGACGGCTCAGATCATGCCCCTTAAAGCCTTTGCCGCCGATGGCAGCGGATATGTTTCTAACATTATTCGCGCCGTCTATTACGCAGTCGGGCATGGCGGAAAGGTCATCAGCATGAGCTTCAGCTTCAGTCCGGGCTCGAACGAAATGGGCAAGGCCATCAGCTACGCCAACAGCAAAAACGTAATCTGCGTGGCGGCCGTGGGCAACAATGGCGAAGATGTCGTCATGTATCCAGCGGCTTACCCGAGCGTCATGGGCGTGGCTTCCACCTCGGACTTTGACACTCGTTCCACGTTCTCGAATTACGGCTCTGACGTTTGGGTGGCGGCGCCGGGAGAGGGCGTTGTGAGCACCTATCCCTACGGCACATTTGCCGCGGGTTGGGGAACGTCATTCAGCACACCGCTGGTTTCGGGCACAGCCGCGTTGCTGGTTGATGTCTCTGCGCAGGTGAATGCGAAGAGCGCGGCGGCTGCGATAGCCCATGCGAAGCGACTTTCGAGCGACATGGGCAACGGCCGGTTGAATGTGTACAACGCCGTGCAAGCCTGGTCGGCGGCGGCAAAATGATCGCAGTCCCGCTCCGGGCCTGACGATCGCAAGTGACGACAGTCTCAAGGGGACAGATTCGGCGAGGAGCCGAAGCCTGTCCCTTCTTTTCCTCTGCGCGCTCGTCCAGGCGTGCCCTGGCGCCGTGTCCTGCAGATTCGCGCGGCTTTGAAAGCGCGCGCCTTCAGGCGCGCCGCTCATTGCGATTGGAATTGGGGGGGCTCTAGCGTCTGAGAACTTGGCTCAATTCGTTCTCGCGGCGTCGAAATTTCGCAGGTTGGAGTGGGTTGTCGCGCAAATACTTTTCCGCCGTCTTGGGTTACCAAAGTGATCTGCCCGTAACGAGTTCCCAGAATTAGATTGCTCTAAGGTTCCGCTGGCGGTAGCCCAGGGATTGAAACCAGGCTCTGCCTCAACCGGGGAGCATTGTTTCCCTTGCATCCGCAGGCTGCAAGCTAAGGCGATCTTAGGTTAAGGCCCATGTCCAGGAAGAAAATCATCATCGGCGAGGATGACCAGGCGATTCGCTCGGCTCTGAGCGAATTTCTGCGTTCGCACGGATACGAGGTTACCGAAGCCGCTACCTGCGAGCGCGTCAAAGAGAGTTTTCGCACCGAGTCGCCCGATGCCGCTATCCTGGATTATTCCTTGCCCGACGGAACCGCTCTCGATCTGCTGCCGCACCTTAAACAATCCTATCCGTGGGTCCCGGTGATCGTGCTTACGGGCAACGGTACCATCGCTCTGGCCGTACAGGCGATGAAGCAGGGCGCGGAGCAGTTTCTCACCAAGCCAGTCGAGATGGCGGCGATTGCGGTGGTTCTGGAGCGGGCGCTGGAGAATCGGAGGAACCACCAAAAGCAGCTCGCCGGCAAGGCACGCGAGAAACGCGACACCATTGACCCATTTCCTGGAACCAGCGCCGCCATTCGCTTTCTGGCCGACGAGGCTGAAAGAGTTGCAGGCAGCCACTGTCCGGTATTAATCCACGGCGAAACCGGCTCCGGCAAGGGCGTTTTGGCGAGATGGATCCACGATCATAGTCTCCGCGCCGAGGAGGCTTTTGTGGACCTGAACTGTGCCGGCTTCAGCCGAGAGTTGCTGGACACGGAACTGTTCGGGCACGAAGTGGGCGCATTCACCGGCGCGGTTCAAAAGAAGACTGGCCTGCTGGAAGTAGCCCAGCGGGGAACGGTTTTTCTCGACGAAATCGGCGACATGGACTTGCAGATTCAGCCGAAACTGCTCAAGATCCTCGAAGAAAAGCGGTTCCGGCGGCTGGGAGACGTGCAAGAACGCCAACTCGACATCCGTTTGATTGCCGCCACCCATGAGGACTTGAGTGAACTGGTCAAGCAGAAACGCTTTCGCAGCGATCTCTACTTTCGCGTAAGCACGGTGGTATTGCGTCTGCCGGCACTACGTGACCGGGCGGAAGATATCCCCATCCTGGCGCAGCAATTCTTTGAACGGATTGCGGTGGACCTGGGTCGGTTGCACCTTTCCTTTTCCGCTCAAGCGATGGACACGCTCGCCGCCTATCCTTGGCCGGGCAACGTACGCGAGTTGAAAAATGTGATCGAGAGAGCTGTGCTGCTGGCCAGCGGCGAAGTCATTCGTCCTAAGGACCTCCGCCTCGACTTTGCCGGTAAAGCAGCCCGGGATGGCGACGAGTCGCTGCTTACCTTCAAGGAGATGCAGCGATTGCACCTTCACAAAACGCTGAGCGCCGAGCATGGCAATATTTCACGCTCCGCCACTCGCCTGGGTATGACCCGAAGCGCTCTGTACAACAAGATCAAGGGCTTTGCCCTAAATCTTTCGGACTACCAGGAGCGCCACGTCCCCAACAACGGTGAGTCTCAGCCGGGAACTTCAGAAACGATATTGCACCATAAGGTCGGCAAAGCGGGCCACTGACCGGTTCCCCGTCCCCGGATCGCCGGGTACCGCCGTTTGATGAAACTCGTAAATGCCAACCTGCTCGCGGTAGAGCCAGTGAGTCTTGCGCGCCGGAGAAGGCAGCCAGAGGGTCAGTTCCGGCCCTTGTACGGCATTCAGGTGATCTGTGCCCGGGAGAACATAGAAAGCCTGCAGCCGGCAGGAAAAATCGGGGCGGATGAAGTCCTTGCCACCACCGAGGGTGGGATGCCAGGCCTGCTTGGTGTAAAGATCCGTGATTAGCTTGTTCCACTCGCCCCCGCCGCCGAAGTACCAGCCCGCAGGCCCGCGCCATACAATTTGCGCTTTGGCGAACTCGTCGTAGCCGGTGCCCGAATCCCGCTTGTGCGCATTGTCCAGGGCGCCCTCAGCCAGCGCCATGAACCTGCGATTTTCCAGGTTAATGCCGGCTCCGGTGGTTCCTGCCAGCAATTCGTAGCCGCCGCCACTTAACGCCAGTCCACCGAAGGCGTAGGGATACGCATCCTGGGCTCGGACCGTGCCGCCGAGGAGTGACAAACTGACGATGCTGCTGCCAAGCAGAATGTAAAGTCGTGATCTCATTGTTGGGACGATCCTTCGTCGAGCCTGATAACCATAGCGAGGCCAATGCGTTTTCATGCGCCCCTTTGCACTCCGACACGCGTTTGGCTCGGGGAGGGCTGATGCCTGGCTGAGAAGAACCGGGGCCGACCTGCGGAAGAGCCAGCCCCGTGCTTCCTCGCAACGGACAATGAAACGCCTGCAGTTACAGGCATCACAACCGAGAGGGGAGAAGGTATTTTTCCTCCGCCGACAGCCGCTCGGTTTCAGGAGTCAGCAGGGCGGGACCGGGGCGCGCGATCTCGAGCCTTGCTGTGACGCGAGGCGGAGCCACGGCCATTTCTGGCTCCAACAGCCCGTTATCCCGCAAGGCGGCGAGCGGAAGCGGGGCGCACAGCAGGTTCGCCTGAAACAATTCAACTCCCAGGCGCGAGAGCGTGGTGATGGTCTCCGTCGACTCCGCGCCTTCCGCCACCACGCTGCCTCCCAGAGAATCCGCCAGACTTAGCAGCGACCGCGCTACCGCCCGGCGCTTGGAATCTACGCTCACCCCTTGCACAAAATAGGCATCAAGCTTGAAGTAATCGGGATCGCAGTCCAGGATCATGCGGTAGTTGGACGTGCCCAGCCCAACATCGTCGAGGGCGATGCGCACGCCACACTCCCGCAACGACCGGATCGCCTCGATCAGCCGGGGGACGTTATAGCTGGGGGCGTGTTCGACGATCTCGGCGGTAAAGCGACCGATGGCCAGCGAGCGCTTGCTCACTTCGTGCTCGAAGAATTCCGTGAATCCCGGGTTGTTCGCCAAGGTTCCGGCGTGGACATTGAAATTGATGCGCACATGAGCCGGTAAGGCCTCAACCGCATGGCAAATCGCGCTGACGCAGCTGCGGTCAACTTCGCCTTCCGCTTTTTTTCTGCGCACGTAGTCGAACAGAATATCCGCGCGCTCGAAGTTTGTGCCCTGTGGTCCGCGGACCAGGGCCTCATAGCTGTCAATCCATTGCTCGCCTTCCTGCAAGTGAAAAATGGGCTGAAACCGTACCACCAACTGCGCCGGATCCAGCAATATGTCCAACATAGAGATCTTCATGCGTCCGCTCCTGTAACGTGACTGATGGTGTGAGCGAGTTCCGACAATCGGGCGGGCTTCTTGATGAATGCGTCCACCCGCTGCGCCAGGGCCTCCGCTTTCAGTTCCGGCCAGCCATAACCGGTGAAAACAATAATGCGGGTCGGCAGACTCTGCTGGCGGATGTTCTTCACGATTTCCAGCCCGCCAAAGCCCAGTTTGCTCAGGCGCAAATCAGTAATGACGACCGCGTAGTTATAGTGCGCCAACAGAGTTTCCGCCTCTTCCAACTCCAACGCGCAATCCACCTCATAGCCATGTTTCTCCAGATAGCTCTTATAGGCGACTGCCAGTTGCTCGTCGTCATCGATGATCAGAATCCGTTTCGTCATGCTTGTGGGAGGGCACGAACGCTGCCAAAATCCAAGCCATTGACGGCAAACGCGGTAGGCGAGATTGCGGTTTTCGGCGTCGTTGCCGCACAACAGTGGATTCTGGAAACCGTACAGTCGAAATCGCCAACGACCGAACGAGGGTAATCTGCCACAGTCCACAAATGGAGTGGCCCGTTTCTGTGTTACCTCAGTAAGTTGTGGATGTGGGTTCCGGCCTCTAGTGTATGGAATGGCTGGCAGGGGCGGACTCATGCAGGATCAGCTTCAGGCCGAGACGGTTTCTCGCGATCGCGGGCAGCAGGCCGCTTTGCCGGCTCCATCCCTCGCCGGGAAAAGCAACCTCATCGGGGAATTGGCCGAAGTCATGGCCAATGAGCTGAACAACCTGATGATGGCGATCAGTGGCTTTGCTGAATTGGAGCTGAAGAAGGCTCCGCCACCGGCCCGGCGCAGCCTCGAACAGGTTCTCCGCAACACGAACCGTGCAACTTTCCTCATTCAGAAACTGTTGGCGTTCAGCCGTACGCACGTCCGCACGCCGGAGTTCTTCGATCCCAACCAACTGATCTCTGACCTCAAGGAACTGTTGCAACAGCTGGCCGGTGAAACCATTGCCCTCGCAGTCAAACTCGATCCGACCGTGCGCCGCATCCATGCGGACCAGTTGGAGCTCGAGCAGTTGCTTGTGACTCTGGTGCTCAATGCGCGTGACGCCATGAGGCCCGGTGGGACGCTTATTCTCTCCACCAGGCTGGAACGTGTGGAGGCGCAACAAGCTCAGGCGCAGGGCACAGTTCCCGGACGATACGTGATGATTGCGGTTGAAAACACCGCTCGCGCTGCCGAAGGGGGTTCTCCGGATAAAGGCAGCCATCAGGGACTGGAAATGAACCGGTCGTTGGCCGCGGCATGCGCCACCGTCAAAGAGGCGGGAGGCATGGTTCAGGTAGTCCGCGAACCGGCAACAGGCACGGGTTTCAAGTTGTATTTCCCGGCTGTCGAAAAGGAACCATCTACAGAAAACCTCGTCGGTGCGGCCCAGCCTGCAGCGACTGCTGGAACAATCTTAGTGGTTGAGGATGACGACGCGGTGCGCGTGCCGACAGCGGAATTTCTCATGATGCAGGGATTCAAAGTGCTGCAGGCCCGCACCGGGGCCGAGGCCTTGCAACTGGCTGAAGTCAGCCGTTCGCCGGTGCAATTGCTCATTACCGACATGATGATGCCGGCCATGAGCGGCATGCAGGTTGCGGAAAAGCTCCTGGCAATGCACCCGGGCATCAAGGTGCTGTACATGTCGGGAGACCGCGGGGCGGTAATCGCTGGGCTGCGCGAAGAACGAGGACATCTGGTTCTGCAGAAACCGTTCCGTCTCAATAAACTCGGCGAACAAGTGCGCACGCTGCTGGAATCCTGATCCGCCGTATTCGAATGCCTGCTTCGACAAAACCTGGCAAACGCGAATCTCGCAAGCGGAGCTCCGCCGTCAGTGCTCGCAAGCTCAAACCAGAAATAGAAGAGAGTGAAGGTCCATGGCGTGCGCTGCTGGACTCAGCTCTGGATTGCGTGCTGTGCACGGACCGGGCCGGCAAAATCACCGAATTCAATCTGATGGCGGAGCGCACTTTCCGCATCGGCCGCAACCAGGCATTAGGCAACGATCTGGCGCAGACCATTTTCCCGCCGCGTCTGCAGGCGCAACACCGCCGGGAGCTGTTTACCACCATCGCCGCCACCGGACTTGAAATCATCGGCAACCGTCTGGAAACCACGGCGGTGCGCGCCGATGGCTCGGAATTTCCCTCCGAACTGACAGTCACTAGCATTGTCATCAATAACAAAGACGCCTTCATCGTTTACGTGCGCGATATTACGGCGCGCAAACGGGCCGAAGAAGCGGTCTTGTGGACGGCAGCCATCGTCGAGTCGTCCAGCGATGCGATCATCGGCAAAAACCTCGAGGGCGTGATCATGAGCTGGAATCAGGGTGCCGAAGTCATGTACGGCTATTCGGCTTCCGAGGCGATCGGCCAGAAGATCTCGGTACTGATTCCTTCAGGCCGCGCCGACGAATTTCCTCGCGTCATGGAACAGCTTCGCTCTGGCCGCCGGATCGTAAACTTTGAGACGGTGCGAATCGCGAAAGACGGCCGTTTGCTGAACGTATCGCTCACCATGTCGCCTGTGTTGGACAGCGATGGCGCGGCGATCGGCGCCTCCGTAATCGCGCGCGACATCACGGCGCACAAAGCCGCGGAAGAGGCTCTGCGCAAAGCCAACGAGACAAGCATCTACGCCTCCCCAGTCCCGATCGTCGCCGCCGACCCGCAAAATCGTATCACCATGTGGAACGCCGCGGCCGAGGCCGTTTTCGGCTGGAGAGAGAGTGAAGTTCTCGGCCAGCCGAATCCTATTATTCCGCCGGAAGCGGCTGCATCCTCCGTTGTTCTGCATCGCCGTCTGCTTTCTGGCGAGACCATTACCGGCATGGAGGTTGTGCGCCGCCGCCGGGACGGCGCCTTGGTTGCCATCAGCCTTTCCGCAAGTCCGTTGTGGGACCAGAACCGCCGCGTTCGCGGCATCATCGGTTTCCTCACCGATATTACGGACCGCAAACGGGCCGAAGAAACGCTGCGCCGGGCGGAAGAAAAGTACCGTGGGATCTTCGAAAATGCCCTGGAAGGCATTTACCAGGCGACACTGGCAGGCAACTATATCTCGGCGAATCCGGCATTAGCCCGGATGCTGGGCTTTGATTCCCCCGAAGATCTGATTCGCTCCCGCAACGACATCGCCAACCAGGAGTATGTGACACCCCATTCCAGGGCTGAATTTCTCCGCGAACTGGACGAGCACGGTGTGGTGCAACGCTTCGAATATCAGGCTTACCGCAAGGATGGCAAGCCAATCTGGGTCTCTGCCAGCGCCCACCCAGTTCGAGACGCGACCGGCCAGATCAGCTATTACGAAGGCACGGTACAAGACATCACCGAGCGCCGCGAACTCGAGGAACAGCTGCGCCAGATGCAGAAGATTGAAGCCGTCGGCCGGCTGGCGGGCGGCGTGGCTCACGACTTCAATAATATCTTGATGGCGATCAGCAGTTACTCCGAGCTCTTGGAGGCCATTCTTACCGACGCCACCAGCCAGCGCTATGTGAAGGAGATTGAGAAGGCTACGAATCGCGGGTCATCGCTCACGCAAAGCCTTCTGGCATTCAGTAGAAAGCAGGTCTATTCTCCGAAGGTGCTCGATCTTAACCGGGTCATCGAGCAACAGATTGATATGCTGCGCCGGCTGATTCCGGAGAATGTCAGTCTTAAGTTTCTTCCCGACGCCAGCGCCGGCCGCGTGAAAGCCGATCCCAGCCAATTGGAACAGATCGTGATGAATCTGGTTATCAACTCGCGCGACGCCATGCCCAATGGGGGGGAGGTTCTGGTGACGACCGGAGACGCCATGCGGGCGCCGCGCGAAAGCGGTCCCTTGCCGGCTCCGAATGGCGGGCCATATGTCGTTCTCACGGTGCGGGATTCCGGCTCAGGCATGGATGCGGAAACCAAGTCGCACATTTTTGAACCCTTCTTCACCACCAAAGATCAGGGGAAGGGCACAGGGTTGGGGCTAGCCACTGTCTTCGGCATTGTGAAGCAGAATGCTGGCCATATCGCGGTTGAGAGCGAGGTGGGAGTTGGCACTGCCGTCCAGGTGTCGTTTCCACGGGTCGACGATGAAATCGAATTCTCCACCAAACTGGAGCTGCCCGCTTCGGTTCGGGGATCTGAAACCATTCTTCTGGTGGAGGATGAGCAATCGGTCCGCGAGCCCGCAGCCGAATATCTGCTGGGGAACGGCTACAACGTGCTCAAGGCCTCTGATGGGTTAGAAGCGCTGCAAGTCGCCGAGCAGTACAAACAGCCGATTCATCTCTTGCTCACCGACGTCGTCATGCCGCAAATGAGCGGCCGCGAACTCTCGGATAAGTTGACGCTGATTCATCCCGAAGCCAAAATCGTCTTTATGTCCGGCTATTCCAGGAATCTGATTTCCACCCGGGAAGTTCTCGATACCCACCATATCCTGGTGCAAAAACCCTTCCGTCTGGCAACTCTGGGTAAATGCATCCGCGACGCTCTCGCTCAGCAATCGAGTCAAGTGGCGCAGTAGAACTCGAGAAGTTCCGGCCAATGTCGCGACGCTTCGGATTATTTTCCAATTGGGGACTGGCATTAGCTTTGTACATTGTTTAACAGGTTGTTCCACGTGGAGTTCTCCCATCGAATTTTCTGCGCAGCACAACTATTCTGCTTTGGCACAACGGCTTAGTTCACTCGCCAGCTGTCGCTCGTCGTCGCACGACTGGCATCGGCTTGTTACCTTTCGCATCCTGCCAAAGGATCGCGTTCAACTGCTGCGCGTTCACGCCGTCGGCGTGAGAGAAGTTCATCCTGCCCGACTGCTTCGCGCCAGGGGCTTTCGCGTCATTCATCTCATAGAGAAGTCCATTTTGCAGGTTCCTGTAGTCGGCCTGATAAGGCAGCTGTGTCCCCGGCCCGGCGAACAGCGGCGCCATAACTGGCGCGCTCTCGTCGAAGAGGCTCATCGGGGGCAGCCCCAGCAACTCTTCCGCGGTGTGGATCATGCTTACAGTTGTGTAGAAGTGATGGTCAACGAAAGCCTTCTCTGAGCGCGGCGAGTACTTGCTGATGACCAGCGCAATGGAGCGATGCGCATCCACGTGATCGGCGCCATCCTGCGCATCATCCTCGACCACGAAGATGGCCGTATCATCCCAGTATGGACTGTGGGAGACAGCATCAACCACCCTTCCCACTGCCAGATCGTTATCCGCCACCGAGGCGCGCGGTCTCGGCTTGCCGGCGCGAGTTCCTCCGGTGTGGTCGTTCGGCAGCCAAAGTTCGACAAATTGAGGCAACTCCTGCGCACTGCCCCGCGCCTTCAAAAACTCAGCGAACTCGCGAAGAAATTCGTCGGCGCGAAACTGATCGGGATAATCAATCGCGAAATCGGGATACAACGGATCAATGTGGTTCCTTTGCGCCTCTTTTGTGGGGCGGACATTCTCTAACCTGGGGATTGCCCAGGGCCACGGACTCGGCCCGCCGTTGGGATTACTGACGGTTGCCGGCAGCGGCTCTCCCGGCTTGATGGCATCCGACGGGCAAGCTGTAGTCAGGGGTGACGGCCTCCCTTCTCGCGGCGATGCGACTTTCTCATCTCGGCACCAATGCGCCTCCAGCATCTCTCCATAAATGCGGTAGGTGAAGCGGTGCCGGGCTAGATCGTCCCAGACAAAACCTGTGCCGGGGTCGTCCAGCATCGGAATGCCCTGATCGAGAGTGTTCCCAGAGTTCTGCGGACGCTCGGCCCGCCGGTAGATAACCGGCCAGATCTTCTCGATGTAATCCGAGGTTGCCGCAGCATCGGACCAGAGATGACCGTTTGCGGAAACATCTCCACTGTCATAAAAATTGTCCAGCACTCCGAACTGCAGCGCCAGTTTGTGCTGGTTCGGTGTGATCTCAGCGCCATACATGGTCAGCGACGGATCGCCATCACCGGCTTCCAGATCGCCGAAGAGCTGATCGTAGGTGCGGTTTTCTTTGAGAATGTAGATGACATGCCGGATCGGATTCTGTCCCTTTGCGAACTCAATGTTGGATGGGCCGGAGCGCGCACGATCGCTTTCTTCGACCTGCCGCGTGTACGCGGTCAAATTCGCGCTAATTTCGTTGGAGTTCAGCCGCTGAATTGCTCCGCCAATCAGCGTACCAATATACGGATGCGGGTTCGGATGCAATCCGGTCCGCACTTTCGCCGGCATGCCGTTCGGCCCGCTGCTTTCACCCTTGGCGCTGGCAATCAGCAAGTCCTTCCCCGCAATTGCGAGGGCGCTCGGATACCACTCGGTGGGGATGAATCCCACGGGCAGCTCAACCGCGTTCGATTCCGGCGCGGAGGCGCCCCTCGTTTCGAAGACAGCAACCGCATTGAGCGATGCTGCCGCCGCGTAAAGATATTTCTCGTCCGCAGAGAGCGCGAGGGCTATCGTGGAAGCGCCGGGCTGGTCAGCGTTCGCCAGCGCCGGGCGGTAGCATCGCTGCGGAACGCCCCGCTTCAGATCCACCTCTGCGACCCCATCCGCGTTGGCGGAAGCTGCATTGGCCAGTGCGACATAGAGAGTGTTCTCGCTCCGATTCAATAGCATGGCAGTGGGGTGGCTGCCCGGCAGCACGGGATCGGAAGGAGACCACAATTCGATGCGGCGTCTGACCTTCCCTTTCTTTAGATCCAACTCGGCAATCGCAGACCCGTTCCACAGGGCGACCCAGGCGCGGGTGCCAGCCCGGTTCGCAATCACGGTGTAGGGGTAAGCCGCTGGAACATACTTGCTGGAGCTTACGTCGAAGGACTTCAAGATTCGCCCCGACAGAACATCGAGCAGGATCGCATTGTCGGAAAGATTGTTTGCGATCAGCAACTCGTCGCCCTTGCTCGAGCCTATAACCGCGAATCCCGCCGGATAGGCAGGCGCAGTTCCCGGCACTGCGGTGCCGCTGTCCAGAACGATCTCCTTGCCTTTCGCCACGCGCTGCGGTGCAATTGCGATGAAGCGTTCGGGCGCGACTTCGCTGCCGGTGAATTTGTAGACCGCAATCCCGTTCTGGGTGTCGGCAGCCATGGATGCATACAGGTGCCCGCCGTCGGTGGAAAACCCAAGGCCAACAAAATAGGTCTGCGCTGTTGTCTTTTCATCGCCGCGTAGCCGATCGTCGGGAAAGTCGCGCAGTTGACCATTGCTGAGGTCGAGAATCGCAATGGACTGACGCACGCCGCTTTCCTCTGTGCCGTAGCCTTGGTTGAGGAGGGCTGCGTGACGCCCATCTGGGCTCAGGGCGATGGTCGCGGGATAGCTGTTGGTGCGGCCAACAAAGCCGGGAGCGGGAAGCGTGAGCCAGTCGCCGGTGGGCAGTAGAACCCGGCTGGAGCGCTCGTTTCCAGGGGCAGGAGCGAAGGTTACTACCGCAGCCAGCGCGACGCTGATGAGAGAGATCTTTTGCACGGCTCGACCGGCAAGCATGTTTACGACGATTCCCGCTTCCAGACAGATCCTGAACGAACGCTGGGCGTGCTGTCTTGAATGAATTTGACGATGAAAACCGCGAAAGGGCTTGTCGTTAGGCAAAATTCTGTGCGGCCGTGAAATCAACAGGTTGCGAGATTTTCTCAGCCATGCATACTGCTATGAATCAAAGCAGATTCGGCTCCCTTTGGCTTTGGGCTGGTGTTCTGCCTCGGCTGGTTCGCTCCGACCAGGTGCTGCTGCTGATTAAAAATCTCGCACTGCGTCAACAATTGCTATTCTTCAAGCGCCAGCACCGCCGTCCGAGACTTGCCGGCATGGACAAACTGTTCTGGGTTCTGCTCTGCCGTTCTTTGGATTTCCTGGAAACGGACCCTGATTGTGGTTTCACCCGAGTACTTCACTCAGTTCCTGATGCGGTCGTCTCCGAGAATCTTCGCAAGTGGCTGTTCGCAATATCGCTCGGATTCTCGGTGACGATATCAGTGAGGAAAAGCCGCTTCTTGGCGCCCGGCTGCCGGACGGCTCGCGCGTAGCTGCGGTGTATCCTCCGTGCTCGGTCATAAGTCACCGTTTTGACCATCCGCAAGTTTTCACAGTAAGCGTTACACCATACCTATGGGTGTGCCTGTAAATTCAACTCCGCACAATTACTTAGCGTGGTCGGTATTTATGAGATGGGTTTTATATTCCCCAAATCTCGGGACTACCATCATGCGCCTTTCGGGGTGTCTGCCCGGTCGATGACCTCGGCGATGAGGTCGATCTCCACACACGCCCCGAATGGAATCTGCGCCACGCCAAACGAGCTGCGCGCATGCGTTCCACGGTCGCCAAAGATTTCTAGAAAAAGGTCGGAGGCCCCGTTGGCGACGACATGCTGCTCCGTAAAATTCGGTGTGCTGTTCACCAACACCATCAGCTTAACGATCCGCTTTATTTTCTCCAGGTCCCCGAGGGCGGATTGCAGCGTGGCGAGCAATTCTATGGCAATGCCGCGTGCGGCTTGTTTGCCCTCGAGTGTGGTAATTTGCTCCCCCACTTTACCGGACCAGGGCTTGCCATCTTTCTTTGCGATGCGTCCTGACACATAAACAAGATTGCCGGTGCGCACAAACGGAACGAATGAGGCAACGTAACCATCGACCACGGGAGGCTGGGCATCAGGCAAAGTGATCTGCAAAGCTTTCAGGCGTTCATAAACTGTTGTCATAATTTATTCCTTTTCATTCCTTTGGGGAAATTAGGTTCATCAGCCTTAACAGTCGCGGGTTTGAACTACCAGTCATCCGGCAAGCCTTTTGTTGCGTCCAGCACACCCTTCATTGTGGATTCGAGATAGTCCGGGGCGAGGTCATTTTCCACCTGTGACAAATCCCGCACCCGATTCAGGCGGTCACCAAGCTGATGAGGCGGTCAATGTCCTGCTCGGAGTTGAACAGATGGGGAGAGACGCGAATCCTCCCCTCGCGCATGGCCACGACAACATTTTCCTTTCGCAACCTCTTATACAGCTCGGCAGTTTTCTCCGGGGTCGGCGCGATGAAGCAAGCGAACGCCCCGCGCTGTGCGCAGTCCAGCGGACTGGCCGGAGCGCAATCTTTGGGCAGGCGCTCGAACAAGAGTTCGATCAATTTCCGGTTGTGTTCGAGCACCAACTCAGGCCCAACGCGCAACACAAAATCCACCGAGGCGTCCATAGCCCTCAAGTTGAAATTGAAATAAGAGGACGCTTCCGCCGCGTCCCAACGGTCCGCACTGCGGGATGGTGTGGGATTAACATAATTCAACGCCGAAAAACTGTCTTTGCCTTGGGCTATCCAATAAAACGGTCCTGGACGCAAGGTATCCAGTTGTTCCCTCTTGGCCCAAAAAAATCCTGTGCCCCAGGGGCCGAGGAGCCATTTATATCCGGCGCACACCAGAAAGTCAGCGCCAAGTTCGTTTACATCCATCGGCACGGCCCCGCAAGACTGGCTCGCATCAAGTACAAGCATCGCTCCTTTCGCGTGACAGGCCGCAGCGACGCGAGACGCATCTAACAGAGAGCCGTCGTCAAAGCGCACATGGCTTACGGAGATGACGCGCGTTCTCGGCGTCATCGCGGCAATCAGGTCCTCCGCCGTAATAAAGCGGTCCCGCGGCGCCACGATTTTCAGTTTCACGCCCTCGCGTTCTTCCATTGGCTTCCAAGTGGCGTATTGCCCCGGGAACTCTCCCCTGGCTGTGACGATCTCGTCACCCGGCTTCCACGTCAGGCCATGGGCCACGGCCGCGAGGCCAGTGCTTGCGCCCGTCGTTAGCGCCACTTCGTCCGGCTGGCTGCCGATGAGCCGGGCGATTGAAGCGCGAAGACGGTTGGGCACTTCAAAGAAGGCGGAATCGTCTACGTGATGGGGAAACTTCTTGGCTTCGAGAGAGGCCTGCACCGCGCGCAGAGAAACGCGGGGCACCGCTGCATGCGCTGCAGTGTTCAAGTACGCTGCATCGTCAATCTCGCACCACTCGTTCTTCCAGCCGGTTGCAGGTTGAGTTGTGGCCATGTTCGCTCCTTTGGGAGAACTCGGACTCAGCCTGCGCGACGTCGTCCGAAACAACGCTTCAAGCCATGCCCACGCAGTCACCCAGGCGATCACCGGCACGGCATCAAGCAAGCGGCCGGCTATGCGCGGATCGTTCCCTCGCCGACGATCACCGCCTCGCCGCCGACCCGAACCTCTTCGAGAACTCCGACATGGCTTGAGAGCGCCATGTGAATGCGGCTTGGGCGGCCCATCCGGACGCCTTGCAGGCTCACGAGCCGTGCAGCAGTGTCGGCAAATACAACGGTGTACTTGAGCAGATATGCACCCAGCGGTCCACTCGCGCCGCCGGTGCCCGGATCCTCCGGAATGCCGAAGAGGGGCGCAAACATTCGACTGTAGACCGTGGCGCCATCGTCGGCCGACTCCGGCGAGAATACAAAAACCGGGAGCTCTTCGAGATCCAGCGGCCGCAGTAACGCGCACAGCTTCGGGCGATCGACGGCTGCCGCATCGACCGCCGCGCGCGAGTTTAGCGCAACGTACAGAAACGGGACTCCGGACGACGCGACTTGCACCGGCAAGTCTCCGCCTGCAAGGTCGCACGTCTGCACACCAACTGCCTCGGCGACTGCAACGGTGTCGGTGACGATGGGCCCGAATGTCGGAATCGGTTGCGTCATCCAAGCAAAGCGCAGGCCGTTCTGACCCCATTCGAGTCCGACGCTTGTTGGTCCGATACCGAGGCCGAGCACCGTCTTATCGGCGCCCGCACGCAGTCGTCCTGCTCCCGCGAGGGCAAAAGTCGTTCCGATCGTCGGACTTCCAGCCATCGGTAGCTCCCGGGATGGCGTGAAAATGCGAACGCGCGCGTCGGTGCCGGAAACCTCGGGAGGAAATACGAACGTGGTTTCGGGGAAAGCCATTTCATTCGCGATCCGCTGCATCCGCCGTTCGTCAATTCCCGCGGCATCGAGGAACACGGCCAGCTGGATGCCCGTGAATGGCTGGTTCGTAAAAACATCGAGATGGACGTACTGCAGAACAGGCATTGGCTCCCCACTCCTTATATTTGAACTTCAGTAGACCTCCTGTCACCCAAGTGTCAAACACGGCGGTCATACTGGCCAGTGGCCTAAAAGACGATTATCGTCAAATACGTGCCAATCGCTGGCACCACAAAGAGAGAGTGCCGACGCTCTCTTGACGGCTCTACAGGAACGAAAGGCAGCCTCCCGATCGATGCCGGACTTAGGGCGCGATCGAGCTTCTTAGATTGCCTCGTTTGGCTTCTTAGTCGGAACTCATATTCCTGAATAGCGGACGGCAAGATCGTAGTCTCCCCGATTGCTTATTGGCCCGCTTGCAGGATTAGTTCCAGCAGCGACGGGTCCGGAGCCAACTGCCCGCGCGTGATCGCATGGACCGTCTCCACGATCGCGGCGTTTACGGGAGTGTGAACGCTGAATTGCGAAGCGATGCTTACGACGTATCCGTTGATGAAGTCGATCTCGGTAACGCGCCCGCGCTCGATATCCTGCAACATTGAGGGTCTGACATCACCGTAACCTTTGAGTATCTGATCAAGCCAGGCATCGTACGCTTCGCTCGGGACGCTGCGCCCAGACCGGGCTGGCGGAATCGGCTCGACGATCATCCGTTCCGGTCGTGCGCCGCTTGCCAGGGCCACCGACAGGGCCTCGTCATAGGCTTGCTCGAAGACCTCGCGACCCGCTGACGAGATGATGTACTGGCGCATCGTCCCTCCCGCGACTGCCCCGAGGGTGGTAACCGAGCAGTTCAGCAGGAGCTTCGACCAGACCGCCCCGCGAAGATTTGGTGTGACCCTTAGCTCCACCGCGCGGCCAAGCCATTGACGAACTCGCGCCGCCCGCTCGCTTTCGCCACCAGCAAGTTCACCGATCAGTAGATGACCCGCGTTGCGCTGCTCGTAAATACCCGGTTCAGTCATGGTCGCGCCAAGATTGGACAGACCTCCCAGCACGCATTCCCCGAGCCGGTCCCCGAGCATCTGGGGGATACCGCCGTTCTGGATCGGCAGCAGGGTGCCACCTGGTTCGAGCAGCCCAGACAACTTTGACGCCACCTCGATGGCGTCATGAGCCTTGGTAGCCAGAACGATCAGCTCAAACCTGCTGCCGGTAAGATACTCGTCTAAGGGGGCGACCTCCACGGTCTCGACCGACACTGCGCCTCCCACACCAGTCACCCGTAGCCCGGCTGCCTTCAGCCTCGCTGCCGATTCGGCGTTCCGGGTCGCCAGCCAGACAGGCGATCCGGCCGCCGCCCGCAGTCGGGCAGCAATCAGTCCTCCCAGTGCTCCAATACCCACGATTAGGGTTCTCATGGATGCGCCGGTAGTTCAACGCCGATTGTTGTGCTCATGACCTTTGCCCTCCACTCTAATAGCACAAGGTGTGAATTGCGCGCGGAGCAGACGATGACAAATAACTTTCGGACAGTGCCGACGCTGAGATCACCCGAAGGCTTTTGTGAAACTGCTCCCTGCACCCGGCGACCACTCCAGCTCAATACGGTCAATTTTTTGGCTGAACTTTCTGAAGGGGCCGCAAACTAACTCTGAACTTGGTCGGAGAAGCCGACAGATCAGAGGTGCGCAATTTCACTTCCCTTTGGCGGACGGCGCACAAATCACCATCCGCTTTTCCTTCTTCAGCGGTCCGGCGCAATCACCAGGCATAAGCTCGCCTTATTCTCGGGAGCGCTGTTGGCTGTCAGCTGTGACTATGGATAGATCGTCCAGGCAACGGACAAGATCTTCCACTGCCCATCAATCTTGCATACCTGCCAGACTTCGAGGCCTGAATGGTGAACCTTGTCGTTGATGACAAAATCGTAATTAAATGTCGCCAGCCCCAGAGGACCGTCCTGGCGAATCTCGATGTTGCGAAATTTCTCTTCGAGTTTGTCCTTCGACGTAGCGAGGAGTTTCGCAAATCCATCCAGCTGGCTCGGGCCAATCCCATCGAACTGAGCGTTATATTTGCGGGCGCTATCAATCTCTTCCTGGGTGTTGGTGTGATGAAAGAGCACGTCGGGATTCAGCACGAGCTTCGTTATGGCATACCCGTCCTTGTGAATAATATCCTGACGGAACTCCTCCAACACGCTGCGAATTTTCGTGAGGTCATCGGCATCCGATTTAAATTCGGGGCCCTGCGCCAATGCTTGACCCGCCAAGGCACACGTAAGGAGTGCAATGAATGCTACGCCCACTTTCTTCTTGTTCATCTGACATTTTCCTTTCACATTTTGATTTTGGTTTGGATGTTCAACTTAAAGGACCAGAATGCCTTCTCCATCCGTCCCGATGAACTTCGCTGCCGACCATCGATATACGTCATACTTCCCACTTTCACTTCTTGGCAGTCGGCGGCAACAGACTGTTCAGGCGCAGATACATCGCAGTTTCGGCGTAGTGGTCGGCCCAAGTACCGGCCAAGATCAGGCTGATCCAGGCACGCGTAACTTGTTTTCCGCCGAATCCTTCCGTGGTCTCCACTAGTTTTGAGTCATCCATTTTCGCCAGCGCGTCGGAGCAAAAATCGAAGGAGGCCTTGAGCGCGGCCAGCAGCCTGTCCTTCGAGTCCGTATCCTTCAGCTCCTCCAGCTTGGGAGCCAGGACGGCGGCGGCTTTGCTGCACAGGAGGTAATTGGTTTCGGCCATGTGGACGACGAGGTGGCCGAACGTCATCTGGTCGGCACTGGGTTTGTAGTTGAACTTGTCGGCAGGCATGGCTTCGACGGCTGCAACGGTGTTTTTCTCCCGGCCGGGCAGGATGTCCCTTAGGGCGGTGCTGACCGGGTTCTTCATCTGTGCAGGCGTTGTTTGTGCAGCCGCCCAGGCGGCTAGTAACAGCACGGCGGGAATTACAAGAGTTGTCTTCATTTTGTCCTCATCTTTTCCTTTGGTGAATCGGGCGGACTGGTTGACGGTTTACGTATAGGTATATAAATGGCGAGTCTTCATCTCAAAATAAGTTCACGAATATATTCTCTGCGCAGAACTTTTCTGTATTCATTCCGGCCCACTCTGGCCTTGTTCTGACACTCGGTGCTACAGATTACTTTCTTGGCCACTTCTTCTTCCTCGACGCCTCTATCTAAAGCCGCCATGTTTTTATAAGTGATCCACAGAATTATATCGGGGTGATCCGGTGATGGTGGAGTGGAACTGAAGACCTTGTAATCGATGATTATCCCAGCTTTCTTCGTGGCTTCCATGGTCGGCTTCCATGTCGAATTTAGCCAATCGATGTACTCTTCAAAATGGCCGTACTCAACTCCTATTTCTTGCACGAGAGTGACCGGGCCCTCACTATATTTGCGCTCATCCTGGGCACGTGCATCAAGCGAAAGTGAGGAAGCTGCGAGACACATGGATAAGATAATGGTGTTAATCATTTTCTCTTCACCTGTTGTGATATATCTCCACTTGTTGTAGCAGCAAAAAGATCGTTCAGGATTGAGTGAGAACGGCCATGAAGAACCTCTTCAAGCCTGGCCGGAGTGCCGCGCAGACGTGCGCACAGATTCGGAAGCAGTTCCGCGGGAAACGAAAACTCAAACTTGTGTTCGAACCAGATTGGCACTTGACTCATGGATTCCGCCGATCAGGAGGAATAACTTTAGTAGACCCCCTGTCCCCAAGTATCAAACCGGGCAGTCATGCTTGCCAGTGGCCTAAAAGACGATTATCGTCAAATATATGCCAATCGCCCAGACCACGAAGAGAGCTCTTGCTGCACAGCACCGAGTGGTCGCGTTGGCTTATGACGGGCTGTGCACGTTTGAGTTTGGGATCGCAGTCGAGATGTTTGGGCTACCACGTCCAGAACTCGACAGTTGGTATTCCTTCTCGGTCTGCGGATTGGAAAAGCGTGCTGTTCGCGCAACGGGCGGAATCACCATAACGCCACAAGGAAGTTTGAGTGGGCTACAGCAGGCAGACACGATTATTATTCCGGGTTGGTGCAAGCCAATCGCGACACCGCCAAAGCCGCTCATCCATGCCTTGCTTAAAGCGCATGAACGCGGTGCGCGCCTTGTCTCCATCTGTGTAGGCGCGTTTGTCCTCGCCGCTACCGGTCTCCTGAATGGCCGGCGCGCGACTACGCATTGGAAGTTTACCGACCAGATGGCTCGCGCATTTCCGCTGATTCGGATTCAACCCGATGTGCTTTATGTAGACGAACAGGACATCCTTACCTCGGCCGGGAGTGCTGCCGGTATCGACCTTTGTCTTCACATCATTCGTAAGGACTTCGGAACCGTCGTGGCCAATAATGTAGCTCGGAGGGCAGTTGTATCCCCGCATCGCGAAGGAGGCCAGGCACAGTTCATTGATAAGCCTGTGGGGGAAGCAGCCCATCCCTGGCTTTCACATTTACTGGAGTGGACGTACACGAGGCTGCACACACAAGTGACGGTCGAGCAGCTTGCTAGAGAGGCACACACGAGTAAGCGCACGCTATCTCGCCGCTTCGCGGAGACCACCGGAATGAGCCCGCTTCGCTGGATAACAGTGTTGCGGATGCGGCGAGCGAAGGATCTTCTGGAAACCACAACCCTTTCGATTGAAGAAGTGGCAGAACAGTGTGGCTTCGGGTCCGCGGCAGCGCTACGGCACCATTTTCGTAACAGAGTCAAGCTGAGTCCAAACATTTACCGTGATCGATTCCACCGGATCGCGTCCGCAGCTCCGTAGAGACCCGGGAGCGCGTCTTTCTAACCATTGAGGCGCTGATGTATGCCGGCCGTGTGCCCTGGTCGTTAGATAAAATTCTGTGCAGCTTGCGAGATTTCCTCAGCCGGCATTCTGTTAAGAATTCTAGCCATGCTCGGTTTAAGCGTGGCTCTGGGCTGGCACCCCTGATCCGGCTGTTTCACTCCCAACAAATCTTGCTGCTTGAAAATCTCGCCCTGCGTCAACCATTGGGCAGGTGGCCCACACAAGCCTGGTTTTGGCTTGTGTGGGAAATTGGGCGAGCACTAACTGATATCGTTCTGGGATTGAAGTAAGTTCAGGATCCAGAGAGACCTATTTCCTTCTTCGAGCGTGAGTGGATGGCGAGAAAGAGGAACGAGCGGCACGGCGGCTCTGTGAGGCAACCCACACAACCCCACTCAAGCAAAACCGGCTTGAGTGGGCCACCAGCCCATCAGATCGATGCAAAGGCGTAGGGGATTCGGGGCTCGAAGCGGTTCTCTTGACGACCAAAAGAAAGAACCTGGAAATCAGTTTGTCCTGCAAAAAATGCTTCACTCCATCCACAAATCGGCTTCAGGACACCTGCCCACGCAATGCCCTTCAACGTAGCTTGATACTTTCAGCCATTCTCAGGGCGATCTGTTGGTACTCCGCCTGCCGTTCATCACCTTCCCAGTTCCGCAAGAGTACCACAACCCTTTGCTTTCCAATTTCACAGAAGAGGTCAGTATTGATGGTATACGGCACTTGGATCGGGGTGTCCTTCGGAGGAACCGATGGCTCCTTCGAGATGACTTCTCTAAGATTGGTACAGCGGTCGTTGCTCGTTTCACTGTGGACATCTCGCCGTTCCAGAACAGAAGTCCCTTGCGTGTATTTTTCGACTACCTGGGCAAGTGTATCCGTAGACGATCCTTTTACCTCCATCACAGTTATTTCTGCTTGCCCCTGCTTGATAATGACACCCTTAGCTCCGCCGCTAGAACTCAGAACCTGAAGGCGGTCAGCGGAGGCTCCAATTCGGACCCAAGTTTGGGGATACATTACTGAAAAGCCTGCTGTGCTGCAGAACCGCCGCCATCCGCCATTAGAAGCGACCGCAGCGACACTAGCCAAGACGAGAATACCGAGCACTGTCTTTCGTATTCGACTTATCATGATCCCTCTAGTCTTTCTTGCACGGAAAGTGCAGCGCGCGAATATTTGCTCCTTGCTCACGCATGAAACGATTCACATTTCTTAGCCCTGCACCGCAGGTCGTCCCTGTCGAACAATACGTGGCATACATCGTCGTTGTACTGTTGAGGTCGTAGGCGTTCCGAGGATTCGTTAGACTGTGGCCCACCGAAGCTATCGCTGATTGGGCGGGTGGCCCACTCAAGCCTGCCGTTGGCTTGAGTGGGGCAGTTCAACTGCCGCACACAATTTACCCGCCGCTCGTTCCCGCTTCCGCGCCGTCCACTCCGACTCG
>Ga0335078_10000090_pt1 | contig 163975 bp, 135 predicted proteins | sample Lox_Sample_32_FD_206711 | JGI IMG/M metagenome (GOLD analysis project Ga0335078, IMG submission 206711) | Soil microbial communities from Loxahatchee National Wildlife Refuge, Florida, United States - Lox_Sample_3.2 | ecosystem: Environmental > Terrestrial > Soil > Wetlands | place: USA... | reverse complement strand
CGTGGAGGACAGCGTCACGCAGGTCATCGAGCAGAAGATGAACGGGCTCGATCACCTGCGCTACATGGCCTCGAACAGCGACTCGGCCGGCAACGCCAGCGTCACGCTCACCTTCGACGCCGGGACGAACCCCGACATCGCCCAGGTGCAGGTGCAGAACAAGCTGCAGCTCGCCATGCCGCTCCTTCCCCAGGAGGTGCAGCGCCAGGGCGTCCGCGTGCAGAAGACGGTGAGGAACTACCTGCTCATCGTCGCCTTCGTGTCGGTGGACGGCAGCATGAGCCGGGCCGACATCGCCGATTACATGGCCACCAACGTGATCGACCCCATCGGTCGCGTTCCCGGCGTCGGTGACGTGCTGCTCTTCGGCGCGCAGTACGCCATGCGCATCTGGCTCGACCCCCAGAAGCTGATGAGCTTCCGCATGACCCCCAGCGACGTCGCAAGGGCGGTGCAGGCGCAGGACGCGCTCGTCTCGGCGGGGCAGCTGGGCGGGGCGCCGTCGGTGGTCGGCCAGCAGCTCAACGCCACCATCATCGCCCAGACCCGTCTCCAGTCCGTGGCCGAGTTCGAGAACATCCTCTTGCGCGTAAACCCGGATGGCTCGCAGGTGCGCCTGCACGACGTGGCGCGGGCGGAGCTCGCCGGCGAAACACTCGACGTCGACACCACTTACAACAACGCGGGCTCGGGCGGGATGGCCATCCGGCTCGCCCCAGGCGCCAACGCCCTCGACACCGTGAACGCGGTGGAGGCGCGCTTGAAGGAGCTCTCGCGCTATTTCCCGCACGGCCTGGAGATCCGTTACCCCATCGACACCACCCGCTTCGTGCGCATCTCCATCGAGGAGGTGGTGAAGACGCTGCTCGAGGCCATCGCCCTCGTGTTCGTGGTGATGTTTCTCTTCCTGCAGAACTTCCGCGCCACCCTCATCCCCACCATCGCCGTGCCGGTGGTGTTGCTCGGCACCTTCGCCGTCCTCGCCGCTTGCGGCTTCGGCATCAACACCCTCACCATGTTCGGTGTCGTGCTCGCCATCGGCCTGCTCGTGGACGACGCCATCGTGGTGGTGGAGAACGTCGAGCGGGTGATGAGCGAGGAGGGGCTCTCCCCGCGCGACGCCACCCGCAAGTCCATGGGCCAGATCACCGGGGCCTTGGTGGGCATCGCCATGGTGCTCTCGGCGGTCTTCGTCCCCATGGCCTTCTTCGGGGGATCGGTGGGGGTCATCTACCGCCAGTTCTCCATCACCCTCGTCTCGGCCATGGTGCTCTCGGTCATCATCGCCCTCATCCTCACCCCTGCCCTCTGCGCCACCCTCCTCAAGCCCGTGTCCGAGCACCACGGGGCGAAGCGCGCCTTCGGCTGGTTCAACAGGTTCTACGCCTTCGGTAGCCGGCGCTACCAGGGGGTGGTGACCTCCCTCGTCCACCGCTGGGGGCGGGCGGTTCTCATCTACGCGCTCGTGGTGGGCGGACTCGCCTTGCTCTTCTCCCGCATGCCCACCGGCTTCTTGCCCGACGAGGACCAGGGCTACATGTTCGTGCAGATCCAGCTCCCGCCCGGCGCCGCCCTCGAGCGCACTCGCAAGGTGGTGGAGCTCGTGACGAACCACCTCCTCACCGTCGAGAAGGAGGCGGTGCAGTCGGCCATCGGCATCATCGGCTTCAACTTCGCCGGCAGCAGCCAGAGTTCGGGGTTCGCCTTCGTGCAGCTCAGGCCGTGGGACGAGCGCAAGGAGGCCCGGCTCAAGGCGGGAGCCGTGGCGGCACGCGTCACCGCGGCCCTGCGGCGAGTGAAGGAGGCGACCATCTTCGCCTTCGGGCCGCCCGCCGTGGCCGAGCTCGGCGCCGCTACCGGCTTCGACATGCAGCTCCAGGACCGCGCCGGGCTCGGCCACGAGCGGCTCACCGCCGCACGCAACCAGCTCCTCGGCGCGCTGCAGCAAGAGCCGGTCGTCACCAAGGTGCGGCCCAACGGCCAGGACGACACCTCCCAGTTCAAGATCGAGGTGGACTGGCAGAAGGCGGCCGCGCTCGGCCTCGCCTTCGAAGACGTGAACACCACCCTCTCCTCGACCTGGGGCCTCTCCTACGTCGACGACTTCCTCGACAAAGGACGCGTGAAGAAGGTCTACATGCAGGCCGACGCGCCCTTCCGCATGCTGCCGCAGGACGTCGACCACTGGTACGTACGAAGCGCGAAGGGTGAGATGACGCCCTTCTCCGCCTTCGCGACCGGCCGCTGGACCTACGGCTCGCCCCGCCTCGAGCGGTTCAACGGCTTGCCCTCCATGGAAATCCTCGGCGAGCCCGCGCCGGGCAGGAGCACCGGCGAAGCCATGGCAGCGATGGAGGCGGCGGTGGCCAAGCTCCCGCCCGGCATCGGCCTCGAATGGTCGGGCCTCTCCTTCGAGGAGCGGCTGGCGAGCGCCAACACCGGGATGCTCTACACCATCTCCCTGCTCGTCATCTTCCTGTGTCTCGCCGCTCTCTACGAGAGCTGGTCCATCCCCTTCGCGGTGCTCCTCGTCGTGCCGCTCGGCGTCATCGGCGCGCTTTCGGCCTCCACCCTGCGCGGCCTCCCCAACGACGTCTACTTCCAGGTCGGCCTGCTCACGACCATCGGCCTCTCGGCCAAGAACGCCATCCTCATCGTCGAGTTCGCCCGGGCCGAGCACGAGGCCGGCAAGGACCTCGTCGAGGCGGCGCTCTCGGCGGCCCGCATGCGCCTTCGGCCCATCCTCATGACCTCGATGGCCTTCGTCCTGGGCGTGTTGCCGCTCGCCCTCGCCAACGGAGCCGGCTCGGCCAGCCAGAACGCCATCGGGTGGGCGGTGGCGGGCGGGATGATCTCGGCCACCGTCCTCGCCGTCCTCATCATCCCGGTCTTCTTCGTGCTGGTACGCCGCGTCGCCCACGGCAAGGCGAAGCTTCCCGAGCCGCCCCCCAACCCCGCCATGATCGGCACCGAGGAGGAGGTCGACCATGCCTGAGGGGCTTTGCCCGCGCGTGACGCCGAGCCCGGCGAGGCCTGCCGTCTCCACCGCCCGGCCGGCGGCCGCGCTTGTCTTGACCCTCGTCCTCGGCTGCTCGCTCGCACCCAAGTACGAGCGACCCGCCCCACCGGTGGCCGACCGCTACCCGGCCGCGGAGCAGGCCAAGCCCGCGGCGGTGCCGGTCGCCGACCTCGGCTGGCGCGAGGTCCTGGGCGACGCCCGGCTCCAAGCGCTCGTGGCCCTCGCCCTCAAGAACAATCGCGACCTCCGGGTGGCGGCCCTGAACGTGGACCTTGCCCGGGCCCGCTACCGCATCGAACGGTCGGCGCTCTTGCCCACCGTGGCCGCCTCGGGGTCTTTCAACCGCGCGCGGACCCCCCTCGACGAGAGCCCCATTAGCCAGCCTTTCACTCAGTCCTACTGGACGGTGGGGGTGGGGCTGAGCGCCTGGGAGCTCGATTTCTTCGGCCGCCTGCGCAGCCTGAAGGAAGAGGCACTGCAGACCTTCTTCGCCACCGAGGAGGCGCACCGGAGCGCCCGGCTCTCCCTCGTGGCCGCGGTGGCCGAGGCCGACCTCGCGCTCGTCGCCGTCGACGAGGAGCTCGCCCTCACGCGGCGGACCGCCGAACTCGTCGAGACGAGCTACGCGCTCATCCGCCGCCGCTACGAGGCCGGGCAGGCCTCCGAGCTCGACCTGCGCACCGCCGAGGGGCAGGTCCAGACCGCCCGGGTCGACCTCGCCGCCTTCACCCGGCAGCGGGCGCTGCTCGAGGATGCCTTGGTGTTGCTCGTCGGACAGCCCTTGCCACCCGATCTGCCGCCGGCAGCCGGGCTCGACGAGACCGACGTCATGAGCGACCTGCCGCCGGGCCTGCCCTCCGAGCTCCTCGTGCGTCGGCCCGATATCCTTTCCGCCGAGCACACCCTCGAGGCGGCCAACGCCAGCATCGGCGCGGCCCGAGCCGCCTTCTTCCCCTCCATCACCCTCACCGCCTTCGGTGGGTTCTCGAGCTCCGACCTCACCCACCTGTTCGACGGTCCCTCCGGGATGTGGAACTTCACCCCCCAGGTGAACCTCCCCATCTTCACCGGCGGCCGGAACAGCGCCAATCTCGAGGCGGCCAAGATCGGGCAAGAGATCGGGCTCGCGCAGTACGAGAAGGCCATCCAGGTGGCCTTCCGCGAGGTGGCGGACGCTCTCGCCTCGCGTGCGCAACTCGACGCCCAGACCGAGGCGGAGAAGTCCCTCGTCGCGGCCGAGGAACGCCGGTACCAGCTCTCCGACCTGCGCTACAAGAAGGGCATCGACAGCTACCTCGTCGTCCTCACCGCCCAGCAGGACCTCTACAGCTCGCAGCGGCTCCTCATCCAGGTGAGGCTCGCCCGCCTGACGAACCTCGTCGAGCTCTACCGGGCCCTGGGCGGCGGGTGGTATGAACACACCTCCGAGGCGCTCGGCCAATGAGCCGCGCGGCGCGCTCGCGCACGGTCTCGCGAGTCAAGCGCCGAGGTAGGCAAGGAGACGCTTGCGGAGCGCCTCGGACGGGAGCGGCCCCAGCCCGGCCTTGAGGTCGTCCGAGAGGTGCTCGGGGTTGCTCGTGGCCGGGATGACCACGGTCACCGCGGGGTGAGCCAGGATCCACTTGAGAAAGAGCTGCGCCCAGCTCGCGGCGCCGAACTCGGCGGCGAAGGGGGGCAAGGGCTTCTTTCGCGCCTCCCGGAAGAGCGACCCTCCCTCGAATGGACGCATGGCGATGACGGCAGTGCCCGTGGCCTGCGCGGCCGGCAAGAGCCGCTTCTCCGCCTCGCGGACCGCCACCGAGTAGGGGAGCTGCACGAAATCGACGTGCTCGCTGCCCAGGATGCGCTCCATGGCTTCGAAGGCGGAGGCGCTGTAGTGCGTGATGCCGATGTAGCGAATCCGGCGCTCCTCTTTCCAGGCGCGGAGGGTGGGGAGATGGGAGTTCACATCGAGGAGGTTGTGGACCTCGACGAGGTCGAGTCGCCCGCCCATCCTGCGCTCGGACTCGGCCATCTGGCGCTCTCCTGCCCCTACTCCCTCGGTCCACACCTTGGTCGCGATGAAGGCTTCCCTCGCCCAGGGAGTGCCCCGGATGAGGTCGCCCACCACGCTCTCCGAGCGGCCGTACATGGGTGAGCTATCGATGAGGCGGCCCCCGCCTTCGAAAAAGCGCCGCAGGACCTCGCGCAGCGGGTCTCTCTCGGCCGGGGCTTCCCCCACGTCGAAGGTCTGCCAGGTTCCGAGGCCCAGCGCGGGTAACGCCTCACCGGTCTTGGGGATGGTGCGGGCGAGCATGGATCCACTTTGGGAGAAGGCCGTGCGGGGAGCAAGAACGCCGAGACCCGAACCGGCTACGAGGGTCAGGAATTCGCGGCGCGCGAGTCGCCTTCCTTCGCGCGAACGGCCGAGGCCGTGCGGCGGGAGCGCGGGCCTGAGCGGCCACGGCTGTGCTCTTGGCCCGGCCGAGTTTCTGACCTTGAACCCCATCGAGCTAGGGGGTGTAACGGTCCTCGAGCGCTCTGTCCGACATGCATCGGGGCCTGAGGCGAGGCCGACAGGCCCTGAGGGCGTCGCCTCCGCTGCCTCGCCCGGCGATGATCGAGGAGAGACTACCAAGACCCGAGCGCTTACGGTGCCAGGGAGCTGGCCCGTCAATCGCCAAAGACCTGGTCACCCGATCAGAGCACCGCCAGATCGTTCGAGCGCTTGGTGGAGGACACGGGCTTCGCCTGGCGGACCGCCTTCATCCGCTCGGGCTCGACCAGAGTCTCGGACAGGCCGCGCAGGATCGTGCCCTCCAGTACGGGAAGTGCGGCTCAATCGGTTCGCCCAGCACATGGTGGCGGAAGAGCACGTCCGGCTCGTTGTACCCGACCATCGCGCGCAGCGACGTGGTGCCGGAGAACCTCGGGTTGATCTCGAAGACCACCACCTCTCCGTCCACCAGGCGGCACTGGACGTTCACTGCGCCGCGCGCGTCCAGCGCCTTGGCGATCTGGAAAACGAGCTACAATGGTACGACCCTGGTCCGCGGCCCTCGCTCTCCGTGGAGAGCCTTTCAAAGCGGGCCTGGACGAGTTCGGCCGGATGTCTTCGCCTACGACCCGGTCCCTATCCTGCCGAGCGCCAGGGCCAACGCCGCGAAACCCGCCGCGGTGAGAACCGTCCCGGTGAGACGCGTCACGTGGCGGGGCCAGGGCAAGAGCCGCTCGGCGACGAGCACGCTCGTCGCGACCGCCATGGCCGCGAGATCCATGACCCCCACGACGAGCAGGGCCGTCATGACTCCGGCACAGCACAGGCTGCAGCACAGGCCGAGGTTGAGGCCGTGGCGCCAGGCGGCGCCCGGGGAGGTGGCGTCCGGGGACGGGCAGCTGGCCATCCTCCGGCAGCGCTCGAGCGTGCGAGCCTTCCAGCCGCTCATCTCCGCGACACCGGTGAGGAGGAGGACGAGCCCGCTCGAGAGCGGGACGAGCCTCGCCAGCCCTCCCCAGCGCATGACGGCAATGCTGGCGAGAACCCCCACCGGATAGAGAAGGACCCCGATGAGGGTCCACACCGAAAAGTACCCTGCAGCGACAACCGCGGTGCGGGCGAAGGCGCGAACCTCGGAGGCGGCGCGCGTCGCGCGGCGGTAGCGGGCGAAGGCCGTATACACGCATGGTAACATCATGGCTACCATCATGGTTACCCACAGGGCGAGGAAGGAGGCGAAGGCGACAAGCCAGTTCTCTCCCGGCATCCTCATGAAGGCCATCGACATGGTCCAACCGCCGGGCATCGACATGCCCCCGCCCATCGAACGGCATCCGAGGAATGTCGCGAGCGCACAGGCCACGAAGAGGAGGGCGCTCACGAAGCCGAAGAACACGGCTCCCGTCGCGCCCTCGGCGTCGGCAGGCTTCGCGGCGACATCCGCGTTGTGCGCCTCAGCCACGCACTAGCTCACGTAACGGGTGGGCGCATTCGTGGCCACTCGGGATATCCAGCATGCGACGCTCTTCCCGAAGAGCTGCAGCCGTTACCCCGGAAGGGTCGCGCGCGCGCAACCGTGCCGCAGGCGGACGTTTCATTCTTTTGAGGGCGGGCGCAGGGGCATTTGGCTAATCGGCATGGCGTGGGCCGCGGGCGTCTCGTCTCCATCAACGTGTCGCTCGGCGGCGTACCGAAGCGCCCCGTCGCGAGAGCCGCGGTCAACGAGTCCGGCGTCGCGGGAGATGCGCAGCGCGATCTGCGTTACCACGGCGGGCCCGACCGGGCCGTCTCACTCTTCGCATTGGAACGGATCGAGGCGCTCAAGGCCGAGGGGCATCCCATCTACCCTGGAAGCACCGGCGAGAACCTGACCGTGGAGGGGATCGACTGGAGCGCGGTGGGGCCCGGCGCGAAGCTTCGGGTGGGCAAGGTGGGGCTCCTCGTCACGGGTTACGCGTCGCCCTGCTCGAAGATCGCGGCGTCCTTTCGCGAGGGCGCCTTGAATCGCATCGCGCAGAAGCTCCACCCCGGCTTTAGCCGGGTCTACGCGCGCGTGCTCACCGCCGGCGAGCTCGCCGAGGGCGATGAGGTAGCCCTCATCCCGGAGGCCGCCGCCCTGGACGACGAGCGCGGGGACCGCCACGGGAGGCCCAAGCGGGATGGGCCAGGTTATTGACCCCCGCCCGGGAGCATCGGTTTCTCGCGGTAGTCCGGCGGCGGAGAAAACCGGCTCGCGACGAGTGTGGTTCGCTCGAGCTTCACGAGGTGCATCTCGTGGCTCTTCTTCCCGTCTTTGTCGATCCGATCCATGGTCACGGGAAAGCCCGGTGCGCTGTCGACGAAGTGTGTGATCCATCCGTTCGCCCAGGGTGTGCGCGGGCCATGGCCCTCGTTCATCGTGGCGAAGGTCTTCTCGAAAAACCGCCCCATTTCCTTGAACGCCTCGAGGTCCGCCCGGCTGAGGACCCCGGCCTGCCAGGGGACAAAGCAGCCCTCGTCTTCGAGCGTACCGTCGCGAAGCACCCGGTAGTTATCACAAGCGTAGCCGGCTACTTTCTGGCTTCCTCCGGCTTTCTCGAAAGTGAAGGTGTGCTCCTTCGGGGCTGTCGCGGTCTGTGTGCCCTGCTGCTTCGCCAGATACGCTTCCATCTGGGCGCGCTGCTCGGGCGACATCCGGGCCTTGGCCTTCTCCATGGCGTCCTGGAGGCCCTTCGATAGCTGGGTGCCCGAGGTCTCGTCGATGCGCCGGTAGCTCTTGTCCTTGTCGTCGAGCATGTAGAAGACGTTCTGGTCGCCGTCGAAGATGGCCGTGGGCTTCCCGTGGTCGGGCGAGAACGAGCGCAACTTCTTTCCGTCGAGTTCGACGGTGGTCTGCTTCTTCTCGTCGTCCTCGTACTGGAGAATGACGCCGGCGCGAACGGGCTGTGCGGCGACAACAGCGAGCACGGCCAAGGCAAACCTGATCATGGAAGCTCCCGGTCGGTTCCTTGGCGCAGCTGTAAGCGAATGAAGACACCGCGTCGAGCGATGCCGTCGTGAAGACCCCTTCGGGACTACGAGCCAGGGATGGGGGCGGGGGGGAGCGCCCGCCGGGCGCCCTCACTCGCCCTGTGCTCCCTGCTTAGCCGGCACGCGTCTCAACCAGCGTCACGAAGTCGTCGGAGAGCAGGGTGCGCATGATGGCGACGCGGCGCGCGAAGTGTCGGTGGCCATGGCCCTGTGCCGAGGGGCCTCCCGTCGCTGGAGCGAGGACCACTCCGGCGCCGAGCTTCACGGTTTTCAGCGCCTGCAGCTGCTCAGCGGTGAAGATGGGCTTCGCCTGCTGCCAAAAGGCGGCCACGTCCTGCCGCAAGGTGCCGAAGCCATTGCCCCGGGCCGCCTGCACCGCCTGGCTCGTGGAGGGCGAGACGGCGCCGTTGGCCTTGAGATCGGCGACGGCCTGGGTGAGGGCGGCGACCAGGGCCGGCTGGGAGGAAGCCCGCTGGGCCTTGAGCGCGGTCACCTTGGCCTTGAGGTCCTGCAGGAGGGGCAGAAGGGCCTGCGCCTGCTGAGGGGAGAGATTGAGGGCGTGGTCGACCTGCAAGGCCTCGATTTGCTGGCGCAGGGCCCGCACTGGATTCGGCGTCTGGGCGAGTGCGCTCGCCGGAAGGAGCGCGCAGGTGAGTATGAGCATTCGGATTCGCGTCATGATGAGCCTTTCGTCCCCGTTCTGTTCAATCGCGGGGCTTCTGTGCCTGAATCACACCGGCTATGGCCCGACGTTAAGTGCCTACCGGTGAAGCCGGGCGGACGGTGAGCCAAGGCTCAGGCGAGAAGGGCGACGCGCGCTCGCGTGGTCAAACGGATTCCGTTGTGAAACCGGCGAGGCGCCGCGGATGAACGGCATCCCGGCCCGACTCGAGGGACTCGGGCAGTGACGTTCAGCGAAATGCGGCCGCATTCTCTCGAGCCCATTGCTCGAAGGTCAACGGGTCGCGCCCGGTGACCTCGCGAACCGTCGGCAGGACCTCGCTCGCCCGGCCGCTCCGGATGAAGATCCCCACCTGCACGAGGGCTTCGACGAGCGGCCCCGCCATCCCGGCCTCGACCATTCCCTGGCGGGCGGCTTCGTCCGAGATCGCGACGAACGCGATGGGCCTTCCCACCACCTGGGCGAGGATCCGGACCTGATCGGCCACGCTCAGGGCCACCGGTCCGGTCAGGCGGTAGGTCTCCCCCTCGTGGCCCGAGCCTGTCAAGGCCTTCACTGCCACCGCCGCGATGTCCCTGGGATGAACCGGCGGATAGTGGCCCTCGCCGAACGAAGAGAAGACCCTGCCCTGGGCCTTGATGGTGCCGGCCCAGAAGAGCGCGTTCGACATGAAGCTCCCTGGGCGCAAGAAGGTGAAGGAGAGCCCCGAGTCCCGGATCGCTCGCTCTCCCGCTTCGTGCCACCCGGTGATGGCGTTCAAGGGGCGGTCGCCGACTCCCAGGGACGAGAGCTTCACCACGAGTCGTGCTCCCGCCCTCCTGGCCGCTCGCGCGAGGTTCCCCTCCTGAACGGCTCCCTTGGGCCCGACCGCCAGGGAGAAGACCCGATCGACCCCCTCGACGGCCCTGGCCACCGTCTCGGGCTCGTCGAGGTCTCCGGCGACGACCTCGACCCGGGGGTCCAAACGGGCCGTCGTTCGATCCCGGGTGAAGGCCCGGACCTCGTGCCCCTCGGCGACGAGCTGTGCGACCACCTCGCGGCCGACCGTGCCCGTCGCGCCCGTGACGAGGACCATGATGGACCTCCCTCGAGAGAAGGCGTTCACCTAGCTGCGAGAGGCCCCGCCCGCAACAACCCTGGCGCGGAGGCCCTCTTCTCCGCCAGCGCGGGGAGCGCGCCCGGGGAGCGTCTTTGCCTGCCCGGTTGAGCGGCCCCTCCCCTCCCTCGCTGCGCCGAGAAAGGGGGTACGCACTCTACGTCTAGTCACACCGCTTGTGAGATGCTGGTCTCCATGTCGGTGCGAACCGCACTTTACGTGACCCAGGGCGTTGAGGCTGACGCAGCGAGTCTCTATAGTTCAGAACCGCAATGACCTGCACGTTCATGGCTGGCTGCCCCATGTATCCGACGGTTTCGAGCGTCGCCGAGCTCTCCTTCTGGCTCGAGCGCTATTGCCGGGGTGAGCCCCTGCGCTGTGAGCGCTTGCAGCGCCTGCTCACCGGGGAAAGCGCGCCCGAACCTCCCGTCGAGACGAGGACCGCCCCGGTCCTGCGCCGAGCTTGCGAGGGGTAGCCTCGCCCTCGGGTCCGGTCACTTCGGCTGCAAGACCAAACCTACCCTCTACTGTCCCGCGCCAGCCTGGCCGGGTTACGCGTCCTTTCGCTGGCCCACAGTCTTATTTCGAAGGCGAACGCCACCCGTCGTCGCGCAAAAGCTGGGAGCGATGCCCAACCCGAACCGGCTCGCGTCATCCGAGCAGGGGACCGCTCCCCCAAAGCCGCGCTCCCACGTTCATGCGTGCCAAATAGACGCTGCGCAGCTGACCCAGCGACTCGCTCGGGCCCGGGTTCGACCCTCCCCAGCCGAGGGCGGTCGAGCGCCCTGCGAGGTGCACTTCTCCGCCATCCGGTGAGGTGAGTGGCAGCGAGGTCGGGCGACCGACCGCGTCCTCGAGAGCAGCTCCTGCCGAAGGCTTGCGGTACCGGCCCTGATGGAAGGTTTCGACTTCGGTATCCACGTGGCCAGACGACCGGGTACCCCTCAGCCGACATGCCTTTCTTCTCGTACTCACGGTCCCCCGGGCTCGCTGCGGCGGGCGGCGTTCCGGGGGGGGGGCTTCGAGCAAGGCAAGACTGGCGGACGTCGAGGATGCCATCAAAGAAGCCGAGGGCGGCAAAGGGTGTAAAGAAGACTCCCTTCACGGGGACTCGGCGCCTGTCGTGAGTTCCACCCGGGCTACTCCATGACCATGAGCCAGCTCCTCTGGGTAGCACACGGCTTCGCAAGCGACCCCTGGTACCCGAGAGGATGGGATCAACCGCCAGCCAGGCGAGGCGCTCTCGGGCTCAAGTACACGGATTCTCGCCGCACCTCCATTTCGACGGCCACGCGCTCGGCCATGGCCGGACCGGCGATGCGGGTGAGGAGGTGTAGCCCCAGGTCGAGACCGCTCGTCACCCCGCCCGCGGTGACGATCTCTCCGTCATCGACCACCCGCGCCTCGACCACCTCGGCGCCGGCGCGAGCCAGGTCACCGAGTGCGCTCCGGTGGGTGACGGCCGGGCGGCCATTGAGGAGGCCGGCACGCGCGACGAGCAGGGCCCCCGTACAGACCGAGGCGATCCGTGCCCCCCGCGCGTGCGCGGACGCGATGGCTTTGGGCAGCTCACCGCGGCGGGCCTCTCCCCAGGCACCGCACTCGGCCCGATCGCCCCACCCTCCTCCGGGGATGACGAGCCAGCTCGGCTCGCCGAGCGCGCCTTCCGAACGAAGGCGCAGCCCGTTCGCCCCCTGCACCTCGCCCGGCCCGCCCAGGGTGACGAGCTTGCAGGAGAGGGGCGCCCCCTGCCGCGCTGCCTGCCTCAGGACCTCGAAGGGGCCTAGGGCGTCGAGTTCGTCAAAGCCCTCGAAGAGCACGATCTCCACGGTGGTCGTCACGAGGTTCCTCCTTCGTTCGAGAAGTGCTGCCGGTACTCGCGGGGGGCGACACCGAGGCGGCGCTGGAAGGCCCGCCGCAGTGCCTCGCGGGTGCCGAAGCCGCAGGCCTCGGCCACCGCCTCCACCCCGTCTCGCCCATCCTCCATGTGGCGCCGCGCCGCCTCGAGGCGGACCCCTTCCACCCAGCGCTTCGGTGTGGCACCCACCTCGCGCGCAAAGACCCGGGCGAAGTGGCGCGGGCTCATGGCCGCACGGCGCGCCAGCGCCGGGACGGAGAGGTCGGCCTCCGGATGCTCGATCGCGAAGGCCTGCAGGTCGCGAATCCCGTCTCGCTCGGCGAACTGCGCCGAAAGCTGGGCGCTGAACTGCGACTGCCCACCCGGCCGCCGGACGAAAAGCACGAGCTCCCTCGCCACGGCAAGCGCCACCGCCCGGCCGTGGTCCTCCTCCACCATCGCGAGGGCGAGGTCCATGCCGGCGGTCACCCCGGCTGAGGTGTAGACCCCCTCGTCGTGCACGAAGATCCGGTCCGCCTCCACTTCGACCCGTGGGTGTTCGGCCGCGAGCCTGGCGCAGGAGCGCCAGTGGGTGGTCGCGCGTCGCCCATCCAGGATCCCGGCCCTGGCGAGCAGGAGGGCGCCCGTGCAGACCGAACCGAAGCGGCGCACGCGGTGCTGCGCGGCCCGCAGCCAGGCGTGGAGCCTCGCATCCTCGAGCAGGGGCTCGACGCCCACGCCACCGGCCACGAGCAGGGTATCGAGCCGCGCAGGGAGTTGCGAGAGCGCCCGATCGGCCAAGAGGGAGTAACCGGACGAACTCGCCAAGGACCCGGCCCGCGGGGCGACGATGAGCGTGGCGTAAGCCGGGGCCAGAAAACCACGCTCGTCGGCGAGCCATCGGCTGGCCCGCCCGAAGACCTCGAGTGGGCCCACGACGTCGAGTGCCTGCACCCTGGGGAATGCCAGCACGGCCACCGTCCGGACGGGTTCTGGCGCCTTCCGCATCACCATGGAGTGAGCATGCGCCGGGGGGACTTTGGCAGCAAGGACGCCGTTGCCACTTATTCTGCCATGACTCCCCTGACCCCCGGCCGCGGGGTGCCGGGGCGGACACGGCCGTGTGACGCAAGCGTGACAGCGCGCTTTCGCCCTTCGGACCCGACCGCGCTCGCGCAGGCTTCGGGTAGACTCCCCGGCCTCCGGGAGGACTTTCCATGGTGGTCTCGCTTGCACTCGAGTTGCTTCTCCTGGCTGGCGCCGCGGCCGGGCCCGTACACAACGTGGTCCTGTTCGTGCCCGACGGCCTGCGCGCCAACGCGGTGTCCGAGCTCGCGACGCCGAGCATCGCCCGGATCGGTCGGCTAGGCGTTCGCTTTGCCAACAGTCACTCGGTCTTCCCGACCTTCACCATGCCCAATGCGTCGGCGCTCGCCACCGGTCACTTCCTCGGCGACACCGGGGTCTTCGGGAACACGCTCTTCACCGGCTATCGGGTGGCTGCGGCGCGCGGGTCGGTGACCCCGTTCATCGAGGACGACGCCGTGCTCGGCGATATCGACGAGCACTTCCAGAGCGACGTCCTGGGGGAGGACACCTTGCTCGCCGCCGCACGCGCCGAAGGTTACAGCACCGCCGCCCTCGGCAAGCTCGGGCCGACTCTGGTGTTCGATCATACCTCGCGCGAAGGCACCCCGACCCTGGTGTTCGACGACGCCACGGGCACACCCCGCGGGATCCCGGTCGCGCCCGGGGTCCTGGAACGCATAGAGAAGGCGGGCCTGCCGGCCGCGGCTCCGCCCCGTGGCACGAACGGCCTGGCGGGCGACGCCTCCACGCCCGGGACGCTCACGGCGAACCTCTACCAGCAGGCCTGGTTCCGGGCCGTCGCGACGCAGGTGGTGCTGCCGCTCTTCAAGGAGCGGGGCAAGCCCTTCCTGTTGGTGTTCTGGTCCCGCGATCCCGATGGCACCCAGCACAACAACGGCGATAGCCTCGGCCGTCTCATCCCGGGCCTTCAGGGACCCGCGGTGCGCGCGGCCACCCGCAATGTGGATGACGCCCTGGAGAGCCTCCTCACCGCACTCGACGCGCTCGGGCTCGCCGCCTCCACCGACGTCATCGTGAGCGCTGACCACGGCTTCTCCACCATCAGCAAGCAGAGCGCGACGAGCCCGTCCGCTCGCCAAACCTACTCCGACGTGCCTCGCGGGCAGCTGCCCCCCGGGTTCTTGGCGCTCGACCTGGCGCAGGCCCTCGGCATGACCGTCTACGACCCGGACGGCGATTACGCGCCGGTCGCTCCAGGAACCCATCCCAAGCGGGGCGACGGCGCTCTGCTCTCGCACCCCGAGGGATCGGTGCCGGCCGAAGGCGGCGCCGCTCCCCCGGCGTCGGTGGTGGTGGCGGCCAACGGAGGCTCGGACCTCGTCTACCTGCCCGGCCCCGACGCACGCGAGCTCGCGCCGAGAATCGTCGATGCGCTCCTCGAGCAGGACTATGTGAGCGGCATCTTCCTCGACGACGCACTCGGCTCCATCCCCGGCACCCTTCCCCTCACCTCGGTGCGACTCAAGGGCGCTGCCCGTACGCCGGGTCCGGCCCTGGTCGTCAACTTCCGTTCCTTCCCGGTTCCGGGCGCACACTGCCCGCGACCCCTCTTGTGCGTGGCGGAGGTGGCCGATAGCACGCTCCAGCAAGGCCAGGGCATGCACGGCAGCTTCAGCCGCGCCGACACGGCCAACGCCATGGCAGCCCTCGGTCCCGATTTCAAGCGCCGGTTTGTGGACGCGGCACCGGCTGGAAATCCCGACGTGGGCCGGACGATCGCCCGCCTCATGCGCCTGGAAGAGCGCCTCGAGTCGTCTCACCCGGAAGGAGAGCGCGGTCGCGTGCTCGAGGAGGCGCTCGTCGGCGGGCATGACCCGGCGATCCGGAGAGGCATCGAGCGCTCCGCACCGGCGCACGGCCTCTCGACGGTCCTCGTCTACGAGGAGGTGGGGGGCGAGCGCTACGGCGACGCCGCGGGCTTCGACGGGAGAACGGTGGGCCTTCGCCCCTGAGGCGTATCCGTGGCGCCAAGGCCGTCGAGCTGGCGCGAGCAAACTGGAGTTCAGGCAGGACGCGCGTCCCCTGCCTCGTGCCGACTGCAGGCTCGCCGGATCGAGGCCCGCTTCGGGATCGAACGAGCATGTCGGGTGTGGATCTCGAGGAACTTACCCTCGAAGATCTCACCGATCCCACCGTGTCCGTCCCGACGGTGAGCGCCACGGCCGCGAGAATGCGGCAAAGCTTCCACCGAGGCTGACCCCTGTTGAGCCTTCCGGGGGGCCACGGTGCGTCTACCCCGCCACGGGCGCGACAACGAGCCGCAGCCCAGGTTTCAGGGGTTTTGCCTGCCAGGCCTCCTGTCCGAGTTGCGGCTTGGGAGGCGCGTCCTACGTTGGCGTGGGAGGTGATGTTCCATGGTGGCCTGGCTGTGGGCACCCGAAAGCGACGAGGCGGCCTGCATCGCGAAGGTCCTCGAGACGGCTGGCTACGACGTGGAGCAGATCGCGGGTGGGCGCTGCCCCGCGAGTTCCCCGGACGTGGTGGTGATGCTCGACCTTGGGAAGGAGTCCTGGACCGCTTTCGCCGCTGTCGCGTCCTCGTGTCACGCTCCGCTCGTGTACCTGGGTAGCCGCCCGCGTGAAGCCCAGCGACGCCTTCCGGAACTCTCGGCCGCGCTGCCCCGGCCGATACGCAGCGTAGAGCTCCGGGTGACGCTCGAGACCCTTGGACTGGCTTGGGGCCCGGCTCGGGTGCCGCGCGCCGCGGACCAAAAACCCGTGCAGTCGCAGACGCTCGCATCGAGGGTGGTCGGGAAGACCGACCTTCCCCGAGTCGAGCCGGTCGGGTGACACCGCTCGATTGAGGAGCCCTCGCGGGCGGCCGCAAGTGATGGGTCTGCCCCTTGTAAGCGGGGGCCTCGCGGCTCTTGCAGCCGGGCCGGGCTCATCCCGGTCAGAGGGGCGAAACGCGGACGAGGAGCTTCCCGAAATTCTTTCCCTCGAGAAGGCCCATGAACGCCTCCGGGGCGCGCTCGAGTCCCTCGACCACGTCCTCGCGGTAGCGCACCTGGCCCTTCGCGAGCCAGCCCCTCATCTCGCGCTCGAAGGTTGGCCGGAGCGGCGCGAACTCGCGCTGGATGAAGCCGCGCAGAGTGAGGCTCTTCGTCAAGACCTGCCGCAGGGTCAGGGGAAGCCGGTCCGGTCCTGGGAAGGGCCCGACCGCGTTGTACTGGGAGATGAGGCCGCACACGGGGATGCGCGCAAAGTCGTTGAGGAGGGGCACGACCGCGTCGAGAACCGCGCCGCCCACGTTCTCGAAGTAGACGTCCACGCCCTTCGGGCAGGCCTCGGCGAGTCGCTGGGCGAAGTCGGGCGCCCGATGATCGACGGCGGCGTCGAACAAGAGCTCGCTCTTCACGAAGGTGCACTTCCGCTCCCCGCCAGCGATCCCGACGGCCCGGGCCCCGCGGATGCGGGCGATCTGCCCGACGACCGAGCCCACGGCACCGCTCGCCGCGGCCACCACCACCGTCTCGCCGGGCGCCGGCCTGCCAATCTCGGTCAATCCGACGTAGGCGGTGAAACCCGGCATGCCGAGCACGCCGAGCGCGGTACTGACAGGCGCCGCCGTCGGGTCGAGGCGCCTCAGGCCCTTACCGTCGGAGAGCGCGTGCGTCTGCCAGCCCGAATGCGAGAGCACCACGTCGCCCACGGCGAAGCCGGGGTGCCGCGAGGCGTCCACCACCGCCGCCGTGCCTCCTTCCATCACCTCGCCCACCTCGACCGGTCTGGCGTAAGAGGGCCCGGCATCCATGCGGCCCCGCATGTAGGGATCGAGGGAGAGAAGGGCGACGCGCAGCAGGACCTGGCCCTCACCGGGTTCGGGGATAGGTCCCTCTTCCAGGCGAAAATCCGAGACCGTGGGCGCACCCCTGGGACGAGAAGCGAGGACGACGCGCTGCGCTCGGGTCTGCGACATGCTCGGCTCCTTCGAACTCGCGGAGGGATGAATGGCCTGCGTGCTCCGGCGCCGCTTCCAAGAGGGGCGACACAGGCACGAGGGCCGTGCGATCAGGGGGCAAAACCTGCTTCCTCGATGGCCTCGGGTAGAGGAGTAGCCCCCGAACCCCAGCGATTCGCGATGAGGCGCTTGCCCGTGACGCCGTCGGAATCCATCGAGGCCAACCAGAGGACGGGCGGGAGAATGACCTCCGGGTTGAGCAGGGTCGCGCGGATACGGTCCGGTACGCCGTCCGGGACCATGCCGGTGGCCGTGGCACCGCCGGGCAGGACCGCGTTCACGGTGATACCGCTCCCGGCGAGGTCCTGCGCCCAGATGGCGGTCTCGGATTCGAGCGCGGCCTTGGAGGGTCCGTAGGGCGAGAATCCGACCCGGCGCATGGTTTCGCGGTTGATCGAGACGTTCACGATGCGGCCCCAGCCCGCGCGGAGCATGGAGGGCACGGTCGCCCGCGACATGAAGAACGGCCCGAGCACGTTCGTGTCGATCACCATTCGGAATACTTCGGGTTTCACCTCCCAGAAACGGGTCGGCTCAGTGAGGAACCGCTCGCTCACGTATTTCATCCCGCGGCCGGCGTTGTTCACGAGGATGTCCAGCCGGCCGAAGCGCGCGAGCGTCGACTCGACCACCCGTGCGCAATCCTCTTCGCGCGTCACGTCCGCGGTCACCGCCAGCATCCGCTCGGCACCGAACTCGGCGGCGATGGTGGCGATCTCCTCGGCCTGGCGCGCGGCGGTGACGGCGACGCGGAAGCCGGCGTTCGAAAGCCCGCGCGCGATGGCGCGGCCGAGCCCGCGGCCTCCTCCCGTCACCACGGCCACGCGCCCCTCGCTCGACTCACGAGAAGACTTCATCCTCGGCTCCCTCCTCCTTCGAAAGTGTATCTCCGGAAGCGGCCGTGGAGAGGCTCACAGAGGGTGCGCTGCTACGCGAGCGTCGGCCTGCGTCCCCGCGGCAAGCGGGGCACGAAGGGGTTCCCACTCTTCGCCGGAGCGGACGGCTGGCCACCCATCTAGGTCAAGAGCCGCCCTCGATCCCGCGAGAGCGCGAAACGCCTTTCCTCAGGGCCTCTCGGCCCTCGGCGAGAGGCAAGGCGGCGGGAACGCCGGTATAACGACCGGCCATGAGGAGAGTCCTCGGGTGGCTGGCCGGCAGCTTGCTCGTCCTGTTCGTCGTGGCCTACTTCGCTCGGGGGGCCATCGCCCGCAAGGTGCTCGAGGTGGGGGTGAGCCGTCAAACCGGCTTTCCGCTCAAGGTTGACTCCCTGGACTTCACCCTCTTGGGCGGACATCTCGAGATCCGCGGCCTCGAGCTCATGAATCCGCCCGAGTTCCACGAGAAAACCTTCATCGATCTGCCTTTGCTTCGCGTGGACTACGAAACCGCCTCCCTCTTGCGAAGGGCGCCTCACATCCGTGAACTCGTCGTACGCGTGAACCAGATCTGCGTCGTCACCGACGAAAGCGGTGAGAAGAACGTCAAGAGGCTCGAGAGCCGCTTCGGCGAGCCTGACCGCGCGAGGCCGGTGACGTACCGGGTGGACCTCCTGCGCGTCCACGTCGGCACCGTCCTCATCGAGGATTGGTCCGGGGGCAAGCCGTCGAAGCGCAAGCTCGTCCTCAACACCGACGAGACGTTCAGAGACCTCACCAATTCGACGCCGCTCTCCGAGCTCGTGCTCGCCTCGGCGCTCCACGAGGTGGGTCCGGCCCTAGGCGAGGTCAGCCGGACTTTCGGCCAGACGCTGCACGGGACGGGCAAGGACCTCGGCAAGGCGAGCCGGGGTTTGCTCGACCTGTTCAAGAAGAGGCGCTGACGGCTTTTCGACCGAACGGCCGCGCCACCGGCGCGAGAGGCCTGGCGAACGAGTCAGGTCCGCACGGTCGGGATGCTCGGCGGGCGGTCCTTCTCCCGCTCTCGCCCCGCAGCGTGCGTCTCGCCCTGGAACTGCAGCACGACCAGGATCGCAAGGGCGACCACGGCGACGAGGAAGCCCATGCGCAAGGAGGTGTGGCTGGCGACGGCACTGAGGAGCACCGGGGCCCCCAGGACCGCCGTGCCCGAGGCGGCCGTCCCCAGAGACGCACCGCGCCGGGCAGAAAGCCCGGTCGTCCCCATGAAGCGGGCGAGCATGAGCGGGAACAGGGGTGCGATGCCGAAGCCGGCGCCCAGGAGGGCCGCGACCACGAAGAGTGAGGGGACCGGCATGGCGGCGACGAGCCCGCTCGCGATTCCGAGCGCGGTCCCCAAGCCCACCAGGGGAGCGCGGCCGATGAAGTGGGGAGCGATGAGACGGCCGACGCCCATTCCGATGGGGAACGCCACCGCGCTCGCGGCCGCCACGCTGGCGGACAGACCGCTCGCCTGGAGCCTGGCCGCGCCCCACACCACGAAGGCGAACTCAGCGGAGACAGCCGCGACCACGCTCGCGAAGCGCGCCGCGAGAAGCCGGAGGGGAGGATGGGGGTGCGCCTTCGCCTCGGGCGCGATCGCGGGAGGCGGGCCGGTTTCGCTTCCCGACGCCCAGGCGAGCCAGAGCAGCGAGGGGAGGGCCACGAGGAGTGCGAGTCGGCCGTGGCCCGAGAGAGCGTCGAGAGCGCCGATGAGGGGAGGTGCACAGATCCCGGACAGGCTCGAGGCCGCGTTGACGTAGGTGAGCCGTCTTCCCGCGGCCGGACCCGAGAGTAGGGCCCAGCCGGAAAGGACGATCCCGGCGCCGCCCAGGCCGAGCGAAAGCGCACCCAGCTTCGCTACGAATAGCCACGAGGCCGTGGCGAGCAGGGTGGCCCCGACCGCCAGACAAAGAGCAGAGCAGCGCAAGAGCACGCGAGCCCCCGCATGGCGAAGCAGGCCCGACCCGGTCATCCCGAGCAAGAGCAGGCCCACACCAAAACCAGCCGAGAGCCACGACAGCCCCGCGACAGGTACCGACAAGTCGCGGGCGAGCAGGATGAGACATGGGCCGAGACTCGCGAGGAGGAAACCGATGCTTCCTTGCGAAACACCGACAGCGAGATACGCCGAAGGCTTGGTGCCCGTCAGGGTAAGCCCCCTGGCCGGCATTGCTGAGCTGACCTCGTTCGAAAGCGTGTCCCCGGCCATCGGATTCGCGAGCGGCGAGGCACGCGCGCGCGAGCAGGGGTAGCGCCGCCTCGTCGTACGAGAGTGATATCTGGGCAGTCGGGCCGCTCGGGCATCTTCGGTCACCGTCGGGAATTTCCGAGGTGATACGTTACGGGAATCTCGGGGCCGGGTCGAGGAGGCATGCCCACCGAATCACCGGCGCGGGACCCGAGCGTGGGCGACGGAACTGGCTCAGTCAGGCCGACCACGACCCGCGCACGACACCGTTCGTGGAGAGGCTCGATGACATGAAGCGCATCTTCCTGCGGCTTCCCGAGCCGGTCTGCATGGCCTACACCCTCGGCGCCTTGGCGGGGGTCAGGACGGGCGAGGTCATCGCGCTGCACGGGTGCAACGTGGACCTCGCGGCGCGTCGCATCCACATTCGCGAGTCGGCGGAGGGCCCGTTGAAGCGCGACGTCTGCAGGGTCGCACCGATCCTCGACTCGCTCGCGCCCATCCTCACCGCCTGGAAGCTCAAGTCGGGCTGAGAGGGACGAGTCGGCCCGTCGCCGCAAGCCGACGGCGACCTGATCAACCGGCAGACCCTCTGGAAGGAGTCCGTGCTGCGCTCAAGGCGCTCGGCTTCCCCGACGCGGCCTGGACCCCCGGCACGAAGCGCACGCTGACGTGGTACCGCGCCACGCGGCACACCTTCGCCTCGCACTCGTGATGGCGGGCGTCTCCATCGAGAAGCTGAAGGAGATGCTCGGCCACTCGACCGTGCTCATCACCGAGCGCTACGCGCACCTCCGCGTCGATCTCTTCGCGGAGCACGACCTCGGCACGCTGTCGCTCGATCTGCGGCCTGGAAGCTCGCAGACGGATGCGGTTGGGCAGAGTTCGGGCAGCGGCGGGGCGTAACCCCTTGTTACGGCAGCACCGTCTCGCCGTACATGAGGTATTTGTCCATCCCGCGCGCGGCCCTGCGGCCCTCGTGAATGGCCCATACGACGAGCGACTGACCCCGCGAGCAATCGCCGGCCGCGAACAGGCCCGGAACGCTTGTCATCTTCTCTGCGTCCGTCCAGACATTGCCCCGTTCGTCGAGCTTGAGACCGAGCTCGGAGAGGATCCCCCGCTCCGGTCCAAGAAAGCCCAGCGCAAGCAGGATGAGGTCGGCCGGAATGACCCGGTGGGTACCCTCGATCTCGCGGGGGGCAACCGGGCGTCCATCCGGACCCTTCAGCGATTCGATGGAGACGACCTCGAGCGCAGTCAATCTGCCCTGCTCATCGCCCAGGAAACGCTTGGTCTGAATCGCGTACTGGCGGGGATCGGCGCCCCAGAGCGCCTTCGCTTCCTCCTGGCCATAGTCGAGCTTGTACACCTTGGGCCACTGGGGCCAGGGATTGTCGGGCGCCCGCTCATCGGGTGGTCTGGGCAGGATCTCGAGCTGCACCACGTTCTTCGCGCCCTGGCGGATGGCGGTGCCCACGCAGTCGGTGCCGGTGTCGCCCCCGCCGATGACCACCACGTTCTTGCCCTTCGCGTCGATGTAGCGGCCGTCGCCATGGCTGGAGTCGAGGAGCGACTTCGTGTTGGCCGTCAGGAACTCCATGGCGAGGTGGATGCCCGAGAGGTGCCGGCCCTCGATCTTGAGGTCGCGTGCGGCGGTGGCGCCCATGCAGAGCACGGCCGCGTCGAAGTCGTTGAGGAGCCGGGTCGCCGGCAGGTCCTTGCCCACCTCGACTCCGGTCACGAACTTCACACCCTCGTCCGCCATGAGCTGAGCTCGCCGTTGCACGAGGCGCTTGTCGAGCTTCATGTTGGGGATGCCGTACATGAGCAGGCCACCCACCCGGTCGGCCCGCTCGTAGACGGTGACGATGTGGCCGGCCCGGTTGAGCTGGGCCGCGGCGGCCAGCCCGGCCGGTCCCGAACCCACCACCGCCACCCGCTTGGCCGTGCGGGCGAGCGGGGGCTGCGGCCTGATCCAGCCGTTCGCCCAGGCGCGATCGGCGATCTCGTTCTCGATGGACTTGATGGTGACGGGAGGAGCGTTGATGCCGAGCGTGCAGGAACCCTCGCAGGGAGCCGGGCAGACCCGCCCGGTGAACTCCGGGAAGTTGTTGGTCTTGTGGAGCCGGATGATGGCCTCCTGCCACTGTCCATGGAAGACGAGGTCGTTCCACTCCGGGATGAGGTTGTTGATAGGGCATCCGGAGGCCATGCCGGCTACCAGCTGGCCGGTGTGGCAGAAGGGGACCCCGCAGTCCATGCAGCGCGCGCCCTGGGTGCGGAGCGTCTCCTCGGTGTAGGGGGGGTGCTCCTCGCTCCAGTCCTTCACGCGCTCGAGCGGCGGCCTCATGTGCACCGGCTCGCGCTCAAATTCCATGAATCCCGTCGGCTTGCCCATAGGTGAAGATCTCTATCTCCCGGTCGCTACGACCCAAAGAACCGCCGCCGCTCGGGCCGGCGCTCGCCTCATGTCCCACCCACCCGCATGATGTCACGGGCGTTCTCCTCGAAGGCCGCCATGGCCGCCTGCTCGGGCGAGACCCCCTTCTTCAGCATGCGCGCCTGGGCCTCCAGGACCCGCCGGTAGTCGTTCGGGACGACCCGCACGAAGCGGGGCAACAGGTCCTTCCAAGCGTCGAGCACCTTCATGCCGAGCGGGCTGCGGGTGAACTGCACGTGCCGCTCGATGAGCTTTCGGACGAAGGCCGCCTCGGCCTCGTCGTCGATTCGGCTCAGGCCCACCATGTCCTTGTTGCAGACCTTGGCGAAGCCGCCGCCCTGATCGAGCACGTAGGCGATGCCACCCGACATGCCAGCCGCGAAGTTGCGGCCGGTCGGGCCGAGGACCACCACCTGGCCTCCAGTCATGTACTCGCAGCCGTGGTCCCCCACGCCCTCGATCACCGCCAAGAGCCCGGAGTTGCGGACGCAGAAGCGTTCACCGGCGAGGCCGCGCACGTACGCCTCTCCCCCGGTCGCCCCGTAGAAGGCCACGTTGCCGATGATGATGTTCTCCTCGGCCACGAAGGTCGCCTCGGAGGGGGGGAAGACCACGATCTTGCCGCCAGAGAGGCCCTTGCCGATGTAGTCGTTGGCGTCGCCCTCGAGGACGAGAGTCATGCCCTTCGGCACGAAGGCCCCGAAGCTCTGCCCGGCCGAGCCCTTGAAGTGCAGCTTGATCGTGTCCTCGGGCAGGCCGTCCGGCCCGTGGCGGCGGGTGAGCTCGGAGCCGAGCATGGTGCCCACCACCCGGTTGGTGTTGCGGATGGGCAAGGTGGCCTGGACCGGTTTGCCGGCCTCGAGGGCGGGGCGCGCCAGCTCGAGGAGCTGGGTGGCGTCGAGCGCGTCGTCGAGGCCGTGGTCCTGGGGTATCTGGCAGGTGCGCCCGTAGTGCTTGGGCACGGTCGGCTTGAAAAGGATGCGGCTGAAGTCGAGGTTGCGTGCCTTCCAGTGCTCGATGGCCCGGCGCATCTCGATCCGCTCGGAGCGCCCCACCATCTCGTCGATGGTGCGGTAACCAAGCATGGCCATGTACTCGCGGACCTCCTGCGCCACGAAGCGCATGAAGTTCACCACATGGGCCGGATCGCCGCTGAAGCGCTTGCGGAGCTCGGGGTCCTGGGTGGCCACCCCGACCGGACAGGTGTTGAGGTGGCAGGCCCGCATCATGATGCAGCCGAGTACCACGAGCGGCGCAGTGGCGAAGCCGAACTCCTCCGCTCCGAGCAGGGCCGCGATGATGACGTCGCGCCCGGTCTTGAGCTGCCCGTCGCACTCGACGGCGATGCGCGAGCGCAGGTTGTTCATGACGAGCACCTGGTGCGTCTCGGCCAGGCCGAGCTCCCAGGGGATGCCCGCGTGCTTGATGGAGGTGAGGGGCGAAGCGCCGGTGCCTCCGTCGTGGCCCGAGATGAGGACCACGTCGGCGTGGGCCTTGGCCACCCCGGCGGCGATGGTGCCCACCCCCACCTCGGCCACGAGCTTCACCGAGATGCGCGCGCCGTGGTTGGCGTTCTTGAGATCGTGGATGAGCTGGGCCAGATCCTCGATGGAGTAGATGTCGTGGTGAGGCGGGGGTGAGATGAGGCCCACGCCGGGGGTGGAGTGCCGGGTCTTCGCGATCCAGGGGTAGACCTTGCTGCCGGGCAGCTGGCCGCCCTCGCCCGGCTTGGCGCCCTGGGCCATCTTGATCTGGAGCTCGCGGGCGTTCACGAGATAGTGACTCGTCACCCCGAAGCGACCGGAGGCCACCTGCTTGATGGCCGAGTTCTTGGAGTCGCCGTTGGCGAGGGTGAGGAAGCGGGCCGGGTCCTCGCCGCCCTCGCCAGTATTCGACTTTCCGCCCAGGCGGTTCATGGCGATGGCGAGGGCCTCGTGGGCCTCCTTGGAGATGGAGCCATAGCTCATGGCCCCGGTCTTGAAGCGCTTCACGATGGCTTCGATCGGCTCGACCTCCTCGATGGGCACCGGCTTGGGAGCCGGCTTCAGGTCCATGAGCCCGCGCAGGGTGCAGACCGTCTCCGACTGGTCATCGATGAGCCGCGAGTACTCCTTGAACAGGGCGAAGTTGCCGGTCCTGCAGGCGTACTGGAGCTTGTGGATGCTGAGCGGGTTGAAGAGGTGGGGCTCGCCGTCGCTCCGGTACTGGTACTGCCCGCCGGTCCCGAGCTGCCGGTGCACGATGGGACGCTTGGGCGGGAAGGCGCGCTCGTGGCGCATCTTCACCTCGCGCGCCACCACGTCGATGCCCACCCCGCCGATGCGGGTCGGGGTCCAGGTGAAGTACTCGTCGATGAAGTCCTGGTTGAGGCCGATGGCCTCGAAGACCTGGGCCCCGTGGTAGCTCTGGATGGTGGAGATCCCCATCTTCGAGATCACCTTGACGATGCCCTTGTTGACGGCCTTCACGTACTTCTTCTCGGCGGCGTCGGGCGGTCCCTTCAGCATCCCGAGCCGTATCTGGTCGTGGATGGTCTCGAAGGCGAGGTAGGGGTTCACCGCGCTCGCCCCGTAGCCGACGAGGAGCGCGAAGTGGTGCACCTCGCGCGGTTCCCCGGTCTCGAGGACGATGCCGATGCGGGTGCGGGTGCCCTCGCGCAAGAGGTGGTGTTGCACCGCCGCCGTGGCGAGCAACGCCGGAATGGGCGCGTTGTCCTCGTCGTGGCCCCGGTCGGAGAGGATGATGATGTTGTGGCCCTCGGCGATGACCTCCGAGACGGTCCAGCGCAGGTCTTCCACCGCCTTGCGCAGGCCCGCGCCGCCCTCCCGCACCTTGAAGAGCATGGGCAGGGTGATGGACTTGAACCCGTGAGCGCCGTTCTTGCCGTCGAGCTGCCGGATCTTCTCGAGCTCGTCGTTGCGCAGCACCGGGGTGGGAAGCGCCAGCTGGTGGGCCGAGACCGGGGTCGGCTCGAGCAGGTTGCCCTCCGGCCCGATGGCGGTTTCCACCGCCATGATGAGCTCCTCGCGGATGGCGTCGACGGGAGGGTTCGTCACCTGGGCGAAGAGCTGCTTGAAGTAGTTGTAGAGGACCTGGGGCTTCTCCGAGAGGACCGCCAGCGGCGTGTCGTTGCCCATGGACCCGGTGGGCTCGACGCCGGTCTCGGACATGGGGTTGATGAGGATGCGCACGTCCTCGGCGGTGTAGCCGAACTCCTCCTGGCGCCGCAGCACGGTCTCGTGGTCCGGCTCGATGACGCTCGGCGGGGGCGGCAGGTCGTCGAGCCGGACGAGGTGCTCCTTCAGCCACAGCTCGTAGGGTTGCTCGGTGGCGATGCGGTGCTTCAGGTCCTCGTCGGAGATGATGCGCTTCTCGCTCGTGTCGACGAGGAACATGCGGCCGGGCTGCAGCCGGCCCTTCGTGACGACGCGGTCGGCCGGGACGTCGAGGACACCCACCTCGCTCGCCATGACGACGAGATCGTCGCGGGTGACGTAGTAGCGGGCGGGGCGCAGCCCGTTGCGGTCGAGGGTGGCCCCCACCCTCACCCCGTCGGTGAAGGCGATCGAGGCGGGTCCGTCCCAAGGTTCCATGAGGCAGGAGTGGAACTCGTAGAAGGCCTTCTTCTCGGCCGACATCGACTCGTGACGGGCGTAGGGCTCGGGCACCATCATCATCATGGCGTGGGGCAAGGAGCGCCCGGCCAGGTGCAACAGCTCGAGGACGTTGTCGAACATCGCCGAGTCCGAGCCCTCGAGGTCGATGACGGTCAGGATCTTCTTCAGGTCCTCGCCGAAGAGGCGGCACGACATGAGCGACTGCCGGGCGTGCATCCAGTTGATGTTGCCGCGCAGGGTGTTGATCTCGCCGTTGTGGGAGATGTAGCGGTAGGGGTGCGCGCGCGACCAGGAGGGGAAGGTGTTGGTCGAGAAACGCGAGTGGACCATGACGATGGCCGACTCGAAGGACGGATCGAGGACGTCCGGATAGAACGAGAGCAGCTGGCTCGCGTTCAACATGCCCTTGTAGCAGACGGTCTTGTGCGAGAGCGAAGGGACGTAGAAGTGCGCGCGCTGCTGGTAGGCGGAGCGCGAAACCGCCTTCTCCACCAAGCGCCGGATGACGTAGAGCTTGCGCTCGAAGGCCGCCTCGTCGGCGCAGTTCGGGCCGCGGCCCACGAAGATCTGCCGGATGACCGGCTGGCTCGCCCGGGACGTCGAACCCAGGGCGGCGTTGTCGGTGGGCACGTCGCGCCAGAACAGGACCTTCTGGCCTTCCCGCTCCACCACCTCCTCGAACATCCGCTCGAAGGTCCTTCGGCTCGATTCGAGGACAGGCAGGAAGACCATGCCCACCGCGTACTGGCCCGGGGCCGGCAGCTTCACCCGCAGCCCGTCCGCGATCTTCTCGAAGAAGGCGTGAGGGGTCTGCACGAGCAGGCCCGCGCCGTCGCCCGAGTTCTTCTCCGAGCCCGCAGCGCCGCGGTGCTCGAGGTTCACGAGGACGGTGAGCGCCTTTTGCACGATGTCGCGCGACTTGCGCCCCTTGATGTCGACCACGAAGCCGAACCCGCAGGCATCGTGCTCGTTTTTCGGGTCGTAGAGCCCCTGGGGGGCGGGAAGGCCATCACGTGTCATCGGATCATCCTGCGCTTGGAGAAGAGGTCACTTTAGTCGGCGAGAGACGAGGGAGCGCGATGAGAACGGGGGGGTTTCCTTCGCCGCTCGATCACGCGCGTCGCTTGGAGGTGCCACCTGTCGCCCCCGGTGAGGACCACGGAGGCCTGCCTGGCTCGCCGCCGCCAGGCACCCAGCTCGCCTTCAGACATTGAGGGATGAGTGTCCATCATGGGCACGCAGGGCGTCAAGCGACTCGGATGCTCGAAGAGCAAGCAGCGACTGGTGAAAAACGCGGCTTCGCCCGCGAGTGGGTTTCGAGCTCCGCTCGCGACTTCGGAGAGCCAAGATGGCCTCGGCAGGCGGGCGAGCGGGACGCCGCAGATCGCCCGGTGGTCCGTTCCGCGCGTGAGCGTGCTCGGGGCGGGCTCCTTTACCTCGACGAGCGGCTCGCCCTGTCTCGAGTCCGCCCTCTCACGGAGCGAGCCCGCTCCCTGATAACCTTCGCTGGAACGAAAAAAATCTAGCGCGAAACCGTGATTATCCATCGCCTAGCCCCGGGAGGTACCCCGGCGCCTACCTTTACTTACCTCGAGGAGCGCGCACCGGCACCGGGCCCGCAACCGGGAAAGGCGTTCCGTGTTTAGGTGGGGGTTCGGGGTCGTTGGCGGAGGGAGGCGATGAGGAAAGCATTCACCTTGGGCGCCCTCGCCGCAGTGCTTGCGGGGTGCAGCGCGACGCCCTCCGAATCGAGCCAGCCCTACTCCGACGCCACCCCGGACGTCGCGGGGCTCGCCCTCGAGACCACGGGGGGCGTGCTCGACGGTCTGGGGGACCTCTCGAGTGCGAGCGCGCCGAGTCCCTGTCAGCCCTACCAGTACCTGTGCCTTCTCCAGCAGGACGTGAGGGAGCTGAACCGGTTCGTGCGGGCGACGGTGGGCCCGGTGGAGGCCTTGGCCGAGACCGCTCCGGCGAGCTCCTCGTCCGAGGAACAGGTGTACGGTCCGGTCGACGCCCCTCCCGATAGCCCGGTCGCCACCTTCCGACTTACGGTGCGGACCGGGGCGGACGCCGCCACCTTCCGCTTCAAGCTGGAGGGCAAACCGACCGGAGCCGGCGATGCCAAGTACGCCACCGTGCTCGCCGGCCGGCTCACCAAGGGGCTCGTCGCTCATCGCGGCACGGGAGTGTTCGCCATCGACCTCACGGCGCTCGCCGCACTCAACGTCGGCGGCCTAGCCGCGAACGGCTTCCAGGGCGCGGGACAGATCCTCGCCTCGTTCGTGAACGCGGCCCAGACGAAATCGCTCACCTACTCGGTCTCGGGGTTCGTGCCCGACACCACGGTCGCGAGCGTCGTTCCGCTCACGGCCGCCTTCGTCGGCCACAAGACCGCGGCTGGCGAGACGCGGGTCCGCATGGTGAGCCTCGGCGCCTACCTGCCCCCGAAGAGCGGCAGCGCGTCCGGTCCCGAGCTCGCCTTGAGCCGGGGGCGCTGGCTTCCGGGAACGGGCGGGCGGGCCGCGGTGGTCTTCGCCGACGAGCCACCGGGCGTCGACGTGGCGAGCTACGACGTGAACTTCTTTCTCGGCGTCTCCTGCTGGGATGCCAGCTTGTCCGAGGGCTACCACGGCCTGTTCGGCTGCAAAGGCATCCTGCCGTGCCCGGCCGCGCCGGCCGCGCTCACTCAGGGCTGGCCCTCGACGAGCCTCGCTGACGCTGCGGTCGCCTGCATCCCGGGGACCGAGCTTGCCGACGAGACCGATCCGCCGGCGACCGATCCCTCGAGTACGACCCCCGAGCCCGGTGCTCCCGCCACGCCGGGCCCCCTGCCCGGGAGCCTCGCCGAGCTCGACTTCTAAAGGCTCGCTCTTCGAGCGCACGTTCAGTTGAGAGCGGCCCGCGTCCCCGCAGCACGGGTAGCCCAAGTGCTGGCGGCATGCGCCTGCGACCGGTTTGCCCGAGATGATGTCGCGCTCGGACCGTCTTGCGGGCCATGGGGAGCCGAGGGAGGGTCCGGAGCGCCCCTCGTCCCCCCGACGCGGGCCCTACGTGAGATCGCGCTCGCGGCGGCCGGAGAAGACCACGTTCACGATGAGCGCCACGAGGAGCACGAGCCCGGTGATGAAGACCTTCATGAAGTTGTTGATCCCGGCGATGTTGTCGAGCCCGTTGCGCAGGGTCTGGTAGATGAGGACGCCGATGGCGGTGAGGAACATGCTTCCTCGACCTCCGGTGAGCGCGGTCCCTCCCAGGACCACCGCGGCAATCGTCTCGATGAGGAAGCTGGGGATGGACATGGGCAAGGCGCTGCCCAGGTGACCGACCATCACCACTCCCGCCACTCCCGCCAGAAAACTGCAGATGGTGAGACACGCGACGATGACCATGTTCACGTTGACGCCGGCGAGGCGCGAGGCCGACTTGCTCGCTCCGCTCATGTAGACGTAGCGGCCAAAGCGGGTGAAGCGCAGGACGAGGAAGCCGACGAGCAGCGTTCCGATGGCAATGGCGGTCATGACGCGCAGGAGGCTGTCGTCACCCCCGATGCGCGCGCTGCCGATGTCCTGCACCAGGGGCGAGAGGGTGAAGATGGTCTTGCCGCCGCTGATCCACTGGTTGAGGCCGTCGGCGATCATGGACATGGCGAGCGTGGTCATGAAGGTCGGGATGCGGAAGCGCATGCTCACCACCCCGCTCACGAGGCCGAGCGCGGTCGCGCACAGGAGAGCGAGGACGACCGGCCACGGCTCGGGGAGCTGCAGGTCGAGGTAGAGCCGTGCGGCGATCATGCCGGTGAGCCCCATGACGGCGGCGATGCTGAGGTCGATCTCCCCGGTCAGCAGGACGAAGGTCATGCCGGTCGCCAGGATGGCGAGTGGGGAGCTCTGGATGAGGATGTTGTTCAGGTTGACGGCCCGGAGGAAGCTGCCCCCGGAGCCGACGCCAAAGACGACGCCGAGGACGATGAGGGTCCACAGGGGCGCGAGTGCGGTGAAGCGCTCGGCGAGCGTCCGGGTACCTGCGCGCCGGCGCTCGCGGCCCTGCTGCTTCTCAAGCGCCCTTTCCTCGGTCAGGCTCATAAAAGCCTCATCAGGACGTCTTTGTCGAGGTCGGTGTTCATGAGCTGGCGCACGACCCGGCCGCGCGACATGACGACGATCCGGTCCGAGACGGCGAGGACCGTCTCCGGCTCGGACGAAGCCACGAGGACGCCGATACCCTGATCGGCCAGGTCCTGCACGATCTTGAGGACCTCGCCCTTGGCGCCGACGTCCATGCCACGGGTGGGCTCGGCCACGATCAGGATCTTGGGCGGGAAGGTGAGCCATCGCGCCAGGGCGACCTTCTGCTGATTGCCACCCGAGAGCTTGCCGGCCGGGTTGCGCGGCTCGGGCGGATGCACTCCCACCAGGGCGATGGCGTCGTGGGCGATCTCCAGCTCCTTCGCCAGGCGGGGGACGAATCTCCCGATCCGGTGCAGGTGGGGCAAGGTGATGTTCTTGTAGATGGCGTCATCGAGGAAGAGGCTCTTGCGCCGGGACTCGATGGCGTAGGCCACCCCTCGCTCGATGGCGTGTCGCGGGGAGAAGCCGCGCGGAAAGCTCTCGCCGGCGACGGCGATGGTACCCTCGTCGTAGCGGTACAGGCCGAAGAGAGCGCGCGCGATCTCGAAGTGCCCGGCACCGATGGCGCCATAGAGACCCATCACCTCACCCGCGCCGACCTCGAGATCCACCGCGGTGAAGGTGTCGGCGCTGAGGCCCCTCACCTCGAGCAGGACGCGCTCGTGCTCCTTGGCCGCGGGCGGCGCCGGCGTGGCGCTCAGCTCGCGACCGAGGATCATGGAAATGAGGGAGCCCACCGTCGAGTCCTGGCGCTCCACCGTGCCCACGTTCCGACCGTCCCGCAGGATGGTGATCCGGTCGGCGACCCGCATCACCTCCGGGATGAAGTGCGAGATGTAGACGATGCTGCGGCTGCTCTTGCGCAAATCGTCGATGAGCTTTATGAGGCGCTCGATCTCGGCCGGGGAAAGGGCCGTCGTGGGCTCATCCATGATGAGCACCCGGGCTCCGGACAGGATGGCGCGCAGGACCTCGACGACCTGCTGGGTACCGAGCGGATACCTCTCCAGGGGACGGCGCACGTCGATGTCGTCGAAGCCGAGCTTGGCGAGTTCCTCCTCGGCGGTCCGGTTCATGCTCGCCCAGTCGACGGACCCGTAGGCGGTGAGGGGCTGTCTCCCGAGAAACATGTTCTCGGCCACCGTGAGCTCGGGCATCACGCTCAGCTCCTGGTGGATCATGCCGATCCCGCGGCGGAGCGCCTCTCGCGGCGAGTGAAAGTGAACGGGCCGCCCGTCGAGGAGGTACTCGCCCTCGTACTCCTCGTAGATCCCCGCCAGGATCCGCATGAGCGTGCTCTTGCCGGCGCCGTTCTCGCCGCAGAGGGCGTGCGTCTCCCCCTGCCTCAGATCGAAGTCCACCCCCGAGAGTGCCTGCAGGGCGCGGAAGTTCTTGGAGATGCGCCTGAGCTCCAGGACGGGCGTCGCGTTCACCCGAAGCTCCTCTTCAGACGGTCGCTCATGCCGGGCCCCTCCGCTCGACCAGGGCCGGCGGCGGAGAGGTGCCGGGCGGGGAAATGGACCCGGCGGGAGGGAGGGCGGACCACCCGCCGCCCGTCGAGGAACGGGGACCGCGGCGCCCTCGCCCTGCGGCGACCCTCCCTCGCCTCGTCAGGCAAATGGACCTCGCAGACGGCCAGGCACTCGGTCAACGATCTCGTCCAGTCCCCGTATCATAGCGTCCGCGCCCCGGGGGGGAAATGCGCGCCCCATCGCCCCGAGCGCCCGTTCTCGTTCGAGGCCGCGGGATGGGGCCGAACCGTCCCAGCGCCTGGCCTCGCGATGGACGGGGCGGTGCGCCTTGCCGCGCCCGCCCCCCCGGCCCTGCCAAAAGGTGCGTGGCGCTCGCCTCGGCCAGCTTCAGAACAAGTACTGATTCTCCGCCCAGATAAGCCCGTCGGCAGGGCTCAGGCCGTAGTTGTTGAGCATCCAGGGGGTGTTGGCGAGGGCGGGATTGGTGTCGATGTCGGCGTAGATGGCGGGTCCGTCCGCAAGCACGAAGTGAGGGATGGAATTGCGCGCCTTGTCGAGCCCCGTGGTGCTGGCGAGGACCCCGGCGAAGACGGCCCACCCGTGGATGCGCGTCGTCGAGTTGCGAGCGGTGGCCACGAGCTTGCCGTCCTTCACCGCCTGGATGGCGGGTTGCATGGCATCGATTCCAGCCACGTAGACCTGCTTGCCGAGTCCGGCGTCGTCGACCACCTTGCGGGCGGCGAGCGCCATGTCGTCGTTGTCGGCGAAGAGTCCGGTGAGGTCCGGATTCTTGTTGAGGATGGTCTGGGTGAGCGCAGCGGCCTTGTTCACGTCCCAGTCGCCATATTCTTCTGCCGCGACCTTGATGTTCGGGTTCTTGGCGAGGACGTTGCGGAAGCCCTGGCCGCGACCCTGCGCGCCGGTGTGACCCTGCTGCCCCATGATGTGGGCGACCTTGCCCTTGCCTCCCATCTTCTCGAAGAGCCGGGTGTTCACTGCCTCGGCCATGAAGACGTTGTTGGGAGCGATGAAGGTGAGCACGCCGATGTTGAACAAGTCGGATAGAGGCACGAGCAGCGTGTCCATGTCGATGACGGCGGTGTGGTTCTTGGTGAGCGTCTGGATGGGCTCCTTGAGTGTGCCGATGCTGTTCGGCTGGACGGCCACGAAGTCCCACTTCTGGGTGGCGAGCTGGTCGAACTTGGCCCGCTGCTTCTGGGGATCAAACTCTCCGTCAAACCAGGTGATCTCGACGTTGAGAAGCTTCGCGAAGTAGAGCGCCGTGGCCTGCCCGGCGGCGTTCCACGTTCCCGCGAGGCCGGCGCTGGAGAAGGCGGCCTTGAGTGGTTCCTTCCCCTGTCGGGCCTGTACGAGGTCCTTGAAGATCGAAGAGGTGGCGAAGGTAGCACCCAGCAGGCTCCCGGACATCAAGAAATCGCGGCGATTGAGGCTATTCTCGGACATGTGAAGGGCTCCTCGGCAAAGGTTCATGACGAAGCTGCCTCGTCCACTCCGCGCCTTCTACGCTCCGAAGGGGATTCGTCATTGCGGCTCCGGGAGTGGTCGCGCCAGTCGTTACGAAAAGTAACGGCCTCAAAGCGACCGCTCCTCGGGCCTGCGATAGCGCTCGTGGCGGAGCGGTCGGTTCGGCCACTTCGCGAGCGCTCGGTCGGGCGCATCTCCTGCCCCCGTCGAGGGGGACCACGCCTGTCGGTGAGATGCACCTTCGACCCTGCCGGGGTTCAAGGCGCAGCCGATGGCAGTGACCCTTTCGCGGCCGACCCCGCGTGGCAACGTGGGCCGGAAGGTACCAGCCACCGGGAAGTCCGTTTCGAGCCCGGAGCGGTGCCCGGCGAATCTCCTCGCCGGGGTTGGATCGCGAGGTGAAGGGCGCGATCCGGAGACCGCCGCACGGGCCCCGGGCCGACGATGTTTGGCGAGGCCGGTACGGACGCGTCGTTGGCCCTTTCCCGCAAGGGCATCTTTCCATAGCCAATCGAGGCTCAGCGTGAAGCGCCTGGAGCTACCGGAGGGGCGGGGTTCGGGGCCCGGTCAGGGTGTAGTGCCCCCCGCCGATATCGATCCCGACCTCATCTGCAGAGACACCCGATCGAAGCCCCGAGGTCCCTCGAAGGCGGGTCTACCCTGGGTCGTATTCCCTCCCCTCACCCCACGCATCTCGGAGACGGGGTGGATCGCCTGGGGAGACATCACGAGGAGCCCTTCGTTCTGGAGGTGGATCGCGTGCCGGAAGAGCCACCCAAGTCAAGCGCACGCCCGACTTCTCCCCGAGTCAGATCGGGGCGATAGCCTAAGCTCATGGGATGGCTACTCCTCGGGCTCGCGCTCGGCGCGGCGGGAGCTTGGCTCGCGCGAGGGCGCGAGCTGCGCGCAGCACTCGGAGCGGCAGACGCTCGACGGGCGGCCGAGCAGGCCGCCCTGCAGAACGTCTTCAAGGCCCTCGCCCGAGCGGCGCTGGACGACTATCGCCGGGGTGGTGAGGCCGACCTCGAGAAGCGCCGCTTCGCGGTGAAGGAGGCCATTTCGCCCGTGCAGGAGACCCTCGGGCGGCTCGAGGGCCAGCTCGCCGAGCTCGAGCGCGCGCGGGTAGGGGCCTACGCGGCGCTGCGCGAGCAGGTGCGCGCGCTTTCGGACGGACAGGTGCTTCTGCGGCGCGAAGCCGGAAACCTCGCTCGGGCTTTGCGCGCACCAGCGGTGAGAGGCCGCTGGGGGGAGATACAGCTCCGGCGGGTGGTGGAGATGGCGGGGATGGATAAGCATTGCGATTTCGTGGAGCAGCCGACCGTCGAGACCGAGGCGGGGCGCCTGCGCCCGGACCTGGTGGTGATGCTGCCGGGAGGAAAGCAAGTCGTGGTGGACGCCAAGGCGCCCCTCGCCGCTTACCTCGAAGCGGTGGACGCGGAGGACGACGCCGCTCGGCAGGCACGGCTCAAGGACCACGCCCGCTCCATCCGCGAGCACATGGCCGCACTCGCCCGCAAGTCCTACTTTGAAGATCTGCCCTCTTCGCCCGAGTTCGTGGTCATGTTTCTCCCCGGGGAGAGCTTCTTCTCGGCTGCCCTGGAACACGACCCCGACCTCATCGAGGCGGGCATCGCCCAAAACGTCATCCTCGCGACCCCCACGACGCTCGTCGCCCTGTTGCGCACGGTGGCGTACGGCTGGCGACAGCAGGGCGTGACCGAGAACGCGAAAGCCATCCACGAGCTCGGCCGCGAGCTACACGAGCGGCTGGGAAGCCTGTTCGGTCACTTCTCGAACCTGGGCAAGCAGCTCGAGGGGTCGGTCGAGGCTTATAACCGTGCCCTCGGGGCGCTCGAGTCCCGCGTGCTCGTCTCGGCGCGCAGGCTCCGGGACCTCGGCGTGAGCCGAGTCGGAGAGGAGCTCGCCGCCATGGAGCCCCTCGAGGTAACTCCGCGCAAGGTGGAGGGTGCGGCGCTACCGTCGGCCAGCGGTGCCGAGGAAGACCTCGGCGGCGAGGCAGGCGCCCTCCCCCCGGCCGAGAGCTGGCCCAAGGCCTGATCAAGGCGAAGCGCCGGCCGGCAACCCCGCGAAACATTTGCGCTCTCGGTCCGGGCCCCGGCGTTTCGTGCGTGCCCGTCCTCGGGCTGTGAGGTAGCCTACGACGTATCCGGGCTCCGCAGAGCGCGGGCATGCCGCTTGCTCGTGGCGGACGCTGGAGGTCCACGTGAACGACGGCTCGAAGGTCGCCGGGTCCTTTGTGTCGCGCCTGAGCGAGCAGAAGAAGATCGTGCTGCTCGTCGGGGGGGCCCTCCTCGTCGGCGGCTGCCTGCAGTTCGTCTTCGAGCCGGGCCCGAAGGCGCTCGTCGTCTGCTGCGCCGTGGCGAGCGCCGCCACGCTCGGCCTCTCGCGCCTCCTCCCCGGCCGCTGGCGCGAGGTCATGGCGGGCTTCCGCTTCACTTCGGTCCTCCTCGTCGCCCTGGGGGCGAGCGCCGTGCTCGGAACGCTCGTCCTGCAGGGGGAGCCGCTCGAGGAGTACCCGCTGAAGTACGGGGCGCTCGGGAACGTCATCCTGGCCTGCCGCCTGGACGATATCTTTCACAGCCTGTGGTTCGGCTGTCTCGTCGCGCTGTTCGCGGCGGCGGTGGTGAACTCGGCGTTGCTTCGCTTCCCGCCGAAACTCTCCAGCCTCGGCTTCTTCACCTGCCACCTCGGACTCATCACCTCGCTCCTCGGGGCCGGTCTCTCGAGCTACTTCGCGGTGCGGGGGAGGGTCGAGATGCTCGCCGGCGGGTCCACCGTCGGGGAAGTGATCCTCACGCGCCATGGCCAGCCCATGGTGAAAGACTACGGCGGCTCCGGAAGAGCCGTCCCGGTTACCGCCCCGCTCGGGTTTGCCTTGCGCCTCGACCGCTTCGACCTCGTCCGCTACGCCACCGAGTACCGCGTCGGCTACTACGAGCCGAGGGTGCTCCCCGGTGGCGAGTTCGAGTGGCGACTCAAGGCGAGCTTCGATCCCGAACCCGGGGTGCGGCACCTTTTGCCCGGAGGCGACAGCTTCAGCGTCTCGAAGCTCATCGACGCGGAGGAGAATCCGCAGGCCGCCCCTCTCCTTCGTAAAGGGCCAGCCCCGGGCGGGGCCTCGGCGGCCCCCGCCGCCGTGCTCGAGGTGAGGTCCCGAGGGCTCGCGAGTTCCACGCCTGCACTTCCCGCCCAGGGCGGTCACAACTACGTGGAGGTGCCGCCCGGCGCCGCCCGCCCGCGGGGCTTCCTCGCCTTCGAAAAGCGGCCTGAGGAGGCGAAGAGCTTCGAGAGCCACGTCACCGTCCTCGACGGCGCCAACCTGCGGTCGGCCCGCATCTCGGTGAACGATCCATTCACGTACCGAGGATGGACCTTCTACCAGGCGAACTACAATCCGCAGAACCCGCGGTATTCCGGCCTGGAGGCGGTACACGATCCCGGGGTGAAATTCGTCTTCGCCGGCTTCGCCCTCATCATCGTGGGCGTCTTCACCATGTTCTACCTCGAGAACCGCCTGCGCCGGAGCCGAAGGGCCCCTTCCGCCCAGGCGCGGATGGCGGCCTAGGAGGCCCCGTGTTCTACATCCTCGCCGAGCACCCCGGGTTCGTCGCCGCCAGCGCCGCCTATGCCGCGGCCCTGGCGCTCTATGCGGCCGCCTGGCGCACGACCCGTGCCCTGGTCGGCAAACTCGCCACCGCGGTCATGTGCGCGGCCATCGCCCTCAACGGTGCCCTCATCGCCGGACGGTGGCTCGCCGCCGGACGCCCTCCCTTCAAGTCGCTCTTCGAGTCGCTCGTCTTCCTCTCCTTCACTACCGGCGCGGTCTATCTCGTCATGGAGCGCCTTTACCGGACCCGCGTGTTCGGCGTGCTCGCCGCCTTCGGCTCGTTCGGGGCACTCGCCTATGCGGTAACCCAGTGGGACGCCGAGATCGTCAAGCTCCCGCCGGCCCTCCAGTCCGGCTGGTTCGTCCCGCACGTCGTCGTCTACTTCGTCGGGTACGGAGCGGCCTTCTTCGCCACGGCCGTCGCGGCGGTGCAGCTCATCGCGGAGCGCTTCCCCAAGGTCCGCGCGCTCATCGCCCTGCGCGCCGGGAGCGTCCTGGCCGGGCGAGCGCTCGACCTCGAGCAGGTCACCTACGACGCCGTGAAGTTCAGCTTCGCCCTCCTCACCGTCGGCCTGCTCTTCGGATCGGTGTGGGCGAAGAGCGCCTGGGGCGACTACTGGGTCTGGGATCCCAAGGAGAACTGGTCGCTCGTCACCTGGCTCGTCTACGGCGCCTATCTCCATCTGCGGCGTGTGCGCGGCTGGCGCGGGAACAAGGCCGCCTGGCTGGCCCTGGCTGGCTTCGCGGTGGTCATGTTCACCTATCTCGGGATGGAGATGCTCCCCACCGCCGCGCAGAGCGCTCACGTCTACTCCGGCCAGTGACGCGGGAGCGTTCCCGGGCCGTCGCGTGACGCCGCTCGGGGGCTCTGCTAGCTTGCCTCTGCCCGTGGGCTCCTTGGAAAACGCCAGCGCGAAGCCCGAGCACCGCCTGGCGGAAGGTTGCGCCCTCGGACTCGCGCTCGCGTCGGCCGGCAGCTGGTTTCGGGTCCTCGTCGAGCACACGCCCCGCATCGACACCGGAACCTGGCCCTTCGTGGCTGCGAGTGCCCTGGCGGGGCTCGGGCTCCTCCTCGCCGGCCTGTGCGCCCTGCGCCTCGCCCCGCGGGCGGCCCAGCTGTCCTGGCGTACGCTGTGGGGCTACGCACTACTAGTGCAATTCGTCGCCTACCTCGCGGCCGCCCTGACCTCGAGCGACGTCTTCACGAACCTCGCCCTGGGCGCTCTCGCGCGGTCGGGGCTGAGCCCGTACGCGCACGCACCGAGCGAGCTCGGCCCTTCGCCCTGGGTCGCCCTGGTGCCCCCGCGCTGGGTCCACGACCCGACGCCGTACGGGCCCCTCTTCCATCCCTTCGCTCTCGCCGCCGTCTGGCTGGGGGAGGCGCTCGGGTCGCCGCTGTGGGGAGCCTTCTACGCCTTCAAGGCGCTGCTCCTCTCGGCCCTGGTCGCGGCGCTCGCCCTCGCCGCCCGCCATCTGCGAAGGCGGGCCTCGCCCGCCCAGGCGGCCGAAACGTTCACCTGGCTCGCCCTCGGCCCGCTGCTCGCCTGGGAGATCTCGGGGCAGGGACACAACGACGGGCTCCTCTTCCTCTCGCTCGTCGCCTTCTGGACGGCGGCCGCTTCCGGGCGGTCGGCGCTCGCGGCCTCCGCCCTCGCGGCCGGGGTGGCCGTGAAGTATGCGCTCGCGCCGCTGCTCGTCCTCTTTCTCCTCTTCCTCGCCCGGCGCTCGCTCGCCAGGGCGGCGACCGCCGCGTTCATCGCGGCCTGTGTCCTGCTCGGCGCGTTCGCTCCCGAACGCGCGGCCCTCACCCTGCGCGCCGTCACCCCCATGGTCGGAGGCGAGGCGGCACGGCACGCCCACTCCCTCACCGATCTCGTCTGCCTCGTCCTCGATCATCTGGAGCTTCCGGCGGCCTCGGCTCTCGCCTACCGCCTGCTCGCCGCGGGCTCGGCGCTCCTGTGCCTTTCCCTCCTCGCCCGGACCGCCTGGCGATCGCGCACGCTCGAGGAGCTCGCGCACGGTTATTTGACCTTCCTCATGGGGCTCTACCTCACCGCGCCCTGGTTCCAGCCCTGGTACGTCGCCTGGGCACTGCCCCTCTTGCTCGTCGAGCCCGACCCGCGCTACAGGCGCCTGCTCGTCCTCTTCTCCTTCGTGACGGTGGTGCAGTGGATCGCGCCGCTCGATCCCGTCACCACCGTCGCCGGCGACGGATGGGCGGCTTGGCAGCTGTGGCGTCTCGCCCGGGAACGGCCGGGTGCCGCTCCCCTGCCCGCCATCTGAACCGAGGCTTGAACCGGGTCTCGGCCCGGCGGCGATCGACCTGCACTCCCGCTCGCGCGCGCATGGCCCGAGGGTTAGGCTTTTGCCATGGCCATCTACGCGAGGGGCCGGATCGAGACCTGTCGCGGCGACATCACGCAACTCGCCGTGGATGCCGTGGTGAACGCGGCCAACCCGACCCTGCTCGGCGGAGGCGGCGTCGACGGCGCCATCCACCGGGCCGCCGGGAGCGGGCTCCTCGCTGAGTGTCGCGGGCTCGGCGGCGCCCGGCCTGGCCAGGCGAAGATGACGGGAGGGCACCGGCTCAAGGCCCATCACGTCCTGCACGCGGTAGGCCCCATCTTCCGAGGCGGCGAGGCCGGCGAGGACGCGCTGCTCGCGAGCTGCTATCGGTCCTGCCTGGGCCTCGCCCTGGAGCATGGCCTCCGCACGGTGGCGTTCCCGTCGATCTCGACGGGCGCCTACGGCTTTCCCATCGAGCGGGCCGCTCCCATCGCGGTCGGGGAGGTTCGGCGCTTCCTCCTCGCACACCCGCTTCCGGAGCGGGTCATCTTCTGCTGCTTCTCGGCGGAGGATCTGTGCGTCTACGATCGCGTGGTGGGCGCGGGCGATGGGGGCCCATAGGAGCGTCGCCGAGCGGCGACCGCGAAGCGGCTTCAGGGCTCCGGTGGAGCCGGGGGGCCCTTGAGATCCTTACCGGGGTCGGGCATGTCCACCCGCCTCGAGGGTGTGGCACCGCGAGGCGTGATGAGGTCCGGGCCGGGGGGCACGAGTGCGGCGGTGTCCCCGCGGCCGGGATTCGCGAGCACGAAGCGGCTCGCGTTGTCGAGGACCACGAGGAAGATGAGCAACACCACGAAGAAGACGGAGGTGACGAAGACGAGCCGGTTCGCGCCGCCGTGGTCCCAAAGGTGCATGAAGAAGAGCACGACGAGCGTCGACTTGGCACAGGCGATTGCGATCGCCACGAGCAGGTGGAAGGGCGAGGGCAGGTGCACCCGGGAGAGGAGGAAGGTGAGCACGGTCCCGACGAGCAGGGCCGCCCACACCACGTAGTAACGGGTGGCAGGGGGAGGTTCCCGGTGTGCCTCGGCGGCGGTGGGTTCACTCATAGCCATGAGCGTCAGATGAGGTAGAGGAGCGGGTAGAGAAAGATCCAGATGAGATCGACGAGGTGCCAGTACATGGCGCCGAGTTCCACGGGGGTCACGTACCCGTGGTCGTACTTCCCGCGCCAGCTGAGCACGCCGAGGGTGCCGAGCACCGTCATCCCCACCAGCACGTGGAGGCCGTGCAGCCCGGTGAGCAAGAAGTACATGGTGAAGAACATGGGGGCGCCGGTCAGGGTGAACTCGCTCGAGTCGTAGAAGCGACCGGGGAAGAAGCCCTCACGGAAGTCGTGGGTCCATTCCCAGGCCTTGATGCCGAGGAAGGCGAGGGCGAGGAGGACGGTGATGGCGAGGCAGCAAGCGGCCAGCTTGCCGCGCTTCTTCTCGACGAGGTGATGCGCCAGCGCCGCGGTGAGGGAGGAGGTGATGAGCACGATGGTGTTGACGGTTCCGGCGGCGACGGAGAGGTGCTCGCTCCCCTTGGCGAAGGCTTCCGGGTAGAGGAAGCGGTACACCGAGTAGGCGGTGAAGAGGCCTCCGAAGAGGAGGATCTCGGTGGCGAGGAAGAGCCACATGCCGAGCCGCGCTGCGTGCTCCTGCTGGCGGAGGTTCGGGAAGTGATGGGCGACGTAGGACTCAGGCTGCATGCGTCACCCCTCCGCCCTCCCCGCCGCCCGTGTAGTCGTGGGCAGCTCTCGTGTAGACCTTGTTCTCGAGAAAGTTCTCGGGCGGCGGCGGCGAGAGGGTGTCCCACTCGTACCCCTTCGAGCCCCAGGGATTCGGCCCGGCCAGGGGCCCGTAGCGCAGGGAGATGGCGAGGTAGATGAGGACGATGGCGAAGCCGAAGGCGAGCAGGGAAGCCCCGGCGGTGGAGGCCACGTTGAGCGCCCAGAAGCGCTCCGGGTAAGAGTAGTAGCGGCGCGGCATCCCGGCGTTCCCGAGCAGGAACTGGGGGATGAAGGTGGCGTTGAAGCCGAGGATGATGAGGACGGCCGAGACGAGGCCCCAGCCCTCCGAGTACATGCGGCCGAACATCTTGGGCCACCAGTAGTGAAGCGCGGCGAGCCAGGCCATGATGACGCTCCCCACCATGATGAAGTGGAAGTGCGCCACCACGAAGTAGGTGTCGTGCCAGTGCACGTCGAGCGAGACGGTGGCGAGCGCGATGCCGGTCATGCCCCCGAAGACGATGAAGAAGATGAAGCCGCAGAAGTAGGCGAACCAGGTGTAGAACTTGACCGAACCCTTGTAGAGGGTGGCGGTCCAGTTGAAGACCTTGATGGCGGTGAAGATGCCCACGAACATGGAGAGGACGCCGAAGATCCCGGCGTCGAGGGTGGACTGGCCCGAGACGAAGAGGTGGTGACCCCAGGTGAAGAATCCCACGAAGGCGATCCCCAGCGAGGAGAAGGCCACCGCCTTGTAGCCGAAGATGTTCTTGCGGGCGGCCGCCTGGATCACCTCCGAGATGACCGCCATGGCCGGCAGCACCATGATGTAGACGGCCGGGTGCGAGTAGAACCAGAACATGTGCTGGAAGAGGATGGGATCCCCGCCCCGGGCCGGATCGAAGATGCCCCAGCCGAAGGCGTGCTCGAAGGCGACGAGCGCGAGCGTGATGCCGAGCACCGGGGTGGCCAGGATCTGGATGATGCTCGTGGCGTAGATGGACCACACGAAGAGCGGCATGCGCATCCAGGTGATGCCGGGGGCCCGGAGGGTGTGGCTCGTGACGATGAAGTTGAGCCCGGTCAGGATGGAGGAGAATCCGAGGACGAAGGCGCCGAGCAGGATGGGCACCACCTTCGTGATGGTGGTGGTGCTGTAAGGCGTGTAGAAGGTCCAGCCGGTGTCGGCCCCGCCGTGCACCATCCCGTAGAGCGCGATGGACGCCCCGATGGCGTAGAGGTAGACGGAGAGGAGGTTCAGCTTGGGGAAGGCGACGTCGCGAGCCCCCAGCATGAGCGGCAAAAAGAAGTTGCCGAAGACGCCGGGGATGGCCGGGATGAGGAACATGAAGATCATCACCACCCCGTGCAGCGTGAACATGCGGTTGTAGCTGGCCGCGCTCATGATGGTATTACTCGGCGTCAAGAGCTCGAGCCGGATGAGCATGGCGAACAGGCCGCCGAGCGCGAAGGCCACCGAGGTGAGGACGAGGTACATGATGGCGATGCGCTTGTGGTCGCGGGTGAGCAACCACGAGGCGATGCCGGCCTCGGCGTTGAGGTAGTTCCGCGGGTTGTACGCGGGGGCGCTATCGGGCGGTGGTGGGATCGTAGCCGGGGATGGGGGCATAGACGGGGCCCTTCGAGGGCTCGGGGTGCACGATGTCGGTGCGCAACGTCTTGATGAACTCCACGATGGCGGCGATCTCGGGAGCGGGGATACGGCCCTGGAAGGTGGGCATCACGTTCTGGAAGCCGGCCACGATCTTGGCCGCCGGGTCCATCATCGACTCGGTGAGGTAGGCCTCGTCCGCCACCACATTGCGGCCGTCGGAAAGCTTCTCGGTCTTGCGGTAGAGGTCGAGCCAGGTCGGGCCGATGTGTCTCGTCCCGTCGACCGAGTGACACTTGAAGCAGCCGTACTCGGAGGCGAGGCGCCGTCCCTGCTCGGAGAGGGTGGTCACCGGGTCCTGCCGGTCGTCGGGCGAGTCCTGCGCCGCCGCCACCGTGGACCGCCGCGCGTCGGCCACCCAGGCGTCGAACTCGGAGGGCGGCATGACGATGACCTCGGCCAGCATGGCCGAGTGCCCGAGGCCGCAGTACTGGGCACACAGCACCTGGTGGTGGCCGGGCTGGTCGGCGGTGAACCAGGTCTGGGTGTAGCGCCCGGGCACCGCGTCCTGCTTCAGCCTCAGGTCGGGCACGAAGAAGGAGTGGATGACGTCGCGCGAGGTGATGAGCAGGCGCACCGGCCGCCCGGCCGGCACCCGCAGCACGTCCACGGCGCTCGGGCCGCCCGGATAGGCGAACTTCCACATCCACTTCTTCCCCTGCACGTAGACGTCCATGGCGTCCTTGGGGGGCGTCTGCACCCGCACGAAGAGGGGGTAGCCGATGGCGAACCAGAGGAGGAAGAGGGTGAGCGGGACCCCGATGAAGAACACCTCGTGGATGGCCGTCGGCTCGACGTGGGGCGTCTTCTGGTCTTCCGAGCGGCGCCGGTACTTGATGAAGAAGATGAGTGAGACGAGCGCCACGAGGAAGGCGCTCACCATGGTCACGCTGATGACGAAGAAGTGGAGCTGGTCCACGCTGGACGCGTAAGCAGAAGCCTCCTCCGGCAGAAAAAGGAGCTTGCGCATGAGCTCGTTCATCGGCGCTCGACCTCGGTCTTCGTCTCCCGTTCACCTTTCTTCGTGGTCCGCCCCTTGAGCTCGCGCCGCCAGAACACGCCCAGCATGAGCCCCACGCCCGCAAGCACGGCCAGCATGGACACCCGCATGATGCCGAGCGCGTAGGGCACGTACTGGCGGCTCGCCGGATCGTAGCGGTAGCAGGTGAGGAGGATCCGGTCGAAGCTCGTCCCCACCCGGCCCTGTCCCGCCTCGACGAGCGCGAGCCGCAGATCCTTGGGTGGATACTCGATGCCGTACAGGTAGCGCGACAGGTGGCCCTCGGGCGTGAGGACGAAGAGGGCGGCCGGATGCGCGTACTGGCGCGTCTTCTCGTCGTAGGCGTAGCCGAACCCCGCCGCCTTTGCGACCGCCTTCACCTCGGTCTCCCTCCCGGTGAGGAAGGTCCAGGAGCGCCTCGCCTCGGGCTTGCCCAGGGCCTGCAGGTAGCCGCGCTGGCGCTCCAGGGCGAGTTCGGGGGTGTCCCTCGGGTCGAAGCTCAAGGTGACGGCATCGAAGTCCTTGCCGAGTTCGAGGCCCGTCTCCCGCATGGCCCGCGCCATCCCGGAGAGCACGAGCTCGCACAGCATGGGGCAGTTGTAATAGACGAGCGCCAGGACCACCGGCCGCCCCCGGCCCAAGAGCTCGCCCAGAGCGACCTCGGTTCCGTCCTGGGTCGTGAAGCGTGCCTCGAGGGGGAGCGCGCCGCCGAGCTTCTCCTCGATGCCGACCTCCTCCAGCACCTTGGGGAGCGTGGCGTTCGCAGCGGGCGGCTCCTGCTCGTGCAGGGCCTGGCCGAGGGGCAGGGCGCCGGCCGTCCCCGGCGCGAACACGAGGGCGAGGGCCGCCCCGAGAAGCGAGGAGCAGAACCTCACGGCCGCGCCCCCTTCACGACCATGTCCATGGCGCGGTCGATGGGGATGTGCACGATGCCCTTCTGGCGGTCCACCCATCCGGTCGAGTTGAGCCGGCGCTCGGCCTCTTCGCGGAAGGCGAGGCCCTGGTTGGCGTGCTCGAAGAGGCGCTGCTCCACGATGCCGATCTTGGCGCGGCCGGCCGCCTCGGGCAGCGCTGCCTGACCCGACGGGTTCACCGATTGGCGGATGGCAGCCATGGCCAGCCCGGTGAAGAGGGAGCCCACGAAGAAGACGGCGAGCGCGAGGACGCCGATGAGGACGAGGCGCAGCGAGGGGACGACGTCCTTCTCAGCCGGAGGGTGAGCGGTGTGGTCGTGATCGAGAGCGGGGGCGTCACTCATGAGGGGTCGTACCTCAGCGATTCGGCCAGGAAGGGGTCGCCCACCGGGATGGCGGCCTTGCCGCGCATGCGCCAGATGACGAAGGCCACCGCGGCCGCGCCCACCCCGACGAAGGCGGTCAGGTCGACGAGGTGGGGTGAGAGCGCGTGCTCCTGGCGCAGGGCGGGCATCATCACCCAGTAGACGTCGATGTAGTGGATGAAGAGGAGGTAGACGGCCACCCAGCCGAGCGCGCGCGGGTTCTGCTTCAAAGGCCGCGAGAGCAGGGCGAAGAAGGGGACGAGGAAGTGAAGGACGACGAGCGCCACCGCCAGGATGGCCCAGGTGCCGCGGTTGCGCGTGAGGTACCAGGGGACCTCCTCGGGCAGGTTCGCGATCCAGATGAGCAAGTACTGGGAGAAGGCGATGTAACCCCAGAAGGAAACGAAGGTGAGGAGGTACTTCCCGAGCGAGTGGTAGTGGTTCTTGTTCATGAGGGGCGCCGGGAGCCCCTCGGCGCGCGAGGCGTTGACGGCCAGGATCACCACCGCGAAGGCCGCCAGAAAGGAGCCGGCGAAGTAGTAGAGGCCGAAGATGGTGGAGGCGAGGTGCAGGTCGAGCGACATCTGCCAGTCGAACGCGGCGAAGGTCATGGCGACGGCGACGAAGGGTATCCCCCCGGCTCCGAGCCTGCGCTGCCTCAAGGTGAGGGACGCATCTCCGCCCGCGTCCTGCTGCACCGACCAGCGGTGAAGGAGGTGCCCCATGGCGATCCAGATGGCGAAGTAGAAGACGAAGCGGATGAGGAAGAAGCCCAAATTCAGGTAGGCGTGGCGGTGCAGGGCGAGCGCCCGCAGCTCTTCATCGAGGCCGTTCGGCTCCATCCAGGGAAAGATGCTCTTCGCGCCGATGAGGACCGGGATGAAGAGCACGAAGAGCAAGGGCAGGGCGAGGGGGATCGACTCCACCACCCGGCGGATGACGACGTACCACTTCGTTCGCGCCGCCTGGAAGGCCATGTTGATGAGCAGCACGCCCACCGCGATGCCGATGAAGTACACCACCGCCACGTGGTAGGCCTGCAGCGCGCGCTGGGCATCGAAGAAGCCGAAGACGAGGGTGAGGAGGAGCCCGGCCGCGGCCAGGATGACGGCGCGCTTGAGCGCCACCTCGCCGCCCTCGAAGCGCTTCGCGTTCATGGGTTCTCCCTCTCGAGCTGCGCCCTCTCGGCCGGAGGGAGGTCGGCGAACTTGGCCGACTGGCTCACCTGCAGCGCGCGCAGGTAGGCGACGATGGCCCACCGGTCCTCGTAGGAGAGCACGCTCGCGTAGGACGGCATGAGGCCGAAGCCCTCCGACATGACCTGGAAGTACCAGCCGTCCGGCTGACCGGCCCGGGCGAGCAGCGAGGGCGGCGGCCTGAGGGACATGTTGCGGGCGACGAGACTCACACCATCGGCGAGGTATCCGTGGCAGGCCGCACAGGTGATGTTGAAGCGGCTCTGGCCGCGCTTGAGCAGGGCGGGGGTGAGGGGAAACGGGACCTGCTGCAGCACCTTGCCGTCCTGGCCGCGCCCGCTCGCCACCTCGGGAGGCTCCACGTCCTCGCGGGACACCGTCCCCGGCTCGGGCGCCCGCATGGCGATGCGGTCGGGCCAGAACGCGCTCTCCGAGAAGGGCTTCACCTTCTGCTGCGACCACATGGGATCGAAGACCTCGCAGGCCGGGAGGAGGGAAAGGGCCAGGGCGGCCCAGAGGAGGCGGTTCATCTCGTATCCTCCGAGACTCGCGCCACGTCCTTCGCCCCGAGCCGCCGCAGCTCGTCTTCCACGCCCGGCGCCTCCTCCTCCTTTACCTTCACCGAGAGCCACAGGGCGTCGACGGTGGCGGTGCGGAAGGACTCCACCTCGAAGACCGGGTGGTGGGTGCGCGGGAAGCCCGAGAGCGCGAAGAGACCGATGGTGATGGAGACCGCCGAGAAGAGCACCGCCAGCTCGAAGGTGATGGGGATGTTGGTGGGCGGGCTGTGGGGGAGGCGGTTGCCCACGTTGATGGCGAAGTCGATGCCGTTCATCCAGAACTGCATGAGGTAGCCGGTGGACGCACCGGCGAGAGCACCGATGAGCCCGATGAGCGGCACCACGGACTTCTTGAGGCCCAAGGCCTCCTCGGCTCCGTGCAAGGGGTAGGGCGAGTGGGCGTCGAGGGAGAGGTGGCCGAGCTCGCGCAGCCTTCTCGCCGCGGCGAAGAGGACCTGCTCGTCCTTGAACTCGGCGAGGACGTAGCTCATGCGCTCGTTCCCTTGGCCGTGTGGCCGCTCACGTGCGCCGCGTGCTCGAGCTCGCGCCGGAGCTCCTTCACCTCGCTCGCCGAGACCGAGGGCACGAAGCGCAGGAAGAGCAGGAAGAGCAGCCCGAAGAAGCCGATGGTCCCCGAGAGAAGGCTGAAGTCCACGATGGTGGGCTTGTACAAGGCCCAGCTCGAGGGAAGGAAGTCCCGGTGGAGCGAGGTGACGATGATGATGAAGCGCTCGGTCCACATGCCCACGTTCACCAGGAGAGAGGCGACGAAGAGCAATCCGACCTTCCGGCGGGCCTTGGGCCACCAGAAGATCTGCGGTACCACCACGTTGCAGAAGAGCATGAGCCAGTAGAGCGGAGCGTACGGGCCAGTCTCCCTGTTCAGGAAGACGTAGGCCTCGTACTTGTTCCCGCCGTACCAGCCGATGAAGTGCTCGCACAGGTAGCCGTACGAGACCATCATGCCGGTGACGAGCAGCACCTTCGCCATGTTGTCGAGGTGGCGCTCCGTGATGAAGTTGTGGAACCCGAAGAACCTCCGCGCCGGGATGACGAGCGTCAGCACCATGGCGAAGCCGCTGAAGATGGCGCCGGCCACGAAGTAGGGGGGGAAGATGGTGGTGTGCCAGCCGGGGAGCTGGGCGATGGCGAAGTCGAAGGAGACGACGGTGTGGACGGAGAGGACGAGCGGCGTGGCGAGGCCGGCGAGGAGCAGGTAGGCGATGCGGTAGTGACGCCAGTGGCTCGCCGCCCCGCGCCAGCCGAGGGCGAAGATGCCGTAGGCGATGCGAGCGGCCTTGCTCTTCGAGGCGTCACGCAGGGCGGCGAGGTCGGGCACGAGGCCCACGTACCAGAAGAGGAGCGAAACCGTGAAGTAGGTGGAGACCGCGAAGACGTCCCAGATGAGCGCGCTCTTGAAGTTGGGCCAGAGGCCAAGGGTCGACGGGTACGGGAAGAGCCAGAAGGCGAACCACGGCCTTCCGAGGTGCAGGATGGGGAAGAGGCCCGCCTGCATGACGGCGAAGAGCGTCATCGCCTCGGTGAATCGATTGATCGACGTCCGCCACTTCTGCTGGAAGAGGAGCAGGATGGCGCTGATGAGGGTCCCGGCGTGGCCGATGCCGATCCACCAGACGAAGTTGATGATGCCGAAGGCCCAGGCCACCGGGATGTTGTTCCCCCAGGTCCCCACACCCACCGCAAAGGTGTAGGACATGGCGGCCAGGAGGAGGCCGGTCAGGGCGAAGCTGATGCCGAAGAGGACGAGCCACCCCCGGCGCGTTCGTTGCCATACCGGCTCGAAGAGGGCATTCGTGACCTGCCGATCGTCGGGTCGGCCGACGAGGACGGGGGGGCCCTCCAGCTCGAGCCGCGCCGCGGCGGTCAACTCTCGGGTTTCGACGCTCATGTGAGATCGGGGTTGGGGTTCCTGATGCGGGCGAGGTACGCGGTGCGCGGCCGGGTGCCGAGCTCGTGAAGCAGGTCGTAGCGTCGCTCGTCCTTGTGCCACTTCGTCACGGCCGAGCCGGGATCGTTCAGGTTTCCGAAGACGATGGCCTGTGCCGGGCAGGCCTGGGCGCAGGCGGTGGTGAACTCGCCCTCGCGGATGGCGCGGCCCTCCTCCCGGGTCGCGATGCGCGCCCGCTCGATGCGCTGCACGCAGTAGGTGCACTTCTCCATCACGCCGCGGGTCCGGACGGTGACCTCCGGGTTCATGAGCATCTTCTCGGTGGGGGCGAGTTGGCCCCGGAAGTCGAGATAGTTGAAGCGGCGTACCTTGTACGGGCAGTTGTTGGAGCAGTAGCGGGTACCGACGCAGCGGTTGTAGACCATCTCATTCAGGCCCTCGTCCGAATGGACGGTGGCGTTCACCGGGCAGACGTACTCGCAGGGCGCTGCCTCGCACTGCTGGCACATGACCGGCTGGGCGACGATCTCCGGATCCTCCGGCGGGCCGCTGTAGTAACGGTCGATCCGGATCCAGTGCATCTCGCGGCTCCGGGTCACCTGCTCCCGGCCGACCACCGCGATGTTGTTCTCGGCCTGGCAGGCGATCTCGCAGGCGGCGCAGCCGATGCACTTGCCGAGGTCGATCGCCATGCCCCACTTGTACTGCTGGTCCTGGTAGGAGACCGGCGCCTGCAGGGTGGGATTGAGACCCCGGAGATGCTCGAGCTTCTCGGGCTTGAAGTCGCGGGCGTTGAAGGAGAGGCTCAGCTCGCGCCCCTCCATGGAGAAGTGCTCCTGGGTGAGCGCGAACTGGGTGTGGCCGGAGGTGCGCTCGATTTTCACGCCTCCCGCGAAGGAAAGGGCCTTGCTCGTCCGCAGCCGCCCCGCGTCGAAGCCCACGTTCGTCCCGACCGGCCCGGCCCGCCACCGCCCGTAGCCGAGCGGCAAGGTCACGGTCTCGTCGGCGTGGCCGGGCATGACGAGGACCGGCGCCTCGACAGACCGTTCGCCGAGCCTCAAAGCCACCCTCGCCCCGTCCTCGAGTCCGAGCTTCTTCGCCGTGGCGGGCGAGAGGTAAGCAGCGTTGTCCCAGGTGATCTTGCTCACCGGGTGCGCGAGCTCCTGCATCCACGCGTTCTCGGCGAAGCGGCCGTCGAGCGTCTTGTAGTCGGGGACGAAGCTCGCCTCGAGACCCTCGACCGGCGGTTTCACCTCCTGGAGCGCGGCCGCCACGGCCGCGAGATCCGGCTCAGCCTTCTCCGCTGCGGCCGCGGTGCCGGCGACGATCCCGCGGGCGAGCCAGCCCTCGAAGGCCGCGTCGAACTCCCCCGCCCGCGCGCGGCGCCAGGAGTCGGTGAGCAGGCGGTAGGAGCCGAGGTCGGCGCGATCGACGAACCCGGCCAAGAGCTCGAGCTCGGAGGTGCTCTCGAAGAGGGGTTCGATAAGGGGCTGCACGAGCGAGACGGTGCCGTCGTGCGCGCGGGCGTCCCCCCAGCTCTCGAAAGGGTGGCTCTTCGCGATGAGCCAGCTCGCGCCCGCCGCTGTCTCGTCCTCGCGGTAAGCGAGGTAGAGCGTGTTCTTCGCCCGCCCCAGGGCTGCCGTGAGCTCGAGGTCGGCCGGGGCGCCGTAGACCGGGTTCTCGGCCGTCACCACCACCGTGTCGACGGCTCCGGCGTTGAGCTCACCTGCGAGCTCGGCGAGGGTGGTGGGTCCGGTCGGCTCGTCGAAGGCGGGCGCGCCGTAGTCGACGGTCTGGCCTGCGTTGCCGAGCGCGGCGTTGAGGGCGTGGGCGAGCGCGTGGACCGCGGCCGGCTGGCCGGGCCCCGCGAGGACAAGCGAGGCACCGCGCGCCCCAGCCAGATCGGCCGCCACCACCTTGGCCGCCCGGGCCAGCCGCTCGTCGGCAAGGGGGGCCCCGAGCGGCGCCAGCGCTGCGAGGCCGTGTCCCTTGGCGAGCACGTCGGCCAACCCCCTCGCAAAGTGGACGACCTCGGACGGCTTCATGCGCAAGCGGTGATCGGCCGATCCTCCCGTCACCGACAGCTGGGCCTCGGCCGCGTAGAGCCGATTCATGTGGGGACCGGGCTCGCGCCCTTGCGCGAACTCGCGAGCGAGCCGAAGCGCCTCGGGCCCGCTCCCGAGGAAGTCCGCCTCCAGCGCGAGGATGATCCTCGCCCCCCCGAGGTGGTGCCGCGCGGCGAGGGCCCGGCCGAAGGCGCGGCGCGCTCCGTCCAGGACCTCGTCCTCGGACAGGCTCTCGTAGGCGAAGAAGCGGGCCTTCGGGAAACGCGTCGCGATCTGGCGGCGCATGTCGAGGAGCACCGGAGAGGAAGTGGCCGAGGTGAGGAAGCGCAGCCGGGTTCCCTCATCCTTCTCGTGGCTCGCGGCGAGAAGGGCAAGCTCGCGCAGGAGGCTCCGGTAGGCGAGGGGGGTCTTCTCCCGGCGGAAGCCGCGGGCCCGACGCGGATCGTAGAGATCGAGCAGCAGGGCTTGCTCGAGGCTCCCCGCTGCGCCCAGGCTCGCCGGGTGATCCGGGTTGCCTTCCACCTTGGTGGGCCGGCCGTCGTAGCTCGTGACGAGCAGTCCGATGGCGTATCCGCCTCGCGAGACGCTCGTGGCGTAGTGGGCGGGGGCGCCCGGCAAGAGAGCCTTCTCCGGGGGGCGCACGTATGGGAGGATCTTGTGGCGCGGGGGGCGGCAGGCGGCGAGCGAGGCGAGAGCGGCCGAGGCCCCCATGAGCTGGATGAAGTTGCGCCGCGACAGGCCCTCGGGCGCCTCGGCGGCGCCGGGCGGAAACTCGGGCGAGGGCAGGGCCCGGCTCGAGCGCTCCTCGAGGCTCCTGTACGGGTGCCGGCCGTCCGCGCCGACTGCACCGGGCAGGTCGGGCTGGCCGTAGATGGGAAGCCGCGAGCCGTGGCCTAGCGATGGCATGTCGTGCAACTCGTCCGGGTGTGAACGTCGTTCTTCTTCATGAGTTCCTGTGCGAGGGCGGTTCTGTCGCCCTTGGGCTCCCACCCCATGGTCGTCACCTCGTCGAGTGGCCTCAGGTTGGGAGCGGGGTCGCGGTGGCAATCGAGGCACCAGCCCATGGTGAGCGGGGCCACCTGCTCGATGGCCGGCATCTGGTCGACGCGTCCGTGGCACGTCTCGCAGCCGATCCCCTTGCTCACGTGGATGCCGTGATTGAAGTAGACGAAATCGGGCAGGCGGTGGACCCTCGTCCAGGGAATGGGTTGTCCGGTGAAGTAGCTCTCGCGCACCGGTTCGAGGCGCGGGCTCTTGTTCCAGATCTGCGAGTGGCAGTTCATGCACAGGGCGGTCGAGGGGAATCCCGCGCTCGCCGCTCGCTCGACGCTCGTATGACAGTACCGACAGTCAATGCCGTCGTCCGCCACGTGGTGGCGGTGATCGAACTCGATGGGCTGGACGATCTCCTGGGCCTGCCCGGTTCCGGAGGGGACGCGTGCACAGACGAAGAGGGCACCCAGCGAGCCGAGGGCTCCCCCCAAAAGGAGGATGAGGACGAGCCTGAAGGCGGTGTTGGACCGAGGTCTAAAGAGAGCGCTCATTCACCATGAGTGTCGGATGGCCGACTCCAGCGGGTAGAAGACCGTCGCAACCCTGGATCGCGCGGTTAAGTGACGCTCGAGAGGCCACTTCGCTGATCCCTCTTGGGGCGAGCGCTCGCTTGTCGGGACTACGCCCCCCGTGAATGGGGTTCGGCCGAGCCCGCGCGGCGGCAGTAAACTCGATCCCGTGCCCGTCTACAGGCTCTCGCGTGAACCGGTCTTCCCCGAGCCTCGAGAGGCGGAGGAGGACGGGCTGCTGGCGGTGGGCGGCGATCTCTCACCCGAGCGATTGCTGCAGGCCTATGCGGCAGGCATCTTTCCCTGGTATTCGCAGGGAAGTCCCATCCTGTGGTGGTCGCCCGACCCGCGGCTCGTCCTCGAGCCGGAGAGGCTCCACATCCCGCGCTCGCTCTCCCGTACCCTGAGGCGCGGGCAGTTCACCGTGCGGGCCGACACGGCCTTCGAGCAGGTCATCCGTGGCTGCGCCCACAAATCGCGTCCGGGCCAGGACGGGACGTGGATCACCAAAGAGATGTCGGCCGCCTACCTCCGCCTGCATCGCCTCGGCTTCGCCCACTCGTTCGAGTCCTTCGAAGGCGACCGACTCGTGGGGGGCCTCTACGGCGTCTCGCTCGGCGGCGCCTTCTTTGGCGAGTCGATGTACGCCGACCGGCCGGATGCCTCCAAGGTAGCCTTCGTCCGGGGCGTGGACTGGCTCTCGAGGAGGGGGGTGGACCTCATCGACTGCCAGGTACGTACCGAGCACCTCGTGCGCTTCGGCGCGCGGGAGATAGGCCGCGACGAGTTCCTCGCCCGCCTCGAACGGGCCCTCGAGAAGCCGACCCTGCGCGGCCCCTGGGATTTCGGCGGTCCAAACAGGCCGGTCTGCCCGTGACCCCGAGCGCCTCGGAGGCGGCCTGGGCACCCCACCCGAAAGTGCCTTAGAATAGAAGCGTATGGCCGAGCCTACCCGTCCACCGGGCGACACGGCTGTCGCGATCCCCAAGCCGCGGACCGCGAAGAAGGTGGCGAAGCCGCCGCTTTACAAGGTTCTGTTGCACAATGACGACTATACGACCATGGAATTTGTGGTCGAGGTCCTGAGAACGGTGTTCCATCATGACTTGGAGCGCGCCACTCGCATCATGCTGCACGTGCACCAGCGCGGCGTGGGGGTGGCGGGCACCTACTCGATGGAGGTCGCCGAGACTAAGGCGGAAGCAGTGATGTCGCTGGCGCGGGCGGCTGAGTACCCGCTCCTCTGTACGGTGGAACCGGAGTAGGAGCCGATGGTGACGGTCACGAAGGAGCTGCAGATCACGTTGCAGGCGGCGGTGGCGGAGGCGAAGAAGCGCCGTCACGAGTACGTCACGCTCGAGCACCTGCTCCACGCGATGACGAAGGACAAGGTCGCAACCGAGATCCTCCTCGCCTGCGGAGCCGACTTGGAGCTGCTCGCACGGGAGCTCGAAGAGTACCTCGATCGGACGCTCGAATCGCTCCCCACCCGGAGCCAGGATCCCGAGCAGACGGCGGCCTTCCAACGGGTCCTGCAGCGTGCGGCCTGGCACGTCCAGGGGTCGGGGCGCTCCGAGCTCAACGCCGGTGACGTGCTCGTGGCCATCACACGCGAGCGCGGTTCGCACGCCGTCTACCTGCTCGAGCGCCAAGGCGTCCGCCGGCTCGACATCCTGTCCTACATCTCCCACGGCATCGCCAAGGACGGCGGGGCCGGCGGGGAGGACGAATCGGAGGGAGGCGAGGGGGGCGAGGAGGCACCGCGCACGGTGCGCGACCCCTTCCGGACCTTCACCGTGAACCTGGTCGAGCGAGCCGCGAAGGGCTTCATCGACCCCCTGATCGGGCGCCGGGCCGAGATCGAGCGTACCGTCCAGGTCCTCTGCCGTCGCCGCAAGAACAACCCCGTCTTCGTGGGCGAGCCGGGCGTCGGGAAGACCGCCATCGTGGAGGGCCTCGCCCTCGCCATTCACGAGAAGCGCGTCCCCCCGGTCCTGGCCGACGCCAAGATCTTCCTGCTCGACATGGGGGCGCTGCTCGCCGGCACGAAGTTCCGCGGCGAGTTCGAGCAGCGGCTGAAGGGGGTCATCGCCGGCATCAAGAAGACGCCGGGAGCCATCCTCTTCATCGACGAGATCCACACCATCGTGGGAGCGGGCGCCACCACCGGCAGCTCGATGGACGCCTCGAACCTGCTCAAGCCCGGCCTCGCCTCCGGCGAGCTGCGCTGCATCGGCTCGACCACCTTCCACGACTACAAACAGACCTTCGAGCGCGACCATGCGTTGGCGCGCCGCTTCCAGAAGATCGAGGTGTACCAGCCCACCGTCGAGCAGACCGTCAAGATCCTGCACGGCCTCAAGAAGGTCTACGAGGAACACCACGGCGTCACCTTCAGCAACAAGGCCCTGCGCGCGGCCGCCGAGCTCTCGGCGAAGCACATCAACGACCGACAACTACCCGACAAGGCCATCGACGTGCTCGACGAGGCGGGCGCCTTCGACCGCATGCGGCGGGAAGGAAGGCGCCACTACAAGATCACGGCCCGCGACGTCGAGCGGGTGGTGGCCAAGATCGCCAAGATCCCGGAGCGCACGGTGTCGGTCGACGACCAGGAGGCGCTCTCCCAGCTCGAGCCAGAGCTGCGCAAGGTGATCTTCGGGCAGGACCGGGCCATCGAGGCCATCTCGAGCGCCATCAAGCTCTCGCGTTCCGGGCTCGGCAGCCCCGAGAAGCCCATCGGCAGCTTCCTGTTCTCCGGCCCCACCGGGGTGGGCAAGACCGAGCTCGCCAAGCAGCTCGCGCGCGTGCTGGGGGTCGAGTTCCTGCGCTTCGACATGACCGAGTACCAGGAGAAGCACACCGTGTCGCGGCTCATCGGCGCGCCGCCCGGCTACGTCGGGTTCGACCAGGGTGGGCTGCTCACCGATGCCATCCGCAAGACGCCCTACGCCGTGCTGGTGATGGACGAGATCGAGAAGGCGCACCCGGACATCTACAACATCCTCTTGCAGGTGATGGATCACGCCACCCTCACCGACAACAACGGGCGCAAGGCCGACTTCCGCCACATCGTGCTCATCCTCACCACCAACGCCGGTGCCCATGAGCTCTCCTCCCGCAAGCTCGGCTTCGGCTCCGACGAGAGCGACCCCGGCACGGCCCGCAACGCCATCGAACGAACCTTCAGCCCCGAGTTCCGCAACCGGCTCGACGCCTGGGTCTCCTTCGACTCCTTGCCTCCCGCCGTCATCCTGCGGGTGGTCGACAAGCAGGTGAAGGAACTCGGGGAACAACTCTCCGAGAAGAAGATCGAGATCGAACTCTCGGAGGAGGGCCGCCAGTGGCTAGCGGAGCACGGGTTCGACCGCAGGATGGGGGCGCGGCCCATGGCCCGCCTCATCCAGAACGAGGTCCGTAAGCCCCTCGCCGAGAAGATCCTCTTCGGCGATCTCAAGGGCGGTGGCCGGGTCCGCATCCTCGTCCGAGGGGGCAAGCTCCACCTCGAAGTCGTCTCCGTCCCGGCCCCCGTCCTCGCCTAGAGGCTCCGCCTTCCCTTCCCTCGCGCGCCCGCCCTCTCGCGAGGCGGGCGGTCCCTTTCCCCTTCACCCGCGCCGCGGGTTATGACTTCGCCGTGGACCCCCTCCCCATCGACGCGCTCCTCCCCGAGGCGGTGGAGGTCCTCGGCCAGGGCGGGTCCCTGGTGGTCGAGGCCCCCCCCGGAGCGGGCAAGACTACCCGCCTCCCCCGCGCCCTCTTCGAGGCGGGTCTCGCCGGCAGGGGCGAGGTGGTGGTGCTCGAGCCGCGCCGGCTCGCCGCCCGGATGGCAGCGCGCCGGGTGGCGGAGGAGATGGGCGAACGGCCAGGGACGACCGTCGGCTGGCAGGTGCGCTTCGAGGACGTCACCGGTCCGAGGACGCGCCTGCGCTACGTCACCGAAGCACTCTTCACGAGGCGCCTTTTGGGCGAGCCGACCTTGCCCGGAGTGGGCCTCGTCGTCCTCGACGAGTTTCACGAGCGCCACCTTGATTCGGACCTGGCCCTCGCCCTCGTTCGGCGCCTGAGGAGCTCGGGCCGCCCGGACCTTCGGCTCCTCGTCATGTCGGCTACGCTCGACGCCGAGCCGGTGGCGCGCTTCCTCGGCGCACCGCGGCTCACGAGCGAAGGTCGGGCCTTCGAGGTGGCCATCGAGTACCTGAGCCCGGAGGAAATGGCACGCGCCCGACCGCTCGAAGACCTCGTGGTGAGTGCGGTGCGCCGGCTCCTCAAGGAGGAGCCCGACGGCCACCTCTTGTGCTTCCTCCCGGGTGCCGCCGAGATCCGGCGCGCCCTGGAGGGTGTACGAGCGCTCCCGGCGGTGGAGGCAGGCGATTTGTTGGTCCTCCCTCTCCACGGCGATCTGCCGGCAGAGGATCAGGACCTCGCGGTGCGCCCCTCCAGGCGCCGCAAGATCATCCTCGCCACCAACGTGGCCGAGAGCTCGGTGACCGTGGACGGCGTGGTGGCGGTCATCGATTCCGGCTTGGCGCGGGTGGCCTCGCACTCTCCGTGGTCCGGCCTGCCGGTCCTGGAGCTGCGCAGGGTGAGCCGTGCCGCTGCCGCGCAGCGAGCCGGCCGGGCGGGGAGGACGCGGGCGGGGCGCTGCCTGCGCCTTTACACCCGCCACGACCATGACGCCCGCCCTGCCTTCGAGGTTCCCGAGATCCTGCGCGAGGATCTCTCCGAGATGGCGCTCGTGCTCGGGACGCTGGGCGCGCGGGATCTCGCCTTCCTGGAGCCGCCCAAAGCTTCCGCCCTGGAGGCGGCCTTCTCGCTCCTGCGCCAACTTGGCGCCCTCGACGGCGAGGTTCTCACCCCGCTCGGCCAGAGGCTAGTGCGGTTTCCCCTCCACCCGAGGCTCGCCCGCCTGGTGACGGCGGCGGAGGACGCGGGTGAGGGTGAAGCGGGCGCGCTCCTCGCCGCACTCATCGGCGAGCGTGACATCCGGGAGCGTTTCCGGCCCGGGGACCGGGACACTCGATACACGGGGCACCATCACCTGACAGGGGGCGCCGACGAGCCGAGCGCCGAGTCGGATCTGTTCGAGCTTGCTGACCTCTTCGGCGAGGCCGCCCACGCCGACTTCGCACCGGGAGTGCTCCGTTCGCTCCATCTCGTTCCCGCGGCGGTGCAGGCGGTGGAACGGGCCCGGCGCCAGATCGCTCGGCTCGTCCGGGCGAGCGGGGGACACGCTGGCCATGGGGAGGAGGGGCTCTCCGCCGCGGTGCTGGCCGCCTTCCCGGACCGGGTGGCCCGCCGCCGGGCCAAGGGCTCGGACGATCTCATGCTCGTCGGCGGCGGCAGCGCAAAGCTCGCCCGGGAGAGCACCGTCCGTGAGGCGCCACTCCTCGTCGCGGTGGCCGCCGAGGCACGGCGCAGCCAGGCGGGGCCAGTCACTGGATCGGCCCCGACGCTCGTGCGGCTCGCGAGCGCCATCACGACCGAGATGTTGCTCGACCTTTTTCCGGACTCCCTCCGCTACGAGTCGGAGGTGCGCTTCGTCGCCGAGGCGGAGCGGGTAGACGGCTTCGAGCGGCTCCTCTACCGGGATCTCGTGCTTTCGGAGAGCCGCAGCACGAAACTCGACGCCGACCTCGCCGCGGCCGCCCTCTACGAGGCAGCGCTGGCCCGCGGCGTGCGCACCTTCGCTCCCGAAGGCACTCTCGACCGGCTCGTCGCCCGCCTGAACTTCGTGGCCCGGCAGGCACCGCACTCCGGCGGCCTCAGCGCTCCCGACGAGACAACCCTCAAGGCCGCTCTTCGCGATGCGTGCCAGGGCCGCCGCAGCTTTGCCGAGCTTCGCCAGGCCGGGATCGAGGAAGCGTTGCTCGCCGCCCTCCCTCCGGCACAGCGGGCGGCTCTCGAGCGGCTCGCCCCTCAGAAGGTGACCCTGCCGGGCGGCCGGAAGGTCGAGGTCATTTACGAACCAGGGGACAAGCCCCCCTTCATCCAAAGCCGGCTGCAGGACTTCTTCGGGATGGCCGAGGGGCCGCGGCTGGCGGAGGGCCGGGTACCGCTCGTCCTGCACCTGCTCGCTCCCAACCGACGCGCCGTGCAGGTGACGACCGACCTCAGGAGCTTCTGGTCGCGGCACTACGGGCCTCTTCGGCGCGAGCTCATGCGGCGGTATCCGCGCCACGCCTGGCCGGAGGACCCGCTCGCCGCCACTCCTCCGCAGCGACGCTGAGGCGGCGTCGCGCCGGCCAGGACGAGCCGCGCTTCGAGCGCGTGCCGGCGCCCACGCTACGCCTCAAGAAGGAGGCGCTCCGGTTCCTCGATGCACTCCTTCACGCGCACGAGGAAGGATACGGCCTCCCGCCCGTCGACGAGCCGGTGATCGTAGCTCAGCGCGACGTACATCATGGGCCGCACGAGGACCTCGTCCTTCGGTCCGACCACCGCCCGTTTCTCGATCTTGTGCAGCCCGAGGATGCCGGACTGGGGAGGATTCAAGATCGGGGTCGAGAGCAGGGAACCGTAAACGCCTCCGTTCGAGATGGTGAAGGTGCCGCCCTCGAGGTCGGAGGGAGCTATCCGGTTCTCCCGGGCCTTCTTGGCGAGCTCGGCCACGCGCTTTTCCACCTCAGCGAAGGAGAGCAGGTCGGCATCGCGCAGGACGGGGACGACGAGGCCCTTGCCACCGCCCACCGCAACCCCGATGTCGTAGTGGTCCTTGTAGATGATGTCGGTCCCGCGCACCTCGGCGTTCACCGCTGGAAAGGTCCGAAGTGCCTCCAGCGAGGCCTTCACGAAGAACGACATGAAGCCCAGCTTCACGCCGTAGCGCTCCTGGAAAGCCGGGCCGTGCTTCTCGCGCAGGGCCAGGACGCGCGCCATGTCCACCTCGTTGAAGGTGGTGAGGATGGCCGCGTTCTGCTGGGCCTCGAGCAGCCGGCGGGCCACCGTCCTCCTGAGCGGGGACATGGGCACCGCCCTCTCACGTTCCCCGGGCGGCCGCACGGGCACCTTCTCGGGAGCGGGAACACTCCGAAGCGAGAGGGCCCGCTCCACATCGGCACGTCGCAGGACGGGGGCTCCACCGAGTGCGGCCTCGTCGAGTCCCTCCTCGGCGATGAGGCGTCTCACCGAGGGGGGTGCCCGCAGTGGGCCCCGGGGCGACCCGTTGGCGGCGGAGGCGGGCGGGGGCACGGTCGCCTCTTTGGGAGCTGGCGGTGGCGCGGCGGCCTGCGCCGACGGCTTTGCCTCGGCCGTCTTGCGCGAAGGCGCTTCGTTCGCGGCCGAACCCGTCTCGAGCTCGGCCACCACCTCCCCCACCGCCACCGTATCCCCACTCACCTTCAGGATCTTCTTCAGCACGCCCTTGGCAGGCGCTGGCACGGCCACCGTGGCTTTCTCGCTCTCCACCTCCACGAGCGGTTCGTCCGCCTCGACCGGATCGCCTTCCTTCTTGAGCCAGGTTCCGAGGGTCGCCTGGGAGATGGATTCACCCAGGGCGGGGACCCGCAACTCGATGGCCATCGTCACCCTCCAGGAGCGCCTGCCTGCAGGGCGGTAACCCGTGCGCCGACCGCCTGGCGCACCAGGGCCTCCTGCTCGAGCTTGTGGCGCGTCGCCGAGCCGGCTGCCGGACTCGCCGACGGCGGGCGCGAGATGCACGAGAAGTCGAAGTTGCCGCGCAGGACCGGTGACAGGTGCAGGTCGAGGAAGCTCCAGGCGCCCATGTTGCGCGGCTCCTCCTGCACCCATACCACCTCGCACCCGTCGCGATACTGGGACAGGAGGGTGAGGAGCGTGTCAACCTGAAGGGGGTAGAGCTGTTCCATCCGGATGATGGCGACCTCTTTCGCATCCTGGCTCTTGCGAGCCGCAGCGAGGTCGTAGAAGACCTTGCCCGAGCAGAGCAGGATGCGACGAACCTCCTTCGGGCTCGCGAACTCGTCCGGCAAGATGGGCCGGAAGCCCTGCTCGCTCAGGTCCTCGAGGGGCGAAACCACTTCGGGATGCCGCAACAGGCTCTTGGGCGACATGACGACGAGCGGCTTGCGCCAGGGCGCGAGAACCTGTCGGCGCAGAGCGTGGAAGATCTGGGCCGGGGTGGTGAGGTTCACGACCTGCCAGTTGTCGTCCACGGATAGTTCGAGAAAGCGCTCGAGGCGGGCGGAGGAATGCTCCGGGCCCTGCCCCTCCATCCCATGCGGAAGGAGGAGCACGAGGCCGGAGAGTCGGCTCCACTTAGCCTCGGACGAGGAGAGAAACTGGTCGACGATCACCTGGGCCGCGTTGACGAAGTCGCCGAACTGCGCCTCCCAGATGGTGAGGCCCTCGGGCATGTCCAGGCTGTAACCGTATTCGAACCCCAGCACGCCTGCCTCGCTGAGTGGGCTGTCGCGCACCTCCACCACGCCCTGGCCATCGCGCAGGTGGGCGAGCGGAGCGTAGGGCTGGCCGGTCTGGCAGTCGAAGAGCACGGCGTGGCGATGGCTGAAGGTGCCCCGGCGGACGTCCTGGCCACTCAGTCGGACGCGGATCCCCTGCCAGGCCAGGGTGCCAAGGGCGAGCGCCTCGCCCATGCCCCAGTCGACCGGTCGCGCGCCCTCGGCCATCTCGGCTCGGCCCTCCAGGATCTTGCGGAGCTTGGGGTGCAGGTTGAAACCGGCCGGGGTGACGGTGAGCGCGTGTCCCACGGTGGCGAGCTCCTCCTTCGGCACCGCCGTTCTCACCTCCATGCTGGGGGTATCGAGGGTCCCGCCACGGTAGCGATTCCCCTCCCGTTCCGCGGCGTGCGCTCCGGGACTGATGGCGAGCGCGGCCGAGGCTTGATAGGCCTCCTCGAGGCCGTGCTTCACCTCGGCCGAGAGAGCCGCGACATCCTCCTGGGAGACCACCTTTTTGCCGACGAGCTCCTCGGCGTAGAGCTGGCGCAGGGACGGCTTCGTGGCGATGGCGCGGTACATGACGGGCTGCGTGAAGGTCGGCTCGTCCCCCTCGTTGTGGCCATACTTCCGGTAGCACCACAGGTCGATGACGGTGTCCACGTGGAAACGCTGGCGCAAGTCGACTGCGAGGAGCACCACCTGCGCCACGGCCTCGAGGTCCTCCCCGTTCACGTGGAACACCGGAACCTGGAGCATGCGGGCCACGTCGGTGGCGTAATAGGTCGACCGTGCGTCGCGGGGCGAGGTGGTGAAGCCCACCTGGTTATTCACCACGATATGCAGGGTACCGCCCACCGCGTAACCCTCGAGGAGCCCCAGATTCAGGCACTCGGCCACGATGCCCTGGCCGGCGAAGGCCGCATCACCGTGGATGAGGACTGGCAAAACTCCGGCCCGGGCGCGGTCCCGATGGCGGTCCTGGCGGGCCCGCACCTTGCCCTGCACCACGGCGTCGATCCACTCGAGGTGACTGGGGTTGAAGGCGAGGGAGAGCTTCACGGGCGCGCCTTCGCGCGTGGCGTGCTCCCCTTGGTAGCCGAGGTGGTACTTCACGTCCCCACCGCTGCTCCCGACGATGGCTCGGTCGCGGAACTCGGCGAAGATCTCCCGCGCCGGCTTTCCGACCACGTTGGCGAGCACGTTGAGGCGCCCGCGGTGAGCCATGCCGATGACGACATCCTTCACGCCGTGTCCCACCGCGCGGTCGATGACGAGCTCCAGCATGGGGACGAGCCCCTCCCCGCCCTCGAGCGAGAAGCGCTTGGCCCCCAAGAAGCGGGTCCCCACGAACTGCTCGAAGAGCTCGGCCTCGGTGAGCTTCCTCAGCAGGAAGCGTTCCACCTCGGGGGTGAGCGTGATGTGATTGCGCGTGCGCTCCATGCGCGCCTCGAGCCAGCGGCGCAGCTCCTGGTCGTGCAGGTGCGCGAGTTCGACGCCCACCGTGCGGCAGTAGGTGTCCTCCAGCCGCTCGACGAGATCGCCGAGCGTCCTCGCGCCCTGCCCTGCCCCGTCGTACGTGACCGCCTCGCCCAGATCCGACTCCTTGAGCCCGAAGGATTCGAGCGAGATACCTGCACGCCCGCGCCTCTCAAGCCCGAGGGGGTCCAGGCTGGCATAGAGGTGCCCCTGCTCGCGGTAGGCCTGCACGAGCCGGTCGACCTTGAACTGGAACGCCTCGTGACGTGCGCGGACCGCGTCCTTCGACACCCCTCGGGCGACCGGGCGGGGCACGAAGGGTCCCTCGGGGGGCGCCTCGACGCGGGGCAGGCCCTCAAAATACGGATACCAGGTGGGATCGACCGATTTCGGGTCGGCGAGGAAGTCGAAGTAGAGCTTCTCCACGAACCCGAGGTTCGAGAAGCTCGGGTCCGGACCGGTGGGAATCTCCGACGCCATGGCCGACAATCTAACGGTCGACCCGTCGACAGCCCTCGAAAACGGCGGGCCAGGGGCGGCGATGCCCATCTCCGAAGTCCTGCTCGAAGGTGACCGCGGCGGACCGGGGACGAGCGTTCGCTGGTGGTCCGCGAACACGAGGGCGCCCTCGCGCGCCTCCCCGGTGGGTGACCAGACGCGAGCCGCCTTCGCCGTGGCAAGGGCCAAAGCCGGGGAAGGGCTCGCCTACGCGGGAGACTGGAACGGGGCACGCCAGCTCCTCGCCGCCATGGGCCGGCGGCTTGGACGGGTGCGCGCGCGCGGAGGATCGCTCGCCGAACTATTCCTGGCCGAGCGCGAGGGCAAACGGCGGGAGCGCGAGATCTTGTCGCGCCTCGCGGTGCCGGTCGGGCCAAGGTGGGAAAGCCCGCTCAAGAGGGCGCCTTCGCTCGAAGCCGCCCTCTCGGAAGCGCTCGGCGATCCTCCGCCCGGGCCCGTCTTCGTCCCCATGCGCGAGATCCTGGGCGCCATCGGCGCTCACGAGTGGCGGAGGCGCGGCGTGCCCGTCCCCGCGCTCGGCGCGAAGATCCACCCCTTCTACGGAGTCTTCGCGCCCGTGCGCGGGGAATACGTGTCGCTCCTGGCGCGGGTGTCCATCGAGCGCCGCGCCCGGTTTCCCGAGGAGTTCAGCGCCTTCGATATCGGGACGGGCACAGGCGTTCTCGCGGTCTTGCTTGCTCGCCAGGGCGCCCGGGTCGTGGGGACCGACATCGACCCGCGGGCGGTGGCCTGTGCCCGCGAGAACGCCACGCGTCTCGGCGTGGGCGAACGGGTTCAGATCGTGCAAGCGGACCTCTTCCCGCAGGGACGTGCCCGGCTCGCAGTCGCGAATCCCCCCTGGATTCCCACCGAGCCTCACGGCCCGCTCGATCGCGCAGTCTACGACCCCGGCGGAGTGCTGCTCGCGCGAATCGTCCAGGGCTTCCCCGAACACCTCGAAGAGCAGGGCGAAGCGTGGCTTGTCCTCTCGAATCTCGGGGAGATCCTGGGTTTGCGGCCGACAGGGACGGTGCCCGCGCTGGCCGAGGCGGCCGGGCTCCGCATCCATTCGACGTACGAAGAAGCGCCCACCCACCCGCGCGCCCGCTCGGGAAACGACCCCCTCGCGCTCGCCCGGCGCGCCGAGACGACGCGGCTCTACGTGCTCCGGCCCAGGTAGCCTTGAGTGATGGCCCCGACGCCTCGGCTCGAGCACGGGCGTTTGCAAAGGCGGGGCCTGTCGGGGCCAGGGCAGCACCATCGCGCTCTGCGTATGGGACTACGCTTCGGGCCTGGAACCCAGGCGGCAGTTCCGGGAGCGACCGCCGCACTCCTTCCGAACGCGGCGCGCTTCGACCGGCGCTGCCCGAGCTGCGCGCGAAAGCCGCGGCAGACGCCTTTTCGAGGCCTCGGGGCTGCTCGGGGGGCGGCGCTCGCCATTGGCGCTCAAAGCGACTTCGGCGATTTCTGAACACCGTCTTCGGCCGACAGCGTCCCGCGCCGCCGAGAGCGACCTCCTCGTCGGGCGAACGGCTCATCGACCGGCCGAGCATCTTCGCTGCCCGCTGCGTACCGCAACGAAAATGGTCCATCTCGCTCGTGGTACGCGCGTTCCTTCGTGCGAGGGAGCAGTTCGGGGCGCGGCCGCGGGCAAGGACGCGTCACACGACCTGCCCGAGCAAGGCCCGGGAGGTCGACGTCACGCTCCCGGTTCAAGTTGCTCATCCCCTTCGGCCGATGGCCTCGCGCGCGATACGAATCCGCGCCCTTCGGGCTCATGCCGGATCGGGCTAGCTCGCCGCGCGCCAGGCGAGGAGCTGGTCGAGCGTGCAGGTCGTGCCGCCGCACACGATCACGAGCACGGGGTCTAGCCCGGCGAGGTCGGCCGGACGCTCGTAGGCCACTGCCAGGCTCGCGCCGCAGGCGGGCTCGACGAAGAGCCGGTGATCCGCGAGGAAGCGCTCGCAGGCCTGGAGAGCGCTCCGGTCGGAGACGAGCACGCTTCGGATCGGGTGCTCGCCTGCGCAGCTGAGCGCCCGTTCGCACACGCGCTTTGCGCCGAGCGAGGTGGCGATGCTCTCGATCCGCTCGAGTTCCACCGTACGCCCTGCCTTCAGCGCGGCGTGGAACGAGGCCGCGCCCTCGGTCTCCACCGCGAACACCGGGACGTCGCTCCACCCGTTCCGGCGAAGCCCCTCCACCACGCCGGCGAGCAGACCGCCGCCCCCGACCGAGAGCACCACCGACCCGGGTCGCAGGCCGCACCGCGCGACCTCGTCGATGAGCGTGGCATGGCCTTCCCACAGGAGCGGGTCGTCGAACGGGTGCAGGAATGCGTCGGCCGGGCCGACGAGCGAGCGGGCCAGGTCGTTGGCTTCCTGCCAGGAGGCGCCGTGGACCACGACCTCGGCGCCTTCGAGACCGAGGAGTTCTCGCGCTCGTGGGGTCGTGGTCTCCGGGACGACCACGGTGACCGGGACCTCGAGCCGGCGGCCGGCGTAGGCGACCGCGAGCCCGGCATTGCCGCCAGACGACGAGACGAACCGCCGGGCGCCCCGCGCCCGGTAGACCTCACAGGCTCGCCCGATGCCACGGAGCTTGAAGGAGCCGGACGGCTGCACCACTTCCAGCTTGAGCCAGACCGGGCAACCCGCTGCCAAGGTGAGCGGGCGGGACTCGACGAGAGGCGTCTCGATGTGGAGTGGCATACGCCATCTCTAAACTTAGCGCAGCGCCTGGTGCCGATCGAGCGGGCCATTCGTCGCCTCGCGAAGAGGAGGTTCATTGCGGGGCATCTTGGCAGGCAAGGTCGCGGGGGGTCCCTTCGCCTGACCTCGAAACCGGTCGACACATTCGAAAGCGTGCTTCGGTCGTCGTGGGTCGAAAGAGAAGCTCCTCCTGGCCCGCCTCGCAACGCTCATCGGCGATTCGCGAGCGACAGGGATTCTCTCCAGGCTGAATTCGCGGCCCCGCGCGCCGAGATGATCGACCCGGGCCTCGGCACACGGAGGGAATCCGAGACCGACCCGAGCTGAGCCGATGCCGGCGGCCGTGCCACATCGAGCGCCTCTTCACCTCGGCGAACCGCCGCCGGGACTTGGCCACGGCTGCACGGCTCGTGCAGAGCCTCGCGCGGAGGTACGGGATGCGCTCCCGTGAAGTGGCCTGCCCAGGCAGGCGCCATCACAGTGTTCGAGGCGCGTCCTGGGTGCTCGGGAAGGGCGAGATGTGCATCTCGGGCAGACGCGTCGAAGCGCCCGCCTCGGGCGGGCATCCGAACTCCCGGCGCATGCGCCCGACGAGGTCGGAGAGCTCGGAGGAATCGGCGCCCAACTCATCCGGCGGGAAGGCCCCCGCCACGTCGGGATCGCGGAGCAGCTCGGCCGTGGTCATGTGCTGGCAGACGTAGGAGGGAAGGAGGCAGCGCTCGCGCATGGCGACGTGCCATTCTCTCCAGTTGGCCGGCTCGCAGGATCGGCTGGATTTGAAGTGGGACACGATCGGACGGCCCACTACCGGTCCGAGGAGCGCGAGCATGGCGAGCAGGCCAGCCCCGACCGCCAGACGCGGAAAGCGACCCTCCGTCGAAGTGGCGGAGCTCTTCGTGGCGGAACTCGCCGTGGAGGGAAGTTGAACAAGGGTTCTTCGGCAGTATCGGCAGAGGATGGCCGCTTCCTGGATCTCCTCGGCACAGAAGGGGCAGCGCTTCATGGTCCCTCCGCGAGCTGCGGACCTCGTCTCCGTCACCTTTGTAGTAAGTTCCCCCACCCCGGGGCGCCTTCGAAGCGCGGAGCCCGGGCAGGGGTGTCTCGAGAATCACCACGGAATACGCAGTATTCGCCTTCGAGCCGAGCGCGGTTTCGCAGCGCCTCAGGCTGCGCTGAAGCGCGCTCTCACCCTGGCACGCACCCGGGCGAGCAGACCCGCCTCGGTCTCGCCCGCCTTCGGGAGCGTCACGACCTCGAGTTTCGGCCCCTCGGGCACCCGCGCCCCGGCGGGGAGCAGAGCCCGGCCGGCGCGCACGGCGAGCGCGTCGCGCGGGAGCTCGAGCCCGTTGGGCTCGAGACACAACTCCCGGAAGCGGCGCAAGAGGGCCCGCGCCGTGAGGCGAATCCGCTCGGTGGGAAGCATCTGAAAGACGAGGGTCGCGCCGGAAAGGCGCAAGCGCTCCTCGGCCACGAGCCCGACCCCGAGCGCGATCTTCTCGAGGCGGCGCTCCCGTTCCCCGAAGCGCCAGAAGCTCCGCAGGACCCGGGCGCAGCCCGGGCAGGCGAGGCCATGGATCTCGTCGAGCCCGGAGAGCCTCACGAGGTGTACCGCGTACACGTCCCCTCCGCAGCGCTCGCACTTCTCACGCGGGCCGAGCGCCGCCATGATCCGGCGCGTGAGGTTCGCCACCGCCTCGTCGGCGAGCGCCGCCCGGACGCCGGCACCTTCCGAGGCTCCTTCCAGTTCGAGCCCCGCCCACAGCTCATCCTTCATGAGCCGCAGGCCGACCTCCACGTGGCGCGGTGCCTCGGCGAGAGCGCGCCCGAGCCCGGGTGCACCCGGCCAGGCTCCCCGCAGAGCATCCCACCGCTCGGCCAAGACTGGAAACGAGGCGAGCGAAGGAAGGGGCCGATTCACCTCCTCGTTCAGGAAGGCGAGCAGCGTGAGCGCGGCCGGCCACGGAGCGTCGCGCGACGCCTGGTCCTCGAGCCAGCGTGCGAGGGCCCGCGACCGGCCCCCCCCCGAAGGCGACGACCGCCGCCGTCCGGCCCGGACGAGCGGACACAGAGCCACCGGGTCGAAGCGGGGTCGACGGCGGGGGCGATCGCCTCGCCGGCGCGGAGGTGCGGCCTCTTCCGCGAGCGTCCGTTCCCTCGAACGCGACAGGACCCGGGCTGCCTCGGAGAGTTCGCCCAGGCGGAAGAGGGCCTCGGCGCGCAAGGCCTCGGCGTGCTCCCGGGTGGTCGCGCAGATCTCGCCGAAGAGGTCGCCTCCGGCTGTCGCGCGCCGTGTGGCCTCCTCGCGCAGGCGGGCCGCCTGCGAGGAGGCGAGCTTCAGCTTTTGTGCCTCGAGGCGGGCACGCGCGGCCTCGACCTTGCCGATGCGACGGGCGAGCTGTGAGCGGCTTTCCGCGTCGCTCTCTTCGCTCCCCACTTCCACGGCGCCGACGCGTTCGGCGAGGAGTTCGAGCGCGGCGAGGTCGCCTCGGGCGTAGGCCGCGTTGACCCGTGCCATGAGGTCCGACCGGCGGGCACGCTCTTTCTCGTCGCCTCCGGCTAGGTCGGGGTGGAGCCGACGCGCCAGGCGGCGGTAGAGGGCCTTGAACTCGAGTCCGACCGGGCGGAGGAACCCTTCCTGCAACGCCCCGGCTTCGGCCGTATCCCTCGGCGTTTCGCCCGCCGAGCGCGCGCTCGGGGGCGGGGCGCGCCGGACCTCACGTCTTCTCAGGCGCGGGCCGCCGGCGAGGGCCGCTTCGAGCGCCTCTACCTCGCTCGCGAGGCGGCGGACCTTGCGGACCAAACGATCGGCGGCGTCGAGTTCCGCGAACGCCGCCGCGGTGGCCTCGCGATAACGGGCCTCCAGCTCGGACAGCTCGCGGGCGACCGTCGCGACCTCGTCGTCGAGGTCGTCCACCTCGCGCACGAGCTGGGCGAGCCTCAGCTCGGCCGCAAGGAGCGCCGGCGAGGGTGGAGCGCGCGTGCGCAGGACGATGGCGCGCGAGCGCGGGGTCATGCCTCCTTCGCCCGGCTCACCGTCGAGAGCTTGTAGAGGCCGTAAGCCCACAGTCCGAAGCAGAAGTACTGGGCAGGCGTGAGTCCGAGGTAGCGCGCGTCCGGGTAGGGAACGTCCGAGGCGCGCAGGAAGTCGAAGAGGAAGCGGCTAGTCCCGTAGAGGAGCGCGAGCACGGCCATGAGCCGTCCGCGCAGAAGGCCCTTGCTCCGGAGCAGGTAGAGGATGGCCGTGAAGGCGAAGAGCGCGAGCGCGTCGAAGAGTCCGAGGTCGTAGCGGACCCCGGAGAAGCCCAAGGTGGCCATCGCGCTCGGCGGGAAGTTGACGGCGAGCGGAAAGGTCGTCTTCACACCGGGATGGTCGTGGATGACGAAGCATCCGATGCGCGCGATGCCCCACCCCGGCGCGATCCCCAGGGCGAGCGCGTCGGCGTAGTCGTCGAAGCGGGCTCTGCGCTTCTTGAAGAAGACCACCGCCGCGATGACACCGCCGAGCAGGCCGCCGAACGAGGAGAGACCTTCCCAGAAGGAGAGGACCCGCCGCAGGTCACTCAGTTCCTCGGGGTGGTAGAGGACGAGGTGGACGGCGTGGCCGAACAGGATGCCCGAGGCGACACCCCAAATGGCGAAATCGGAGAGGAGCTGTGAGTCGAGGCCCTGCCGCGCCGCCTGGCTCGCCGCCGTGCGGGCGGCGACGTAGACGCCGAGGGCCGCAAACAGGCCGAACGCTTGCAGGGTGAACGGGCCGAGGTGAAGGCTCGGAAGCTCGTAGTAGGGGATCACGCGGCGGGAGTATGGGGTGAGGCGGCCCTGAGGTAAAGCGCGGCGCCGGCTTCGAGGCAGGGGCGCGGGCTCCCTCGAAGCCCTCGCCCCGAAGCCAAGTATACAGGCGCGGGGGAAGCTCTCCCGGGAAGATCCGGGGCCGCGGTCGATGGCGCAGACTCTGAGTGGGCGAAGGGGGCTCGCCGAGGGGCGGCGCGAAGTCCGCGCGGTCGAGGCTCGAGAGGAAGCGCGTTCCCCTCGCTGCCCGCGCACAGCGCGAAGAATGCAGCGCCCGCAGTCCCCGGTGGAGCCTCCCCCGTTTCCGTCCCACGGGGCGAGCCCGGCACTTAGACCGCCTCGCTCCTTTGAGGCGCCCGCGCAAGGCGCAGGCCAAGAGCCGCCCAACCTCCCTGGGGTTTCGCATGAGCCACGAGGAACTCGAGGCGCCCCCTCGTCGGCGCACACGAGCTTCACCGCCACCCTTCCCACACCCTTCCCACGTGGCTTACACTGCGCGTGCGAGGCCCTTCGTCACACGGGTATCGATCAAGCGAGCCCCGCAGTTGTGGAGGGGAGACCCCGAGCCGCCGCCGCAGCGGCATGCACACCCCCTTGGGCCGTTTAGGACCCATTTCGGGAGGGCGCAGTACACTCACCGCCCATGGTCTCGCTCGACCCGGTCGCCTTCCTGCGGTCGACCCGCCCGTTCGACGAGTTGCCCGAGCCGCTCTTCGCGAGCGCGGCGCGCGCCGTCGAGATCGGCTTCTACCCGGCGGGAAGCCGGCTCGCCGAGCGCGACGGCACACCGCTCCAGCACCTCTACGTCATACGCAAGGGCGCGGTGCGGCTCGGCCGGGAGGGCCAGGTCATCCAGGTCCTCGAGGAGGGCGAGGTGTTCGGGTACACCTCGCTCATCACCAAGAAGGCGACCCTCGACGTGGAGGTCGAGGAGGACCTGCTCGCCTACCGGATCCCGGGGGCGCAGTTCGCGGAGCTGCTCTCCGACGCCCGCTTCGCGAGTCACTTCGCGACCGAGCTCGCCGATCGCCTGAAGCACAGCCTCGAGCGTTCCCAGGTGGCCACCTTTCAGGCCGACCTCTCACTTCCTGTGGAGTCCCTCCTCAGCCGCCCTCCGGTCCGCGTCCCGGCGGAGGCCACCGTCGGCGACGCAGCCCGGGTCATGCGGGAAGAGCGCATCTCCTCGGTGCTGGTCGAGACCGACCCACCGGGCATCCTGACCGACCGCGACTTCCGCAACCGCGTGCTCGCCGAGAACCTCGGCCCGGATACCCCGGTCACGCAGGTGTTCTCCTCGCCCCTCAAGACCGTGCCGGCCGAGACCGCGCTCTACGAGGCCTGGCAGAAGCTCCTCGACGAGCGCGTGCACCATCTCCCCGTCACCCGGGGAGACGCGATCGTGGGGGTCATCTCCTCGAGCTCGCTGCTCAGGTCGACCGCGCAGGGGCCAGCTGCCGTCATGCGCAGCGTCGAGCGCCTGGCCTCCCGCGAAGCCCTGCCTGGCTACGCCCGGCGGGTCACCGAGATGGCCTCCTCCTTGCTCGCGGCGGGGCTCGAGGCGACCGTGATCGGCGGGTTCGTGGCGCGCCTGAACGACGCCCTCCTCCGCCGCATCCTGCGCTGGGCAGAGGCCGAACTCGGGCCGCCGCCGGCTCCTTATGCTTTCGTGGTCTTCGGCTCCGACGGGCGCATGGAGCAGACGCTCCTCACCGACCAGGACAACGCACTCGTGCACGGGGGGGATCTGGCGGCCACCCCCTATTTCGCCGCGCTCGCCGGCCGCGCCAACCTGGACCTCGAGGCGGCCGGCTTCCCGCGCTGTCCGGGCGGTTACATGGCGCGCACCTGGCACGGGCCGCTCTCCGAGTGGGAGGGGCGCTTTTCCGGTTGGATCGACGACCCCAGTCCGCAGGCCCTGCTCAACGCCGCCATCTTCTTCGACTTTCGCCGGGTGGGAGGGACTCTCGATCTCGCGCCGCTGGAATCCATCCTGGCACGTGCCGCCGAGGCCCGCACTTTCCTCTCCGCCATGGCCAAGGCCGCCATGCAGTTCCGGCCGCCGGCGACGCTCTTCTTGCGTGTGCGGGGCGAGGAGGTCGACCTGAAGCTCCAGGCCATCTCGCCCATCGTCTTCCTCGCCCGCCCCTACGCGCTCGAGGTCGGATCTTCCGCGCGCAACACGCTCGAGCGGCTGGACGCAGCGGTGGCAAACGGGCTCATGGGGGCAGACGTCCGCTCCACCCTGCGGGAAGCCTACCGCTTCCTGCTCGGCCTGCGCCTGCGCGAGCAGACCCGCATGCTGGCGCGCGGGCAGCCCGCCTCCAACAAGATCGCCTTCTCTTCCCTCTCCTCCATCGAGCGCAGCCGCCTCAAGGACTCGCTGCGGGCCATCCGGAGCTGGCAGGAGACGGCCGCCTATCACTACCGAACCGACCTCTTCTGAAAGCCGCTCGCAGAAAAGTCCGGTATCCTCAAAGCCCTTGTTCTTTGCCTCACCACGCTGGGAAGAGGTCACCTACTGGTCGGTCGACCTCGAGACGGGAGGCCTCGACGCGACGAGCGCGGCGCTCCTTTCGGTGGGCATGGTCCCGGTGCGCGCGGGGACCATCCGGCTCGGGGAAGCCTTCCAGAGCCTGGTGAGGCCGCGCCCGGAAGACGACTTCTCGCACGACTCGATGCGGGCGCACCAGCTCGTCCCCAGCGACGTGAACGAGGCACCCGCGCTCGAGGTGGTGCTGCGCGAGGTGGATCGCCGCCTGGAGGGCGGGGTGCTCGTCGTCCACCAGGCCTCCCTGGACGTCACCTTTCTCAGGCGGGCTCACGCGGCGACCGGACTGCGCTGGCCGAGGCCCCGGGTGGTCGACACGGTCGATCTGATCGTCCGCGCCTCGCACCGTTCTCACTTCATCGATCCCTCGCCCGCGCCGCTCGAACCCCTGCTCAACCTCGCCGCGGCGAGGCGTCACTATGGCCTGCCTGACTACGGGAGCCACGACGCCCTCACCGACGCGGTGGCCACGGCGGAGCTGTTCCTCGTCCTGCGGCGGACCCTCGGGGCACGCCGGCTCCGCGAGCTCGTCTGACCGGACGAAGGCCCTCAGGCGCGGGCGGGTGGGTCGAAGTCGGAGCGCAGGTCGTTCGCCAGGGCCTGTCGCTGCTCGGCGGAGAGCTGGCTCTCCATGGCGAGTCCGGGGAGGTCGCACCCCACCGCCAGCGGCGCCACCCCGCCCACGTCGAACTTGAGGTACTGCACCGAGGAGAGGCGGTCCTCGCCCACCTGGCGCCGGTCGTAGCTCGGCCGGATGAGGCGGCCGTCGGGCAGGGTGAGGTAGAGATGGGCGGGCAGAGCCAGCCACGCCCTCAGCTTCTCGTCGCGCTCGCGCGGGTCCTCGACCTCGATGAGCAGGGCGCAGCCGAGCTCGCCCGGCCCACCCAGGAGCTCATTGTAGGTATCGAGCTCGTGCCGGATCTCCTCCTCGCGGTAGAGGCGCTCCACCCGCATCATCTCCAGGATCTGGTAGCGGGCGGTGTCGGCGTTCTCGAAGAGGAAGGTGAGGGCATCACCGAGGTGCACCCGGCGCAGGCGCTTCGCCTCCATCACCGCCGGGCGCAGAGCGGCGCGCCGCTCGTCGTAGGACTTGAGGTCGAGGAGCTCCTCGCGGGCCACCTTCTTCATGGCGCCTCCTGTGCGCCCGAAAGATCGGCAAATCCGTTCTCCCGGTAGGCGCGGGCCAGGATGGAAAGGGGGTGGAGCGGACGGCGGCCCGCGTGCTGGGCGAACTGCAGGGCGGCCAGCGGACAGTCGGTGGCCCAGACGAGGGCGTCGGCCGCCCGCATGCCGTCAAAGGCCTTCTTGCCGACCCTTTGCGAGGGCTCGAAGCCCTCCACCGTCATGGCAAAGGTGCCGTCGTGGCCGCAGCACTCCATCACGGTGGCGGCCACGGTCACTCCCGGTATCCTCCGGAGGAGGTCGCGGCCCTTGAACCCGATGGCCTGCGCACGCAGGTGGCAGGGGGCGTGGTAGGCGATGCGCCCGCCCGGGGGCGTGCTCTTGAAGGCCGTGTTGAAGCGCGCCTGGTCGCGCAGTCCCCAGAGGTACTCGGACGGATCCATCATCGCGGCCGCCAGGCGTTCGGCGCGCGGCCGGTCGTCGCCTTCGAGCAGGTGCGGCCACTCGCGCCGCATCATCATCGAGCAGGTGGGGTTCACTGCGAGAACCTTGGCGCCCTTGGCCACGTAGGGGAGGAGCAGATCCAGATCGAGATGGGCCTGCCTGCGCAGGGCGGCGAGGTCGCCGTGCTCCCAAGCTGGCATCCCGCAGCAGGCGAGGCCCTTCACGACCCGCAGGTCCACCTGCGAGGCGCGCAGCACCTCCACCACGTCGCGTCCGAGCTCGGGCAGGTTGTGCTGGACGAAGCAGGTCTGGAAGAGAACCGCCTCCCCCCCCGGGCTCGCCGAGACGAGGCCGTTCGCCTCGGCCCAGGCATCAAAGGGCTGGGCCGCGAAGTCGGGCAGGAGCTTGTCACGGTGGATTCCGACCGCCTTCTCCATGAGCACGCGCAAGGGACGGGCCCGGTTGGCGACGTTGGCGAGCCCGAGGGAGGCCCGGGCCAGCTTGGCCGCGCGATCGGGATTTCCGAGCATGCGCTCACCCAGGGTCCGGCCCCGCTCGCGCAGGTGGACCGCGTCGTAGCGGTGGACGAGCTTCGGGAAGTCGAGCTGGAATTCGTGACCGTCGCGCGGGGTGTAGGGGCACTGCACCTCGCACAGCTTGCACTGGAAGCACCCGTCCATCACCGCACGGACGTCCGCCTCGGACAGCCGGTGCACGTCACCGTCGTACTTCTGGTCGAGCAGCGAGAAGAGGGTGGGGAAGCTGTCGCAGTACTTGAAGCACATGCGACAGCTGTGGCAGATCTCGAAGACGCGACGCAGCTCCGGCTCGAGCGCCTCCTTCTGCCAGTAACGCGCTTCGGCTGGGTCGTAGCTCAGGCCCGCGGTCGGCTGAAACGAGATGCGCTTCTCGGTCGTGCTCATGGTGCGCCTCGCCAGGGGTTGTGGAATCGGATGCTCGCCCCGCCTCCAAGGCGGGGCGAGCCACTTCGAGGTCGCCGCCCACAGAAGGGCGTTCCGGCGGGCTAGAACCCGTCAGGAGATGATGCCGAGCATCTTCTGGAAGCGACCGGCATGGGACTTCTCGGCCTTGGCGAGGGTCTCGAACCAGTCAGCCACCTCGGTGAGCCCCTCCTGTCGGGCGGTCTTCGCCATGCCGGGGTACATGTCGGTGTACTCGTGCGTCTCCCCGGCGATGGCCGCCTTGAGGTTCAGGCTCGTATCCCCGATCTCGAGCCCGGTGGCCGGGTCGCCCACCTGCTTCAAGAAGTCGAGGTGCCCGTGGGCATGGCCCGTCTCGCCCTCGGCGGTCTCGCGGAAGTTCGAGGCCACCTCGGGATAGCCCTCCACGTCCGCCACCTTGGCGAAGTACAGATAGCGCCGGTTCGCCTGCGACTCCCCGGCGAACGCATCCTTCAGGTTCTGGTGGGTCTTCGTGCCCTTGAGGTTCGACATGCGGATCTCCTTTTTTGGGTGGGTGGTGGTCTGAGTTAGACGTAGTCTAAAGATGGACAAGGGGGGCGCGACGACCCTGTTGGGCCTGGGCGGCACCCCTCCGCCCGCGCCCTCCACATCTTGAATCGTGGCTCCATGAACCTTAAGTCACTCCGGCGATGACGCGAGACGAGCTCGCAGGTCTGCTCTCCCAGCACGGTATTCAGCCGTCCGCACAGCGGCTGGCGGTGGCCGCTTACGTGCTCGACACCGAAGCGCACCCCTCGGCCGATCGCGTCTGCGCGGAGGTCCGCTCGCGCATCCCGATGATCTCCCGAGCCACCGTGTACAACACGCTCAACCTCTTCGTGCGCAAGGGTCTGCTGAAGCAGCTCGTTCTCTCCGACGGAAGGGTCGCCTTCGATCCTCACCTCGCTCCCCACCACCACTTCGTCGACGAGAGCACCGGGACCATCCTCGACATTCCCTGGGAGGCTCTCGACGTGCGCAAGCTCGAGAACCTCAAGGGCCTGAAGGTGCGCGAGTACCAGGTGGTCCTCCGCGGCACGCTCGCCCGCGGCCGCGAGGGCGGTCCAGGGCGGAACCACGGCGGGACGACCTAGAGGGTCCCGAGCATCTTCTGGAAGCGACCGGCGTGGGACTTCTCGGCCTTGGCGAGGGTCTCGAACCAGTCAGCCACCTCGGTGAGCCCCTCCTGCCGGGCGGTCTTCGCCATGCCGGGGTACATGTCGGTGTACTCGTGCGTCTCCCCGGCGATGGCCGCCTTGAGATTCAGGCTCGTATCCCCGATCTCGAGCCCGGTGGCCGGGTCGCCCACCTGCTTCAAGAAGTCGAGGTGCCCGTGGGCATGGCCCGTCTCGCCCTCGGCGGTCTCGCGGAAGTTCGAGGCCACCTCGGGATAGCCCTCCACGTCCGCCACCTTGGCGAAGTACAGATAGCGCCGGTTCGCCTGCGACTCCCCGGCGAACGCATCCTTCAGGTTCTGGTGGGTCTTCGTGCCCTTGAGGTTCAGCATTGGCTTCTCCTTCTCGGCAGAGTCTCCGGGGTGAGCTGCCTTTAGCTCACCTCGCCGCGATTCGCTAAGGACGCAACGGGGCGTCACCGACGGGTTCCCCGAGGCACTCGCCGGGTGGTCGGCGCGCTCCTTAAGCGGCCCGCCGCGCCCGGGCCCGCGGCAGTGCGCCACACGCCCTTTTCAGTTCTGAGAGAGGATGAGGTGCACGTACTGGGCGCGCTCGAAAGCGCCCGGGTCCTTCATGACGCGCTGGGAGAGGCTGCCTCGGAAGTCGGCCACCTCGCCGTGGCCCTGCCGGTCCATCCAGTCCTCGAGCCCGTTGCGCAGGGTCGAGACATAGGTGACGCCGTTCTTGAGGAGGATCGAGGCCACCTGGACCACCGTCGCTCCCGCCAGGATCTGCTTGATGAGCCCGGATACGTCGTGGACCCCGGTACTCGCGGCGAGATCGGCCTTGACCCTCCCGTAGAGGAGCGCGATCCAGCGCAGCGGCACGAGCGCCTCCAGGGGGTGGCTGGGCGGCATTGCGGTCTGCAGGGACATCCGCTCGAGCGAGATGTCGGGTTGGAGGAAGCGGTTGAAGAGGACAAAGCCCTTCGCGCCCCGATGGTCGAGCCTGGAAACGAAGTTGGCGAGCGCGGAGAAATAGGGAGAGAGCTTCACCGAGACGGGGATGTTCACCGCGTCGAGAATCGAGCCCACAACCTCGGCGTAGCTCGACTCGACCTTGGCCCCATCGACGGCCGGGTCGGCCTGCACGGCATAGAGATTCACCTCGATGGCGTCGGCGCCGGCCTCCGCGATCTGCTTCGCGTAGTTGCTCCAGCTGCCATTCGCGACGCAGTTGAGGCTCCCGATGACCGGGATCTTCACCGCCCTCTTCGCGTCCGAGATGAGTTTCAGGTACTCGCGCGGACCGATCCTCTGCGAAGGGAAGAAGCTGCGCGCCTCCTGGGTGCTCTCGGAGCCGTAGGCGAGCGCTTCCTGGAGCTCCGCATCGGCCGCCTCGATCTGCTCTTCGAAAAGCGAGCGCAGCACCACCGCTCCGGCACCGTGCTGTTCGGCGACCTGGAAGTTCTCCACCCGGTTGGAGAGGGAGGAGCTGGCGAGGATGATGGGGCTCGGCAGCTTAAGGCCGAGGTAGGTTGTACCGAGGTCTGCCATGGCGAATGGCTCCTTTGGGCTTGGCTTTTCCGATGGGAATTGAGGCCTGGCGTCGGCGCTCCCTCTTCAGGCTCCTCACCCCCCTCTTGTACCTGCTACGCAGCCTCAACGGTCAAGTGCAGAGAGTGCACTTCAGGTCGGCCCACTTGGGTGCTTCCGGTGATCGGGCTCCGCCCGCGCTCGCCGGGCCGTCGCGGCGGCCACCGCGAAGAGGAGCGCCCCCTCGACCGTGAAGACGAGGCAGAGCGAGAAGGAGGCGAGGACGAGGAGGAGCAGTGCGCCTCCCAGAACGAGCACGACGTCGAGCACGAGCGGTCGGCGCAGGGGAGCGAGCAGCAGCGCCTCAGCCACCGCCAAGGGAAGACCCAGAGCTGCCTGGCGCACGAGCCCGCCCTGCTCGGCCCACATCGAGGGCCAGGCCTCGACGAGGACGAGCGCGAGGACCACCACCGAGCCGGCGGCGAGCACGAGAACACCCCCGGCACCGGCGTCCTTGGCGACCCGGGCGCTCTCGTGGTGCTGCGGCGAGACGAGGTCGACCATCGCCTCGAGGGCGCTGTTCGCCACCTCGGCCGAGAGGACGAGGAAGGTGCAGAGGAGAAGCGCGAGCCGCGCGCCAAACCCAAGCGGGACACCACTCCCGAGGAGGGAGACGAGGAGCCCGGCCACGAGGTGAATGCGCATGTTCCGCTGCTGGTGCGCAGTCTCGACGACGCCGTCCCAGGCGTGGCCCAGGCTTCGAAGAAAGGCGCGCCCTTCCCCGCCACGGGGCATGGGAAGCGCACCACCGCCAGCCTCGGTGCGCCTCATGGAGGCGGTACGCTACTCTTCCTTCCAGGCCGCCGCCAGGAAGTCGACGTCGAGCGGCGTCAGGTCGAAGCGCAGCGCCGCCTCCTCGATGAGCTTCATGCGCTGCACGTGCGGGTCGTGCTTTCGCCGCTCGGACAGCCACCGCATGGCCAGCCGGAGCGGTTCGCCATGCGGTTGGACACCGCCTCGCTTCTCCGCCATGACCTGCCTCCCTCGAACGCGTAGAGACTCTTAAGGAGGCTGCGCCGCAGCCACCAGGCTAGAAAAGGCGCGGCCCCTCTCCGCAGAGACTAGGCTACCCCGCTCGAGCAGGCAGGGGCGTCGTTTTCGGGCACTTCAGTAGAGGGCACAGCTTCACGGCCCGGTTCCCGAGGCCGTGGTCGAGGCCCCGGCCGTGGCCTGATAGAGGAGGCGCCGCCTTGAGCTGGACCGCCTCCTCGAGGTGGCCAGCCCCTGCGCCCCGGATGGACCGACGCGCGCTAGGTTCGGCCCGTCCGTGCCTGCGCTCCGGGATTGGATGCACTCTGAGTGAGCAGCCCTCGTACCACTTCTGTGCGGCGGCGAAGGCCTTCTCACACCCTGAAGGCCCGATGTCCTCGGCGGAGGGCGCCAAAGCGACCCGATAAAGTACAGGGCCGGCAGTGCCCGTCAGGACGACCGGCCCCACCCCTCGGGGTGGATACTCAACACGGGACAGCCCGCCCGGCGCACCACCCGCTCTGCCACCGACCCGAGCAGCGCGTGCCGCAGGCCGGTCCGGCCGTGCGTCCCCACCACCACGAGGTCGAAGCCCTCTTCGCGGGCTAGGTCCACGATCTCGAGCGCGGGTTCCCCGATCCCCTTCTCGATGCGGACATTTGCCGCCCCCAGGCTCTCGGCGAGGCGCTTCCACTCCTCGAGGTGGTTCTCGGCTTGGACGGCGAGTTCCTGAAGCATCTTGGGGCTCGCCACGACGGAGCCCTCCGGCAGTGTGTAGCCCGGCAGCTGGTAGGCGTGGAAGAGCGTGAGTTCGGCGCCGTACTGGCGAGCGATCTGCACCGCCGCATCCAAGGCGGCTCGAGCCGGCTCGGAGAAGTCTATGGGGCAGAGCACCTTCTTCCAAGGGAAGGCCATACCCACCTCCGGGTCGATTGTAACGCCGTCGCGGGAAAGGGGAGTGCCCGGATCGCAAATTTAGCGCGTCCCGCCACCGCCGGGAAGCGAGCGGGACCTCCCGAAGCGCCCGGCCTGCCGACGGTCGAATGCCCGCAGGTCGAAAAGCCCGCGGCGGTTCCAGGGCAGGCTCCCGTTCCCGGGCCGGTCGGGAGGGGGCGCCTCCCTCGTCCCGATTGTCGATGCGCCGGGCGTCTGTTATGGCCCGAGCGTGCGCCTCGCGACCCTCAGGGACGGCACGCGCGATGGCCAGCTCGCGGTGGTGCGGTGCGATGGGCTCGTCCTGCACCGCGCGCGGGCGGTGGCACCCACCCTGCAGGCCGCGCTCGACGACTGGGACCAGTGCGAGCCGAGGTTGCGATCCCTCGCGAGGGACCTCGATCACGGCGTGCTCGAGGGTGAGCCGCTCGAGCCCGAACGTCTGCACGCGCCCTTGCCCCGCGCCTACGAGTGGGTGGACGGTTCGGCCTACCTGAATCACGTCCGGCTCGTGCGGCGCGCCCGGGGCGCCGAGCCGCCGCCCACCCTCGAGACGGATCCTCTCGTCTACCAGGGGGGATCGGGAGTCCTGCTCGGCCCCCGCGACCCGATTCCCCTCGCGGACGAGCGGCTGGGACTCGACTTCGAGGGGGAAGTGTGCGCCGTGCTGGGCGACGTGCCGCTCGGGGTGCGGGCTGCCGAGGCGGGAAGCTATCTGCGGCTCTTCATGCTGGCGAACGACGTCACCTTGCGCCACCTCGTTCCCACCGAGCTCGCCAAGGGTTTCGGTTTCTTCCAGTCGAAGCCCGCCACCGCCTTCTCGCCCTTCGCCGCCACTCCCGACGAGCTCGGCGAGGCCTACCGGGACGGCCGGGTCCACATGCGGCTCAAGGTGACCCACAACGGAGTCCTGCGGGGCGACCTCCAGACCGGCCCGGAGATGCACTTCTCCTTCCGTGACCTCGTCGCCCACATGGCGAGGACCCGGGCCTTCACGGCCGGCACCATCCTCGGCAGCGGCACGGTCTCCAACGCCGACCGGGCGCATGGGGTAAGCTGCCTCGCCGAGCAGCGCATGCTCGAGACCCTGGAGGGGAAGGACGGCCAGCCGCACACCCCCTTCCTCAAGCGAGGAGACCGGGTGCGGATCGAGGTACTCGACCCCTCTGGGCGCAGCGTCTTCGGAGCCATCGACCAGGAGGTCACCTGATGCACCTCGCGCTCTACTCGTACTGGCGCAGCTCCTCCTCGTGGCGGGTTCGCATCGCCCTCAACATGAAGGCCCAGGCCTACGAGTACCGGGCGGTCGACCTGTCCCGGGGGGCGCAATTCTCGCCCGAGCACCGGGCGAGAAATCCCGCCAGCAAGGTACCGGTGCTCGAGGTGGAGGAGGACGGCCGGCGGCGCGAGCTCTTCGAATCCATGGCGATCGTGGCTTTCCTGGAGGAGCGGTTTCCCGCGCCCCCCTTTTTGCCCGGAGACGCCTATGGTCGAGCCCGGGTGCGCGCCCTGGCCGAGATCGTCAACTCCGGGATCCAGCCCTACCAGAACGCCGCCGCCCTGGCCTTTCTGCGTGAGCGGCAGGCCGGTCTCGATCTCGCGTGGGTGAAGCACTTCATCGCGACGGGGCTTGCCGGATTGGAGGCGGCGGCGCAGTCGGGAGCGGGGCGCTATAGCCACGGGGACGAGGTGACGCTCGCCGACCTTTACCTCGTGCCCCAGCTCTACGGCGCGCGGCGCTTCGGGGTGGACCTGTCGGTCTACCCGACGCTCACGCGGATCGAGTTTGCCTGTCGCGAGCTCGAGGCCTTCCGCCGCGCCGAACCCGAGGCGCAGCCCGACGCGCCGAATTTGGAGAGGTGAACGCCATGGGAAAGCTCGAGTCGCTCGGCATCCTCCGCCTGGACGGGCTCCACTACTACGTGCACGACCTGGCGCGCAGCCGCCTCTTCTACACGGAGCGGATGGACTTCGCGGAGACCGCCGTCTCCTCGCCCGAGCTGGAGCGAGCGGGTCGACAGCGCTCGGCGGTCTTCGAGGCGGGCGAGATCCGGGTGCTCTGCTCCGAGCCGGCCGGTGAGGGCGGACGTGCCTGGCGCTGGCTGCGCAAGCATCCAGACGGGGTGGGCGCCCTCGTCTTCCAGGTGGAGGACATCCACAAGGCGTTCCGCCTGCTCGAGGAGCGAGGGGGGACCCCCATCACCGAGGTGGAGACAGTGGAGGACGAGGGTGGAAAGCTCCACACCTTCAACATCACCACGCCTTTCGGCGACACCACCTTCCGGTTCGTCCAGCGGGAGGGCTACCGATCCATCTACCCGTACATGGACCTCTTGCCCGAGCCGCGCGGGGGCAAGAACGAAGTGGGCTTTGGGATCGTCGACCACGTCACGAGCAACTTCGAGACCATGAAGCCGGCCCTGCTCTGGATGGAGCACGTGCTCGGGTTCGAGGAGTACTGGGAGGTCAAGTTCCACACCGCCGAAGCGGCGAGCGCAGAGCGCAAGAAGGTCCTCATGCACGGCGGATCGGGGCTGCGATCGATCGTCATGATCGACCCGAAGAGCGGCCTCAAGTTCGCGAACAACGAGCCCTGGCGGCCGGACTTCAAGAGTTCGCAGATCAACATCTTCCACGAGGACCAGCGGGGCGACGGGCTCCAGCACGCCGCGCTCACCGTGGCGAACATCGTCGAGGGGGTGACGAAGATGCGCGGGCGCGGCGTCGAGTTCATGCCCACTCCCGGCACCTACTACGACCTCTTGCCGGAGCGGCTCCGGTCGATCGGGGTCGGGGCGATCGAAGAGGACCTCGGCCGGCTGCGCGACCTCGGGATCCTCGTCGACGGTGCCGCGCCGGGCCGCTACATGCTGCAGATCTTCCTCAAGGACTCGGCCGGCCTCTACCACGAGCCCCAGGCTGGTCCCTTCTTTTACGAGATCATCGAGCGCAAGGGCGATCAGGGCTTCGGTGCCGGCAACTTCCGCGCGCTCTTCGAGTCGATTGAGCACGACCAGCAACGGTCGGGGCGGGCATGATCGGGCGTCTGCTTCGCGGCGAGGTGCCGAGAAAGCACCACATCGCCCTGCGCGGCCCGGAGGGCGAGCTGCGCCACGAAGAGTGCCTCACCCGCGCCGGCTTCGAGGGTCCGTACACCATCGCCTACCACTTGAACCGTCCGCACGTGCAGCACCTCGCCGAAGCGCAGCACGGCTGGAAGGTCCCCTCGGGTGCGGCGAGGGGTCCGCTCCGGAAGCGCCACTACCGCACGCAGGATCTCTCACCCGCCGGCGGCCCGCCGCTAGACGCCCGAGTGCCGCTCTTGCACAACGGCGACCTCGTCATCGCCCTCGTGACCCCGGCCGAGGCCGACCCGGTCTACTTCGTGAACGGCGATGGCGACGACCTCTACTTCGTGCTCGAGGGGGGCGGCCTCGTTCGCACCCCGCTCGGCGACTTGCGCTTCGGCAAGGACGATTACCTCTACGTGCCTCGGGGGCTCTTGCACCGGTTCCTGCCCGACCCCGCTCCCCAGCGCTGGCTCTCAATCGAGTGCCTGGGTGGCCTCGGCATTCCGCGCCAGTGGCGCAACGAGGCCGGCCAACTCCGCATGGACGCCCCCTTCTGCGAACGAGACTTCACAGCGCCCTCCTTCGAAGGGCCGCGCGACGAGGGCCTGCGCGAGCAGGTCGTGAAACGCAACGGGCTATTTCACGGCTTTCGCCTGGAGGCCTCTCCCCTCGACGTGGTCGGCTGGGACGGAGCGGTCTACCCCATGGTCTTCCCCATCCTCGCCTTCCAGGCGCGCGCCGGGCTCGTCCACCTTCCGCCCACCTGGCATGGGACCTTCGCGGCGCGCGGTGCGCTCGTTTGCTCGTTCGTCCCGCGCGTCCTCGATTTCCACCCCCAGGCCATTCCCTGCCCTTACCCGCACTCGAACGTGGACGTGGACGAGGTGTTGTTCTACGTGCGCGGCGAGTTCACGAGCCGGCGAGGCGTGGGGCCAGGTTCGCTCTCCCTGCATCCGGCCGGGGTCATGCACGGCCCCCACCCCGGAGCGTACGAGGCTTCGATCGGGGTTCACACCACGAGCGAGCTCGCGGTCATGGTCGATGCGTATACCCCTCTCGCCGCCACGTCGGCTGCCGAGGGGGTCGAGGACCCCGGCTACCAGGAGAGCTTCTCCGAGGGCGCGCCGCATCGCGGCTCTTCAGGGCCTCCGTAATGACGGCAACTTCTTGCCGACGTCACGAGGCGGGTCGGCTCGCACCTTCGCCGTTCCGACATTTTCCCCGAGCCATCCTCGCTTCTCTTGAAGCCATGGTGTCCGCCCGGCACTCCCTGACGGCTGTCCGTCGAGGTCCTTGAACGCGGTTGATCCGGGGGGCGTCGTGCCGCGCCGGTGCTGCGGTCTTCTGCAGGATTTCCCTCAATGCGAGCCCTCAGCAAGGCCCTGGCCGTGTAGTCCGCGGCTTCGGTCGAGGCATCGGAGGTTCGCCTCGAAGACGAGGTGGGCCGCGAGTGTGCGCGAGCGCAAGGAGCGCGAGGGAGGCCTATCCCCCTCTCCAGATCGCGCAAGCTCGCGCGGTGAGACCACTCTCGTCCGGGGTCCTGGCGCCGGGTGCTAGCGCAGGCGAGGATGGTGCGCGCCCTCTTCCTCATCTCGGGGCGCTTCGACGGGCGCCAACAGCGCGAAAGGTAGTCCCATGCACGGACGGCTCGAGTGGACCGAGGTGGACTCAGCTTCCCTGGCGAGCAATCCCCTGGGTGATCCCGCGCGCCGGCCCCTGCTCCTCTACCTGCCTCCCGGCTACGGTGGCGGGGCGCGCTTTCCGAGCATCTACTTCCTGCACGGATTCAGCGGCAGCGCCCGCGGTTGGGTCAACGTGATACCCTTCCAGCCCTCGGTCCCCGAGCGCCTCGATGCGCTCGTCGCGTCGGGTTCGCTCCCCCCATTTCTCGGCGTCTTCGTGGACGGCTTCACGGCGCTCGGGGGCAGCCAGTGGCTGAACACCACCGCGCAGGGGCGCTACCGCGATTACCTTGCCTCGGACGTCGTGCCGTTCGTCGACGGGCACTATCTCACCGTTCCCCGCGCCGGGGCGCGGGCGGTCGTCGGCAAGAGCTCGGGGGGATACGGGGCGCTCGTCATGGGGGCTCACCATCCTGAGCTGTTCTCCCATGTCGCCTGCCACGCCGGAGACGCCGGCTTCGAGTACTGCTACCTCCCCGACTTTCCACGGGCCGCAGCCTCGCTCGAGGGGCAGGACCCGGCGGCCTGGTTCGAAGCCTTCCGTCAGCGGGCCCGCACGACCCGGCTGCGCGCAGAGGACCACGCCACGCTCAACATCCTCGCCATGGCGGCCGCCTACTCTCCACGCGAAGGGGAGCCCCTGGGGCTCGAACTCCCCTTCGAGCGCCAGACGGCTCGCCTACGCGAGGGGGTCTGGGCGCGCTGGCTCGCGCACGACCCCGTGCGCTTCGTCCCGCGCACCATCGGCTCCTATCGCGCCCTGCGCTCCCTCTTCATCGATTGCGGCTCGCGCGACGAGTATCACCTGCGCTGGGGCTCGCGCATGGTGGTCGAGTCCCTGCGCGCCGGCGGGGTCGAGGTCGTGCACGAGGAGTTCGAGGACGGCCACCGCGGCACCGATTACCGCTACGAGCGCTCGCTCGCATGGCTCGTTCCTCGAATGGAAAGCGGTTAGAAGAAACGCTCCCCGCCAGTGCTTTCGGGCCCCGGGCTACCGCGCGGCCGCCAGGTCATCTCCCTGCAGCCTCGCCCCGAGGGCCTCGAGACCCTCCCGGTCGGCGGAGTAGACGAGCCCGAGGCGCACCTCTTCGCCGTCGGGGGCCTCGTAGCGAACCGAGAGCCGGTAGCGGCTCGAGTGGCAGATCTCGTCCACCACGTAGCGCAGTCGGCGTCCGCGACAGCGCACCACCGAAAGGGCCCGGGCGGCCTTGTCAGAAAGCTGCACGTTCTTCATGAAAGCATGGGCACACGCCGGGCGGCCAGTCGACTATATTCCGAGCAATGAGCGTCACCGTCGAGACTGGGACCACCCTCGCCTTTGACCGATTCTGGCGCTGGCTCAAACGCCATCCCAACTGCATCCTGCGCGCCGGAACGGTGGACGCGGTCCTCCATGATCAGGAAGCCTTCCACTGGCACCTCGAGGAGGACGCCGATCGCAGCCCCCTCGTCCAGGTCATCTCGGGCAAACAGCTCGTGGCCGAGGTGGTGCTCGACGTGCGCGACGTGCTGTACGTCGAGGCGACGCCCGAGGAGGGCGGGGAGCCGGGGCAGTACCTCTTCGAGGTGGTCGGGGGTTCCCGGGAAGAGCCCTATGCCGTCTACCACTTCCTCCTGGCCCACGGTTTCGAGGAGGAAGGCGGACATCCGTCCGGTCTGAAGCATTGAGGCGGTGTGCCGGAAGGGCGCCCCGGCCACCCCTCGCTTTTCTGGCGGAGGCCGGAAGGCGGGTGAAGAAGGCGACTGGAACGAAGAAGGGCACACTTGCGAGCGTCGGCACCGTGTGAAGGGGCACGGGCAGCGCGGGTGCAATCGGGGTCCCGCGGCGCGCTCGATCCCGGTCACCCCGGCGGCCGCGGCCGCTCGCAAGGGTCCACCACCCCCAGGTTGTAGGACTCGCGGGTGGGCACGAGGTGCGAACGGGCAAGACCGCGCGCGCCGCGAAGAGGGGGACGTCGCTCGGCATGGCGAGCGCCTCCTCGTGGCGCGAGACGAGCGGCTCTCCGCCCGCTCTAAAGACGGGCTCGCTTTCCCGGAGGAGGGATGGGAGCCCGTCCCGGCGCCGAGGGTGGCGGCACTTTTTTTGCGCCGTGGCGCCGTGGCGCCCTGTCAGCCCGTCCTGTTATGAAGGCGCCACCCGAAGGAGTTGCCAGCCTTGGCCGATTTCACCCACCTCCACCTGCACACGCTCTACAGCCTGCTCGACGGGGCCATCCGCATCAGGGATCTTTTGGCCACCGTGAAGGCGAAGGGCATGAACGCGGTCGCCGTAACCGACCACGGCAACCTCTTCGGCGCCATCGACTTCTACAAGCAGGCCCGGGCGGCCGGGGTGAAGCCCATCCTCGGCTACGAGGCGTACGTGGCGGGTGAGAAGGGCCGCCAGGACCGATCCGAGCGCATCGGGCGGCACCTCATCCTGCTCGCCAAGAACGCCGAGGGCTGGGCGAACCTCCGCTACCTCTCCTCGATGGCTTTCACCGAGGGTTTCTACTACGACCCCCGCATCGACAAGGCTTTGTTGCGCGAGCACTCGAAGGGGCTCATCGGCCTCACCGCCTGCCTGGCCGGCGAAGTCCCCAGGCTAGCTCGTCAGGGCAACATGGACGGGGCGCGGCGCGCGGCGCGCGAGTACCGAGACCTTTTCGAGCCCGGCTGCTTCTACCTGGAGGTTCAGTCGAACGGCCTGAAGGAACAGCTCGAGGTGAACGCCCGCCTGGCCGAGCTCGGCGAGTCGGAAGGCATCCCCCTCGCCGCGACCGCCGACGCGCACTACGCCAAGCGGGAGGACGCGAAGGCGCATGAGGTCCTCATGTGCATCGCCTCGGGGAAGACGTTTTCCGACCCCAAGCGCCTGCACCACGAGACCGACGGCCTCTTCATCACCTCGCGGGAAGACATGGTGAAGGCGCTCCCCGGCCTGGGCCAGGCCGTCGACAACACCATGAAGATCGCCGAGATGTGCAACCTCGAACTCAAGCTCGGCCAGAACTACCTTCCCCAGTTCCAGCTCCCCGAGGACCTCTCCGAGAGCGAGTACCTCCTCAAGCTGGCGCGCCGCGGGCTCGACCGGCGCTTTCGCGAGATGGGGAGCCGCTACCCCTTCGACCCCGACGCCTACCGAGCCCGGCTCGAAATGGAACTGTCCGTCATCCAGAAGATGGGCTTTTCCGGCTACTTCCTCATCGTCCAGGATTTCATCAACTGGGCGAAGGAGCACGACGTTCCGGTCGGGCCGGGCCGGGGCTCGGGGGCTGGCTCCATCGTGGCCTTCTCGCTGCGCATCACCGACCTCGACCCCATCCGCTGGAACCTCCTCTTCGAGCGCTTCCTCAACCCCGAACGCGTGTCGATGCCCGACTTCGACGTCGACTTCTGCCAGAACCGTCGCGACGAGGTGATCCGGTACGTCACCTCGAAGTACGGCAAGGACAACGTCGGGCAGATCATCACCTTCGGATCTTTGAAGGCGCGCTCGGTCATCCGCGACGTGGTGCGCGTCATGGGCCTGCCCTTCGCCGAGGGCGACCGCATCGCCAAGCTCGTCCCCGAGCCGGTGCAGGGCAAGACCCCTCCGCTCAAGGAACTCGTCTTCGGGTCGGAAAAGAGGGCGCCCGAGCCGCGGCTGCGCGAGATGTACGACCGGCCCAAGGTGCTGAAGGCCTTCGAGGACGGACAGGGGACCCCTCAGCAGGTCACCGAGCGGGACCTGCTCGAGGTGGCCATGTCACTCGAGGGCCTGAACCGGCAGCAGGGCCTGCACGCGGCCGGGGTGGTCATCGCGGACAAGCCGCTCTGGGAGTACGTGCCGGTCACCAAGGATCCCGACTCGGGCCAGCTGGTGAGCCAGTTCGCCAAGGACGAGGCCGAGGCGGCCGGGCTCGTCAAGTTCGACTTCCTCGGGCTCAAGACCCTCACCGTCATCGACGACGCCGTCCGGCTCATCCGCCAGAATCATCCCGCCCAGGCCGCGCTCTCGGCCGATCAGATCCCCATCGACGACCCGGCCGTCTACGAGCTCATCGGTCGCGGGGACACCGCCGGAGTCTTCCAGATCGAGTCGAGCGGCTTCACCGAGATGGTGATCAAGATGAAGCCCTCGCGCTTCGAGGACATCATCGCCGCCGGCGCCCTCTACCGCCCCGGCCCGCTCGATCAGAAGCTCGAGGACGGGCGCACCATGGTCGACGTGTACATCGACCGCAAGCTTGGCCGCGACCCGGTGACCTATCCGCATCCCGAGCTCGCCCCCATCCTGCAGGACACCTACGGCGTCATCGTCTACCAGGAGCAGGTGATGCAGATCTCGCAGGTCCTGGCCGGCTACAGCCTGGGCCGCGCCGACCTGCTCCGGCGCGCCATGGGGAAGAAGAAGGCCGAGGTCATGGCCAAGGAGCGCTCCGGCTTCACCGAAGGGTGCGAGAAGCGCGGTATCGACAAGGCGCTCGCCGGCGGCATCTTCGACCTCATGGAGAAGTTCGCCGCCTATGGGTTCAACAAGTCGCACTCGGCGGCCTATGGCCTGCTCACCGTGCAGACGGCCTGGCTCAAAGCCCACTACCCGGTCGAGTTCATGGCCGCGCTCATCTCCAGCGAGGCCTCCAACACCGACAAGGTGGTGCTGCACATCTCGCAGGCGCGCCAGAGCGGGATCGCGGTCCTGCCCCCGGACGTCAACGCCTCGGGCGCGGCCTTCAGCGCCCTCCCAGCCGGAAAGGGCAACGGGGCCGAGGCCAGGCCCGCGGGCGCGGAAGGCGCCGATCGGCCTCCCCTCGGGCAGATCCGCTTCGGGCTCGGCGCCGTGAAGGGGGTGGGTGACGCTGCAGTTCAGGCCATCCTCTCCGCTCGGGAGGAGGGCGGGCCGTTCAAGGGGCTGCACGACTTCAGCGCGCGGGTCGACGCGCGCAAGATCAATAAGAAGGTGGTGGAGGCGCTCGTGAAATGCGGCGCCTTCGACTTCGAGGGCGTTCCGCGCTGGCAGCTCTTCTACGGCATCGACTCGGCCTTCGCAGCCGGGTCGTCGGCCCAGGCCGATCGGCTCTCGGGGCAGAAGAGCCTGTTTTCCTCCCTCGCCACCACCCCGGAGCCCAAACCCCGCTACCCGATGCCGGGGGACCCCTCCGGCGACGGGCAGGTCGAGGAGTGGCCGGAGCGGCTGAGGCTCCTCTCCGAAAAGGAGGCCCTCGGCTTCTACCTCACCGGGCACCCGCTCCTCGGCTACGAGCGCGAGGCCCACCGCTACGCCTCCCAGACCTGCACCCAGGTCGCCTCGAAGCGCCAGGATGACAAGGTGACGGTGGTGGGTGTGGTCGCCTCTCTTCGCGAGAAGATCAACAAGGAGAAGGGCACGCGTTTCGGGTTCTTCACGCTCGAGGATCTGACCGGGACGGTGGAGGTGCTGTGCTGGAGCGGGCGCCCCGCGCAGGGGGGACGCCCGGCGCAGAAGGGATGGTCCGACTTCGAGTCGGTCGTGAAGCGAGACGAACCGATCCTCGTCCACGGCCAGATCCGCATGAACACACGGGACGAGGACAACCCGCGCCCCGAGATCGTCGCTACCGACATCCAGCTTCTGTCCGAGGTGCGCAGCCAGAAGACGACCGAGGTCGCGCTGCGCATCGACGCCGAGGCCCTCGAGGCGAGCCGCGCCGCCGCCCTGAAGTCGCTCCTCGGCCGCTTTCCGGGCGCCTGCGCGGTGACGGTGCGCGCCGTCATCCCCACCGAAAGCGAGACGACCGTTCGCCTGCCACTCAGGGTCTCCCCGGCCGACGAGTTCCTGGAGTCTGCGCGCCGGCTCGGCTTCGAGGTCGAGCTCCGCTAGAGATTTCCGGCCCCCCGCGCGCGGGAGTTGATTTCGCGTCGCTCGAGCCCTCTCCGCTATTCACTGTAAGTGATCTGTCCTGGCCAGCGTGGAGAGTAGCAAGCGGGGCGGAGGGCTCGTTGCCCCACCGTCACGCAGGCAGGTGAACTCGTCCGGCGAGGCGGAGATCGACCGGCGCGGTAGCCAACGGTCCGACCTTTGCAGAACCCCCGCTTCATGGTGAGGCGACGTGCGACAAAATGCCCATCTGACGCGCGAGACCTACCTCCCCATGCGGATTCTTCAGCTTCTGCTCCACCCGGCGGATTTCTGGTTCAAAGAGCTATTAACAAATTCAGGATGTTATATATTTGCAATCGGCCGAAGGGGTTAGCCCCAAGTTTCAATTACCGCACCCTCGGTCCGTTTCCGTACCGTGATGGGTGGCGCGTGTGCGGGTACCATGACGGTACAACGCCAATCAGGGGGGATGGCCAATGATGCGAGCGACGTCCCGTGCTTCGATGCCTCGAGGTGCGTCCGCTTATTGCGATGGGCTTTATCACCTGAAGTGTGACCGGCAGGCCGAGGAGATCCTGAAGTCCTTCTGGAATGAGGTGGCCGACGGATCCGAGCTGCCTAGCGAGCTCAAGGGCCTCGCCGAGGGAGCCCAGAACGGTGCGCCCGGCATCCGCCGCTGCCTCATCATGGAGCGGATCGGCGAGCGGCTCCGGATCGAGGTGACTGCGGTCGGCAAGGGCCGCACCCAGCTCCACCTGTGGCGCGAGGGTATCCCCACCGCGGTACCGGCGGCCGGCGAAGCCACTGTCCCGCCCAGTGCGGCGGACGGACTCACCCAGCGCGAGCGGGAGGTGGCCCTGCTCGTGGCCGACGGGTTGCGTTCGCGCGAGGTGGCCGAGCGCCTCGGCATCGCCTCTCAGACCGTGAAGAGCCACCTCAAGACCATCTTTGACAAGCTGGGCGTGCGCAACCGGGTGGAGCTCGCCCGCCGCCTCGAACAGCGCTGAGAAGGCGGAGCTTCGACACGGGCGGCCGCGCGGCCCCTCGGGTGCGGCTCGCCCCGTGTCTCTCGCCTTGCTGGGAGGCCGTGGCGGGGCTAGTTGAAGCTCTCCATGATGGTCACCCTCGAAGACGTCACCTCGGCGCGCGCCCGCATCGCCGGGGAGGTTTACCTCACCCCTTGCGCGCGCAGCGCCACCCTGTCCCGGCTCAGCGGATCCGAGGCCTACCTCAAGCTCGAGAACCTGCAGATGACCGGGGCCTACAAGGAGCGCGGCGCCCTCAACAAGCTCCTCACCCTGCCCGACAGCGAGCGCAACAAGGGCCTCGTCGCTGCGAGCGCGGGCAACCACGCGCAGGCGGTCGCCTACCACGCCGGGCGGCTGGGCGTAGCGGCGACCATCGTGATGCCGGAGGCCACACCCCTCGTCAAAGTGGTGAACACGAGGAGCTACGGCGCACGCGTCCTCCTGTACGGCTCGAACTACGAGGAGGCCTATGAGGAGGCGCGCCGGCTCGAGCGAACCGACGGGCTCACCTTCATCCATCCCTTCGACGACCCGGCCATCATCGCCGGCCAGGGCACCATCGCGCTCGAGCTCGTCGAGCAGGTGCCGGGGCTCGAGGCGGTCCTCGTCCCGGTGGGCGGAGGGGGCTTGCTCTCCGGCGTGGCCGTGGCGCTCAAGGCCAGCCGGCCCGAGGTGAACGTCATTGGGGTCGAGACCGAGCTGTTGCCCTGCATGCTGGCGGCCCTCGACGAGGACCGCCTGGTCACCCTGGAGCCGGCGAGCTCGCTCGCCGACGGCATCGCCGTGAAGCGGGCCGGCGAGCTCACCTTCGCCCACGTCCGCAGGTACGTCGACCAGATCGTCACGGTGTCCGAGGAGGAGATCGCGAGCGCCATCCTCTACCTGCTCGAGAAGGAGAAGACGGTGGTGGAGGGCGCCGGCGCGGTTGCGGTGGCGGCCCTCCTGAACCGCAAGGTCCGCGGGCTGGAGGGGCGCCGGGTGGTGGCGGTGGTCTCCGGCGGGAACATCGACGTGAACGTGGTGGCGCGGGTGATCGAGCGGGGCCTCGTGCGCGACGGCCGGCTGGTCCGCATCGTGGTCGCCCTGCAGGACAAGCCGGGCCAGCTCGCCAAGGTGTCGGGGGTGGTGGCCTCCCACCAGGCGAACGTCATCGAGGTCCACCACTCGCGGGCCTTCTCCGACCGGTTCGGGGACACGACGCTTCAGCTCACGCTCGAGACCCGCGGGCCCTCCCATGTCGACGAGATCCTGCGGGCACTGCGCGAGCGCGGTTACCAGGTCGAGCGACTCTGATCCGCCCGGTCAGCGCCGCCTGAAGAGCCAGAAGATGAGGGAGAGGGCGAGGCTCGCGAGGATGCAGGTCGCGAGCGGGAAGTAGAAGGTGAAGCCCGGCCGCTCGATGCGGATGTCGCCCGGGAGCCGCCCGATGCGCAGGCCCGGAAAACGCTCGGCCGCGACGAGCGCGAGACCGACGAGCACCAGCATCACGCCGAACCCGACGAGAACGCGACCGAGTCCACCGAGCCCCATCATCGCTCCCGGGTATCCTACCTCCGTCGACGCGCCTGGGTCTCGCGGAGAAGTCCCCCCACCCGGGTGGTCGAGCAGGCCGGTCGGGGGCCAGCCCGGGGCCAGCCCCGTCGTCGCCGAGAGGGTCAGAGGGGCGTGTTAACCCGGTGGCCCATGGCGAAGCTAGCATCCCCGGCCCGGACCCTCTATGCCTGCGCCGAGTGTGGGTATGCCTCGCCGAAGTGGCTCGGCCAGTGCCCCTCCTGCCGGCGCTGGAACACGCTCCACGAGGAGCTCGCCGAGCCCGCGCCGCGCCCGGGATCGCGCGGGTCCTCCCCGCCCGCAGCGCGCCCGCTGCTGCTCCACGAGGTATCCGGGAGCGAGGAGGCACGCCTGCTCACCGGCCTCGGCGAGCTCGACCGCGTCCTCGGCGGCGGCGTGGTCCCCGGCTCGCTCGTGCTGCTCGGCGGGGATCCCGGCATCGGGAAGAGCACGCTCGTCCTGGCCGGCCTGGAGCGCCTCGCCCGGCTCGTCCCCGGCCGCCCGGTCCTTTACGTCTCGGGCGAGGAGTCGGCCCGCCAGGTGAAGATGCGGGCCGAGCGGCTCGAGGTGGGAGCCCCGAACCTCCACATCTACCCGGAGACGGACGCGTCAAGGGTCCTCCTCGCCGCCGAGAAGCTCGCGCCGGTAGCGCTGGCGATCGACTCCATCCAGACCCTCTACTTGCCTGAGCTCACGAGTGCCCCCGGCACGGTGACCCAGATCCGGGAGGTGACGTCCCGGCTCATGGCCTTCGCCAAGATCACCGAGACGCCCACCTTCCTCGTCGGCCACGTCACCAAGGACGGCGCCATCGCCGGACCGCGCGTCCTCGAGCACATGGTCGACACCGTGCTCTACTTCGAGGGGGGCGGGGCCCACCCCTACCGCGTGCTGCGCGCCCACAAGAACCGCTTTGGTTCGGCGAGCGAGATCGGCGTCTTCGAGATGAAGGGGAAGGGGCTCGCCGAGGTCCCGAATCCCTCGGCCCTGTTCCTGTCGGAGCGCCCCTCGGGCGTCGCCGGCAGCGCGGTGACGGCCGCACTCTCCGGGACCCGCACCCTGCTCGTGGAGGTGCAGGCGCTCGCCTCGCCCACGAGCTTCGGGACGCCCCGCCGCACCGCCCTCGGCTTCGACGGCAACCGGGTCGCTCTGCTCGCCGCGGTCCTCGAGAAGAAGGTCGGCCTCGACCTCCTCGCCTGCGACCTGTTCGTGAACGTGGCCGGGGGGTTCAGCCTGGACGATCCGGCGGCCGACCTCGCCTGCGTGGCGGCGCTCGCCTCGAGCTTCCGGGACCGCGCCGTCGAGGGGCGGACCCTCCTGCTCGGCGAGGTGGGTCTCGCCGGCGAGGTGCGGGCGGTCTCCCAGGCCGCCGCCCGCCTGGCCGAGGCCGCCCGGCTTGGCTTCGCCCGCGCCCTGGTGCCGGAGGGGAACGCCCGCCAGGCCGAGGCGCCCCGCGGCCTCGCCGTGGAGCCGGTCGCCACGGTGGCCGAGGCGCTCGAGCTGCTCCTCGACGGTTCCGCTCGAGCGCCCGGGGCGAGTGCCTAAAGCCTGGAAGCTACGCGGCAGCCACCGCGCGCCTCCATCGCTCGAGGTGCTTCTCGCGCTCTTCCGGCTTCATCTTCGGCTCGAACCGTTTTCCGATGCGGAAGGTCCGGCCGATCTCGTCGCGCGATGGCCAGATGCCGGTCGCCAGGCCGGCCAGGAAGGCCGCCCCGAGCGCGGTGGTCTCCACCATGCGCGGCCGCTCCAGGGGCAGGCCGAGCATGTCGGCCTGGAATTGCATGAGCAGGTCGTTCGCCGAGGCTCCACCGTCGACGCGCAACACCGGAGCGGTCTGGCCCGCGTCCTTCATCATGGCCTCGGCGAGGTCGTGGATCTGGAAGGCGATCCCCTCGAGGACCGCTCGCGCCAGGTGCCCGGCCGTGCTGCCTCGGTGCAGGCCGCAGATGAGCCCGCGCGCCTCCGGCCGCCAGTGCGGGGCACCCAGGCCGGCCAGGGCCGGCACGAAGACCACCTCACCCGAGTCCTTCACGGTCCTCGCGAGCGCCTCCACGTCGGCGGCCTTCTCGATGAGCTTCAGCTGGTCGCGCAGCCACTGCACGGCGGCGCCGGCGATGAAGGCGCTGCCCTCGAGCGCGTAGTGCGTCTCGTCACCGATCCGCCAGGCCACGGTGGTGAGCAGGCCGTGGCGGGAGAGGACCGGCTCGGGGCCCACGTTCTGCAGGAGGAAGGCGCCCGTGCCGAAGGTGCACTTCGCCTCGCCGGGCCGAAAGCAGGCCTGCCCGAAGAGCGCGGCCTGCTGGTCGCCGGCCATGCCACACACCGGGATCCCGTCGGGCAGGCCCCGCACGTTCTTGGTCTGGCCGTACACCTCGGAGCTCGACCGGATCTCGGGCAGGATGGGCCGCGGCACCCCGAACAGGCCGAGCAGCTCCCCGTCCCAGGCGCAGGAGCGCAGGTCCATGAGCAGGGTACGGCTTGCGTTCGAGACGTCGGTCACGTGGACCTGCCCGCTCGTCAGCCGCCAGGCGAGGAAGGTGTCGACCGTCCCGCCCGCGAGCTGGCCCGACTCGGCCTTCTCGCGCGCGCCGCGGACGTTGTCGAGAAGCCAGGCGAGCTTGGTGGCCGAGAAGTACGGGTCGAGCACGAGGCCGGTCTTCTCGCGGACTCGAGCCTCCCGCCCCTCCGCTTTGAGTCGGGCGCACAGCTCCGCCGTGCGACGGTCCTGCCACACCACGGCGTTGTGGATGGGCTTGCCCGAGCGCCGGTCCCACAGGGCCACCGTCTCGCGCTGGTTGGTGATGCCGATGGCGCCGATCTCGCTCCCGCGTACCCCGGCCTCGCGCAGAGCCTTTTGCACTCCGGCGTGCACCGATCCCCAGATCTCCTCGAGATCGTGCTCGACCCAGCCGGGCCTGGGGAAGATCTGCCTGAACTCGATGTTGGCCTTGGCCCGCACCGCGAGCCGCTTGTCGACGATGAGGACGGTCGTGCCGGTCGTCCCCTGATCGATCGCCATCACGTACGCTGCCATGCGCCCTCCGCTCATCCAGGATTCCCCCCTTAAGCCGCAAGCTCCTCGAAGAAGCGGGCCACCGCGTCGGCGCAGCGCTCGCGCTCCACGTCGATCCCCACGAGATGATAGCTCCGCTCGAGCACGATCACCCGGCAGGGCGAGCGGCCGACCCGCCGTGAAAGCCGGAGCGCTCCCGCCGAGGAGACGGTGTGGTCGTGGCCACCGAGCACCATGAGGACCGGGGCCGCAATCTCGGACAAGTGCGGCTCCAGGTGGCGGGCGAACTGACACAGGGTTCCCACCGCCGCGAGCGGGAGCGCGCTCATGCATGGATTCGCCCGGCGCATGTCGGGGTCGCGCACATCCGAACCGCCCAGCTTGGGCCAAAGCGGCCAGAGCCGCGGCAGCGCGGTGCGCTGCGCGAGGAAGCCAGCGAGTCGGCCCGGCATGCGCAGGCGGAACGCCGGAGCGAGCAGGGCGAGGCCGTGAACGCGCTCGGGAAAGACCCGGGCGAGCTCGCAGGCGACGAGCGCTCCCATGGAGCAACCCACGAGGTAGGTCCGCCTGGCCCCCGACAGGGCGAAAAGCTCCCGCCGCGCCCCCTCGACCCAGCTCGGCCACGATAGGCCGAGGAGCGCGCGCGGATGCCCACCATGGCCGGGGAGCAGGGGGCCGCGACAACGCAGGCCGCGGGCATTCAGCCGGCCCGCCACCTGCGACACCTCGAAGGGCGTTCCGGTGAGGCCGTGCAAGAGCAGCACGGCGTCGGGCCCGCCCGGCAGATCGAACGCCACGCCTAACTCACCCTTAGTGGAGCCGGGCTTCCTCTCGAGCTCGGGGGATGCCGTCACGCCTTCCGTGTACCCGGGAAGGCCGCCGGGGCGCCACTTCCCTTCAGGGACACGAAGCGGGTCATCTCGCCGCGGCCCCCTTCTAGCGGAAGCTCATTTCGGTGATGCTCCTACCCCATGTCCGACAAACCCGGCGTCCCGTCGCCGACCGGCACCATCCAGCTCCAGATCGACATCGATCCCGAGACGGCCAACGGCGTGTTCATCAACATGGCGATGCTGAACCACACCGAGACCGAGTTCACCCTCGATCTCGTCTACCTGCAGCCGCATCCCCCCAAGGCGGTCGTGCGCGCGCGCGCCATCACCACGCCCAAGCACGCCAAGCGCCTCCTGCACGCGCTCCAGGACAACATCGCGAAGTACGAGGCCCGCTTCGGCACCATCGACCTCGGCGACGCGCCGCATTTTCCGGGACCTGGCTTCAACTGAGAGCCGCCTCCCGGCCTCGCTCCGGGCGAACAGGGTGGAGGTCACCCTGGGTGATACACCTCGTCGCGGCTCTTGACGGGAATGCGCGGGTTGCGCTACGGAACGCGCAAGTACCCGCTCGGAGGAACAGGGAAGCCGGTCCACGCGCTCGCGGGTGTGCGAGCGCGGAATCCGGCGCGGTCCCGCCACTGTAGCCGGGGCGAAAACGCCTGCATCAGCACCACTGCCGCCTCGAGGCGCGGCGGGAAGGTGGCAGGTGGAGCGGCGATAAGTCGCCGTGCCCCGGGAGCCAGGAGACCTCCCTCCGAGCGCTGGCCGCGCATGGTGCGTGGCCCTTCGTTTCCGCGTCCGAAGGAGACGCGCGAAATTTGAGCGCTCCCGCCCGCGCCGGCGCCCTCGCCGCGCTCGCCTTGTACTTGCCCATGCTGGCGCGAGCCCAGGCCCGCCCCGCGGAGGAGGGCGGCGAACTGTCGCAGGCTCCCGCCGCCCCGGCCTTCGGCGAGGAGATCGTGGTGGTCGGCAACCGTCTCAGGCCCTCGGACGCCACGGCCGCCACCACCGTCGTCGACGCGCAGCGCTACGCCGGCGAATCGAAGACGGTGGCGGAGCTCGTGACGACCGCTCCCGGCGTGGCGGTGAACGACTACGGCGGCCTCGGACAGCTCACCACCCTCTCGATCCGGGGATCGGCCTCCGACGAGGTTCAGGTCTTCCTCGACGGCCTCCCGCTCAACACCGCGGCCGGGGGTGGAGTCGACCTGACGCGCATCCCTCACGCCTGGATCGACCGCATCGAGATCGTGCGGGGCGCCGCGAGCGCCTCGTACGGCCCCGGGGCCCTGGCCGGCGCGGTGGACGTCGTGACCCGCCGCGAGGCCGCCGGAAGCTGGTCGGCCTCCTTGAGCGGGGGCTCGTTCGGGACGGCTTCCGCCTCCGCCGACGGCGGCCTCGGGGGCGAGCACTGGGGTTTGCTCTTGGCGAGCAACGTCGACCGGACCGAGGGGGATTTCCACTACCGCCTCGACCTCACCCCCTCCCTGCCCGGTGCCGACGTGGTGACGCTCGACCGTCTCCACGACGCCTCCTATTCGGCGGGAGGCCTTGCCAAGCTGTGGGCCGACGTCGGACCGGGGCGGCTCGACGCGGTGTTGCAGGCCTCGGGCGGAGCGCGGGACCTGCCTGGCACGGCCGGACACTTCACCTCCTCCGATGGCCAGGCCGACGAACGGCTGGGCCTCGTGACTCGCCTCGAGGAGCCGCTCGCCGAGGGAGTCGACCTGGAACTCGGACTCACCGCGCGCCAGGACCGGCTCGACGTCAGCATCGCCCCCTATCCGCAGTCGCGCCAGGATGACCTCGCGGCCCAGCTGAGCGGGCGGCTCCTCCTCACGAAGGGACCGAGCGCGCTCTCCTTACGGCTCGGCGCGGGGACCGAGGAACTTCTGGTGTTGGACGCGGCGGGGCACGCCTGGGGCTCTTTTTTCGTGGCCGCCTCGGACGAGCTCTCCCTGGGCAGGCTCAAGCTCGCCCCCGGCCTCCGCTTCGACGAGCAGGGACCCTTCAGCGGCCTCTCGGCCCGGCTCGGGGCGAGCTACGCGCTCTCCCGCACCCTCTCCCTCCGGGCGAGTGGTGGCCGCGCCTTTCGCATTCCCAGCTTCGGCGAGCTCTACCTGCAGCAAGGGCTGCTCGAGCCGAACCCCGCCCTCGTCCCCGAGAACTCCTGGTCGGCCGACGCGGCGCTCGTCGCAGAGGGGCCGCTCGGGCTTTTCTCGGTCGGGGCCTTCACCCAGCTCTACAGCGACCTCATCGCGTACGAGGCGGTGGCGACCGGCCGGATGAAGCCTTTCAACGACGGCCAGGCGGACGCCAATGGTTTCGAGGTCGAGCTCGCCTCCGCGCCCGTCGGGCCGGCCGCTTTTTCGGCCGCCCTCGCCTACACCTACCTCGCCACCGAGACCCTGCGCGGCGATGCCCTCCAGGTCAGCAAGGAGCTGCCGCACCGCGCTCCTCACAGGCTCTTCGCAAGGGTCGCGGCGGCCCCCGGCCCGCTCGAGGTTCACGGCGAGCTGCACTTTGTGGCGGCGCAATTCGGCGACGCCGAGAACTCGGCCTCGCAGCGCATCCCGGCCGCCCTCACCTTGAACGCCGGCCTCGGCCTGCGCGTCTTCGAAAACCCCGAAACGACCGTCAATCTCGAGGTGAGAAACCTGCTCGACGACATCTCGCTCGAAGACGGCTTCGGCTACCCGCTACCCGGCCGCATGGTGCTCGTCACCCTGCGCCTAGCCGGGGGACAAGGAGCAAGACGCCCATGACGAAGTACCTCATTCCCATGCTCCTCCTCGCTCTTTCGGCCTGCTCGTCGCAGACGCTGTGCCCGAGCGACGAGGTCCTGTGCGGGGGCTCGTGCGTCTCCGTGCAGAGCGACACCCGGAACTGCGGCGCCTGCGGCAAGGTATGCAGCACCGGCGAGGGCTGCTTCGCTGGCGCCTGCCAGAGCTGCGCGAGCTCGGGCGCCTGCCAGGCCGAGGTGGTCGCCGCCTGCTTCGACACGAACGAGGTACGCGAGTTCAACGCGAGTCTCGAAGAGTTGGGAGCGCCCATCGACACCTCCGGCAGCGGTCCCATCGGCTTCGCCTACTACGGCGGAAGCCTGTTCGTCGCCGATAGCATCGGCGGCTCCGTCGACCGGCTCGCCAAGGGCGAAGCGGCCTCCATCGCGAGCATCACCGGTTCGGGAGGCTTCAGCGACCTCGAGCAGGTGGGAGTCTACGGGAACTTCCTCTACATCTCGAACGCCGCGGCCGGGACGCTCGTGGCCGTCGATCCGGTGAAGGGCGGGGTGGCGGGCGAGGTCTCGCTCGCCGCGGGCGGTCCGCAGAACAACCCCCTCGGCTTCGACTTCGCCAACGAGAAGGCCTACGTGGCGGTCACCCCCACCTACGGCGCCGTCCCCTACACGCCGAGCGCGGTGGCCGTGGTCGACCTCTCGATCTCCCCCCCCTGGGCCACGGCGCCCTCGGTGAAGCTCATCGACCTCTCGAGCTACGCGGCGGCCGGGGCCGTCCCCGGTCCGGCGAACGTGCTCGCCTCCTCGAACGGCGCGCGTGTGTTCGTGACCCTGAACGACCTCTATGCGAGCGACCTCACCACCCCCGTGGCGGGCGCCCACGGTCTTCTCGTCGTCATCGACACCGCGACCGACGCGGTGGTGGGCGGCGCGGTCGACCTCGGGGCATCCTGCCTCGACGCGAGCGGGATGGCGCTCCTCGGCAACACCCTCTACGTCGGCTGCGGCTACGTCGACTTCTCGACCGGCGAGGCCGTCGGCGGGGCTATCCTCCCGGTGGACGTCTCGGGGTCGGTCCCCGTCCCCGGCGCCGCCATCTCGGTCGCCCACGTCATCGGCAGCTTGGCCTTCTGCGGCGGGCAGGGATACGCTGGCGGCCTCGACGCGGGAGCCCTCGTGCAGTTCAACCCTTCCACGAGCTCGGTCGTCTCGACGAACCCGACTGCCTGCCCGGCGAGCTCGACGGGCTACGCGGCCGTCTTCAACGTGGCGTGCGCACAGTGACGATCCCCGCGGCGCTCCTCGCCGCACTCGCGCTCGCGATGCCGGCGGTCCCCGCCGCCGGCGAGCGCACTCACCCCACCGCCGCGACGAGCGCGACCTGGCTCGGACCGCCCCCTCCAAGGGGCCCGAGCCGGGTCGTCTCCCTCGCCCCCAGCCTCACCGACCTCGTGGTGGGCATGGGGCTCACCGATCGGCTGGTGGGGGTGACCCGCTATGACGACGCGCCTGAGGTGGAGAGGCTGCCGCGGGTGGGCGGCTTCCTCGACCCGAGCCCGGAAGCCGTCCTTTCTCTCCGCCCCGACCTCGTCCTCTGGATCACCGACGGGGGAGCCCTGGCACCGGTGGAGCGCATCGCCGGCCTCGGCCTGCCAGTCATGGCCCTCCCGGTGGTGGGGGTGGCCGACGTCATCGCGAGCGCCCGCCTGGTGGGGCGTGCGCTCGACGCGCCGGAGCGAGGCGAGAAGCTCGCCCGCGAGCTCGAGAGCGCGGTGGCGCACGCCCGGGCCCGGGCTGCGACTTTGCCCCCCGTCCGCGTTCTCTTCGTGGTGGGACACGATCCCTTGGTGGTGGCCGGCCCAGGTTCCTACCCCGACGAGCTCCTGCGCCTGGCCGGAGGGGAGAACGTGGTGAAGGAGGCGAGGCCGTGGCCGGTCTACCCCCTGGAACGCGCCGTGGCGGACGACCCGGCCCTCGTCATCGACGGCGCGGTCCTCGAGTCGCCCGAGAGTCTCATGAGACTTAGGGCCATCGGGGCGGTGCGGCGCGGTGCGGTCCGCCGCCTCGCCGACGATGCGGCGCTCCGCCCCGGGCCCAGGCTCACCCGTGCGCTCGCCGAGCTCTCGGCCTTCCTGCATCCCCGGAGCTCCCGCTGATGCGGCGAAAGCTCGTCGTCACCGCCGTCGTCGGATCCCTCACCCTCGCCCTGTCGGTGGCGGTCTCCTGCGCGCTCGGCCCGCAGCGGGTCTCGCTCATCCGCGCCCTGCGTGGTCTTTCGCCCGACCGCACCATCGTGTTCGAACTCCGCCTGCCGCGAGCCCTGCTGGGAGCGGCGGTGGGCTGCGCCCTGGCGGCGGCCGGCACAGCCCTGCAAGCGCTCCTCAAAAACCCGCTCGCCGAACCCTTCGTCCTCGGCGTGTCGGGCGGGGCCGCTCTGGGAGGCACCCTCGTCCTGCTCGCCTCCAGCATCGCCTCGCGGGTCCTCGCCGGCGCGGCTCCCCTCCTCGCCGCCGCCTCCCCGGTGGCGCTCGGCGCCATGGCCGGGGCCGCTGGCGCCACCTTGCTCGTCTTCGCGGTGGGCCGGGTGGGCGGACGCCTGGTCCCCGAGACGGCCCTCCTCGTCGGCGTCGTCTTCAACGCCTTCGCGGCCGCGGTCATCTCCCTTCTGAAAGTGCTGGTGGCGCCGGCCGAGGGGGCGCGGCTGCTCTACTGGCTCATGGGCGCCATCGGTTACGAGCGAGCCGGCACGCTGCTCGTCGGATCACTCTTTATCCTCGGCGCCGTGGCGGTGCTGCTCCTCCTCTCGGCACGCCTGAACCTCCTCGCTCTCGGCGAGGACGAGGCGGCGAGCCTCGGAGTCAACGTCGCCCTCTCGCGCGCGGTGGTCCTGCTCGCGGCGAGCGCAGCCACCGGGGCTGCCGTGGCTCTGTCCGGAGTGGTGGGCTTCGTCGGGCTCATCGTCCCCCACGCCCTGCGGCGCCTGCTCGGTCCGGACCACCGCCTGCTCCTACCCGCCTCGGTGCTTTTCGGCGCCGCCTTCCTCGTCCTCGCCGATGCGCTGGCTCGCCTCGCCTTCGTGGCGCTCGGCACCGAGCCTCCCGTGGGGGCACTCACCGCCTTCCTCGGTGGTCCGCTCTTCCTGTGGCTCTTGCGGCGCGCCGAACGGCCAGGCGGGGTACACTAGCGCGAGGCCGTGCAAGAGCACCCCCTGCCCTCTCGAACGATCGGTCGAGCCGCGCTGCTCGTGGCCGCACTCTGTATCGCCGCCTTCCTCCTCGCCATCCTGGTGACGCGCGAGGTCGAGCTCGGAAACCCCGGCATCACTCACCCGCCCGCCGATCCCTTCTCCCCGCTCCGCATCTCGAAGCTCGACTTGCACGAGGAGGTGGGCCCCTCCACGCTGGAAACGGCGCTGCGCATCGCCGAACTCGCCGGTGTCGACACCCTTGTGAACCTCGCCGGCGGGGCGGACGGGGGTCGTCTCGAAGCCCAGCTCGCCGCGGCCCGGCCCCACGGGACGCGAGTGATCCTGTTCGCGAACCTCGACTTCCAGGGGTGCTGCGGCGAGCCCTGGGTCTCGCGGGAGGTCTCCCGGCTCGCCCGGGCCCGAGCCCTGGGCGTGCGCGGTCTCGCCATCCTGGAGGTGCCGGCCGGAACCGACCTGCTTTCGCGGCAGGGCGACCCGATATGGTCTGCCTGCGCGGCACTCGGCTGGCCGGTCGTGCTGGGAGAGATCGGCTCGCTCGAGGAGCGCTTGCGCGTGGTCGAGCGCCACCCGCAGGTGGCCTTCGTCGCCGCCCGGGGCACGGGCCCGGACGACGCCGACCGGGTCCTCGACGCCATGGACCGGCACGGGAACCTCTGGCTCGACATGGCCGGGAGGCTGTCCGGGCTGGGGGAGGCGACTCGGCTCTCCCGATCCGCCCTCCTCGCCCACTCGCAGCGCGTCCTGTTCGGGAGCGGCCTCAAGTATGTCGCGGCTCCCCCCGCACCCGGCATCGTCTTCGCCGCGGGGTCCCCGGTGCTCCTCGACCCGGCATTATTGAGGGGGCGCGCCGGGTGGCTCTTCTTCGAGGCGACCTTGCGTTTCCTCGAAACCCGCGACGCCCGCATATCACCGCAAGTTCCGGGTCAGCCTCGCGACGAGCTCGACGGTATCGGCCTTCCCGTCGAGGTCCTCCGGAGGATCTACCGGCGCAATGCCGAGAGGCTTCTTGGCCTCACCGACCCCGGAGGGCCATGATGGAGTCGCCTCCCGTGCCGGCGGGCACGCCCCTCACGTTGAAGCACGTGGTGTTTTCCTACGGGGCAGCCCCGCCGGTCGTCGACGGAGTCTCCTTCCAGGCTCGAGCGGGCGAGCTCGTGGGGCTCGTGGGCCCGAACGGCGCTGGGAAGAGCACGCTCATCCGGCTCATGGCCGGACTGTGCGCCCCGAACTCGGGTTCGGTGCGACTGTTCGGTTTCGACCCGGCGCGAACACCCCGCCGGACGGTGGCACAGCTCGCGGCGCTCGTGCCCCAGGAACCGCAGGTGCCCTGGCCTTTCACGGTCCGAGATTGCATCATGATGGGCCGGACCCCCCGACAAGGCCTCCTCGCCCTCCCCTCGCGGCACGACCGAGGCGCGGTGGAGGGTGCGCTCGCTGCCTGCGAGCTTCTCCCCCTGGCCGAGCGGCGGGTCGGGACCCTGTCGGGTGGCGAGCGCCGGAGGGTCTTCTTCGCGCGCGCCCTGGCACAAGAGCCGCGGGTGCTCTTGCTCGACGAGCCGACCGCCTTTCTCGACCTCGCTCATCAGGTGGCAGCCATGCGGATGGCGGAAGTGGCCGCCCGCGCCGGGCTGTGCGTCGTGGCCGTCCTGCACGACCTCAACCTGGCGGCGGCTTCCTGCGACCGGCTGGTCGTCCTCTCGCGTGGCAAGGTGGTGGCGGAAGGCAGCGCCGACGCCGTGATCACGGCTGATCGGGTGCGCGAGGTCTGGGGAGTCGAGGTCTGGAAGGGGACGCACGGCACCACGGGGACGCCGGTGGTGCTGCCCTCGCGCCCGCGCCCGTGACCCCTGCGGCGCGCGAATCTATTGGAAGAGGAAGAGCTTCACCGCCGCCGCCACGGTGAACTCCTCCGGGCTCTCGATGCGCTGCCGGTAGGAGAGGTCGAGCGCGAACCCGCCGTTCGTGATGAGGCCCGCACCCACCGACCAGAAGTTGGCGTTGCGCGTGTCGTCCTTCACGAAGCTGGCCCGCACCGGGTAGGAGCCGCCGAGGACGTACTCCCCGCCCAGGGCGAGGAGGTTCGTCAAGCTGCTCTGCCGGTCGAAGTCGCCCCGCCAGTCGAAGGCGAGTGTGTAGTGGACGGAATCCCCGATCGAGAGTCCCGCCCCCATGCCGCGCGGTGCTTGCGCGCGGTGACCCGAGTCGAGGAGGTTGTAACCGGCCACCCCTAACCCCACGAGGCTACTGGCCTTGAGGTACGCCGCGGCATCGACGTTCAGCATGTTCATGCTGTTTCCGGGTCCGTTGAAGCTCATCCACTTCCCGTTGACGCCGAGGAAGAGCAGGTTCGACACGGGGATGGCGATGGGGAGGTCCATCATGTTGCCTACCCAGGGGCCGGAGAAGACCCTCGTGTAGGCGAGCCCTCCGGTGAACGAGGCGGAGCTCGAGTCCACGACCGAGATGTCGAAGGCCTCGAGCGCGTTCTGGCTGTCTGCGCGGTCGAGGAAGTACTGTCCCTCGATGGAATAGCGCTTCAGGGCCGCCAGCGAGGCGACGTTCGTGAAGATGCCGTCGTTTCCGGTCGCGACCCCCCGATACGCACCGAGGGCGAGCCCGCGGGCGCCTATGAAATCGGGGATGGAGGCATCGACCGGCGCTTGGGCAAGGGGCTCATCCGGGCCCGCCGAGAGGGCAAACACGGCAGCAAACCCGAGGAGAACACGCAGTTTTCTCACATGGGGCAGGATACCGGTGCTGTGGCACCCGGGCAAGCAATGTCCGATGGCGTCATGTGGGACGCGCGCTGCACCGTAGCCCTAGCGATCCGCGGCTTCGGTGCCCTTGGAACACGGCGAGGCGCGAAGGAAGCACCTCGTCCGGGCCGAGGCCCGACAGGCGCGCGAGGGGCGAGCGGGCCCGCACTGCCCGCACCTGGTCCTGACGCTCGATGAGGCCTGCGCTCCGCACGCGGTCAGGCGGGCCCAGGTCCTTCCAAGAGCGCGGCCGGACCGCTAGATTCTCGTGCCATGACGCGTCCACCCATCAAAAAGGCGGTGATCCCTGCCGCCGGGCTCGGCACCCGCTTCCTGCCCGCCACCAAGGCCGTCCCCAAGGAGCTTTTGCCCATCGTCGACACGCCGACCGTCCAGTACATCGTGGCCGAGGCCGTGGCCGCCGGCGTGCGCGACGTCATCATCATCAACGCCAAGGGGAAGGAGACCATCGTCGACCACTTCGACGTGGCGAAAGAGCTCGAAGCCCATCTCGCCCGGACGGGCAAGACCGCCCTGCGCGATGAAATCAGGGCCATCGCCAAGATGGCGAATGTGGTTTCCATTCGCCAGCAGGAGCCCCTCGGCCTCGGCCACGCCGTCCTCTGCGCCCGGAGCGTCGTGGGGAACGAGCCGTTTCTCGTCATGCTCGGCGACGACATCATCGACGGACCCCTGCCCGGGGCGAAGCAGCTTGCGGATTGCTACGCCCGACACGGCCTCGCCACGATCGCCCTCATGGAGGTGCCGCCGAACGAGGCGCACATGTACGGCATCGCGGCCGGGACCCTGCTCGACGAGCGCACCGTGCGCATCCAGCAGATCGTGGAGAAGCCTCGCCAGCAGGCACCCTCCAACCTGGCGGTCATCGGCCGCTACGTCCTTCCCCCCTCCGTCTTCGAGATCCTGTCCCACCTCGAGCCGGGCGTGGGCGGCGAGATCCAGCTCACCGACGCGCTCGCCGTGCTGGCAAAAGGCGAGGGCCTGGTCGGTTATCGCTTCGAGGGGGAACGCTACGACGCGGGCGATCGCTTCGGCTACATCAAGGCCAACGTCGCCTTTGCACTCAAGCGGCCCGATCTGCGCGAGCCCCTGCTCGCCTACCTGCGCGAGGTCTCACGTTGAGCCGCGCCCGCCTCCTCGTCCTCTTTGGGCTCGGGTTTGCGGTGCCGGCGCTCGCCTACCTGCCGCCGGCCACGGCGCTCCTCAAGCGAGTCGTCCAGAAGCGCGACGGGCTCGGCCTGTCCTCCATAGAGGCCGAGGGGACCCTCAGCCTCACCGGAGACGCCGCTCTCGCGGTGCAATCCTTGCTCTCGGCGGCTGGCCCTCCGAACCCGGTGCCCGCCCCCGGCTCGGACCTGTCCGTACCGGCATTGGTGCTCCTCAAGGCCCCGGGGCGTTGCCGTCTCGAGCTCGCTCCGGCGGGCGTGCCGCCTGCCGCCCGTCCGGCTCTGTCGTGGCGCGGAGCGCGGATCGCGAGCCAGCGTGGGCTCGACGCGGTACCGGATGCCCAGGCCCTGCTCTCGAGCCTCTGCGCCCTGCTCGCCGAGCGCGGAGCCGGCGGGGCTGAACCTGAGCGCTACCTCGCGGAGCAGATCGCCAAAGAGGGGGTGTCGCTCTCCGATGTGGCCTTCGGCCGTATGAACGGGCGGATCGCCTGGGTGCTCGGGGGTCGGCCGCAGGACCCCCGGCCACAGGCCTGGATCGACAAGCTCACTTTCCAGCCGATCCGCCTCGTCGTCCCGGTCGCCGGCATGCCCCGCGACGTGCGCCTGCTCGATTACGGTTCCCCGGTGGGCGGTGAGATCTTCCCGCGCGCCGTGGAGGTGTGGACCGCCCAGAAGCTCGAGGTCCGCTTCACGCCGGCCAAGGTGACGACGAACCTCAAGATGCCTGACGCGCTGTTCTGACCCCTGGCGACCCGCTCCTTCGGATGTCGCGGCCGAGTGGCGGGGGGAAGGCGCTCCGTCTATCCTAGGCGACCTTCCCTTTGGGGAGCTACCTCACGACGACATGGCCAAGGAATACACCCGCAAGCTCGAGCTCGATTTCGGACCGGACGGACAGAAGCTCATTCCGGTCGTGACCCAGGATGCGCGCACGAAGGACGTGCTCATCCTCGCCTTCGTGAACCGGGAAGCCCTCGCCGAGACCCGGCGCAGCGGCTACGCCACTTACTTCAGCCGAAGCCGCAACGAGCTGTGGAAGAAGGGGCTCACCTCGGGCGACCTGCTCAGGGTGGAAGAGATCCGCGTCAACTGCGAGCAGAACTCGCTCGTCTACCTCGTCACCCCGCTCGGGAAGGGAGCCTGTCACGCCAAGAAGGCAGACGGGAACCCGTACCCGACCTGTTACTACCGACGTCTCTTGCCAGACGACACGCTGGAAGAGGTGGAGGACCGACTCAAACCGGCTCTTTAGGCGTCTTCTGGAAGGGCCTGCGAGGTTCCCCAATGGAACGAGCCGTACTCAAGATCGGCATGCCGGCCGGATCGCTCGCGAGCGTCCAGCGCGGCGGCAACCTCATCGACCTCCTCGCGGCGAGCGGGTTTCACACCTCCGGCTACGACCGCGGTGGACCGACCCGCTTCACCACCAACAACCTGCTCTTCGGCTGGGATGGGCGTCCCCAGGAGTTCGGATCGCAGCTCGAGATCGGCGAGCTCGACGTGGCCATCGCGGGCGACGACTGGATCAAGGAGCGCGCCCTCGAGATGAAGGTCGAGTACGGCGTCGATATCCGGCTCGAGCGCGTCATGACCTTGAACCGCGGCGAGGTCCAGCTCGTCGGCATCGTGGCCGACCCGAGCTTCAAGACGACCGAGGACTTCCTGCGTGCGGTCGCGCCGAGGGCACCGCTCCTCACGGTGGCCTCGGAGATGCCCTACCTCGCCCTCGACTGGATCGAGCGCAAGCTCGAAGCCGTCGGCCTAGGCCCGGCCTTCAGGGCGCGCTCGGTGCAGAAGTACAAGACCCCTCCCAAGATCGAGCGGGGCCTGCTCGTCTACGAATCCTGGGGGAAGACCGAGTCCAAGGTGAAGAACGGGGCCGTCGACATCGGGCTCGAGATCTCCCAGACGGGCGGCGCCATCAAGAGCTACGGCCTCACCATCCTCGAGACGGTCATGTGTTCGCAGACGAGCGTCTACATCAACCCGAGCACTGAGAGCGACCCCGAGAAGCGCGAGCTGCTCGAGATGTTCCTCTTGAACCTCTACGGCTCGACCCACGCCGAGAACAAGGTCATGCTGCTCTTCAACGTTCCGAACCGGCTCTCCGAGCCCATCGAGCATTACCTCAGCACCCACAACCTCTTCGGCGACGAGCCCACCGTGAACAAGGGCAAGGAGTACACCGAGTACAACATCCAGGTGGACGCCGACAACCCCGATAAGCCCATCGCGCTCGTGCGCTACAGCCTCGCCAAGCTCGGGGCCCGCAGCATGAACACCATCCCCATCACCTCCTCCATCCCCGGTATCAAGGTGATCCGCAGGGCGGAGCCCTCGCCCTGAGAGGCTCGAGGAGCCGGCCTGGGCAGATTACCCGTTTGGGACTAACGCCTTCCCCCGCGGAAGGGTCCATGCTCGTCTCTCGAGAGGGGGAAGGCCATGTTCCTGCTCTTTTGCGTAGTCGGCATCCTCGCCGGGCTCGTCCACAACCTGTCGCCAGGCGAGCGCCACGTCCGCATGTCGGCCTACGCGCTCGGCCTCGCCGGGGCCTGGCTCGGCGGCTACTGCTTCGCCGCCTTCGTCCAGAGGACCTTCGTCAGCATGGGTCCGGTCACCCTCGTCGGGAGCGTCCTCGGAGCGGTCCTCCACATCTGGGCCTTCGAGCTCTTGGCGCGTTCGGTGGTCCGCCGAGGGCTCCTCTAGGCCGGGGAGTCCGCCGTGGCGCGGGACCTTCGCGCGCCAAGACTCGGGTCCGCCGCTCGTGGGCGGCCGCTGCTACACTCCCCAGGCGATGCTGGTGAACGTCGCGGTGGCCGCCGCGGTGCGGGGCATATTCACGTACAGCGTTCCCGCCGCGCTCGAGTCGGCCGTGGTCATCGGCCGGCGGGTTGCAGTTCCGTTCGGCAAGAGCCGGCGGGCCACCGGCTACGTGGTGGGCTTCGCCGAAGCGCCGCCGAGTGGCGTGGCCGTCCGCGAGGTGGCCGCCGTCCTTGACGCCTTCCCGCTCTTCACGCCGGACCTCCTCGATCTCGTGGGCTGGGCGGAGAGCTACTACCTCTGCCCGCCCGGCGAACTCTACCGGGCGGCCCTGCCGCCCGGCCTCAATGCCCGCGCCGGGGGAACGCCCCCCCGCCGGCGCGCGGTCGAGTTCGCAGCCCCCCTCCCGGCGGCGGCCGGGGCTCTCCCCTCCCTCTCGCGGCGAGCGCGGGGACAGCATGCCGTGCTCGAATACCTCCTCGCGCGGGGCCGCATTCCGCTCGAGGAGCTCAGAGCCGCCTTCCCGCACGGCCGGGCTGCCCTGACCGCGCTCTGCGGCAAGGGGCTCGCCCGCCTGGACAGCGAGACCCCCTTGCCCGGCGGCTCCCTGCCCGAGGCAGTGCGCAACCCTCCCACCCCCACCGCGGAGCAGGCAAAGGCGCTCGCGGCCATCGCCTCCGCCCTCGAGGCCCGCCGCTTCGCTCCCTTCCTCCTGCACGGGGTGACGGGCTCCGGGAAGACCGAGGTCTACCTGCGGGCCATCGAGCTCGCGCTCCGCGACGGGCGAGGCGCGCTCGTGCTCGTTCCCGAGATCGCCCTCACCCCGCAGCTGGCGGGCCGCTTCCGGGCGCGTTTCGCGAGCGAGGTGGCCCTCCTTCACAGCGGCCTGTCCGATGCGGAGCGCCACGCCGAGTGGCTTCGCCTGCGGCAGGGAGAGGCGCACATCTGCGTCGGGGTGCGCAGCGCCGTCTTCGCGCCGGTGCAGGACCTCGCCGTCCTCGTCGTCGACGAGGAGCACGACCCTTCCTTCAAGCAGGAGGACGGACCTGCCTATCAGGCGCGGGACCTGGCGGTGGTGCGCGCCAAGCAAAATGGCGCGGTGTGCGTGCTCGGCTCGGCCACCCCTTCCCTCGAGTCGCTCGAGAACGCCAGGCGCGGCAGGTATCGCCTGCTCGAGCTCACGGAGCGCGTCGACGACCGCCCCTTGCCGACGGTCGAGATCGTGGACCTCGGGCGGCTCGCGCGAAGGGGCCTTCCCCTGGGGACCGGGCTCATCTCGCCACCCCTCGCTGCCGCGCTCGAGGAGACCGTCGAGCGCGGCCAGCAGGCCATCCTCTTTCTCAACCGTCGGGGCTTCCAGACCCTCGTCGTGTGCGAAGCCTGCGGGCGGGAGGAACGCTGCGGCAGCTGCTCGGTCTCCCTCACCTACCACCGACGCCGCGGCGTGCTCCTCTGTCACTACTGTGGGCGAGCGGAGCGCATCACACCGCATTGCCCCACCTGCGGCGGGCTGCGGCGCGGTGTGGGCGTCGGAACCGAGCAGGTGGAGGCGGCGGTGCGCGAGCTCATGCCCCCGGTCCGGGTGGCGCGGCTCGACCGCGACGCAGTCGGCTCGGCCGGCGAGATGGCGGGGGTCCTGGCGCGCTTCGCCAACCGGGAAGTGGACGTCCTCGTCGGCACGCAGATGGTCACCAAGGGACATGATTTCCCGGGAGTGACCCTGGTTGGAGTGGTGCTCGCGGATACCGCTCTCGCCCTCCCCGACTTCCGCGCGGCCGAGCGCACCTTTCAGCTCCTCACCCAGGTGGCCGGGCGGGCGGGGCGAGGCGATGACGCCGGTCGGGTGCTCATCCAGACGTGGAATCCGGGTTCGGCCGCCATCGCCTGCGCAGTGGAGCACGACTACGCGCGTTTCGCCGAGGGCGAGCTCGCGAGCCGCCTGGCCCTGGGGTGGCCCCCCTTCAGGCGATTGCTCGCCGTGCGGGTGGAGGGCAGCGAGACCGGTGCCCGGGTGTGCGCCGAGGCGCTCGCGGAGGCGGCGCGGCCGCTCCTGTCGTCCGGCGACGGACTCGCCATGCTCGGTCCCGCCCCGGCCGCCCTCGAGCGCCTGCGCGGCAAGAGCCGCTGGCACCTGCTCTTCAGCGCGCGCGGGCCCGAGGCCCTGCGCCCCGTCCACGACCGGCTCGCCCTGGTGGTGCGTCGGCCACCCGGGGGCGCCGCCGTCCGCTTCGATATCGACCCCTACTCCATGCTATAGTGTCTCCTTTCCGGCCCGCCTCGCCCCGAGGCATACTTGACAGGCGTGCCGCGCCGCATCCTCCTCGTCGACGACGACATCGCCCAGGTCGCGGCGGTGAAGCGCGTGCTGATGCGCGCGGGGTACGAGCCAGTCCTCGCCACCAACGCCTCGGACGCCAGGGCCACCCTCGCCAGTGCACGCCCCGAGCTCGTGGTCGTGGCCTCTCGCTGCGAGGGGGGCGAAGGTCTCGTGCTCGCCCGGGAACTCGGTGGCGGGGAGGTGACGCAAGACATCCCTCTCGTGCTCATCGGCGAGGGCGAGGTGGCGGGCGCAGCGGCGAGGCTCGAGGAACCCGTCGATCCCGAGGCGCTCGAGGCGGCGGTGGAGAAGGCCCTTCCCCGGCACGCGCTCGGCCGCGACGGGGAAAAGCCGGAGGAACGCCGTTCCGCGGCGGAGGCGCTCCGCGCCCGCGCCGAGGAGCTGCGCCGCTCGAGTCCCGCCCTTTCCGCCCTCGCCGAAAAGACATCTCCCCTCCGACCCCCCCCGCAGAAAACCGTCGTCGAAGGGCTTGCTCGCCAGCATCTCGTGCCGCCCCGCATGGCAGCCGCCCTCGCCGAGGGGATCCGACCCGTGGCCGCATCGGTAGCCCGACCCCCTCGGCCCGAGGCCGCCGCATCGCCCGCGGGCGAGATCCGGCCTCCGGACGAGGTGGCGGTGCGGTCCAATCCCGTCCCCGCTGTCGGTATCCCCGCAGCGGGCCAGGGATGGTTCGAGGCCGAGGCGCTGCCCGAGCCTCCGCCGGCTCCGTTGCAGGTCGAGGACTTCGCCCGGGTCGACGCAGAGCGCAAGGCTGCCCGCGGGGAGCAGCGTGGGTCGAAAGGCGAGAGAGACGATCCCTCGCCTGCGCTGCAGCGCTCCGCCGCGCAGGAGGCCGCCGAGGAGCTGCGGCTGGCCGCACAGGCCGCGACCCAGGCGAGCGACGCCGAGGGCCTTCGCCGTCAAGCGGAAGCCGAGGTGCGCCGGCGGGCGGGAACCGCGAGCTTTCCACCACCCCGCGAGGGGAAAAACCTCGATGGTCCCGCCAGTTCTCCCGAGGAGGACAAGACGCGGGGCACCCTCGAAGTGGAAGCGGCGCGACAGGCCGAGGTGGCCCGCCGGCGCGTCATCCTCGCCGCTCGCCAGCGCCAGGTCCTTGCCCCATCGCGCGCGGAAGGCGAGGGCCCGGCCGGCCCACCCCCAGCCGAGCTCCTAGCGGGTACGCTCGCCAATTGCTCCATCGCCCGTCTGCTCGCTCTCGCCGTTCGCTCCCGGGTGCGCGGCCGGCTCGAGGTCGGAAACCCGGGACCCGAGGCACGTTCGGTCTGGTTCGAGGGCGGGCGCGTGGTGGGCGCGAAGAGCGGAGTCGAAGGCGAGCATTGCGAGGACGTGGCGCTGCGCCTCGGCCTCATCGGTCGCGAGCAGCACCGCCTCATCGCCCTCACGGCGGTTGGACTTCCCTCGCGCCGGGTCGGAGTGCTCTTGCTCGAGCGGGGCCTCTTGAAACCGAGCGAGCTCGTCCTCCTCGCCCGCAGCGCCGCGAAGGAGGTGGTCTTCGCCACCTTCGCCGCCGAGGGCCGCTATCGCTTTGTTCCAGATGAGCCTGTGCCCGCCGACGAGAGGGTCTCGATCGATCGGAGCACGCTCGCCCTCGCCGTGGACGGAGTGCGCAGGCGCTGGACCCGGGCGAGGCTCGACGCGGTGCTGGGAGGCGGCAGCACCCTGCTCGCCCCCGCGGCCGGGGCACCGCCCCCGGTCGAGCTTGCGCTCTCGCCCGACGAGGCGCGCCTCGCTTCACTCGCGAACGGCTTGCGCACGCTCGACGAGGTGCTCGGTGACTCCCCGCTCGATCCGCTCTCTTCGCGGCAAGCGCTGGCAGCGCTCGTGGAGGTGGGGGCTCTCGCGGTCAAGGCTCGAGAACCGGTCGAGGAACCCTCCGCCGTCCCGAGCGCCCTCGACCTCGCCCGGGTGGACGAGCGACTCGACCTCGTGCGCCGCGCCGACTACTTCGCCATCCTCGGGCTCGGGCGGGGTTGCACGCCCTACGAGATTAGGCAGGCGGCCGAGCGGCTCCTGGAGGAGCTCGTGGAGGAGCGCTTTGGCTCGAGCGCGGTGGAGGGGCTTTCGGCCAAGCTCGGCGAGATCCGCCAGGTCATCGAGGAAGCGCGCGACATCCTTTGCGATGACGCGCTGCGCGCCGAGTACGTGGCCGCCCTCGGGGGAGAAGGGGGTGAAGTTCCTCCGCGAGTGGCGAGCGAGAGCGGGAATCGATAAATGTAGAGGATGATTCGCGAGATCATCATCTGGCCCGACCCGGTCCTGAAGAAGGTGGCGCACCCGGTCGGACGCGTCGACGATGGCGTGCGCCGCCTGCTCGACGACTTGGCCGAGACCATGTACGCCGCCGACGGGGTCGGCCTCGCCGCACCCCAGGTGGCCGAACTCCGCCGCTGCATCGTGATCGACACCTCGCCGCGCCAGGAAGGCCAAAAGCTCATCCACCTCGTCGATCCGCAGATCGTGAAGACGGAAGGCCTCACCACCTACAACGAGGGATGTCTCTCCATCCCCGGCGAGGCCGAGGAGGTGGAGCGGGCCGCCAAGGTCTGGGTGCGGGCGCTCGACTACCACGGAAAGCCCTTCGAGCTCGAATGCGAGGGGCTTCTCGCCATCGCCGTCCAGCACGAGCACGACCATCTCGAGGGCACGCTCTTCGTCGATCATCTCTCGAGCCTGAAGCGCGAGGTGATCCGCCGTCGCATGAAGAAGCTCAAGCTCGAGCGGGCGACGGAACGGGCGGAGAGCCTGCGTGAGGCGGCCCAGCACAAGTCCGCCCTCTAGCTCAGCTCGGGCCGCCTCGCGCGGGTGCCTTTGCCTCGTCCGGCGCTCGGGGGAGCGCCGGCAGACCCTTCCTCGGGCAGAGACGAAGGAGCACGCAGGTCGCGCAGGCCGGCTTTCTCGCGTAGCAGGTCCGCCGCCCATGCCAGACGAAGAGCTGGTGACCTTTCGCCCACCGATCGCGGGGGACGAGGACTCGCAGGCGCTCCTCCACGCGGTCCGGGTCGGTCTCGCGGGTGAGGCCGAGGCGGCGCGCCACCCGGCCGACGTGAGTGTCGACCGGGAAGGCCGCCTCGGCGCCGAGGTGGATGAGCACCACGCCGGCCGTCTTGCTGCCGACGCCCGGCAGGGCCTCGAGGGCTGCGCGCTGGCGCGGGACCCTCCCACCGTGCTCGGCTGCGATGGCGCGCATGGCTCCCACGATGCTCTTCGCCTTGTTCCGGTAGAGGCCGACCGTCCGGATGTAGGGATAGAGATCCTCCGGACGCGCCGCGGCATAGGCCGCCGCATGAGGGTAACGCTGGAAGAGCGCCGGGGTGACGAGGTTCACTCGCGCATCGGTGCTCTGGGCGGAGAGGATGACCGAGACGAGGAGCTCGAGATCGCTCTCGAAGGCGAGCGCGATGCGCGCCTCGGGCAGGGCACGCTCGAGCCGGTCGAGGATCTCGGCGGTCCGTTCCACCTCGGACCTTCTCGGCGGTCGCGGTCTCGGTTTCGGCCGGTTCGTACCGTGAGGCACGGCGCGATGCTATCGCAAGCGGCGGAACGGTGTTGGCCCGGCGGTCATCCCTTGCGCGCGGCCGGAGCGGCCGGGGAGCCCACCAGGGCCGCGGTGCGCTTCTTCGCCTCGCGCAACTCCGCCTGCAAGGACCGCACGAGGAACGGATCCGCGCCGAGGGCGCGGGCGCTCTGCACCACCTCGGATACGGCCCGGGCCGCGAAGGGGCCCTGAAGGTCCTCGAGACCCGAGGCGAGCCTCACCGCGTGCAGGTCGACGAATTCGGGGTCCGACGGGACTTCGGGATCATGATGGCGGACAGCCATCGCCGTGAGGTACTGGGGAAGATTCCACTCTTGGTGAGCCAAACCGCCGACCTCCACATGGACCGCATCGATGGCGCGCTCGAGCCTTTGTTCGTCCGGGCGGGGCAGTGATCCCTCGGCGACGAGCGAGGCGACCGAGCGCAGCGCGATCGACTTGCCCACGTCGTGGAGGAGACCGCCCAGGTAGGCGCGGTCGGAGCGAGCCCCCGAAGTCCGCAGGGCGAGCCAGGCCGCCCCCGAAGCCACCACCACCGCGTGGCCGAAGAGCTCGGTGAACCGCTCGCCGAAGGCGGCCTGCTCGGCGCGCAGGCGGGGGCTGAAGAGGGTCTTCGCCGAGACCGCTCCCGCCACCCGGCCCACCTCCTCCAGGCCGAGCCGGGCCACCGCCTCGCGAACGGTCTCGATCTCCTGGACCGCCCGGTAGTAGGCGGAGTTTGCGACCGAGAGCACGCCGGCCGACATGGCCGGATCGCGGCCGATGAGGCGCGAGATCTCGCTCATCTCGGCCTGCGCACTCGCCACGAGGTTCAGGATCTGGAGCGAGAGCGCCGGGAAGGAGGTCGGCCCCGGCCGGTTCTTCCGAAAGTGCTCCAGGATTTGCGCGGCGAGCGCCCGGTCCGCCTCGGCCTCATCCGGCCCAGGAGCGACGGCCTGCGGGATCTCGACCCCCAGCGCGAGCGCAAAGGGGGCGAACGGATGTGCAGGAGCCTCCTCCAGTGCGGTGGCGGGCTGCACTGCGGCGGCCCGCCCGCGGGGAGCTTCCCGGGAGGCCCCGGCGCTCGGCTTGCGCAGGCGGTGCCGGAGGCGGTCGAGGAGGCTCACGTCCCTCCTCGTACCACGTGTCGAGCGAGGTGAGCTACCGAGGTGGGTCGCCTCGCCCTCTTGGAAGAGATGCGCTCCCGTGCGAGGGGCGAGGTGGGAGAACTGCGCACCTCGGACTCTCTGGTAGTGAAATGGGGCGGCCGGACCGGGCTCTCGAGCGTGCTACGCTTCCCTCGAAGGGATTGCCGCATGTACCGGCCAATCGCCTCGCTCGTGCTCCTCGCCGCCTGCGCCACACCCGCGCCCAAGATGAGCTTCGCCGAGGCCGGCATCCTCGTCACCGCACCCTCCCCGGAGGATTCGGCGGAGCGGGAGACACCTTCGCAAGGCGAGGTCCCCGCATCCCCCGGGTGGTCCTCGGAGGCGGCCCGGCCCGGAGCGCCGCTCGATCCGCTCCTCGTGCGCTTCGCCTACGGCGCCCGCGAGCGACGGGCTGACCTGCCCGCTTCGGCGAGCTTTCCCGACGAGGCGGTCCGGGCCTGGCAGGACCTGCTCCTCGCCCTCGACCCCCGGCATTCCGCGTACACCTCATCGCGCGCCGAACTCGGGCGGGCCCGCATCACCGTCGAGACCGAGCTCGAGCTCGACCGGCGCCGCTTCGGGTCGCCTCCGCCCGAGCTCGCCACGAGGGTCGACGGCCTGCTCGCGCGCCTCCTCAGGAGCGAGCAGTCCGCGCCGGGTGCGGGCGCGCCGGACCTGGGCTCGTCCCGCCCGCCCCTCCTCGCCTGGCCCATCGACCGAGCCGACCTCACCTCGCCATTCGGCGCACGGTTTCACCCCATCCTCCACGTCGTGCGCATGCACGAGGGCATCGACCTCGCTGCTGCGCCGGGACGGGTGGTGCACGCCGCCGCCGCGGGGTATGTGGTGAGGGCCGGTCCCGACGCGGGGTACGGCCTCCTCGTCGAGCTGAGGCACTCGGGCGAGCTGTCGAGCCGCTACGCGCACCTCTCGCGCTTGTTCTGCTCACCGGGCGAACACCTGGAAGCCGGGGCGCCACTCGGCCTCCTGGGGGCGACCGGGCGCGCCACCGGCCCGCACCTCCACTTCGAGGTCTGGCGGGGAGGGGAGCCGGAGGACCCGCTCGCGGTCCTCGTCTCGCGAGGCGCCGGTGACTAGGCCCGCGCCGCGGGGAGGGTCGCTCGCCACCATCGCCGCAGCCCCCCTCCAAAGCGTGAAGGCCCTCGACAAAGGGCCGCGCGCGTGACAGCCTCCCTCTTCGAAGAGGGGGGCTTGGACGCGGTCATGCAGATCAACCTCCGCAAGGCCATGTTCGTGCTGCCGAACCTGTTCACGTGCAGCTCGATCTTCCTCGGCTTCTACGCCATGACGTTGTGCGCCGGGGACGCCTCCCCGGCCGAGCTCAACCAGGCGGCGCTCTCCATCTTCTTCGCCATCTTCTTCGACGCCTTCGACGGCCGGGTCGCTCGCATGACGAAGACCCAGTCCGACTTCGGCGTGGAACTCGACAGCCTGGCCGACGTCATCTCCTTCGGCGCCGCCCCCGCGCTGCTCGTCTACAAGTGGGCGCTCGCCCCGCTCGGCATCCTCGGTTTCTTCCTGAGTTTCGCCTTCGCCGCCTGCGGCGCACTGCGCCTCGCCCGCTTCAATGTCCTCGCCCAGCGCGGCGAGAAGGGCTCCTCGCGCTTCTTCGTGGGCCTGCCCATCCCGCTCGCCGCGGGCACCATCGTCTCCATCGTCATCGCGCACTACCGGGCCTTCGGCTCCATCACCGACGCCTCGACGCGCCTGCCCATCGCGGTGGTGGTGGCGCTGCTCTCCTTCCTCATGGTCTCGACCGTCCGCTACCGGACCTTCAAGGACGTGCACCTCTCGCCGAAGAGCCTCGCTCTCTTCGCACTCATGTGTCTGGGCGGCCTGGCGGTGGGGATCGCCACAAGGGCCTCCTTCGTCATGGTGGTCTACATGGGGGCCTACATCGTGCTCGGGCTCGCCGAGTGGGTCATCGGCCGTCGCCGCCCGGCGGTGGGCACCCTCAACCCGGCCGTCCGCGCTCAGATCGAGGCTGACCCGGCCCTCGAGCCCGACGACGAGGACGAAGAGAGTTCGAGGGACGAAGGAGACGAGTACATCTAGTGGCTGCCGACCCTGTTGGCGGCGCCGCTCCCGAGCCGCCCACCCGCTTCCGATTGAAGAAGGGCGTTCCGGATGGCCCTCCAGGTCCCTGGGTCGTCCTGGCCGCCTGGGGTCCGTGCGGCTTTTCCCCGCTGGCGCCGGGCACGGTCGGGACGCTGGGGGCGATCCCGCTCTTCCTCGTCCTGCGTGACCTCCCGCTCGGGCTCTACCTCATCACCCTCGCCGCCTTCATCGCGCTCGCCTGCTTTGCCGCCGGCGCCGCCGGGCGCTACTGGAAGGTGGTGGACGCTTCCCCCATCGTCATCGACGAGGTCGCGGGCTATCTCGTCACCATGGCACTCGTGCCCTCTTCCCTCGGGACCGCGCTCGCGGGCTTTTTGTTCTTTCGCCTCTTTGACGTCGTGAAACCCTGGCCGGCGAACGCGTTCGACAGGGTGAAGAACGGGTTCGGGGTGGTGATGGACGACGTCGCCGCCGGGGTGTGGGCCTTCGCCGCCATCGCCCTCTTGAGATTCCTCCTGCGGCTCGCCGCCGGCTGCGCCGGGTCCCACTGGTGGTGCCTGGAGCTTCTGCCATGACCTCGCTCGTGGTCGAGATCCTCTCCACCGGCGACGAGCTGCTCACCGGCCAGGTGGTGGACACCAACAGCGCTTGGCTCATGGACCGGCTGTGGGACCTCGGGGTCATGGTGCGGCGCAAGACGCTCGTGGGCGATGACCGGGGCGACCTCGTGGCCGCCCTGGCCGAGACCACCGGCCGTGCCGACCTCGTGGTGATGAGCGGTGGCCTGGGTCCGACCGAGGATGACCTCACCGCCGAGTGCGTGGCCTCCGCGCTGGGCGTGCCCCTCGTCGAGGACGCCGCCTCGCTCGCCGCCATCCGTGCCCGTTTCGAGAAGCTCGGCCGCCTCATGACGCCGAATAACGCCAAGCAGGCGCGATTCCCGGCCAAAGCCGAGATCCTGCCCAACCGCTGGGGGACCGCCCCCGGGTTCCGGGTCCGCCTGGGACGGGGCGAGCTCATGTGCCTCCCCGGTGTCCCCGTCGAGTACCGGGGGCTGTGCGAGGAGGCCGTCCTCCCCTTTGTCGCGGCGCGCTTGGGCTCGAAGGTGGCGGCCCGCCTCGTGAAGCTCATCGGCATTCCCGAGTCGCACGCCGACGAGGCCATGCGTCCCGTGATGGACGCCCCCGAGAACGCCGGGGTGCGCTTCGGCTACCGGGCCCACTGGCCCGAGATCCACGTGAAGTGGAGCGCGGCCGGCCCGGATGCCGAGGTGCACGCCTCGCGCATCCTCGAGTCGGTGCGCCGCGTGTTCGGGGAGGCCATCTTTGCCGAGGGGAAGGAGGAACTCGCCTCCCTGGTCGTGGAGCGGCTCAAAGCCCGGGGCGAGCGCGTGGCGCTCGCCGAGAGCTGCACGGGCGGGCTCCTCGCCGAGATGGTGACCTCCGTCCCCGGCGCCTCCAAGGTCTTCGACCTCGGGGTCGTCGCCTACGCGAACGACGTGAAGAGCGCGTTGCTCGGCGTCCCGTCCGAGAAGATCGCACGCCACGGGGCGGTATCGTCCGAGGTGGCGTGCGCCATGGCCGAGGGCGCGCGCCTGCGAGGAGGCGCCACCTACGGCCTCGGTATCACGGGCGTGGCCGGGCCCGATGGCGGTACCCCCGAGAAGCCGGTCGGCACGGTGCACCTCGCCGTCGCACGCGCCGGGGGCACCAAGGCCTCGGAGCACCACTTCTTCGGCGATCGCCGGCGCGTGCGCTTGACCGCCGCCTACTTCGCGCTGAACGAGCTCAGGCTCCTTTTGCGCTGATGGCGCCCTCTCCCGGAGTCGGGGCCGCGCGCTTTGCGGCCTGGGAGTCGGCTCACCGGCTCGAGGCGGCCCTCTTCTGCGCGAGCCTCCTCGCCCTCGCCCTCTTCTCGGGGCCGCGGCTCCTCTCCACCTCGCGCGCGCCGCATTTCATCTATCAGGACGACGCCTGGCTCCATGGCGAGCTCGCCTTGAGGCGCCCGCCTCCCGATCTGAACGACTGGGCCCGGGTGGGCGACCGTTGGTACGTCTCGTTCCCTCCCGGGCCGGCCCTGCTCATGCTGCCGGGGGTCGCCCTGCTCGGCCTCGACTTCCCCGACGTCGCCTTCACGGTGGCCTTCGCCGCCCTGAACGTGCTCCTCTTCTTCCTGCTCCTCGAGAAGCTGCGCCGGGAAGAGGAGAGCTCCCGCACCCGCGGCGAGAACGCGGGGCTCGCCCTCCTCCTCGCCTTCGGCACGGTCGCCTTCAGCTGCTCCATCCGGGGCGAGGTCTGGTACACCGCCGAGGTCCTGGGCCTCACCTCGAGCTGTCTCTACCTCCTGGCGGCCTACCGGGCCCGGCGGCCCTTCCTCGCCGGCCTCGCCTTCGGCTTCGGGGCGATCACACGGACTCCCCTCGTCTTCTCGATCGTCTTCTTCGCCCTCGAGCTCATCGCCGGGGAGGGGGAGCTCGGGGTGGCCCTGCGCGAACCCGCCACTTACCGCGACCTTCGCCGCCTGCGACGGCTGGCGCTCTTCGGCGCCGGGGCCTTTCCCTTCCTGGCCTTCGCCGCCTGGGCCAACTTCGCCCGCTTCGGCTCGCCCCTCGATTTCGGGCACGCCCACTTCTTCAACAACCGGGTCAACGCCGACGTTCAACGCTACGGGCTCTTCTCGTTCCACTACCTGGAACGGCAGCTCCATGCCGCCTTCACCCGCCTGCCGCACCTCGAGCACGGCCGGCTCACCTACGACCCGTACGGCATGTCGCTCCTGCTCACCACGCCGCTCTTCGCCCTGCTGCTCTGGCCTCGCAAAAGGCCGCGGCTCCACCGCCTCCTCTGGCTCACCACCGCCGCCACGGCCTTGCCGGGCTTCTTCTACCAGAACACCGGGTACGTGCAGTTTGGCTACCGCTTCAGCCTCGACTACACACCCTACCTCTTCCTCCTGCTCGCGGTGGGGGGGCGCCCCATGGACCGGCTCTTCCTTGGGCTCGGCCTTCTCGGGGTGGCAGTGAACACCTGGGGCGCGCTCGTCTTCGCGGGGGGTTAGCAAGGGCGCCACGCCGCCCGGCGGCCGGGGAGGCCGGTTCCCTTCCTGAGCAACGCCATGAGGCTCGGCCGTCGCCACCCTCATGATGGCCATCTTCGTGGCGGGGGGCTTGTCCTCGAGAACACCCGCCTCGGGCGCGCATCTTCGCCCTCGGGCGGCAACGAGGCCGCACCGTACTCTCGGGCACGAAGGTGCGCCTCTACAGAGAACGTTCATCTACACGCTCTTTGAGTGCACCCAGGTCATCTCCTCGGTGCTGCTCACCCAGCTCGCCTCGGCGGCCTCGCCAGCAGCCACGGGCCACGAGCTCGACGCCACCGCCGCGTGAGTCATGGGCGGGCATCCGGCCCATCGTCGCGCTCATCATCGGGGCGGGGGCCACGGCCTCCACCCTCCGACCGTGCCGCAGGGACGAGCACATGTCCTGGCGTGTGCGTCGACCCCTTGCACAAGCGCCGGCGCGGCGTCCGCGAGCGAGGCTGCGCACGGGAGGCGCGCCGCCTCACGGCGGCCGTTCGTCGCAAAAGCGGTCCACGAACTCGGCCCAGGGTATGAACGGGGCACGTCCGGCCATGAGCCTCTCATAGAGTTCGCTCGCCGCCGCGATGAGCGCCGGCTCGGGCTTGGGCGCGTACCTCGAGGCAAGCCCCCCCTCCGAGAGCACCCTCTCCACTAGACTCTTCACGTTCCGCGACCTGCCTTCGAGCGCACCCTCACGGTCGATGAGCCAGCCGAGGAGCTTCCCGAGCTGCTCGCGCACCACCACCCGGCCGAGCGCCCCCCCCGCCACCAGGAGCCGGTTCACCTCGTCCGGGTCGGCCCCCTTCACCACGAGCCGGGTGAGGACCCACTCCGCCGAGCGACCTGAGGCCTCGATGAGGCGGCGACAGCGGGCCTCGTCCTCGGGGGAGGGACAGCGGATGCGGACCCAAGGCTCCGTGCGAGCGGGCGCCATGGCGCCGTACCTAAGCCCCTCCTGCGGCGAGTGCAAGGCGCCCGCAATGCAGGAGGTCGCCTTCGCGTTACCATAGCGTCATGGACGAGGCCACCCTCGAACTTTTGCGATCGCAGAGCGGGCTCTCCATCGATCTCGAAGGACGCCTGTGCCATGCCGGCGTGCCCATCACGCACGCGCGGACCCTGGAGGTCCTGTGGGGATCGCTCCACCGCCTCCCCGACGGCCGTTACGCGGTCAAGGTGGGTCGGGAAAAGGGCTACGTCTCGGTCGAGGATGCTCCCTACGGCGTACGGGCGGTCACCCTCGAGGCGGGTGGACCCGTGCTCCACCTCACCGACGGAACGCGCGAGGTGCTCGACCCCCGGACCCTGGCGCTCGACCGGGAAGGCGTCTTGCACTGCCGGGTCAAGGGTGGAGACCACCTCGCCCGCTTTGGTCGCTCGGCCCAGGTCGACCTCGGCCTCCTTCTCGAGGAGGACGGCGGGACCGGGTTCGTGCTACGCCTCGAGGGCAAGATCTACCCGCTCGGCCGCCTGTGAGGCTCGGGCTTGAACCCATCCGGGGGAGGATCTGGGCGAGCTTGCTCCTTGTCCCACGCCCCGCGAACCGCGAACCTCGATGACACGGACGCGCGCCCATCTCGTCGCCCTCGTCCTCATTCTCGGCGCAGGCCCGGCCCTGGGCCAGACGTTCACGAGCGGGCGGCCCACCATCGGCGACGCCTTGCGCAACCTCGACCGTTTGCGCGCGCTGAAGACGGGCCGCCGGCCGCTCTCGGCAGGGGACCTCGAGCAGACCTTCGTCCTCCCCGAGCATCCGGGCCAGAACCTCGTCGCCTGGTACGCCTTCGACTGGTTCCACTACGACGTGGCTTCACCCTCCGGCGGCAAGGGCGGCATCCGGCTCTACTTCTATGCGCGCGAGCGCGAGATCGCCGAGCGCGCCCTGCCCGTCATCCGCAACGCCTACCTGCGCCTGGTCGACCAGTTCCACTACAGCCCCACCCGCCAGATTCCCTTCATCCTCTACGCCTCCGAGCGTGAGTTCCAGACCACGAACGTCTTCGAGATCACCGAAGGCACCCTGGGAGTCACCTCGCCGAGCGATCTCAAGATGTCGCTCCCCTACTTCGGGAACCACGAACTCTTTCGCGAGGTGTGCACCCATGAGCTCGCCCACCAGTTCGCCATCCAGAAGTTGCTCGACCTCTCGGGCGGCGAGAGCTCGGATTTCGACGCCCTGCCGCTCTGGTTCCAGGAGGGGCTCGCCGAGTACTACGCGCGAGGCGGACTCGATCCGGAGAGCGACCTGTTCGTACGGGACCTCGTGTGGAATCCCGATCCGGAACACCACTACGAGGTGACCTCCTTCGAGGACGACCGCTACAAGGGTTACATCCCCACCTACAAGCTCGGCCAGGCGCGGGTGGAGTTCATCGCCGAGGTCTACGGCCGGGAGCGCGTCCAGGCCTTCCTGGAGGCGGCCACCCTGGAGAACCACGGCTTCGCCGCGATCACCCAGCGCGCCTTGAACGAGCCGCTCGAGCAGGTGGACGCGCGCTGGCACGCGTGGCTGCGCCAGCGCTACTTCCCCGAGTACGCGCGTACGCGCCAGGACCTCGCGCAGCTGAACGAGATCCGCGACACGCCGGAGGAGGTGGAGGCCTTCGAGGTCTCCCCCGACGGCCACCTCGTCTTCTTCCGCGGCATCGATCGCGAGGCGGGGCGGGTGAAGCTCTACCTCATGGACCCGCGTTTTCCCAAGGAGGCGGTGGAGGTGGCGGCCGACAACGAGCCGGGCGTCGAGTCGCTCCACCCCATCGAACGCTCGGTCCTGGCGGTGAGCTCGCATGCGCTCGCCTTCTCCGCCCAGAGCGGACCGGGGGACGCGGTGTACCTGCAGCCCTACGAGTACCGTCCTGCCCATCGCGAACCGAAGAAGCCCGGTGCCGAGGAAGGCAAGCTCAGGCCGCCCGCGATCCACCTCGGCCTGCGCCGGCGCCTCCCGCTGCGGCACCCGAGCGGCCGGTCCTTCCTCGAAGTCTCCGACCTCGCCTTTTCCAGGGACGGCACCGAGCTCGCCTTCGTCGGCCTCACCGACGCGGGCCAGCAGGACATCTATCTCGTTTCGACCTCGGGCGGGACCGCCCGCCAGCTCACCGACGATCCCTTCGCCAAGAAGGACCTGGCCTTCGGTGAGGACGGCCTCTACTTCGCCTCGGACGCCACCGACCACGGCCGCTTCAACCTGTTCCGCATCGACCTCGTGAGCAAGGAGCGCACCCAGCTCACCACCGGCGACTGGAATGACGGTCACCCCCGTCCGCAGGCGGATGGTTCGCTGTTCTTCTCGAGCACCTCTCCCGGCAAGCCCGACATCTACCTCCTGAGGGACGGGGCCGCGCGCCGGCTCACCGACTTCGCCACCGGTCTCAGCTCGCCCGCCATGTCCACGTCGGGGCACGGCTTCTTCGCCGGCACGTTCTACCAGGGACGGTTCCGGCTGGTGGAGGTACCCCCGCTCGCCTGGCTCGGAGAACCCCCGGTGGAGGTGGCGGCCGCGCGCTCCCCCCCCTTCCTCGCCGCGCGAACCGAATTTCCCCAGACGGTGCCGAGCTACTCCCCCTATCGCCTGAGCAACTGGCGGCCCGAGGCGGGCATCCTCTTCGGAGGCGGGGGCGGGGGAGCGGTGGCCGGCGAGGCCGCTGCCCTCTTCGCCGACGTGCTGCGGGACCATCTGCTCTACCTTGACGTGGCCGTCTACAACTCCTTCGACTTCACCGAGGGGATCGCCGTGTTCGAGAGCCGGGAGGGGAGGATTCCCTTCGATCTCGGCGTCTACAACTGGGACTGGCCCACCGCCGACGTGAGCGACTCGAACTTCTCCTTCAACCAGCGCGAGGTGGGAGCGTTTGGGACCCTGCGCCTCCCCCTCGACCGCTTTCGGCGCCTCGAGTTCGAGCTGTCGGGCGGAGCGATCGAGCGCTACTGCCTCACCGACACGAGCGTCACCCTCACCACGGGTGCCAGTTGCGGCGGCGTGGTGAGCGGACAGGCCTCGGCCTGGGAGGCCCAGAACAGCGGCGTGAACCCCCAGTTCGGTCCGGCCGTGCGCTACGGCTACGACACCCTGCGCTACGACCCGTTCACAGGTCCCTTGGCGGGAAACTCCTTCTGGATCGAGCTCGGCGGCGCTTACTTCCCCGGCCGCAGCGCAGTGAACGCGTACGCCCGGCTCGATGCCGAGCAGTACTGGCAGATCATCGGGCGGGCCCGGCTCTCCCTGCGCCTCGCCCTCGGGGCGAGCTTCGCCCCGAACGACGTGGGGAGGACCTGGGAGCGCACCTGGTGGCTGTCCTCGGCCGACAACCTGCGCGGCTACTCCCCCTCCGACACCGCGTACCTCATCGGCACTCACTACTACGTGGCCAACGCCGAGTTCCAGTTCCCGCTCGACCCCATCATCCACCTCGGGTTCTTCGAGTACCTGCAGGGCGTGCTGGCCCTCGACTTCGGCGGGGTCTTCGACCGGATGAGCTCGGTGCCCGGAGCGACCGTCTCCAACACGAGTCTTCCGCCGAGCGACTTCGGAGCCCTCGACTCCCGCACCCTCACCGGCGTGATCGGGGTGAACTTCATCTTCGGACCGCTCGTCTTCCGCCTGCACTTCGGCCATCCGTTCGACATCGGCGGCATCGAGACTCCCGCTCTGCAGAACGGCACCTCCTGGGTCACGAACTTCACCCTGCGCTACCTTTTCTTCTGAGGCGCGCGCGCCTTGCGCGACCTAGAAGAGCCGGCATGCTCGTCGCCTACATCTCGGGCCACGGATTCGGGCACGCCACACGTACCCTGGAGGTGCTGCGGGCGGTCCGGGCACGGCGGCCCGCCCTCCCGCTGGGAATCGTGAGCGCGTTGCCGCGCTGGCTCATCGAAAAGGCCGGACTCGAGCCCATGTTCCTGCGTCAGGCCGAGTGCGACGTCGGACTCGTCCAGCACGACGCCCTGCACATCGACGAGAAGGGGACCGCGGAGCGCTGCCGCGCCTTCGAGGCGAAGTTCGAGGCGCGGGCGAGGGAGGAGGGAGCCTTCCTGAGCGCCTCGAGGGCCCGCCTCGTCCTGGGTGACGTGCCTCCGCTCGCCTTTGCGGCGGCAGCGGAGGCCCGCGTCCCCTCGCTCGCGCTCGCGAACTTCTCCTGGGACGACATCTATCGGCACCTTGCCTTGCGCGAGCCGACCCTCCTCGCTTCCGCTGAGCGGGCGGCCCAGGCCTACTCGAGGGCCGATCTCCTGCTCGAGCTCGGCTTCGCCTGCGACCTCTCTGCCTTCGCCCGGCGCTACTACGTGGGGTTCGTCGCGCGCCGCCCGAAGATGAGCCGGGCCGAGGCGAGGCGTCGCCTCGGACTCGACGAGAGGCCCACGGCCCTGCTCTCCTTCGGCGGCATCCGCCTGCGCGGCCTCGAGCCGGGGCGTTTCGCCGGGGACGACGGCGTGCGTTACCTCGTGCCGGAGCAGCTCCCCGAGGAGCGCCTGGCGGGTCTGGGGCTCGGCTATCCCGATCTCGTGGGCGCGGTCGACGTGGTGGTCTCGAAGCCGGGTTACGGCATCGTCACCGACGCCTTGGGGGCGGGGACGCGCCTCGTCTATACCGAGCGCGGCGACTTCCCCGAATACCCGGTCATGGTGGCGGAGATGCCGCACTACCTCCCTTGCGTCCACGTCACGAACGAAGAGCTCCGCGCCGGTCGGATCGGCAAGGCCGTCTCCCAAGTGCTCGGGATGCCATGGCCGAGCGAGCCCGACCTCGGCGGCGCCGAGCGGGCGGCGGAGCGCATCCTCGCCTATCTCGACTGAGAGGTGCCCCCAGCAGCCGTCCCTCCCCGCGGCGCAGGCCCGGACGTTTGCTAAAGCGCTCTCTCCACTCCGGCAGGGAGTTTCCTCTTGAAGGAGGTAGAGGGATACGAGCGCTGATCTAACGAGAGGCTCGTGTTTGGGGGGCGCAAGCGAGGCGAGGAGCCGAGATCGAAGAGAACGCCGAGGACGACGAATCTCCCGTCGTGTTCCACGAACCAATCTCTCCTCGAGTAGGTCGTTCCATTCGCGTCGTCGGGTTGAATGCGGTGGGCCGAGGGCTCAGGGCCCCCCGGTTACGGAACCTTCAGGCCAGGGCTGCCGCCTCGCGACCCTGGCGCGCCGCCATCCACCAGGCGAGGACGATGAGCGCCCCGCCGAGTGTGAGACGTGGCCAATCCGCTCGCTCGCCGAAGACGAGGAGCGAGACCGCGATGCCGAGCGGGATCTTGAGGTCGTTCATCACGGCCAGGACGCCGGTGTTCACCCGACGTGCCCCGAGGTTCCACAGGAAGAAGCAGAGGCCGGAGGCCACCACCCCGAGGTAGACGAGCACGAAAAGCTCCACCGCCCCGATGGCCGAGAACCCCTTCGTCACCGCGCGCGGGAGCGCAAGGAGCACCGCCACCGCCGCCCCCCCCGCCGCACACCAGGCGAAGGCCTCGCGATCGGGGAGGGCCTTCGCGTCCGCCATGAGGCGCCGATAGAAGACCTGGCCCACGGCGAAGCAGAGATTGGCGAGCTGGACGAGAGCGAGACCGTTCAAGGGTGCGCCCAGCCGAACCGCGCCCAAGCACACCCCGGTACCCGTCACCGAGACGAGCGCGCACGCGAGGAAGACCGGTCGGAACCTCCTCTCGAGGAGGTCGTCGAGGAGAGTGACGTAGATGGGCGTCATGACGGTGGCGAGGGCCACCTCGTGGGCTTTGAGGACCCCGTAGGAGCGGGTGTAGAGCGCGTACATGGCGCCGAACTGGACCGCCCCGATGGCGACGAGCTTCGGGAGGCGGCCTTCTTCCAGGCCGCGCAACCGAAGGAAGGGCGCAAAGACGAGGAAGGTCAGCGCGAGCCGGATCGCGTTCACGACATCGGGGTCGACGCCGGTGAGGTAGTGCTTGATGAGGCCAAAGGAAGCCGCCCACACCAGGGAGACGACAAGTAGGTAGGGCATACTACTCCCAGGCCTTTCGACCGTGCCGCGGGCGTTCGCCGAGCTCGACGGCGCGCGCGATGACCGCGTCGAACATGGCGGGGGTGAGGCGGCCGGTCTGGGTGTTCTGCCGGGAGACGTGATAGCTCGCGACGAGCGCCGGGGCCTCGGGGAGTTCGAGGACGGCGGCGTGTGCGAAGCGAGGACGCGGACGCGGCACCCGGATTCCCGCGCGGGCGAAGCTGCCGAGGACGGCGTGGAAGGCGATGGCCCCGAGGGCGAGGACCACGCGGGGTTCGAGCACCGCGAGCTCGCGGTCGAGGAAGGGCGCACAGGCGGCGAGCTCCTCCTCGCTCGGGCGGTTGGCGGGGGGCGCACAGCGCGCGGCCGCGGTGACGAAAGAGCCTTGGAGGACGAGCCCGTCCCCTCGGTACTCCGATCTCGCCTGCGAGGCGATCTCGGCCCGGTGGAGGGCCGCGTACAGGAAGTCTCCGGAACTGTCCCCGGTGAACATGCGCCCGGTGCGGTTCGCCCCGTGCGCCGCCGGGGCGAGACCGACGATGAGGAGCCACCCCCGCGGATCGCCGAAGCCCGGGACCGGTCGACCCCAGTACACCTCGTCCCGGTAGGCTCGCCTCTTCGTGCGGGCCACCTCCTCCCTGAAGGCGACGAGCCTCGGGCACAGCCGGCACCCCTCCACCTCGCGGGCGAGGGTCCCGAGCGGCCCCTCCGCCTCTCCCGTGCGCCTCGTCCTCACCGCAGGGTCTCGAGCTGTTGGCGGGCGTCGGCGAGCTGGGATCTCGCCTCCTCGTCGAGCTCGCCCTTGACCTTGAGGAGGAGGCGAAAGGCCGCCCGCGCCTCGTCCTTGCGACCCGCCTCGAGGTAGAGGTGACCCGCGCTCGAGAGCGCGTGGGCCGCCGTGTTCGGATCTTCCTCGGCGCACCTCGCCTCCCGGCCGAAGGCGAGGTAGTGATAGGCCGCCTCGAGCGGCCGGTCCGCCTGTTCCTTGGCGGCTCCCAGGTTCACGAGCGCGAGGCAGCGCTGCTCTCCCGCCGGGAAGCGGCGCAGATAGCGCTGGTAGAGCTTCGCGGCCCCGGCCCCGTCGCCCGCGTCGAGGCGGAGCGTCGCGAGCGCCAGGGTGGCCGGGCCGACCTCGCTCGCATCCGGGTAGCGGGTGATGAGCCGCTGCTGCACCGCCTGGGCCTTCCTGGGCTGCTTCGCGCGCGCGTAGGCCACCCCGGCGTTGTAGAGGGCGGCCGGCGCGTCACGGGCATCGGGGTGGTCTTCCACGTAGCGTTCGAAGCAGGCCGCCGCCTCGGCCGGCTTCCCCCCTCGCAAGAGGTCCATCGCCGATGCGAACTCCATCCGGTCGCGCTCGCCGGCGAGCTGCGCGAGCACGCGGTCGATGAGGCCGGGGAGGCCCTTCTCCTCGTTCGCGGCCGAGGGTGCACCCGCGAGCTCCGCCGCGCGCGGACGGATGGCCTCGAGATCCGCCCGCCGGCGCTCCACCGCCGCGAGGTAACCCGTCGTGTCGTGTCGCGCCAGGAAGGTCTGCAGGTAGGGCAGGACACCCTCCACGGCCGCGCCGGTGAGGGGGAAGCGGCGGAAGAGCTCCTCGAGCCGGTTCCGGGTCTCCTCGGCCTCGTCGTGAGCATAGAGGGTCTCGGCGGCCACAAGCTCGAGCGAGGCCGCTTCCCGCTCCGCCTCCGGCCCCGGGTCGTCGGCCTCGAGGCGGGCGTAGGCGTCGGCGGCCTCGACGAAGCGCCGGGCTGCGCCGGTGGGCGGGCGCGGCCTGAGCTCCGTCTTGCGCACCAGCTCGAGCGGGGGGGCGAGACCTTCCTTCACCTCCCGCTCCAGCAGCCGTCGCAGGGCGACCGCCGCAGTGCGCGCCGCCCAGGCGCGGTCCGGAGGAGCGGCCTCCTCGTCGTCTCGCAAGTGCTCCGCCTGCTCGGCCGCCGCCTCGAGGTCGTCCGCCTCGAGGAAGGTCTCGGCGGCAGAGCGCCGGTAGACGAACCGGTAGCTCGACGCCGGGTGCCCGTCGGCGAGGTGCCCGAGCGCTTGACCGGCCGACCGGCGAACCGCCTTTTCGTGCTCCTCGTCGCCGGAGAGCCGGGCGCGACCGGCGTGGGCGAGCTCCTCCTTCGCCCGGAGGAGGTCCTGCCGCTCCGCGCCGTCGAGGATCTCGTCCGGCTGCGGCAAGCTGTCACCGGCCGGGCGAGGTGAGGCTTGCGGCGCGGAACGATCGACCCGGGGTGCCTGGGTGCTCGCGCAGGCGAAGAGCAGGGCCAGGGCGGGGCCACAATACCCGGCCGCGGAGAGGACTCTTCTCGCCACGGTGTCCTTATAGCACCCGCCGGCTGCGCCCCACGATCGCGGTGGAACACCAGGGGAAGAAGTCCGGACAGCCCGGATACGCTTGAGGAAGGACGGACCTAGCCCCCGCGCTTCAGCTCGGTCAGGACCTGCTTGGCAATGGCCTTCAGGGTGTCGAAGACTCCGACCCCGGTCGGCGCCACCGCAGCAAAGGCGGGGACGTTGCGGGTGTTGATGGCGCGCTGCAGCTCCTCCAGGGAGACCGCACTCGGCAGGTCGCGCTTGTTGTACTGCACGACGTAGGGCAGGCGGTCGAGGTCGTAGCCCTGTTCGGCGAGGTTGGTGCGCAGGTTTTCGACCGACTCCAGGTTGGCCTCCATGCGCTCGAGCTGGGAGTCGGCCACGAAGACCACCCCGTCCACGCCCTTCAGGATGAGCTTGCGGGAAGCGTCGTAGAAGACCTGGCCCGGCACGGTGTAGAGGTGGAAGCGGGTCTTGAAGCCGCGGATCTCGCCGAGCGAGAGGGGCAGAAAGTCGAAGAAGAGGGTGCGCTCGGTCTCGGTGGCGAGGCTGATCATCTTGCCCTTCGCCTCCGGGTTGGTCTTCGCGTACACGTACTGGAGGTTGGTCGTCTTCCCGCACAGGCCTGGGCCGTAGTAGACGATCTTGCAGTTGATCTCGCGCGAGCTGTAGTTGATGAAGCTCATGTCTATTCGCTGAACAGGTTGTCGATGTCGTCGTCGGTGATCTCAGCGAAGGGGCTTTGCGCGCCAGGCGCCGCTTGCCTCTTCGCGAGCACGTCGAAAACCCGGCCGAGCTCCTCGCCCGCCTTCTTCACCCGCAGGCGCACCAGCCCGAGGGAGCTCTTGGCGTCGAAGATGACGACGAGCACCACCCGTCCCGCGACGATGCTCATGTGGAGCGACTCGCGCTCGCCCTCGTGGAACTGGTTCGGAAACTCCTTCTCGCCGATGAGCTTGGCGAGACCGCCCATGGCGGCCACGTTGCCGGCGGTGAGCGAAGCGAGCGAAGTGGTGTCGAGGTTCTGGGCCTGCCCGGAGGACGCGATGAGCTGCCCGTTCTTGTCGACGAGGAAGACCACCTTGGCGTTGGCGTCGCGGGTAAGGCGGTCGCAGATTCCGGCGATCTGCCGGAATTCCTCCTCGTACATCACCAGCCCGGAGTTCATGCCCGCGCGCTCCCGGTCCAACGAGTCCCTGCGCCCCTCGCCCAGCTGGGCTCCCCCGAACCCGTGCGATGCCGCCGAGGCAGCGAGCACGCCGACATCTGCGCGGACGGCCCGGCAGGCCCCTCGTGAACGGCGGACACCATCCTCTGAGCGGAATATCAGGGAACCGCGAGTGAGGCAATCCGGTGCGAGCGGTGCGCAGGCGATCGACGGGTGAGCCGCCCTTCCCTAGAGCTCGCGCCGTCCGCTCAGGGCGCGGGCCAGAGTCACCTGGTCCGCGTATTCGAGGTCGCCTCCCATGGGGATTCCCTGCGCGATGCGGGTCACCCTCACTCCCAGGGGCTTGAGGAGCTTCGTGAGGTAGAGCGAGGTCGCCTCTCCCTCCACATCCGGGTTGGTGGCGATGACCACCTCGTCCACCTTGGTCTTCTCGAGCCTGACGAGGAGTTCCCGGATCTTGAGCTCTCCCGGGCCCACGCCGTCGAGGGGGGAGAGGGCGCCGTGCAGCACGTGGTAGCGCCCGCGGTATTCATGGGTGCGCTCGATGGCGACAAGGTCGGGTACGCCCTCCACCACGCACAGCAGGCGCGCCTCGCGCTCGGGATCGGCGCAGATGGGGCACGGATCGCGGTCGGTGAGCGTCTGACAGGAGGAGCACAGGCGCACCTCGTGCACCACCGCGGTGATAGCGGCCGCTAGCTCGGTGGCATACCCCGAACCCGCCTTCAGGATGTGAAAGGCCAGGCGCTGGGCCGTCTTCTCCCCGATGCCGGGGAGGCGGGCCAGCTCCTTGACCAGGCGTGCGATGGGATCGGCGACGGCCATGGATTGTTCCCTAGTAAGGGAGGCCGGGCACCTTGATCCCGCCGGTCGCCTTCTGCACGTGCTCCTCCGCCGCGGTGCGCGCCTTCTCGGCGGCGGCGTTGACGGCCGCGGCGACGAGGTCCTCCAGGAGAGACCGGTCGGCGGGGTCGACCGCCTTGGGGTCGATCTCGATCTTTTGAAGGCTACACCTTCCGTCCATGCGGACCTTGACGAGCCCTCCCCCGCTCTCGGCCTCCACGGCGATCTGGTCGAGCGAGGCCCGCGCGTCGGCCATCGCCTTCTCGAGCTTGCGCGCTTGGCGCATGAGGTGCTGGATGTCGAAGCCGGCCACTTGAAATCCTTTCCTCCGTGAAGAGCGCTCGCCTCCTAGAGCTCGTCCACCTTCACGATCTCGCCCTCCAGGACCCGCACGGCTTCCTGGATGTTGGGATGCGCGCGGGCCGTCGCACGCACCTCGTTCGCCCGTTCCTCCCGCTCCGCCCGCTCCGCGGAGGCGAGCGACTGCGGCAGTGCCCCACCCGGGCTCGCCACCGCCACCCCCTCGCCTTGTTGAAGCGTCACCTTCACCGGCCGTCCGAAGAAGCGACTGAAGATGGCCTCCACCTCGCCCCGCCGCCGGTCGAGAGTGCTGTGCGCCATCCCGGAGGGGATGCGCAGGGCCACTTCGCCCTCCGAGAGGCCCATGAGGACCGCTTGCTTGAGCGCGTTGCCAGCGGCGGAGGTGGCGCGCTCGACGGCGGCGACCGCCGCGCGCCAGCGCTCGGCCGTGGGCGCGGTGGGGTCGTCCCGCGGCTCTTGGGCAGGGGCACGCTCCGACGCCCGCGGCACGGCCAGAGCCGGCCGCGCGGTGGGCGAGGTCAGGCCCGTCCGCGGCGTCCCGACCCCTCCGGTGGAGCCTTCTCCGGACCCGGACGCCTTCGGCCCGGCGCTCGCGGCGGGTGGCATCCGGCCGCCGCTCAGGGCCTCGAGTCGGCCGATGAGCTCCTGCACTTCACTCCCCGGCGGCAGGACGCAGGCCCTGAGGAGCGCCACCTCGAGGGCGTAGCGCGGCTGCTCGGAGACCTTGACCTCCTGCACCGCCCTCTGGGCGAGGTCGAAAAGGCGGGTGATCTTGGGGGCCGTCGTGGCCTGGGCCTGGGCCAGGACGAGCTCCCGTTCGACATCGGGCAGGTCGAGCGGGGCACCCGGAACGAGCTTCGCCACCACCACGTTGCGCAGGTGGCGGACGAGTTCCTCGCCTGCGCGTTTCATCTCGAGCCCGCGCTCGTGCAGACTCGCCACCTCGGACAGCACCGCCGCCCCGTCGCCGTGGAGCAGGGCCTCACCCAGGCGCGCCACCGCCCCGGAGTCGATGGCTCCCACCGCCTCGGCCGCCGCCGCCTCGTCGGGGGCGTCCCCGCAGGCCGCCCGCACCTGGTCGAGGAGGGAGAGCGCGTCGCGCATGCCGCCCTCGGCCGAGCGCGCCAGGGTAGCGAGAGCACCATCGCTGACCTTCAGGCCTTCGAGGGCGGCCACCTTGCGCAGCTGCTCGACGATCTGGGGGAGGGTGAGGCGCCTGAAATCGAAGCGCTGGCAGCGCGAGACGATGGTCTCCGGCACCTTGTGGACGTCGGTCGTGGCGAGCACGAATTTCACATGGTCGGGCGGCTCCTCCAGCGTCTTCAAGAGCGCGTTGAAGGCACCGGTGGAGAGCATGTGCACCTCGTCCACCACGAACACCTTGAAGCGATCTCGGGCGGGCCGGTACTTCACCGCCTCGACGATGTCCCGCACGTTGTCGACGCCGTTGTTGGAGGCGGCGTCGATCTCCACCACGTCGACCGACCGGCCCTCGGCGATCTCGACGCACGGCGGGCACTCTCCGCAGGGCTCGGCCGTCGGCCCGCGGACGCAGTTGAGGCTCTTCGCGACGAGCCTCGCGGCACTGGTCTTGCCGACCCCGCGCGGACCGGTGAAGAGGAAAGCGTGGGCGAGGTGCCCGCTCTTTAGGGCGTTGGTGAGGGTGCGGACCACGTGATCTTGGCCCGCCATCTCCTTGAAATTGCGGGGGCGATATTTGCGGGCGAGGACGAGGTAGCTCATGGCCGGGAAGCGCGAAGAGAGCTACCAGCTTTAATCCCCGAACGGAAGTGCCGCACAGATCGGACCTGCCCGCGAAGCCCGGGGACGAGGGGGCGTCACCCTGGCCGGAGGGCCGGCGTCGAGGTGAGAAAAGCCGGCCCACAATCCCCGGGCGCACGGAGGACTTCCTACCGTTGCTCCCTTCCGGGCCTGGCGGGGTTCGGAGGTCCCCACGCCGCCCGAGGATTCTGGGCCGGCTTGCTGGCCCGAGGCTCTCGCCCGTTCGTTCTGGGCGCGTGCCCGGGCCGCTCTCTTCTACCAACAACGCCCTCCCGGTGCGAGTCGACCCTCGCCCGAGGCGGGACCTGCCTGCTCGACAATCTGGCGGAGAGGGTGGGATTTGAACCCACGGTCCACCTTTTGGGCGGACACACGATTTCCAGTCGTGCACCTTCGGCCGCTCGGTCACCTCTCCTAAAGCCTGCCGCTCATGGTGGCCGGGCCTCCACCCCAAAGGAACCCCGACCGAAAGCCTCCCTCCTTCTCCTCGACTCGCTCGCGCCTCTCGTCTGCTCCCCGGCGGCCCTAGCCGTTCAAAAGCGGAGAGCGAGGGATTCGAACCCCCGGTACCGTTCCCGGTACACCTGATTTCGAGTCAGGCGCCTTCGACCAGCTCGGCCAGCTCTCCGCTGGCCGATCTAGCCGATTTCCCCCCCATCGCCAAGGGCGAATGCCGCTAGAGACCCGCTTTCTGGCCGCTCGCGCCTCGCCCGGAAGAACTCGCGGAGAAGGGCACCGCAGGCTTCGGCCTCCACGCCGGCCTCCACCGGAAACCGGTGGTTGAGCCGGCTGTCCTGGGTGAGATCCATGATCGAGCCGGCCGCCCCGGCCTTGGGGTCAGCCGCGCCGTAAACGAGCCGGTCGATGCGGGCGAGCACCATGGCCCCGGCACACATGGCACAGGGCTCGAGGGTCACGACCAGGGTGACGCCGGTGAGACGCCAGCGCCCGAGGGAGCGCGCGGCCTCGCGCAGGGCGATGAGCTCGGCGTGGGCGGTCGGGTCGCGGTCGCGCTCGCGCCGGTTCGCTCCCCGGCCGACGATGGCACCCTGGTGGAGCGCCACCGCTCCCACCGGCACCTCGCCCTCGCAGGCCGCGGCGCGCGCCAGTGCCAGAGCCTCCTGCATGCCTTCTCGCAGCGCCGGGTCCAAGTCCTGCATCTTACCGCTTACCCGGCTCCGGCCCACCCGCGGCAGCGCCCGCGCTCGCCGAGAGCTTGGCGCCCACGAGACTCGCCGGCGGCAGCTCGAGCTCCGGGTGATCGGCGCAGGCGAGGCCACAGGCACGACAGGTGTCGAGGCGGCATTTGGGCGTCACCCGGGAGGCGAGGCCTCGGCGGAGTTCGCGGGCGAGGAAGGCCTTCGTGAGGCCGTGGTCGATGAAGTCCCAGGGAAGCCGTTCCTCCACCCGGGCCTCGCGGGTGACGAAGAAATCCGCGCTGTGGGGCCAGCGCGCGAGAGCCCGCCTGAGATCGCCCCTCTCGTCCCGGTGGGCCGAAAGGAGGAGCTCGGCTGTGCGGCGGTCGCCCCGGGAGAACAGGGTTTGCAGGTAAGCCTCCCGCGGGCTGAAGAACTCGACCTCCACCCCGCGAGGCCGCAGCTCCTTCTCGAGCAGCCGGCGCTTGGCCTCCAGGCAGGGACGCGGGGCCATGGGCACCCACTGGAAGGGGGTCCACGGCTTCGGCACGAATGGATTCACGGAGAGCGAAATTCGGCCCATGCGTCCCGTGCTCCGCGCCTTGGGTCGCATGACCTCGTCCCGGATGCGCAGGGCGATTTTTGCCATGCCCATCAGGTCCTCGTCGTCCTCGGTCGGTAACCCACACATGAAGTACATCTTCACGTGTCGCATGCCGGCAGCCAGCGCGTGCTCGGCGGCCTGCACGATGAGGTCGTCGCTGAAGTCCTTGTTGATGACCCGCCGCAGCCGCTCGCTCCCCGCTTCCGGGGCGATGGTGATCGACCTCTCGCCTCCCTCGGCCATGCGGCGCGAGAGCTCGGGCGTGATGGCGTCCACCCTCAAGGAGGAGGGGCTGAAGGTCCCCCCTTCGGCCCTGATGAGACAGGTGAGCGGATCGAGCCCGGTGTAGTCGCTCGTGTCCGGCCCGACCAGGCCCACGCGAAGGCCGCGAGCGATTCCCTCCCGCACCTCCTCTGTGAGGCGTGAAAGGCTGACCTCGCGGTAGGGGCGCTGCACGAACCCGGCGGCGCAGAAGCGGCATCCCCACAGGCAGCCCCGGGCGACCTCGGTGAGGAAGAGATCGCCGAACTGGGCCTCCGGCGAATCGATCACCCTCGAGGTCGCGACCTTTGAGAGGTCCTTCACGTAGAGGCGCGACACCCGCTCGGGAGCGCCCTCGAGCGGCTCGAAGCGGGTCACCCAGCCGCCCTCCGGAGCGGCGCTGTCCGAGTACTCGACCCCGTAGAGCGATGGCACGTAGGTGCCGGGGAGACGGGCGAGCTCCCGCAAGAGCTCGCCACGGCGGACACCTCGGCCACCTACCTCCATGAACGCGTCGAGGAAGGGAGCGCACAGTTCTTCTCCCTCGCCCACCAGGAACAGGTCGAAGAAGGGCGCCACCGGCTCCGGGTTGATCTGGACGGCGATGCCCCCGCCCACGACGAGCGGGTGGCGTTCGTCCCGTTCCTCGGCCTTGAGCGGAAGCCGAGCTCCGTCGAGGATGGCGAGCACGTTCGCGTAGTCGTCCTCGAAGGAGAGCGAGAACGCGACGAGGTCGAACTCCGCGAGTGGCCTGCCCGACTCGAGCCCGCCGATGGCCCCCCCGGGCTCGTCGGGCAAGAACACCCGTTCGCACAGCGCCCGCGGATGGTCGTTGAAGAGCCGGTAGACGGCGTGCAGCCCGAGGTTGGCCATCCCGAGCCGGTAGCTGTTGGGATAGACGAGCGCGACCTTGAGCTTCCCGCCCGGTTCCTTCTGCCTCGCGCCGGGTTCTCGCCCCCTCGCACCCGCGGCCATCGAGCCCGTCGCCTTCATCCGTGCGGGTTCTAAGGGCATTTGGGAAAGGGCGCCAGCTTGAATGCGCCCGCCCGCCGTCAGAGCACCGCGCGGGAACGTCCGACCGGCCGCGCGAGCTCGGCCGGCGAGAACGCCGTCCTCTCCTGCGCGGGCGGCGCGAAGGATGCTCCGCCCCCGGCGGACTGATAGGCACTCACCCCCTCGAAGATGCGCTCGGCAAGGACGAGCAAGCCGGCCAGGGTGTATCCCTGGCTGTCGGTGAAGATGAACCCGCCAGGCCAGACCACGAAGATGACGATGTCGGCGATGAGCCACACTGTCCACTGCGGCGCCCGCGCGAAGTAGTGTCCAACCCCGAAGCCCGGCACGATGCCCAGGATGAAGGCGAGACCCGGTTCGATCCTCGGACCCTCGCTCGAGTCCCCGCGGGTGACCGAGAGCTCCGCCGAGCCCAGATCGAGGGAGAGCTCCGGGACCTCGAGGTGGGGCCGCGGGCTCTCTCGCCCCTCGAGGACACCCAAGCTCAAGTTCGGCTCGGCACGCGCCGGCACGGGAAGGACCAGCAGGCACAGGGCGAAGAGCGTTGCGCGCATCGTCGTTCCCACCTTCGCAAGGACCCGCGAACAGGCTGCCATGATGCCGTCGGCCCGCCCGGCTTTCATCGTATTCTTCGGGTTCACGGCCCTTCACCGCCTTGCTGACCCGGCAGGGTGCTCCTAAAATCGCCAGTTTACGGAGGGAGGCCCAAGGCATGGTCTCATCGTCGCTCACCGTGTCGACCCTCGGCCTCGTTGCCCTAGCGCTCGTCGCGGGCAGCGCAGGCGCGGAGGACACGAACGAGGCTCTTCTGCCCGGGATCGACACGAGCGTGCTCTCTCCCGCCCAGCTCGAGGTGGTGAAGCGGGTGGCGAGCCAGGCGTTCTGCTATTGCGGCTGCCCTCACACGCTCGCCGGCTGTTTGCGCGGACATGCCACCTGCAAGCACGCCCCCCGGATGGCCGCGCTCGCGGTGCGGCTTGCGGCCCAGGGGTTGAGCGCGGATGACATCCTCGGCGCCCTCCTCCAGTACTACGCTGGATTCGACCGCTCGAAGCGCGCCAAGCTCGACGTGAAGGACTTCGGGCCGCCGCTCGGCAATCCCGAGGCGCCCATCACCATCGTGGAGTTCTCCGACTTCACCTGCCCGTTCTGCCAGGCGCTTCGGCCCGAGCTCGAGCGCTTCGTGCGCGACCACGAGAACCGCGTCAAGCTTTATTACAAACCCTTCCCCATCGCGGGCCATCCCAGGGCGAAGGAGGCGGCCTTGACCGCCGAGTGGGCGCGCGACGAGGGCTTCTTCTGGAAGATGCACGACCTGCTCTTCGAACACTCCCACGCCCTCTCCGATGACGACCTCGCCTCCTACGCCAGCATGGCGGGGGGAAACCCCGAGGACCTGGCGGCGGCACTCGCCCAATCGCGCGACGAGGCCCGCATCGCAGCCTCCCAGGCGGAGGCCCGAGCGGCCGGCTTGCGCGGGACGCCCACCCTCTACTTGAACGGCCGGCGCTTCGACTTGCCGGCCGGACCGAGCCAGATGTACGAGCTGTTGACCGCCACTCTCGAGGACGAGGAGGAGTGGACCCGCAACCAGCACTGGGACAGGGACTGATGGCCGACGATCCCGTGCTCGACATCGACGCGCATGGTCGCGTGGCTCCCGGAGACGAGCGGGCGCGGCGTACGCTCGCCGACCGAGCCGGGCGTTTTGAGCTCCTCCCCTCCGCTCCCGACCTGCTCGTGGGGCGCCGCAGGCCGGCGGCGGGGGGGACTTCTCCCGTCCCCCGCTGCGTGCTCGCCGGAGACCTGTCCTCCTTTCCCATCGCCGACTTCGTCGCCTTCATCCACCAGTCTCGTCTTTCGGGCCTGCTCACCGTGGCCTCGGCCGGCCTCGACCGCGCCGTGCTCTTCAAGGACGGTGAGGTGCGCGGGGCGAAATCGGAGGCCTCCGGCGAGCGCATCGGCGAGGTGGCCCGTCGCCTCGGTTTCGTGAACGACGCGCAACTTGCGGAGACGGTGACGGCGGCGAGCCAGGCCGAGAAGCTGTTCGGGAAGATCCTGATCGAGAAGGGTTACCTCTCCCCGGCTGACCTGTGGAAGTCCCTGCACGAGCAGGTGGCGAGCGTGTTCCATGCCATCCTGCTCGCCCGCGAGGGCGTCTTCGCCCTGGTGGACGAGCCCGAGCTCGACCTCGGTACGCCCTTGTCGGTGAACACCCAGACCCTGCTCATGGACGGCATCCGGCGCATCGACGAGATGAGCCTCTTCCGGGCTCGCATCCCCGGTCCCGGTACGTACCTGCGCCGTCGGTCTCCCAAGGTGCCCATCACCCTGCGGGTCATCGAGCAGGAGCTGCTCGATCTCGTCGATGGGCGGCGCTCGGTGGGCGAGATCGCCCAGGGCGCTCACCTGAGCGAGTTCGACGCGACCAAGATCCTCTACCACCTCTCCGAGGCGGGCTACCTCGAGGTGCAGGCCGGACCGAGCGGCCCGCGTTCGGTGGCGCCCGAGGAGCGGCTCGGGTCCATCACGTCGGGCATGAACGACATCCTGCGCGAGGTGGCGAGGGCTCTCGGCCCGAGCGGGCGCGAAGCGCTCCTCGCCGGAGTGCGCACCTTCCTCGCCGATCCGGCGAGCCGCTTCGCACCCCTGTGGCGAAGTGTGGTGCCCGGCCACGACGGCCGGGTGGAGGCCGCCACGCTGCTCGAAAACCTCGACGCGCTCGAGCCCGCGCTCGCGAAGCAGGAGCCCGCCGAGGAACCGGGGCGCTTCCTCTTCGACGGACTCCGCGAGCTCATGCTGTTCTACCTGTTCCAGGCGGGGGAGGGGCTCACCCGCGAGGAAGACGAGCGGCTCAGCCTCGAGGTGAAGCAGCGCTTCGAGGCGCTCCAGGACCTGCGATGACGGCCGCTCCCTACGTCACGGGCGACCTGCCCGGTTCAGGCGGCCGGGTGAAGGCTGCGCCTGAGGATTTCCGGGTCGACGAGATCCCGGCCTACCTGCCCCAGGGCGAGGGGCCGCACCTGTGGCTGCGCGTCGAGAAGCGAGGTCTCACCACCCGCGAGGTGGTGCGCACCCTTGCCCGCATCCTCGGCGTCCCGGACCGGGAGGTGGGCTACGCGGGCCTCAAGGACCGCGCCGCCGTGTCCACCCAGTGGCTCTCCTTTCCCTCGAGCCGCAAGCCCGAGCCGGCAACGCTCGCGGGCGACGGCTGGCAGGTGCTCGAGGTGTCCCGGCACGCGAATAAGCTGCGCACCGGCCACCTGCGCGGGAACCGCTTCCGCACCCTCGTCCGCGGCGGCGACCTCGGGCGCGCCCGCGCCTGCGTCGACGCGTTGGCCCTCCGCGGCTTCCCCAATTTCTTCGGCGCTCAACGCTTCGGGGCGGAAGGCAAGAACGCCGACCTCGGCCGCGCGCTCATCCTCGGCGAGGACGAGCCGGCCGCTCGGAGGGCCGGCCGCGACCGCTTCCTGCGCAGGCTCGTCCTCTCCGCCTGGCAGTCCCGCCTCTTCAATACCTGGCTCTCCGAGCGACTCGCCGACGGCCTCTTCGCCCGCGCCCTCGAGGGGGACGTCATGAAGAAGCTCGACACGGGCGGCATCTTCGTCTGCGAGGACCCGGCCATCGACGAGCCGCGGGTGGCCGCCTTCGAGCTCTCTCCGGCCGGCCCCATGTTCGGACACAAGCTGCGGCCAGCCAGCGGGGAGGCCCTCCGACGCGAGGAACGCCTGCTCGCCAACGAGGGGGTCGCTCTCGCCGACCTCGCGCGCGGCGGCGGCGAGACCGAGGGCACCCGGCGCGCAGGCCGCCTCCCCCTGCGCGTCGAGCTCAGCGCGGCGGGCGACGGTTACTGGGCGGACTTCGAGCTTCCCAGGGGGTCCTACGCCACGGTCGTGCTCGGCGAGCTCACGAAGTCCGAGGCGGTCGAACTCGGCGAGGAAGGGTAGCGAGCTCGTCCCCATCGCCGTCTTCCCGAAGGCTCACCTGCCGCGCTCCAGCCTGGGTGTGTAGCGCGACCCTGTCGTCCTTCGCCGCGGCCTCGAGATCGGTCCGGGCCCCTTCGGGCGAACCGCCGCATGGGGCCTTCCCGTGCGCTCCGGCCGCGCTATGCAGGAGGCGACGGGCGAGCGTACCGCGCTCCGAGGAGAACACCATGGAAGGGCGAAATCTCGGCAGCCAGGGACTGCGGGTCCCGGCGATGGGCCTCGGCTGTATGGGGATGAGCGAGTTCTACGGGCCGGCCGACGAGGCCGAATCGATCGCCACGCTGCATCGCGCGCTCGATCTCGGGGTGACCTTCCTCGACACCGCCGACATGTACGGGCCCTTCAAGAACGAGGAGCTCATCGGGAAGGCAGTGCGTGGGCGACGCGACGCCGTCACCCTCGCCACCAAGTTCGGGAACGAACGCGAGCCCGACGGCACCTTCGTCCGCATCAACGGGACGCCCGACTACGTGCGCCGGGCCTGCGACGCCTCGCTGAAGCGCCTCGGCGTGAGCCACATCGACCTCTACTACCAGCACCGGGTCGATCCGACCGTCCCCATCGAGGAGACGGTCTTTGCCATGGCCGGGCTCGTCCGCGCCGGCAAGGTTCGCTTCCTCGGCCTCTCGGAGGCCGGCACCAGCACCATCCGGCGGGCCCACGCCGTCCACCCCATCTCGGCGCTGCAGACCGAATACTCCCTGTGGAGCCGCGACGTGGAGGACGAGGTCCTGCCCACCGTGCGCGAGCTCGGCATCGGGTTTGTCGCGTATAGCCCCCTCGGCCGGGGGTTCTTGAGCGGAGCCTACCGGCGGCGGGAGGACTTCCCGAGCGGTGATTGGAGGCTCAACAGCCCCCGCTTCCAGGGCGACAACTTCAACAAGAACCTCGACCTCGTCGAGCGGGTCAAGGCCATCGCCTCCGAGAAGCGGATCACCGCGTCTCAGCTCGCGCTCGCCTGGGTCCTCTCCCGCGGGGCGGACGTCGTACCCATTCCAGGCACCAAGCGCAGGAAGTATCTGGAAGAGAATGCGGGCGCGATCAACGTGAAACTCACTTTGGAGGAGCTCCGGCGGATCGACGAGGCGGCTCCCAGGGGCGCCTTCGCGGGCGAACGCTACTCGGCGGAGGGGATGCGCCGCATCAACCTGTGAGACCGCTCAGGGAAGAGGAGACGAGGCGTTCTCGGTGTTGCGCAGGTCGTGGTAGGTCTTCGGCCAGGGCGAGGTCGTGTCGAGCGCCGAGTCCACCACGATCGCGTAGAGGTTCCCGTTGGTCGATCCGGCGTACAGGGTGGGTAGCGAGCTCGAGGAAGCGGCGGGGACCACCACTGGAAAGGAGAGTGGCCCGAGATTCTCTGGGGGCTCCCCCGCCGCAGGCCACACCTGCTGGGGAAGGCCGCCGCTCTCCGTGAAGGCGACCACTTGGCCGGCGATGGCAGTGGACACAGTCGCGAGCAAGAAGACACCGCTCTCGTCGGCCGTGATGAGGGCCAGGCCGGTCGGTGTTCCGGAGAGTTGAGGAGCGTTCGCCCACAGATCCGAGGAGACACCGCCCGACGGTGCCGTTACGCGGTGGACCCGGTTATCCGATGCGGGGATGAAGAGGTCGCCCGCGGAATTCACTACGGGAGATCCAGTCGCGAAGGCGGGGAGCGTGAAGATGGAGGCGGTGGATGTGCTTGCGGTGGCCGGAACGGACAGATAGGTGTTCCCATTCGTCGCGCAGGCCACAACCTGGCCAGTCGAAGTCACGGTCAGTGGAACCTGAACCGGTGAGGCGATCGCTCCCCCCGAGTTCTGTATGAGCACAATCGGGTTGGCACTCGACCACGTGAAAGGCACGAGCGAGCCCGTGGTCGTGCCCTCCGGCACGGTGAGGAACCCGCTAGTCAAGGCCGAGGCCGCGGTCACGGGTTGGGCCGCACCTGCAAGATTACAGGTCGGAGCCGTGCCAGCGGTCTTGGCTCCAATGATCTCGCTGTTGGAGTAACCTGCGAAAGCGACGTCGGGCACCGTCGAGCCATTCCCGGGAAGGATGGCGGGCGTGAAGGGACTGCCAGCGGCGCTTCCCGCACAGGAGCCGAGGAGCGTCTCCGACGAGGGCGACACCACGTAGAGATTCCCGTCATTGCTGCCCGCCCAGACAAGGGCTCCCGCGCTGGGGGCCGCCGGGACGCCGGCGGAACCCAGATTCGTGCTCCACTTCTTGGTACCGTCCGGTAAGACGCCCTGGAGCTGCCCGGTCGTCGTGTTGACTCCCACCACGACGGTGCCGTCCGGGAGCACAGCCGGCGAGGTCACTGCCCCACCCGCCGCGTAGCTCCAGCGCAGGCGTGTGACGAGGGTGGGTGGAGTCAACTGCGTTGCGTTCCCGGCCGCGTCGGTCGCGATGATCGTCGCGACCGTGGTGTGCTGGAAGAAGGGGAAGGGCCAGCTGGCGAGCGGGAGGGTGGCCTGGTAGTTGCCAGACCCACCGTTCGAGAGGGGAGTTACCTTGGCCCCGCCGTCGAGGTCAAGCGAAACCGTGACCGAGACGAGGTGGGCATCGGCAGCGGTCGCGGTCACGTTGAGCACGCCATCACGCGGGCACGACACCGGGCTGCAGGTCACGTTCGCCGTCAGCGTGGGAGCCTGTTCGTCGAGCGTGACACTTATGCCAGGGCTTGTCGCAAGGGTCGCACCACTCCCGGCCTGCGCGGTGAGCACGACGACCGCGCCGTCGCTGCCCGGGTAGCTCCAATCCGCGCCGTAGGTAACGACGAGGCCGTTCGAGCTCGTCTGCGGGAGGCTCGCGACCTGCACGCCGCCGTCGAAGAGCGGCACCGAGGCCGGGACCGGGAAGGAGGCCGAGGCGAGGGTCACCTTGACCGCCACCGGGATGTCCTTCGGAACAAACGAGTGATCCCCGGGCGAGGTGATGCTGACGGTGTACGGGTTGCGGCAACTCGCGGGTCCCTCGACGCAGACCTGAGTGCCCGTGCAGGTCGCGGTGGTCACCCAGGCGTTGCAAGCGCCGTCCGGGGTGGCCTGACATGCCTGGGCGCTGGTCTCACAACGCGTCGCACCGGTGCTGCAAGTGATGCAGCCCGGGCCGGCCGCCTCCACGCTGCAGCGCAGGTTGGCGCCGCAGGCCTGGCCGCTCGGACAATCGGTGCTCGTCCCAGCAGTCGCGCAGGGCGCACCTTCGGTGGAGACCGAGCAGGCCGCCCAAGCGAGGGCAAGCGCGGCGAGAGGCAGCGCGGCGCGCATCAGGGACGCCCCTCCAGGAAGTAGAGCGTGACTCCCGCCGCGGCGGCGGCACCGGCCACCCCGTACAGGATGTTGGCGGTGCGAGCGCGCGAGGAGGCCGAGTTCGCCAGGTCCTGGGCCCGGGCGCCGTTCGGGACCGTCATGGAGTTGAGGTCGTTACTGGCATTGTGGGCCTGTATCCCGTAGTAGAGACCGGCTCCGGCCGCCACCACGGCGGCCCCGGCCGCCACCCAGGTGTAGACGCGGCGGCGGCCCTGCGCCCTCGCCATCTCTCCCTCCCGCGGCACGAGCGGGGTCTCCGCGGCGGAAGGCGCCGGCGCAAGCTCGGCAGGAAGCGACCCCGTGAGCGGGACCGGAGCTGGGGTCGCCGGGTTCACGGCCAGCGGGGTAGGTGGCGGGATGGGGCTCGGCCGCGGAGCGTCTTCGGGCCTCAGCGTCAGGGGCGCGAGAGCGAAGTCGAGCTGGATGGCCCGGTCGGGAGTGAGCTCGACCTGCCGGTGAAGTGTCTCGTAGTGCTCGAGGTCGACCGAGATCGAATGCGTCCCGAGCGCCAGGGTGGCCGAGAGGGGCGTTCGGCCGCGCAGCTGACCGTCGACGAGCACGGCGGCTCCACCCGGCTCGGTGAGGACGATGAGCTGCTGGACACCCATCGACCCGAGACGGGCCTCGAGATTCGACATGGCGGAGAGCACGGTCTCCCGGTCCTCGGCGCGGGGGACCTCCCGCAGGTACTCACGATAGTCGTTGAGCGCAGCCGGGATGTCGCCGAGCCGCTCGTGGCACTGGGCGAGGTTGAAGTGAATGACGCCATGGGGCTTGAGCCGGTAAGCCGCCTGGAACTCGCTCACGGCCTCCTGGTAGCGAGCCTGACGGTAGAGTCTCGTGGCCTGGCGGAAATGTGCCCTCGCCTGGAGGGTGGCTTGGTCCTCGACCGGCTTGGATGCACTTTGGGCGGCAAACGCCGGGTGGGCCGCTCCCACCATGAGCGCCACGAGCCAAACGCGCGCGCATCCCGCGCCTCGCCACGGCCGCGGGCCCGTCATCGGTCAGAAGGGCACAGGCTTGAGATCGTCCACCGCACCGTAGGGATTCTCGCCCGGGTGCGATTCCTCACCAAGAATCTGGCCGCGCTTAATTTTCTGGCCGGACCGGATGGGCTTCGGACCCGTGGGCTGGGGCGCGGCCGGCAGGGGGGCGGACGGGGACATTCCCCGTTCGGGCTTGGAAACGGTCGCAGCCGGAATCGGGGCCCCGGGCACCTCGACGGAAGCATCGACGACCGCGCCCTTGAGCGAGGTAGATGTCGCCGGCTGGACCATCTCGACGGGTCGCCGGGCCACGGCGCCGGCGCGGAGCATGGCGGCTACCCCGGTGACGACCGAAAGGGCGAGGCCGGTGAACAGCATGGCCCCGAGGACCCGGCGGCGCGTCATGGGACCTCGCTCGGTGTCTCTCGAACTTTGGGCGGGTGGCGCGAGGGCGAGAGTGCCAGCCGCTTTGCTCGGGAACCTGAGTCCGCTCAGGCGCGCGAAGCGTTCGGTGAAACCGGGCCTCACAGCCGGGACGAGGGGCTGGGGCGGGAAAGTGACCCGCTCGTACACCGCCGGCAGGCCCAGCTGAGTGAGGACCCGGGTCAGATCGACGGCCACCTCCGCCATCGATTGCTGGCGGGCAGCAGGATCCTTCTTTAGCGCCCTCAGGATCATGGCCTCGAGTTCGGGCGGAATACCCGGCCTGCGCTGAGAGGGCGGCTCAGGGTCCTTCGTGCGGTGTTCGAGGAGGGTGGCGACCGCGGTCTCGCCGTGGAAGGGAAGCGTTGCGGTCAGGAGCTCATAGGCAACGACGCCAAAGGCGTAGATGTCGGCTCGGTGATCGACGATGGCGGCTGCAGCCTGTTCGGGGGACATGTACTCGGGCGTACCGATGATCGTGCCGGCGCGGGTGACCATGCCCTCCTCGCGGCCGGCTCCCGACTTCGAGATCCCGAAGTCCACCACCTTGACGAATTCTGTTCCGTCCTCGCGCCTCACCATGACGATGTTGTCGGGCTTGAGGTCTCTATGGACGATGCCGCGCCCGTGCGCCGCGGCGAGCGCCCGGCAGACCTGGGCGAGCACGAGTGCGGCGCGCTCGACGGGGAAGGGCCCGTCCTCGTGCAGCAAGGTTGCGAGGCTGACGCCGTCGAGCTCCTCCATCACGAAGTACAGCGCGCCGTCCGGCGCTCGGCCAAAATCCGTGACGTCGACGATGTTCTCCTGACCGATCTGACTCGCCGCGATCGCTTCCTGCTGGAAACGGCGCACCAGGTCCTCGTCGACTGAGAGCTCGGGGCGGAGGACCTTCACCGCCACGCGCTTTCTCAAGACGACGTGCTCGGCGCGATAGATGGTCCCCATGCCGCCCTCGGCGATGCGCGCAAGTAGCCGATAGCGGTCGCCCAGGATCTGTCCTATGCGCAGGTCGCCCGGGGTGAGCGGCGTGCCATCGATGGGGCAGACGAGCACGCCCGGATCACAGTGCTTCTGGCACGTGGGGCAGATGAGCATGGCGGACGACGAAGAGGCTACCACTTCCCCAACCGAAGCTTAAAGGGCAAGGCCCCGTCACCTGCCTGTCGCCTCGCTTCCGCCGAGCTTCGCCCTATTTTTCCACGGTGCCACGCGCACCTCGAGCCATCGGACCGGTTCCTCCCGCGACCGCGGGACCCGGAGCCCCTCCTTTCGAGCGTGCCCGTTCAATCGAAGTGGCGCACCAAAGGTGGCAGGGCGGTCGGTGGCTGGCGGGCTCCCCGGCATATCCAGATCACGTGTGCGTTCTCGTACGGCATGACGAACGGGTTAGGGGGGAGCTTCTCCCCGAGCTGTCTCTCCCGGAACAGGCCGCTGCCGCAGTTCTCGTCGGGACCCGAGACGACGATGACCGGGTCACCGCGTCCCGCTGGGACTCCCCAGAACCAGAACTGGTTGTGTCCCGAGACGGCGAGGCCGCGCGGCAGCCCGAACTCTGGCCCCAGGATCTCCACCGCCGAGGCGACACCGTAGTTGTGGGCAAAGACGAGGGCGTGCTCGCGCTCGCCCTCCGGCAAGGAATGGTAGACGCGCGCCACGGCCGCGGCGAGCTCGTGCCATCCGAACTGATCCGCGAAGACCTGCGGGAGCACGCCAAGGGCGTGTCGCTCCAGGGGAGCCGTCCGCAGGGGGAGGGCCCTCTCATAGGCGAGGAACGCTCTCAGGGGAAGGATGGGCAGCGCGAGCGGGCAGAAGAGGAGCGCCGAGGCGACGAGACCTGCCGCGTAGCCCCGCTGCGCCATGCGGGAGACGAGGACCGGACTCAGGGCCGCTCCACCGGCGCCGAGGAGCACCGGGAGGAGCGGGGCGGCGTAATACGGCTTCCCGTGGCCGAAGGCGAGCGCAAGGAGATAGAGAAGCCCCCCCACCCCGGCGAAGCGGGCCGCACGCGCTCTTCTCGCGAAGAGGAGCCAGCCGAGGCCTCCGAGCCAGAAGGGCGCGTCGCCGGGATTCGCTTCGAAGAGCAAATTACCCGCGAAAGCGAGCGGCGAGGTGGACGTGTTCTTGACCCGCACCCCGTTGCGGACGAGCTCCAGGAACGGGAAACCGTGCGCAGCCTGCCAGGCGAAGTTGGGGAGCACGGCGAGGAGGCCGAAGGCCGCACCGGCGATGGCCCAGGGCGTCCACAGCGCGCGGCGGGCGGGACTCACCGCGAAACCGAGCACGAGGAACAGCACGATGACGGCGGAGCTGTACTTCGTGAGCACGGCCAGCCCGGCGAGCCCGCCCGCCGCCACCCAGCAGCGGGGATCGGCACCCTCGGCGAGGGCGAGGAGCACGTGGGTGGTGGCGAGAACGAACAGGCCCTCGAAGGCATTCATGGTGAGGTAGTGGCTCGTCCCCAGGAGCTCCAGACAGGCGAAGGCCGCCACCGCGGCGAGGGTCGCCGCCGACGCTCGGCCCGCGAGGCGCCAGGCCAGACGCCCGGCCAGGTAGACGGTCGCCGCTGCGGACAACCACGCGAAGAGGCGCAGTCCCGGCAGCCAGGTGCCGAACAAGAAGGAGGCCAGCCGTGCCACGAGCGCGATACCCGGCGGCTGGTCGACGTAACCCGGAGCGAGACGTTCCCCGCAGACGAGGAAGTAGAGCTCGTCCCGGAAGATCCCGTAGCGCCCCAGGCAGAGGGCATGCAGCGCGAAGGTGGCCGCGGCCGCCAAGGCCGGGCCGAGGTGGGCAGTTCGCTCCTCGGCGGCCGCCGCCCCGGAGATGGAACCCTCCTCCATCGAGCAAGCCTACCTCGGACAGGCAGGGCGGGAGGGAATCGGCGGGGGCCCCCGTTCGAAGGAGCACCACGGCCAGGAATATCGCTCCTTGGAGGCTCTCTCCAAGAAGGGCGATCTCCCCATGGCCGGGTCGCGGGCCTCAACTGTGGGTGAGGAAGCAGCCGGCCGCGCCGTCGGCGGGAGAGGCTGACGGACACGAGCTGCCTTGGGCCCTCCTCTTCGACCCTCGGGCGAATTGGGTTGTCGCCCTCGGGACCACAGGTGCGGTCAAGTCCGTGGAGGTGCGCCTTGCACACCCTCCCCTCGGGCGAGTAGGGTGCGGGGAACTTTCAAGGAAACCGGGGCGGTGCGGCCCACGACGACCTCGCCCGGACCAGTCATGCAGCTCGATTTGAGGGACGCGGCCCGGTTCTTGGGCGTCGAGGAGAGCAAGGTCTACCGATGGGTGCGCCGCGGCGACCTCCCGGCGCAGCGGGTTCACGAACAGTATCAAGTGGACCGGGTCGACCTGCTCGAGTTCGCGGCAGCGAGAGGCATCACCGTCTCGCCCGAGCTCATGGACGAGGCCAAGGCTGGGGGGCCGAAGCTCCCCGGCCTCGCCGAGGCGGTGCGGGCGGGCGGTGTGCACCCCGACGTGCCGGGGGAGGACAAGCCCTCGGTGCTGAGGGCCGTGGTGGAGCTCCTTCCCCTCCCCCCTCGCATCGAGCGGAACTTCCTCCTCCAGATGCTGCTCGCCCGCGAGCAGCTCGGCTCGACGGGCCTGGGTGGCGGCATCGCGCTCCCCCATCCGAGAAACCCGGTCATCCTGCGCGTGGCGGCCCCGGCGGTGGCGGTGTGCTACCTCGCCTCGCCGGTCGAGTTCGGGGCCCTCGACGGGCAGCCGGTTCACACTCTGTTCACCCTCATCTCGCCCTCGGTCCGCGTCCACCTGCACCTCCTCGCCCTCCTCGCCACCGCGCTGCGCGACAGGGCGGTGATGGAGCAGGTGAGGGCCCGCGCGCCCGAGGGGGAGCTCGTGGAGGCCATCGCCCGCGTCGAGGCGGGCCTGCCCGGCCCCTCGACCACCCCTCCCGGGAGGAAGGCGTGACCGGCCGCCGGGATGCAGCGCCGCGGGTTCTGCTCGCTCCCCTTGCCTGGTCGAGGAGAACGCCGCTCCTCTTCCATCGGTGTCGCGCTCTCTTTTGCCCCCCGCGTGCTGCATGAGCCTTGCCCTCGTCCTCACCGGAGCCGTCCTGGCCGCACTCTCCGGGCTCGGCGCCGCCGCGCTCCGCCGAACGCCGGCCCGCGCCCAGCGCGTCACCACCGCCGCGCTGGTGGCCGGAGCCGGGCTTGGCCTGCTCGGCGCCCTGGCCGCCCTGGTCGGCCCGGTGGTCTCGGCCCGCGCCGGCTGGAGCGCCCCCTTCGCCGCTCTGGCCTTCCGGCTCGACCCGCTCTCCGCCCTCTTCCTCGTCCCGGTCTTCGCGATACCCGCCGCGGGCTCGATCTATGGGCTCGCCTATTATCCGCAGGCGTCGCACGGCCTGTCCTCGGTCCGGCTCCAGGTCTTCTACGGACTCGTCACGGGCGCCATGGCGGTCCTCACCGTCGCCGATACGGCCGTCCTCTTCCTCGCCGCCTGGGAGGTGATGGCGCTCTCCGGCTTCGTCATCGTCCTCACCGAGCACACCCGGGAGGAAGTCCAGCGTTCGGCTTTCGTGTACCTCGCGGCCGCCCACGTCGGCACGCTCGCCCTCTTTGCCCTCTTCGCCCTGCTCGGCAGCCAGGCCGGCTCGTTCGACTTCGCCCGCATCGCAGCGGCCCACCTCACCCCCGGCCCGCTGCTGTTCGGCCTCCTCTTCCTCGGATTCGGCCTCAAGGCCGGCCTCATGCCCCTCCATTTCTGGCTTCCGGGGGCCCACGCCTCGGCGCCGAGCCACGTATCGGCCGTCATGTCGGGCGTGCTCCTCAAGATGGGGATCTACGGCTTTTTGCGGGTGGCGGGTTTTTTCCCTTCGCCCCCGCTCGCCCTGGGATTCACCGTCCTCGGGCTCGGCGCGATCTCGGCCGTGCTGGGGGTGGCCTTCGCGCTGGCCCAGCACGATTTGAAGCGGCTGCTCGCCTATCACTCGGTCGAGAACATCGGCATCATCACCCTCGGCTTCGGCCTGGCCCTCCTCGGCAGATCGGCCGGCGACCCTTCCCTCGTCATGCTCGGACTGGGCGGAGCCGTGCTCCACGTCTTGAACCATGCCCTCTTCAAGGGGCTGCTCTTTTTCGGCGCGGGCGCGGTGGACGAGGCCACCGGGACGCGAGAGATCGATCGGCTGGGCGGGCTCGCCCGCGCCATGCCCCTCACCTTCGTCCTCTTCCTCCTCGGCGCGGTGGCCATCAGCGGGCTGCCCCCCTTGAACGGCTTTGTCTCGGAGTGGCTCGTCTACCTCGGCACCCTGCGCGCGCTCGGCTCGAGCTCGGCGCTCGCCTGGTCGGTGCTGGCGGCGCCGGTGCTGGCGCTCGTGGGTGGGCTCGCCGCCGCCTGCTTCGCCAAGGTGGTGGGGATCGTCTTCCTCGGCAGCGCGCGTTCCCCGCACGGCGCAGACGCCCGCGAGGCCGGTAAGCCCATGCTCCGGGCCATGGCGATCCTCGCCGCGGGCTGCGTCCTCATCGGCTTGTTCCCGGGGGTGATCATCCCGGCCCTCCACCGCGCGGCGGCCGCCTGGGCCGGGCTCGACCCGGCGCTTCTCTCCGGGCCCGCCCGCAGCGCGGCCAGCTCGGCCGGCCTCATCACCGCCTCGGCCCTGGCGCTCCTCGCCCTCGTGGGCGCGCTCGCCGCCTGGCGCGCCCGGAGGACCCGGGGCGCGGCGGCGACCGAGACCTGGGGGTGCGGCTACTCTCGCCCCACCCCGCGCATGCAGTACACCGGATCGTCGTTCGCCGAGATGCTGACCTTGCGCTTCGCATGGGCCTTCTTTCCCCGCGCCGAGGTCCGTCCCCCGCAGGGCCCCTTCCCGGCAGGCGCGAGCTTCGGGGCCCACGTGCCGGACACCGTCCTCGAGGTGCTGCTCATCCCCGCCTTAAAGGCCTCCGCCGCCCTGGCCGAGAAGATGCGCCGGCTGCACAGCGGCCTCGTGCAGGGCCAGGCGCTCCTCGTGGCCGTCACCCTCGTCCTCCTCCTCTCCTGGCGGTTCCTCTTCTGGTGAGCCCGCTACATGAGCCTCGCCCTCTTCCTTCTCTACCTCGTCCTGTCGCCCTTGCTCATGGGAGTGGTGAACCGGACGAAGTCCATCCTGGCCGGTCGCCGGGGTCCGCCGCTCCTGCAGCTCTACGCCGATCTGTGGCGGCTCCTGCGCAAGGGGTCGGTCTACAGCCGGACCACGAGCTGGGTATTCGTGGCGGGGCCGGTGGTCAGCCTGGCTGCGGCGGTCACGGCCGGCCTCTTCCTCGCCTTCGGAGGCCTTCCTGCCCCGCTCTCCTTCTCGGGCGACTTTGTGCTGTTCGCCGCCTTGCTCGCCCTGGCGCGCTTCGCCACCGTCCTCGCCGCGCTCGACACGGGATCCTCCTTCGAGGGCATGGGCGCGGCCCGCGAGGTGACCTTCGGGAGTCTGTCCGAGCCGGCCCTCTTCCTGTGCCTGCTCACGGTGGCGCGTGCGACCGGCTCCTCCAGCCTGAGCGGCATGCTGGGGCCGGGATTGGCGGCAGCCTGGACCCTGGCCGGGCCGGCGCTCCTCCTCGCCGCCATCGCGCTCTTCGTGGTGGCCCTCGCCGAGAACGCGCGCATCCCCTTCGATGACCCCAACACCCATCTCGAGCTCACCATGATCCACGAGGTCATGGTGCTCGATCACTCCGGCCCCGACCTCGCCCTCATCCTCTACGGAGCCTCGCTGAAGCTGTACTTGTTCGGGGCCCTCTTCGTGCGCATCGCGCTGGGGTTCGAGGTGACGGGCGTCGCGGCGGCTGGGGTGCTCCTCCTCGGCCTCCTCGCCTTCGGCGTGCTGGTCGGCCTCATCGAGTCGGTCATGGCGCGCCTGCGCATGGCCCGCGTCCCGCAGCTCCTGGTGGGCGCCTCGGTGCTGTCCGCCTTCGGCCTCGTCCTCCTCCTCAGGTGAACCAAGTGCCAGCCTGGTCCGAGATCGTCCTCATCCTGGTGGTGGTGATCGACTTCGTCCTGCTCGCCTCGAGCCGCCTGCGGGCTGTCATCCGGGGGGCCGCCATGCAGGGTGCCCTGCTCAGCCTGCTGCCGCTCTTCATGGCCGGGAGGGCCGAGCTTGGCCACGTCCTGCTCCTGTCCCTGGGCGCCTTGCTGGTGAAGGGAATCGCCATTCCATGGCTCCTCCTCTGGGCCATTCGCGAGGCGGCCATCCGCCGCGAGGTCGAGCCCTTGGTGGGCTTCGTCCCCTCGCTCGTCCTGGGTGCGCTGGGGGTCGGCCTCGCCTTCGCGCTCTCGAGCGCCATGCCCCTGCCGGCTCCCGAGCGGCACGGATTCCTCGTCCCGACCTCGCTCTCCACGGTCTTCACGGGCCTGTTGCTCGTCGTCTCCCGACGCAAGGCGGTTTCCCAGGTCATCGGCTTCCTCGTCCTCGAGAACGGGGTCTTCGTCTTCGGCCTGCTCCTCTCCGACTTCATGCCGGCCATGGTGGAAGCGGGCGTGCTGCTCGACCTCTTCGCCGCCGTGTTCGTGATGGGCATCGTGATGTTCGACATCAACCGCGAGTTCTCCTCGCTCGACACCGAGAAGCTCTCGGCGCTGAAAGACTGACCGCCCGTGATCCCCGTCGTCCTCATCCTCGTTCCGCTCGCCCTCGCCGGCCTGGCCTTCCTCGATCCGTCCCCGCGGCGGCGGCCGCGGGTCCTGCTCGTCGGGGGGTTCGCGCACCTCGCCGGCGTTCTGCTCCTCTGCGCCGATCCCGGAGCGCGCGCCCTGGGTGGCGCCCTCGAGCTCGACCCGCTCGCCCAGGTGGTGCTGCCCACGGTGAGCGTCCTCTACGCCGTCTGCGCGATCTACGCGCAGGGCTATCTGGCGGCCCGGCGCGACCGCGAGAACCGGCTCTTCGTGGGGGGCCTGCTCGTCCTGCTCTCCGCCATGACGGCGGTGGCCCTGGCGCAGCACCTCGGGCTGCTCTGGGTCGCCATGGAGCTCACCACCCTCTCCACGGCGCCCCTCATCTACTTCTCCCGCAACGCCCGCTCGCTGGAAGCGGCCTGGAAGTACCTGCTCGTCTGCTCCCTCGGCATCGCGCTCGCCCTCCTCGGCACCTTCTTCCTGGCGCTCGCCGGGGCGGCCCCGGGCGGCCCGCGCTCGCTCCTCCTCGCCGCTCTGGTGAGGGCGGGGCCCTCGCTCGCCTCTCCCTGGGTGCGCGCCGGATTCGTGTTCCTGCTCGTGGGCTACGGCACGAAGATGGGCCTCGCCCCCCTCCACTCCTGGAAACCGGACGCTTACGGCGAGGCGCCCGGCCTGCTCGGCGCGCTCCTCTCCGGCGGCGTGACGAGCCTGGGCTTCGTGGCGCTCGCCCGGGTGGTCGAGGTCTGTCGCGCGGCAGGCGAGCTTTCCTTCGCGAAGGACGCGCTCGTGGTCATGGGCCTGTTTTCCATGGCCCTCGCCGCGGTGTTCGTCATCGGCCAGCGCGACTTCAAGCGCATGCTCGCCTACTCCTCGGTCGAGCACATGGGGATCTTGGCTCTCGGCCTGGGACTCGGCGGCGTCGCTGCGTCCGGTGCCATGTTCCACACCGTCGGCAACGGGCTCACCAAGGGCGTGCTCTTCCTGACCGCCGGCAACATCCATCGCTCCTACGGGTCGAAGCTCGTCACCGAGGTGCGGGGTGCTGCTCGCCGTCTGCCCGTCTCCGGGCCACTCTTCCTCGTCGGGTTCCTCGCCCTCACCGGCTCCCCTCCCTTCAGCCCCTTCTTCAGCGAGTTCACCATCCTCAACGGTGCGCTCGGCACCGGGCGATTCTTGGCCGGCGGGTTGTTCCTCCTCTTCCTCTCGGTGATCTTCGTCGGCATGGGCTCGACCGTGCTGGCGGTGGTGCAGGGCGATCCCGCGGGGACGCCGGAGGTCCCGGCGCAGGGCGAGGCCTGGGTGACCGCCATCCCCCCTCTCGTGCTCCTCGGCCTGGTCCTCGCCCTGGGCCTCTATCTGCCGCCCGGCCTCAAGGCGCTCTTCGACGCGGCCGCGGCGCGGGTGGTGGGCTCGCCATGAGGGAGGTCCTCGAGATCTGGAACGGCGAGGCGGTCCCGGCCGGCGAGGTGCCGGTCATCTCGGTCGCCCGCTTCCAGGCCATCGTGAGCGAGGTCCTCGCCGCCGGAGGGAGGATGTCGGCGCTCTTCGGGCGACCCGCGCCGAGCGGACGCGTGCTCGTGACCGCCGTCCTGACCGACGACCCGGAGGGCCGCCTCGGCCTCCTCGCCACCGAGGTGGACCGGCGCTGGCCCTCGCTCGCCGCGCGGTGCCCCGCCCTGCAGGCCTTCGAGCGCGAGCTGTGCGAGCAGTACGGAGTGGTACCGGACGGCCATCCCTGGCTGAAGCCCCTGCGCTTCGAGCCGGAGCGCCGGGCCGTCCCGGAGGGCACCGGGATGCCCGGCGACTATCCCTTCTTCCAGGTGGAGGGGGAAGAGATCCACGAGGTGGCGGTGGGCCCGGTCCACGCCGGCATCATCGAGCCGGGCCACTTCCGCTTCCAGTGCCACGGGGAGAAGGTGATCCACCTCGAGATCGCCCTCGGGTACCAGCACCGCGGCCTGGAGCGGCTGCTCGAGGGCGGGCCCGCGCGCAAGAGCCTGAGGCTCGCCGAGTCGGTGGCCGGCGATACCGCAGTCGGGCACGCCCTCGCCTACTGCCGCTCCCTGGAGGCCCTGGCCGGAGTGGAGGCGCCTCCCAGGGCCTCCTACCTGCGCGGCATCGCTCTCGAACTCGAGCGGCTGGCCAATCACGTGGGCGACCTCGGCATGCTGGCGGGCGACGTCGGATTCCAGCCCACCGCCGCTGCGTGCGGGGCGTTGCGCGCCGAGTTCCTCAACGCCACCGCCGAGATCTGCGGCAATCGCTTCGGCCGGGGCTTGGTCGTGCCCGGGGGCGTCCGCTTCGACCTCGCCCCTGACGAGGCCGTGCGCCTGTCGGTGAAGGTGAACCGCGCCTTCGAGCGCGTGCGCGAGGCGGCGAGCCTCTTCTTCGAGTCCGCCTCCGCCCGCAACCGCACCGACGGCACGGGCGTCGTCTCGCGGGAGTTGTGCGACGCGCTCGGGCTCGTCGGCCCGGCCGCCCGCGCCTGCGGGGCCTCCCGCGACGTGCGGCGCGATCACCCGTTCGGCGTCTACCGCTTCGCCCACCTGCCGGTCGCCACCGCCGACACCGGCGACGTGTTCGCCCGGGCGTGGGTGCGCTGGCTCGAGGCGGAGCGCAGCTCGGCCTTCGTGGCGGAGCGGCTCGGCACCTTGCCGGAGGGCCCGGTGCGGCTCGAGGTACCACCCCTGCCGCCCGAGCGGCTGGCGGTCTCCTTGGTCGAGGGCTGGCGGGGGGAGATCGCTCACGTGGCGCTCACCCACGAGGAGGGCCGGATCGAGCGCTACAAGGTGGTCGACCCCTCCTTCCACAACTGGATGGGGCTCGCTCTGGCGCTGCGCGGGGAGCAGGTGAGCGACTTTCCCCTCTGCAACAAGAGCTTCAACCTCTCCTATGCGGGACATGACCTGTGATCGACATCCTGCGCGCGCGCCTGCGCTTCGGTAGCGAGACCGTCGACTATCCGGACGGCCCGGCCCGCTTCCCCGAGCGATTCCGGGGCCGCCCTGTCATCGACGGAGTGCGCTGCGCGGACGGGTGCAGCCTGTGCGCCGAGACCTGCCCGACCGATGCCATCCACGACGTGGGGCGAAGCTCGATGGCCCTCGACCTGGGACGCTGCGTCTTCTGCGGCGAGTGCAGCGAAGCCTGTCGCCACGGCGCCATCACCTTCACCCGCGACTACCGGCTCGCGATGCGCAGCCGCGAGGAGCTCCTCATTCCCACCGGCCGCGACGAGGCCCTCCTCGCGCGCGCCCTCGACGCCCGGATGCGCTCCCTCTTCGGTCGCTCCTTGCGGCTGCGCCAGGTCTCGGCCGGCGGCTGCAACGGCTGCGAAGCCGAGCTGAACGCCACCGGCAACGTGCAGTTCGATCTCTCCCGCTTCGGAGTGCAGTTCGTCGCCTCGCCCCGTCACGCCGACGGGATCGTGGTCACAGGCCCCGTGACCGAGAACATGCTCCTCGCCCTCCAGAAGACCTACGAGGCGGTCCCGCCCCCGCGCATCGTGGTGGCGGTCGGCGCCTGCGCCATCTCCGGTGGAGTCTTCGCCGGAAGCCCGGTCGCACACGACGGCGTTTCGAGCGAGCTCTTGGGGGTCCCGATCGACCTCTTCATCCCGGGGTGCCCTCCTCACCCCATCACCCTCCTCGATGGGCTGCTTCGCCTCCTCGGCCGCGTCGAGGGGGACGAGCTGCGCCTCGCCGGCACCGGCATCGTCACTGCAGCCGAGCCGGTGGGGGGCGAGCTCGGCGCTCCGCCCGACGAGTCCCCCGGGGGCGCGCCGTAGGCCCGCGGGAAGCCGCTTGCCCTCCGCTCGGCGAGGGCGCCAAGATGGCGGAGGGCTCCCGGGCCTTCGACAAGGCCTAGACGAGGACACCGTCCACGGGAGGGAACGATGCGCATCGCGCTCATCGGAGAGGCCCTCATCGATTTCACGGGCCAAGGGGGCCTCACCTTCGAAGGCCATCCGGGCGGCTCGCCCTACAACACCGCCGTGGCGTGCGCCCGGCTGGGACAGCCTCCCTATTACCTCACGCAGCTCTCGACCGATCTGTTCGGCGACCACCTCCTGCGTTACCTCGTGCAGAACGGCGTCGATACCCGTTTCGTCCTCCGCTCCGCCGCACCCTCCACCGTCGCCTTCGTCGAGCACACGCCCGAGACGAACCGCTACGCCTTCTACGCGCGGGGCAGCGCCGACGGTGGATACGCCCCGAGGCCTCTGCCCAGGCTTCCAGCCGGGACGGAGTTCTTGCACTTCGGTTCCATCAGCCTCCTCCAGGAGCCCTCGGCGAGCAGCATCAGCAGCCTCGTCGCGGCCCACGCCGGGCGCACCGTCATGGTCTTCGACCCGAACGTTCGGCCCACCCTCATCCCCGATCTCGGGGCCTTTCGCGCCCGCTGTGCGGGCTGGATCGCGCAGACCGACCTCCTCAAACTGAGCGAGGAGGACGCCCGCCTGCTCGCCCCCGACGCCTCCCTCTCCGAGGCCGCCCAGCGCTGGCTCGGCGCCGGGGTGAAGGCGGTCGTGATCACACGGGGCGCCTCGGGTGCGGAGCTGCACCGGCTCGGGCGGGCCGTGCTGCAGGCCCCGGCTCCCAGGGTGAACGTGGTCGATACGGTGGGGGCGGGTGACACCTTCAGCGCCGGCCTGTCGGTGGGCCTCATCGATGGCGGCGTCACGCGCGCCGGCGACCTCCTAAACGCCTCCGACGCGTGCTGGCAGTCGGTCCTCGACTTCGCAGCGGCCGCTGCGGCGCTCAACTGCACCCGGGCTGGCGCCGACCCGCCCCGACGGGCGGAGGTGCTGAGGTTCCTCGGCCGGGGTCCATGAAAGTGAGGCCCCTCAGGGCGAGCGGTTCCACAACGAGATGACGCACTCCTCGTGTTCGTGGGAGAGCACGGAGAGGGTGGCGGTCGCGAGCGCGAGATACCGCCCGCCCTCGGGACCGAGCCCGAGCCAGCAGGCCGCCAGAACCCGGAGCACGTGCCCGTGCGCGAAGAGCGCCGCGTCCCCCTCCGCTCGCGCGCACGCGGCGAGCACGCGCCGGGCGCGCGCCGCCACCTCGGCCCCGGATTCACCCCCGGGCACCTCCCCGCTGAAGATGGTCCAGTGCGGCCGCTCGGCCCGGATCTCGGCGCTGGTCTTGCCTTCGAGGTCTCCATAGTCCCACTCGCACAGATCCTCGGTGGTGCGGGCCATGCTTGCGTACCCGGCGAGTGCGCACGTGTCGCGCGCCCTTCTGAGCGGGCTCGAGAGAACGAGTGCGAAGGACCGACCTCCCATGAGAGCCCCCAGGGCACGTGCCTGGGCCTCCCCTCGATCGGTGAGGGGGAGGTCGGTCCGGCCGGTGTGGCGCCCCTCCCGACTCCACGCAGTCTCCCCGTGGCGAACGAGCCAGATCTGAGGCTGCGAGGCACCCATGGACGACCTCCCGACGGACCGCCTGCCTTCTCCGATGCGTAGTCGGCGGGGCCGGTCGCATCCATGCCCGTTCGGACCGCCAGTCGAAGCGTCCTCGGCGAGCATCCTACGGCCTCGGAGGGCCGCGGCAGGCCCCCGGTCGGGCGGCCTCTTCCGCGATCGCTCGGCGCGCCGCGGGATTCGCCCCTCTGCGCGGCTCGCCCGCTCCCACGGGTGGAGAGAGCGTCCTGCGGCAGCGTGCTCCCCGAGAGCTTTGTGAGAGCGGGCCCGCGGGCCCTCGAACCCGACGACGTCTCGAGAAGGCCCTGCCCGCCCTGGTGCGGGCGAGCCTCACCCTCTCCTCACGTCGCGGGTTGCCCTTGCCCGTCCACGCTCGGACGGGCGTCCGCGCCTGGTTTCTCGAAGAGCGCCGCGAAGAGGCGCCGTCCGGTGGGGAGCGGGACGACGAAGGCCCGCCGCTCCTCGAGGCCGGCCGTGGCGCACAGAGCGCGAAGCTCGGCGGGTGGAACGAGGCGCATCGCCTGGGCGAGGCCCTGTACCGCCGCGTCCGGCCAGTCCGCGGGCGCAAGACCAGGGCCCGCCAGCTGCAAGACCACAGCGAGCGCCCCGCCGGGCGAGAGCCAGCGGGCGATGCGCGGGATGGCCACCCGGACGTCCACGTACTCGAGCACCAAGGCGGCGTAGACGAGGTCGAAGGCGCTCTCCTCCAGATCCACCCGCTCGAGGTCGGCGCAGACGAGCTGCAGGGAGGGACCGAGGCGCATGTGGCGCTGCCTCGTCACCGCCAAGTAGGAGAGGTTCACGTCGACTCCCACCGTGCGGCCCGTCTCGCGCACGTTCACGTGCTCGAGCCCGTTCCCGGTGGCGACGCCCAGCACCGCCAGCCGGCGCGGCCGGCGCGCCCGGTAGACACGGGCGAAGAGGTGGGAGAGCGGCCCCGTCTCGTCGGCGCCACCCCGGCCCATGTAGGCCTCGTACTCGGAGGCCGGCACGAGCGTCCAGGGATTCACGCGCGCCATGAGCACAGGAGAGTACACCGCGCTCGGCCGAGGCGGGGCTTTGAGGTGATGCGGCGTGTTTTCGCTGCGGGTTTGACGATACGCCCGGGCCTTGAGGGCGTCGTCACGGGGGTGCCGTGTCCCGCCCGGCCAGCCGACCACCGGGGCGGACCGGGGCGGCTCGGCGGCGGTCGAGCGGGCCCTCGTCGACCTTCAAGAGCTCATGGAAGACGCTCGCCGCAGCACCCACCGCGCAGGCGTTTCGGCCGAACCGGCAAAGGCCGATGGTAACGCGATCGCTGTCGTAGCGTCCGCCGCGGGTGCGCATGCCCTTCAGGCTCTCCTCGAGCAGGGCCTCCCCGAACTGACAGAGCGGCCCGCCGAGGGTGATGATGGCGGGGTTCAGGGTGTTGCACAGATTCTGCATGAGCAGGCCGAGGAAGTCTCCGGCCCGGGCCACGGCGCGCAGGGCCGCATCCTCCTTCCTCGCCACCCGACCGACCAGGTCGTCGATGGGCAGGATGGCGTCCTCGCCGGTGATGGCCCGGCTCATGGCGCGCTGGGAGATGAACATCTCGGCGCAGCCCCGGCGGCCGCAGCTGCACTCCGGCCCGTCGGGGACGAGGATGGTGTGGCCGACCTCTCCCGCCATCCCTTCGATGCCGAGGTAGAGCCGGTCGCCAAGCACGATCCCGGCCCCGAGGCCGATGCCCAGGGTGAGGTAGACGAGCGGCGAGGTGTGGGGATCGGTGCCGAAGACGTAGTGGGCGAGCGCCGCGGCGTTGGCGTCGTTGAGCACGCTCACCCGCAGGTCGGCACAGCCGACCTCGTCGAGCTTCTCGCGGAAGATCCGCCCGATGGCCACGTGGTGCCAGCCGATGTTGGGGGCGAAGCGGAGCGCCCCGTCGCGGCCGTCGACCGGGCCCGGCACGCCGATGCCGACCCCGAGCGGGCGACAGTGCCGGACGCTCAAGAATCCATGGGCTTCGGCGATGAGGCGGGCGAGGTCGGAGGCCGAGCGGTCGACATCGGCGTGGTGGTAGGGAACGTGGCTCGACCAGGAGATCTTACCCTGCAGGTTGCAGGCGACCACATTGAGGTAGTCGACCCCGAGCTCCGCGCCGAGCAAGGCGAGGCGGCTCGGGTCGAGCACGAGCGGGGTGGGGCGGCGCCCCAGGCGCTGGACAGTCGAGGCGTCGTCCTCGCGCAACCATCCCTCCTCGATGAGCTCGCTCGCGAGCACGCTCACCGTCGACTTGGTGAGCCCGCTCCGCTTCGCGAGCTCGGCGCGCGACAATCCGGGCTGCGCCTTCACCAGCCGGACGAGGGTCATCCGGTTGCGGCGCTTCAGGAGCTGCTGGTCGAAGACCATGCGGCGCGGTGCTTTTCCTGTGCGAGTCTCCGGCTACTTCTTGCGCTGGGCCATGTCGACCCAGACGGCGAGGAGGAGGATGAGGCCCTTGATGACGTACTGGAAGGTGATGTCGAGGTTCATGAGGCTCATGCCGTTGTCGAGGGAGGCCATGACGAGGGCGCCGACCACGGCGCCGGGGATGGTGCCCTCGCCGCCCATGAGGGAGGTACCGCCGATGACGGCGGAGGCGATGGCGTCGAGTTCGGCGTTCTGGCCGGCCGAGGTGGTGGCGGCGTTGAGGCGAGCGGTGTAGACGATGCCGGCGATGGCGGTCATGACGCCCATGGTGAGGAAGAGGGCGAAGGTCTTGCGGGCGACGTTGATGCCGGAGAGGCGGGCGGCGTCGGGATTGCCGCCGATGGCGTAGAGGTGGCGGCCGAAGGTGGTGTCGTCGGCGATGAAGGAGAAGAGGACGGCCAAGAAGAGGACGAAGAGGACGGCCCAGGGCAGGCCCAGGTAGACCACCATGATGGAGCCGAAGAGGGCGATGACGACGGAGAGGAGGACGAGGCGCAAGACCTCGAAGCGCGCGGGGAGGACCGGGAAGCCGTACTTCGTGCGGGCCTTGCGCTGCCTCAGGCTCGCCACCACGAAGACCACGATGAGGGCGCCGACCACGTAGAGGCTGGTGTCGTGGAGCTGGCCCTCGTTCGCGGCGGAGAAGGTGGGGAGGTAGCCCTGGCCGATGAGCTTGAAGCGGTTGGCCACGTGCTCGGGGGCCATCTCGAGCCCCTGGGTCTGGCCGCCGGTGAGGCCGATGATGAGGCCGCGGAAGGCCAGCATGGAGGCGAGGGTGACGATGAAGGCGGGCACCTTGCGGTAGGCCACCCAGAAGCCGTGCCAGGCGCCGATGAGCAGCCCTGCGAAGAGGGTGACGAGCACCGAGGGGAGCACCCCCCACTCGGCCCTGATCATGCACAGGGCGCACACGGCGCCGGTGAAGCCCAGCACCGAGCCCACCGAGAGGTCGATGTGTCCGGCCACGATGACGAGCACCATGCCGATGGCCAGGATGGCGGTGGTCACCGTCTGCACGAAGAGGTTGGAGAGGTTCCTCGGGGTGATGAAGACGCCCTCGGTGAGCGACGCGAAGATGATCCAGATCGCGATGAGGGCGAGGATCATGGTGTACTGCTTGGTGTTCTGCTTGATGGAGGTGAGGACGAGATCCTTCAGGCTCACCTCGCCCGCCCCCTTGACCGTGGTCTCCATGAGAGCCCTCCCCAGGATCTAGGCCCCGCCCGTGGCGTAGTACATGACCTTCTCCTCACTCGCCTCGGCCCGCGGCAAGGAGCCGGTGAGGCGCCCCTCGTGGATGACGAGGATGCGGTCGCTCATGCCGAGCACCTCCGGCAGCTCGCTCGAGATCATGATGACGCACACCCCCTGGTCCACGAGGTCGTTCATGATGTTGTAGATCTCGACCTTGGCCCCGACGTCGATGCCGCGGGTCGGCTCGTCGAGGAAGAGCACCTTGGGCCGGGTGAGCAGCCACTTGGCGATGACCACCTTCTGCTGGTTGCCGCCGGAGAGGTTGGACACCCGCTGCTCGAGGGAAGGGGTCTTGGTCCGCAGCTCCGCCACGTACTGCGAGGAGAGCTTGATCTCCTCGTTCTTGTTGATGACGCCCAGGCGGGCGATGCGCTCGAGGCTCGCCAGGGTGGAGTTCTGCTTCACGTCCATCCCCAGCACGAGCCCGTAGCGCTTGCGGTCCTCCGAGACCAGGCTCACCCCGGCCCGGATGGCGTCGTAGGCGCTCTCGATGCGGATGGGCTTGCCCTCCAGGCGCATCTCGCCGGCCTTCTTGCGGCCCCACACCCCGAACAGGCTCATGACCAGCTCGGTGCGGCCCGCCCCCATCAGCCCGGCGATGCCCAGGATCTCCCCCTTCCTCGCCTCGAAGGAGATGTCCTCCACCACCACCTTCCCCTTCACCGGATCCTCGATGGTCCACCCCTTCACCGAGAGCACCGTGTCCCCCACCTGCCTCGAGCGCCGCGGGTACATGTTGGTGAGCTCGCGCCCCACCATGTTCTGGATCATCCGCTCCTGCGGCATCCTCGCCACCTCGTCGGTGACGATGGTGCGGCCGTCGCGCAGCACCGTCACCCGGTCGGCGATGCGCCCCACCTCCCCCAGCCGGTGCGAGATGTAGATGCAGGTCACCCCCCGCCCCTTCAGCTCCCCCAGGATGCGCAACAGATTCTCGGTCTCCGTCTCGGTGAGCGCCGCCGTCGGCTCGTCCAAAATGAGCAGGCGCGCCTCCTTGGAGAGCGCCTTGGCGATCTCCACCAGCTGCTGCGATCCCACCCCGAGGTCGATGACCCGCGTCGCCGGATTGAGCTTCAGCCCCACCGCCGAAAGCACCGCGCTCGTCTTCTGAAAGGTCCGGTTCCAGTCGATGACCCCCCGGCTCTTGCACTGCTCGTCGCCGAGAAAGATGTTCTCCGCGATGGTCATGTGCCGCACCAGCGCCAGCTCCTGGAAGATGATGGCGATGCCGGCCCGCTCGCTGTCCCGCAGGTCCCGGAACCGCTGCTCCTCCCCCTCCAGCACCACCTCCCCGCTGTAGCTCCCGTACGGGTAGAAGCCCGACAGCACCTTCATCAACGTCGACTTCCCCGCCCCGTTCTCCCCCACCAGCGCGTGGATCTCTCCCCGCCTCACCTGGAACGTCACCTTCTCGAGCGCTCGCACCCCAGGAAACTCCTTCGTGATGCCCCGCATCTCCAGGATGAACTCGCTCATGTCGCTCTCC